>Ga0307409_100000076_pt1 | contig 35586 bp, 31 predicted proteins | sample 322Ometagenome_2_FD_203888 | JGI IMG/M metagenome (GOLD analysis project Ga0307409, IMG submission 203888) | Maize rhizosphere microbial communities from greenhouse at UC Davis, California, United States - 322HYB-O-2 | ecosystem: Host-associated > Plants > Roots > Rhizosphere > Soil | place... | reverse complement strand
GGTACTTCGCGCTGATCTATTTCTGCCTCCAGATCGCGGTCTACGGTGTCACGTTCTTCCTGCCCACCCAGGTGACCGCCATCACCGGCCAGAAGCTCGGCTTCCAGGCTTCGCTGGTGACCGCCATCCCTTGGGTCTTCGCACTGGTGGGTCTGTTGATCTTCCCAGGCCTGGCCGACCGCACCCGCAGGCACCGGTTGATCGGCACGCTGCTCCTGCTGGGCACCGCATTTGGCATCGTCATCTCCGGTGCACTCAGCAGTAACCCCGTGCTCGCGATCGCCGGTCTTTGCCTGGCCGCGATGGGGTTCATCGCCATGTCCCCAATCTTCTGGACGCTGCCCACGGAGTACATGACCGGATACGCCGCCGCCGCCGGCATCGGGCTGATCAACTCGCTGGGCAACCTGGGTGGTTTTCTGGCGCCCATCCAGCGCGACTACTTCAAAGAAACGATGGGCGGAAATGCGGGCCTGTACTCCCTATCCATCGGGGCCGTCCTTGCCGCCGTGCTGTTTGCTGTGAGCGCGTTCTTCAAGAAGGCCAACGAGGTCGAGGCTGGCCACCTGGACGATGTCGACGCCATGTATGTACCGCATGAGAAGGCTGAGGCGGCACGGGGGGCTCACCCATCTCATAAGTAGGACGATGAAAGCGCTGGTACTGCGCGATTAGCACGACATCAGCGGCGGCTGTAGACCTCCCGATCTGCCGAGGAGAAGCGAGTGACGATGACTGACATCAGCGCGCAGCTGCCACCACCGCGGATCGAACCAGACGCCCGGCAAAGGATACGCCGGGCCCACGCGGCGGCCAACCGACGAATCGCCGTACTCGACGATGACCCCACCGGCTCGCAGACCGTTCATGACGTCGCCGTAGTCACGGTCTTCGAACCGGACGAGATCGCGGCGGGCCTTGACGCGCCCGGCTCCACCTGCTTCGTCTTGACCAACACCCGCAGTCTGCCGGAGGTTGACGCCGTCGCGCTGAACAGGCGCCTCGGCCGCATCCTGTTTGAACTGGCGGACCGCCTCGACGCACCCATTGACGTGGTCAGCCGGAGCGACTCGACGCTGCGTGGCCACGTCATCGCCGAGGTCGCCGCGCTGGACGAGGTGCGCCGCGAGATGACCGGGCGCGGCTACGACGGGGTACTACTCGTGCCGGCGTTCTTCGAAGCGGGGCGGTTCACCGCCGGCGATGTGCACTGGGCGATGGTCGGCGGTGAGCCGCTGCCGGTGGGCGAGACCGAGTTCGCCCGGGACGCGAGCTTCGGGTTCGCTGCCTCCAACCTCCGCGACTTCATCGCGGAGAAGAGCGGCGGGAAGATCCAGCCGGCCGAGGTTGTCAGCATCACCCTCGACGACATCCGGCACGGCGGGCCACAGCGGGTGGCCGAGATCCTCGCGGACGTCAACGGAGGCGCGTTCGTCGTCGTCAACGCCGTCGAGTACGCCGACCTCGACGTGGTCGTGCTGGGTCTGCTCGACGCGGAGGCGGCCGGAAAGTCGTTCCTGTACCGGGTTGGGCCGTCGTTCCCGCAGCCGCTCGCCGGGCTCGACCCGCAACCGCCCCTGCAAGCGTCGGACATCTGGCCGGACGGCCATCCGGGTGGTCATGGTCTGGTTGCCGTGGGGTCCCATGTCGGCCTCACCAGCCGCCAGGTGGCGGCAGCACGCGAACGCGGCGGCCTCGTCGAGGTCGAGCTCGAGGTTCCCGCTATCACCGACCCCGCGCAGCGCGACCGGCACGTCGCCGACGCCACAGCACGCGTTGTCTCCGCCCTCGAACACTCCGACGTGCTGCTATACACCAGTCGAACGCTGCTTCGCGACGACGACCCGGCGACAAGCCTGGCGATCGCAGGGCAGGTGTCCACGGCCTTGATCGAGGTCGTCCGCGGCGCGGTGCCCAGCAAACCGGCCTGGGTCGTGGCCAAGGGCGGTATCACCTCGCACGACGTGGCGGTACGCGGCCTCGGAATCCGTCGCGCGACCGTGCTCGGCCAGGTCCTGCCCGGAATCATCTCGGTATTCCAGCCCATCGAGGCCGCTCCGGAGATGGTCGGGACGCCATATGTCGTATTCGCGGGCAACGTCGGTGACGAGCAAACCCTCGCCTACGTCGTCGACCTCTTCCGCAGCCGGTCATAATGCTCGCCCGTGGACCGGCACTCGTTCTCGCGGCACGAGCCGCGGGCCGGGCGGTGCCCGCATTCACCATCTATACCTTGGAGTCCATCCGGGCGGTATGTGACGCGGCGGAACGGACTGGTCTACCGGTGATTCTGCAAGCCGGTTCCAGCTCCTACCGTGAGACGTCGCGTTCGATGCTTGCGGCGGCGGCGCTGGCCGCCGCTCGTGACGCGTCGGTGCCGGTTGGGGTCCATCTGGACCACTCGACCGACCTGGAGGAGATTCGCGACTGCCTGGCGCTGGGATATACCTCGGTGATGGTCGACGGTTCGCACCTGCCGTTCGCGGAAAATGTGGCATTCACCCGTGCAGTCGTCGCCCAAGCACAGGACGCCGGGGTGTGGGTTGAAGCGGAGCTTGGCGCGCTCGCCGGCGACGAAGATGCGTCGACCGGCGTAGCGTCGGGGGAGCTCACCGATCCGGCGCAGGCAGCGGAGTTCGTGGACCGCACCGGCGTGGATGTCCTCGCCGCGGCGGTGGGCACCGTCCATGGCTTCACGACGTCGCCGGTCCATGTCGACCTGGAGCGGCTCGAGATGATCGCGAAACTGACCGGCGTTCCTCAAGCACTGCATGGCGCATCGGGTCTGTCCAACGCCGATCTCACAGCCGCCGTGAACGCCGGCATCGCAAAAGTCAATATCAACGCGGAGCTGCGCCGTGCGTATCTGTCCACGCTCGCTGCCGAGTTGCCGAGTGTCGGCGACGACGTCCGTGTGCTGCAGCGGAAAGTGATCACCGCGATGGCCGAGGTCGCGGCGGAGAAGCTCACGGTCTTGGGAGGGCACGCTGCTAAGAGAAGGGATGATCGATGAGCCGAGTAGGTTGGATCGGCCTTGGCGCGATGGGCTTTCCGATGGCCGGCAACGTAGCGCGCTCAGGGCACGACGTCACCGCTTATGACATAGATCCGGGGCGAGCGGCATCTCTTGCCGACGACGGCGTGAAGCCCGGGACCTCGATCTCGCAGGCAGCTGCCGGCGCCGAGGTGCTTGTGCTCATGGTCGCTACGCCTGCACAGGTCGATAATGTCTTGTTCGGTGAGGATCCGGCAGCGTTGTCGCTGGACCCGGGCGCGGTCGTGATGATCATGGCTACCGTCGGACCCGCCGCCGTCCAGCGCTGGGCGGAGCGGTTGGGACAACAACACGTAGAGGTCGTCGACGCACCAGTGTCAGGCGGTGTCCGGCGCGCGGCGGAGGGTGACCTTCTTGTCATGGTCGGCGGTCCGGACTCCGCGGTGCGACGGGTACAACCGATCCTCGACGCGATGGCAGGTCAGGCGCCCGTCGTGGGACCGGCACCGGGCGACGGTCAGAAGGTGAAGCTCGTCAACCAACTGCTATGCGGAGTACACATTGCGGCAGCCGCTGAGGCCCTCGCCTACGCCGAGGCCATGGGCCTTGACGCGGCCGCAACGTGGCAAGTCATCCGCGGGGGCGCCGCCGCGTCATTCATGCTCGATGACCGCGGTGCGCGTATGGTCCAACCGTCGGACGAGGTAAAGAGCGCGCTCGACATCTTCGTCAAAGACATGGGGCTCGTCCTCGATGCCGCGCGCACCACCAATTTCCCAACACCGCTCGCATCCGCCGCCGAACAGCTATACCTCGCCGGGCGCCGCGCAGGGCTCGGCCGCCGCGACGACTCCTCGGTGATTGAAGTCCTGCGCGGCAACCTGGCGCGATCGTAGTCCGAGGTGCGCAGTAAGGCTGCCGACTATCGCTCGGTCGGGCAACCTTGAGACGATTCGGCGATCACGCGTGGAGTGCGTCCTTCTACCACTTCTGCATTAACCGGACCAAAAGCCCGTTGCTGAGTTCTTGATAATGGCGCGAGGCCGACGAGGTGGTGCGTATGTTTCAGCCGCTGCTGCCTGGCGAGCCGGCACCGGTGAAGGGGCGGATGCGGTTGCCGGACATACCGGGTTTTGGGTGTCGAGCTCAATCCCGACGTCCCGTTGGTGCGCCCGATCGCACGCTGACTTCTCAGCTGTCTCGCGCTGCCGCGGCAAGATCGGCGGCGAGGCTGACGAGTTCGGGCTGGATGCCGGGGACGGCCGCCATGGCTCCGCTCGACTCCAGAGTCAGCGGGGCGCCGGCGTAGTCGGTGCAGATCGCTCCCGCCGCGCTGGCGATCGCATGCCCCGCGACGACGTCGTACGGGTTGTTGTGGGCCAGCAGCATGCCCTGGATCTGGCCGTCTACGAGCCATGCCCACAGCACCGACGCGGCGCCGACACACCGGAAGCGCAGCGCGCGGCGGTGCATGGTCATGGTCAGTTCGAGGTAGGCATCCATGCGCGCGCCACCTCGGTGGAAGGCGTCGCCCATGCCGATGATTCCCTCCTCCAACGCGTCGACGTCGGCCACATCGCCCGAGTCCACCCGTACGCCGAGGAACGGCAAATCGATTACACCCAGCGTCGGCACGCCGTCCTCCAGCAGGCCGAGCATTACCCCGCACAGCGGCGACCCGGTCGCGTAGTTGATCGTTCCGTCGAGCGGATCCGCGACCCAGACTCGGCCCGACTCAAGAGCCGCCCCGCCACCCTCTTCGCCGTAGAAGCCGATGTTCGGAGTCGAGTCAGCGAGAGAGCGCTGCATCGCCGACTCGCTGGCCAGGTCGACGTCGGTGAGGAAGTCCTTGGCCGCCTTGCCGATCCGCTTATGTGGCCGGGTACGCCCGTGCCGCAGGATCTTGACAGCTTCATCCACCGCGGCATGCGCCGCCGCCAGCTCTGGCCTCACCCGGGCATCGTAATTCCGAACTCGTTCCGGCCGGCCGACAGCCGCCTCTCGAGAGTCAGAACAGCAGCCGACTGAGCGAGGAGTGTCGATGCGGACCGGCAACCTATCCGGGCATTTGACCCTGTTCACCGGCCGCGATGCAGTCGGCTTGACGGTAGCCCTCGGGCGGTCAGTTCGGCTCCTACCCTCAGGCGATCATGACGTCTGCGCAACCGGCGGGCCCTTTCCCGCATTGGAGGTTCCCAGCCCTTGGCAGCCGAGGTCCGGATGCAACGGCGCTCGGAATAGCTCGAAACTCAGCCCGGCCGACGGGCTCCGGCATAGGGCATGTAGGACATCTTGATGTACTCCACCGATTTCCCGGGCCGAGGTGCGTGGATGACTTGCCCATTGCCGGCGTAGAGGCCCACGTGTGAGATGTCGCTGTAGAAGAACACCAGATCACCCGACCGCAGATCCGACTTTGCTACGGAGTGGCCGCGGCTGAACTGTTGTCGGGATGAATGCGGCAGGCTGACGCCGACCGATCCCCAGGCCATCATGGTTAGTCCCGAGCAGTCCCAGGAGCTCGGCCCGGCACCACTGCGCGCATAGGGCTCACCGAGCTGAGCCTTTGCGTAGGCCAAGGCCTTGGCTCCCTTGCTACTGCCGGTGGCTGAGCTGCGTGTCGAGGGCGGGGCCTTCGTCGCCGTTCGGCTCTCCGCATTGGGCTTTGCTGGCGCCTTCGTCGCAGCCCGGCGCCGCGCATTGGTCTTTGCTGGCGCTTTCGTTGCGGCGCGGGCCTCGGCGTTGGCCTTTGCTGTCGCCTTCTTTTCGGCCTCGGCGAGCTGCTTTTGCTGAGCCGCGGTGAGCTTGGCCAACACCTTTTTGGCCTCGTCAAGCTTCTGGTCTGAGGCTGCGGTGAGGGCTTTGAGCTGCTTCTCCTTCTCGCCAAGCGCTGCAAGGTCGATCTCTGCGGAATGCTCCAGCCCGCTAAGGTTCGCCTGTGCCTGCTGGTACTCCTGCAATGTCGAGTTCTGATTCTCGCTGACCTTATGCACCGTAGAAATCTGACTCAGAAATCCCTCGATATCCGGGGTCACGAAGAGGCGGGCAGCAGTATCGAGGTTCCGGTTCTGGAATTGGGCGAGAGCGATCTGGCCGGCCCGCAGCTTCAGCCGCCTGATCTTTGCGGTCTGGGCCTGTACGTCAGTCTGCTTTAACCTCAGTTGCGCCCGGCCCTCCTTGATCTGCTCCTGGACATCGGTGTACTGCTGGTCGATGCCGGCAGCATCCGTCTGGAGCTGCTTGATCAAGTCCCTCGCCTGTGCCACCGTCATGGGCGGTTCGCCAGCAGCCGGCAGGCTAGCTGGAAAGGCGCCCAACAGGCTCAATGCCACTGAGGCGAGCCCGAGCACAGCCATGTGTAGGCTGCGACGGATCGATGGGGCGCCGCCGACCTCGAATGCGCGTGAGGTCACGCGCGCAGTGAAATTCACAGTTCCCCGACTCCTGTGTGCCCCGAGTCCTGCGCGCAGCTCTCGTAAGTGCTGACTCAGACCGCCTCAGATCTGAGCACAGCAGAGAACTGGCGACGGACCTACATAGTGAGCGGTGTATGACGGTGAGATCACCTGCATTCACCGGACAATCAATGCCACATTAGGTCACGATTTGATAACTGGCAATGATCGCCGACATCTGGACAACAAGGCCACCTCGGCTGCGTTGGCATCGCCCAAGACGTAGGAGGGCCAGCGATCGGCAGCCCCGAGGGATCGGTGGGGCTGGGTCGTGCTGATCATGATCAGTGGGCTGCGCGCGACATATTTCGCGTAGGTTTTGGCACTGACGATCGGCCAATGGACGGCCGCCACAGTTGCTCGGTCGCGCAGGTCCACGGAAGCCGCAAGTCAGGCGGCATACTGTGCCCGTGTTTCAGTGCCAAGTCCTCCGCTGCCAGGAGCGGGCAACCCGAAACTTCGTCGTTGATCAAGGTGAGGGGGGCCTCTACGAGACAATGGTCTGCGAGGCGCACACCGCCGCGCTGAAATCCGGCGCGCGATACATCTATAACAGCGTTGAGAATGTGATCTATATGGGACAGGACGTCCCGCCTCAGAACAAGTGTTGAGGGACTGCCCAATCGCCTGTCCCAATGGTTCAGTGGTTGGCCAACACGGACCGACATAATCACCCGGGCTATTGCTTGCCGCAGTGCTAAACGTGGCGTCGCGCTCGCTGAACAGCCATGATGCGTGAGTTGTCTCGGCCGCGATCATGTGGATGCTGTTCGACGAGAGAGCGGCGAGCTCATTTTGCATCAGCCGCCAATCGCACGGTTGATCATCGGCGGTGATCACCGCGAGCCGGTGAGCAGGCTGTGCAGTTGAGTTGAAATCTGCCTGGCGTCGCGCGATCCCGGCGCAGCCTCGCTCCAGCCCATGCCAGCCCGGTCGTAGCTGCACACGCGAGTCACTCGAGCAACGTCGTGTTGGACCCGCACCCAATGAGAGGACATGCCAAGGTTGCCGGCTTACCGCTGGGCAGACCACGCCGATAAGGCCAAGGAGCAGCACCCGCAGCGATCACCGCGAGGAGGCCGTGCAGGATCCGCGTTCGGGTCATCCCGAAATCTGGTAGCTCGCCCTAGGGCGTCCACCAGGGTCGCAGCGGCAGACCACGGTCGCCTCCGCGCGAGTCGAGCTTGACCGCCAAGACTTGGTGAAGCTGAACGATATTTGTCTCGAAACCCAGCCGGGACCCGGCCATGTAAAGGCCCCACACCTTGGCGGTCGGCAGCCCGACCTCTTCGACTGCTTCGTCCCAGTGGTCGACGAGGTTGCCGCACCAGTTCCGCAGGGTAAGCGCGTAGTGGTGGCGCAAGTTCTCTTCGTGCACCACCTCTAAACCGACGTCCTGCGCCGCGGTGATGATACGGCCAGAGCCGGTCAGCTCGCCGTCGGGGAAGACGTAGCGGTCGATGAATCCATCCGCCGACGGCCGGGTCCGGTTGTTCGGGCGGGTGATGCAGTGGTTGAGCAGCAGCGCGCCGGTGCGCAACTTGGACTTCAGGAACCGGAAGTAGGCGAGGTAGTTGGCGACCCCGATGTGTTCAGTTAGCCCGATCGAGGACACCGCGTCGAAACCGGAGTCAGGCACGTCGCGGTAGTCGCCGTGGCGGACCTCGGCCAGGTCGGCCAGGCCTTCGTTGACGATCTTGTTCTGTCCCCACGCCGCCTGCTCCTTCGAGAGCGTGACGCCGATAGCTTTCACCCCGTGCCGGGCGGCGTAGCGAACCATGCCGCCCCAGCCGCAACCTACGTCGAGCAACCGGTCGCCCGGCTTTAGGCGTAGCTTCTCGAACACCAGCCGGTGCTTGTTCTCCTGCGCCTCCTCCAGCGTCGCGTCGGGGTGCGGGTAGCAGGCGCAGGTGTAGGTCATCGACGGGCCAAGAACCCACTCGTAGAACGTGTTGGACACGTCGTAGTGGTGGTGGATGGCCTCGGCGTCACGGCTTCGGCTGTGGCGCAAGCCTTCTGCAATGCGGCGCCAGCGGGGCAGCGCCTCCTGCGGCGGCGGTGCGATGGGTTTGAGGTGCTCGAATCCGATCGACCGGACGATGTTGGCGAGCACGCGCGCCGGCGGCCGCCTGAAGTCCATATTCTCGGCCAGCCCCTTGAGCAACTCGTAGGGATCCCCCGGGTGCACACCTCGCAGTTCGAGGTCGCCGGAGACGTAGGCACGGGCCAGCCCCAGATCTCCAGGTGCGGTCGCCAGATACGTGGTGCCGCGTGGCGTCAGCAAGTCCAGCCCGAACTCGGCATCGTCGGGGCCTGCCGTACTGCCGTCGTAGGCCGAGAATTTGAGCGGCAGTTGGCCGGCGCCGAAGATCTGAACGATCTCGGCCAGGGTGAGCTTCCTGGCCGGCGCCGCCTGTGCAGTGTTTTTCCTGAATGTGGTCATCGTCGTTGCACCGCCTTGGCATACAGGTCCAGCAGACGTGAGTCGGGATCATAGGTTTTCTTCACCGTCTTGTATGCTTCGCCGCCGTAGAGCTCATCAAACTCCTCGGGGGAGTAAAACGCCTCGGAATACAGCGACTTGTGTCCGTCGAGCTCGCGGACCGCGCGCTCGATCAGCTTGTTGGTGTGACCTTCCTCGGATGGCCAGTCTGGACCGACCGGCACCGACGACCAGAAGCCGACATTGACGTAGGTGCGGTGCGGGCGGAGGGGATACAGCGGCCACTCGTCGTCGTCGCGCAGCCGCAGGGGGCAGAGCCAGAGCGGCTTGATGGGCACGTTATCCATGAACCAGTCCAGGAACTCAGCCGTGCGTTCGATCGGCAGCTCGACGTCTTGGATCACGCGCTCTCGGGGTGGACGGCCGTTGCGCTTTTCAATGCGGTCGGCGATGTTGAACCGCTGGTCGTAGCTCATGAGCTTCCAATAGAAGCTGCTGCGCCGGTAACGCCGCGGCCAGAGCCGGCGGATCCGGGGGTTTTGCGCGCCGAACGCCCGCGAACACCAGAACCAGTCGGTGTCCCACCGCCAGAGGTAATCATGAACGATGAGCCGGTCATGCTTCTCGCCGTCATCGTGCTGGATGGAGCGGTAGTAGATCTGCTGGCCGGTGTAGTCGCTGACCGGTCCGGGGTTCGACGTCTGAACGCCGACGCACAGATAGCTTTCATCGGCGCTGAACACCACGCCGTCGAGGTAGTCGATAGGTGCGCCGTCCAAGCCGCCGGTCTCCATGATGCGGTCAATCGTGGCGACCATGTTGTGCAGCGATCCGAAACGCAGATGCCTGAGCGCGACGAACGGTTTCACAGGTTCCAGCTCGATCTTGAGACGAACCGAATAGCCGAGCGTCCCGTAGGAATTCGGGAACGCACGGAAGAGGTCGCCGTGTTGGTCGGGCGACGCTGTTAGCACGTCGCCGGTGCCGGTCAGGACGACTCGTGCGGAAGGCCGTTGCGAAACGACGTGGACTCGATGCCGAGCCCGGTGACGGCCCCGCCGAGCGTGATCGTCTTCAGCTGCGGCACGACCAGCGGCGCCAGGTCGTAGGGCAGCGTGGCAGCGACGAGGTCCTCGTACGTGCACATCCCGGACACATCGGCGGTCCGGGCGTCGGGATTGACCGCGATGACGCCCGTCAACCCCGATGTGTCCAGGCCCTTGACAGCGTTCTTGGCCCGCGGCCGGAACAGATTCGACGTGGGTCTGGCCAGCCGAACCGTGGCATTTTCAGGGATAGACCGATAGCTCGCCAGAAGCCGCTGCACGCCCGCGGCGTAAGCGGCCCATGCGTCGGTCGCGGCAACACACACAGATAAGACGCTAGTCCCCGGCTGCAGCGCATGCGACCGCACCAACCCATTACAGCCATTTCGTCCTTGGACACGGGCGGCCCTTGCCGTTGTCGGGCTAATTCTCGAAGGCCGCTAAGGGAGAGCAAAGGGGCGATCGATCCACCCCTTTGCTCATCGGATGGTGATAAGGAACGGTCGGATTGCCGGAGAGGGCGACGCCTGGTTAGGCCACCGCCAGCTTCTGGTTGAACTTGTCCATGTCGGGCCAGCGGACATCCCAGGCCCAGCCCAGCTTCTCGAAGATCCAGATCAGGCGGGCGGTGATGTCGATCTGGCCCTTCATAACGCCATGACGCGCGCAGCTCGGGTCGGCGTGGTGAGAGTTGTGCCACGATTCGCCGAAGCTGAGAATGGCCAGCGGCCAGAAGTTGGCGGCCTTGTCTCCGGACTCGAACGGCCGGTCGCCGATCATGTGGCAGATCGAGTTGACCGAGAACGTGACATGGTGCAACAGCGCCACGCGTACCAGCCCCGCCCAGAAGAAGGCGGTGAGGGCACCGTGCCAACTCCAAGTGATCAGCCCACCCAGGATGGCCGGAGCAACAACGCTGGACGCCACGAGATAGACGTAGTGCTTGTCCAGCCATTGCATAGCCGGGTCGTTGACCATGTCCTTGGCGAAACGATCCGGGTTGGTGCGTTCGCGCTTGAACAGCCAGCCCATGTGTGAATGGAGGAACCCCTTCGCCAGAGCTCGCTTGGTCGTCCCGAACCGCCACGGCGAGTGGGGGTCGAGCGTCTCGTTGTGCTCGTCGATCTGGTCGCTGAACAAGTGGTGGCGGCGATGCTCGGCAACCCACCCGATGGGCGACATCTCGAGCGAGAGACACGCGGCCGTAGCCAGGGTGATCTCGAGCCAGCGCTTGGCCTTGTAAGACCGGTGCGTGAAGAGACGGTGGAAGCCGCCTGTCACGCCGAGTCCGGCCAGGGTGTAGAACACCGCACCGATGGCGATATCGAGCCAAGTTAGGCCCCAGCCCCAAGCGAACGGTACAGCGCCGGCCACCGCGAGCATGGGTCCTACGATGAAGAACCACAGCAAGGCGATTTCGGCATTGCCCTTTCCCTGTTCAGCCAGAAACGGCTTCTGTCCGGAGCCGGGCCGGTAGTGCTGGCGAAGACCTTGCTGGCGGCTTCTTTGGCTGCCTTGACCGGCTCCTTGGCACCGGTCGCCTGCTGGTGTATCGCCGCCGCGGCCTCGATGCTGACCTTGCGATTCCAGGGGCGAGCGCGCATGGGCGAGTGTAGATAGCGCACTTTGGGGCGCGTTTATATCGGCGTTTCCCGATGGTCGACTCACCGAACTCCTCAAGCTTGACTGTGGCGGGTACAGCGTCTCCCGAAAATAATCTCAGTGGTACCCATACGGCACCATGGGCCAAACCCCAAGCTGAGATACCAGTTACCGGTAATGGTGTCTTTTGACGGCGGTTCAATCTTTTAGGCAGGACCTAGGAGAGCCAAGATCGCGCCAGCCTGGGCCGCGAGTCGATGGAACTCCCGCGGCATCGCCGTGTCGTAGCTGCGGCCGGCGATGTCGATCGGGAACATACTCCTGCCGTCGCCAATACCGAGCGCCTTCTGGCCGCACAGCTGCCAGAGTTAGAAAGTCCCAGCTGCCGAGTCACGCTGCGTCGAACCCGACACTGTTATGGATGGAAGGGCTCGTGCCCGGGCTGGAGCAACGCCTGAACGCCGCCTGGACGGCTCGGGACTGTTGCCGTCAAGCCTGGCTGGCTCACCAAGCAGTCCGTTCGCTGCTACTTACAGCTCAACCGACTGGCCGTGCCGGAGAAGGTGGACGCTGGTGGTTGGTGCCACTCGCGCGACGTGTTCGGCGAACATCTCCGCCGGCAGATCAATCAGATCGGGGCGTTGAGGAAGGCCGATGGGCCACCAGGTACCCCAGTGCACGGGGACGGCACCATCTGGCTGAATATCGCGGATCACGTAGGCAGCTTGTTCGGCGTCGAGATGACCATGATCAAGTGTGGGTCCCCAGCCTCCGACTGGCATCAAGGCGATGTCGATGTTCGTGACCTCGTCAAAGGCAAGGTTCGGACCGGTGTCTCCCGGATACCAGCACCGGCGGGAGCCCTCGGCGAGATAGCCGAGAGCGGGTCCCCGATGGGGACTCCCCGGGTGTCGCCGGCCGTCGTGATCGGCGGCCAGGACGCTTACCTGCAGGCTGCCAAACTCCACGAGGTCGCCCGGCTCAACCTCCCGGAGCTTCACACCGCGGGCGGTGATTGGCCTGAGCAGGCGACGCGAACCTGTTGGGGCGATGAGAACCGCGGAGGGCGAGATTAGTCGAAGCGAAGGCAGGTGAGTGTGGTCGGCGTGGAGATGGGAAACCAGGACAAGGTCCGCTTGCGCAGCGTGCGGGGGCGGAAGCGGACCGCGGACCCGGCGGAGATGGCCCAGCCGGGCGGTCAGGACGGGGTCGAATAGGACGGTCGTAGCGCCGTCCCGCCACGTGCTCGTACTGTGCCCCCACCAGGTGAGTGTGCCCGTCATGGCGCTGCTTGCTCGCTTCTCTGGTCGTTCAGGTTCTGGCATCGGTTTAGATCACATCATCGGCGTCGCTGCACCGCGGTGGTGACAACAACGTCACCAGAGGCGGGGTGCCGGATCTGGCCGGTGTAATTTGGCAAGTCAGGGCGTCCGCTGGTACTTGATCAAAACTGAGCGTGACTGCCCGTGCATTGCGGAGGCGGGTGGAGGTGGCCCGCGGTCTCGGGCGCGACGCTGGTCAGGGGGCATGTGTGATTGGGGTGTCCGAACGACGGCAAGCTCAGTCTCGGGCCCGTCTGCGTCTGGCTGACATCGGCCGGCTGGTCGCGGTGTGGCTGGTCGCGTCCGCCGCGTTAGCGCTCGCCGCTGCCCTGTTGCCAAACCTGAAGGCCGAGGCAACGTGGGCCTACTTCGCCGCCACAGCAGCAGCTGGCCTACTTGGGCTGATGTTCCGGCCCCTGCTCGTCTTGCTGGCCGCCCGCATCGGCTGGCTAGCGGTCGTTCTTGTCGGTCTGGTCGGACAGGCACTGCTGGTCTACGCCGCGATCTGGATCGTGCCAGATATCAACGCCACTTTCTGGTCGGCCTTCTGGGCATCGTGGATCGTCGCAGTGATCGCCACCGCCGCCGCGTGGCTGGGAAGTGCGGGCACTGATGACTCGTTCACGGCATCGCTCCTCCGGCGCCGAGTGGCCGGCAAGCCCGTCGCCGACCCGGAGGTGGATGGTGTTGTATTCGTCCAGCTGGATGGCGTTGCTTTCCCGGTCTTACGGTGGGCTATCCAGGCGGGCAGGGTGCAAACCCTACGGCGCTGGGTGACTTCGGGTGACTATGTGCTCCGAGAGTGGACGGCACAGTTGCCCTGCACCACGCCCGCCAGTCAGCTGGGGATCCTGCACGGCACGGTGGCCGGGGTCCCCGCCTTTCGCTGGTACGACCGCGAGCTGGGTCGAGTCTTGATTGCGAACCGGCCAGCCGATGCCGCAGTCATCGAGCAGCGCGCGACAACTGGGGCCGGATTGCTTGCCGATGACGGACTTGCTATTGGCAATCTCTTCACTGGCGACGCGCCCCGCGCCATGCTCACCATGAGCAGACTCGGCGGTGGCCGAGGGTCCGCAGCCACCCGGCAGACCTTCGCCTGGTTCCTCACCAATCCAAACGGGTTCGCCCGAGGTTTGGTACTGACGGTTGCGGAAATCATGAAGGAGCGGTGGCAGGCCGCCCGACAGGCACGTCTCAATGTCTTACCGCGCATCCACCGCGGATGGACTTTCGCAATCCTTCGAGCCGCCACCAACGTGCTGCAGCGCGATCTCAACACCGCGGTTATCGCGGAGGAGATGCGGAAAGGCACGAAGAGCATCTACGTCGACTATGTCGATTACGACGAGATCGCCCACCATGCCGGTATGTTCCGTCCCGAGTCGCTCGCGGCCCTTGACGGCTTGGACCGGGTCCTGGGAACTCTGGAGCGGTTGGCGGCGCATGCTGCGCGGCGCTACCACATCGTGGTGCTTTCTGATCATGGCCAGTCCCAGGGCCAGTCGTTCCAAGACCGCTTCGGTGCGGATCTGGGGAATGTGTGCACGAAACTTATGGACGAGGAAGTGGTCTCCCTCGACGCTCCGGTCGAAGAGTGGGGGCGAGTAGAGTCCCTTGCCGAGGATCTTTCAGGCTCCGGCATTAGTGGCCGCGCCGCCAGCCGCGCAGCTTCCGTGAGCAGGCGACACATCGACCAGAGCGCCGATGCCGCGACCAGCGCCGACCTCACTGTGCTCGGCTCGGGGAACCTGGGCATGTTGTACGTCCATTCCCCTGTTCGGTTCACCCTTGAGGATCTGCAGGAGCGCTGGCCCAAGCTCATTGCCGGTCTCTGTGCGCACGACGGCGTCGGCTTCATTGCTGGCGTTGACTCTTCCGGTAGGCCATGGGCGATCGGTGCGAACGGCCGTGTCCGGCTCGATACCGGCGAGGTGGCCGGAGCAGACCCTCTCCTGCCCTACCGCAACCATGCAGCTCGGGTGCTCCGTCGCGCGGTCATGATGCCCGAGGCTCCCGACCTTTACGTCAATAGCCGTGTCGATGGCGTCACGCTCGACATCGCCGCCTTCGAACCTCTCGTCGGTGCCCATGGAGGTCTGGGCGGCTGGCAGGATCGTGCGGTTCTGCTGGTCCCTCGAACGCTCGCCGACGTCCTGCCTAGAGAGCCCATCGAAGGGGCCGACCGTCTCCACACTGTGCTTGTCGCAATGCTTCGTGCGGTCGGACAGCGCCGAACGATACCGGGCCGAGATGATCAACAAAGCGGTCCAGACCCTGACTCGTCAGCGGGGTCCTAATCCTGCGCTACGCGGGTACGTCGATACTCGGCGACCGCGTTTCCCACGTGGACTGTGTCGGCGCCGTCGGCATCGCTTCCGATCCCAGGCCCAGAAAGGGTGTCGTCGAAGTCGTCTGGTCGGCTCGGCCATGATGTGCTCATGGATGCCGTGGCGGGTCTGCGCCAGATGCTGGCGAATGAGTATCGCCGTGTGGCACGGCCGCCATGCAACGACCGCCGAACACTCCTCAATTCGACGCTTTGGGGGCGCCGGCAGCGGCGCGAAAGTCATGTGCAGCTTGCGCAAGGGTACGGTTCCGCGGCCTGAGCAGCCATCGCCCGGGAGCAGACGGATGATGCGCAATGAGTGAGTTCGCCGGATCGGACGGGCGACCCGGGCTGCGGAGAACCAACGGCCAAGCCGCGTCGAGCTCTGACACACTGATGTAGCAAGCTGACCACGGGTAACGCTCCCTTGTTAGGTGAGCGAACCATGAGCCAAGGGAGGTATCGCCATAGCCAGGAGTCCTCGAGATATCGAACGGATCTACTCCACTCAGGAGGTGGTGGCCAAGCTTCGCCGCCTCGCAGACGCTTTAGAGAAGGACGAGCCGTTCAGGATCCAGATCGCAGGCGTGCGGATTCGAGTTCCGGAGCGCGCCCAGTTCTCCATCGAGCATGAGCTCGACGATGATGAGGAGGAGATCGAGTTTCAGCTCAAGTGGCCGGTAGAGCCCCACTCAGAAATCGAGTCTGAGGGAGAATCCCTCGTTTGACCGGCGGCTGGTGACCGTTGCCAGCGGTCAGTCGAAGCTCGATGATGGGTCCTCCGGCTTGGATCCGACGGGGGAATTCGAATCGCGCAGGTCGCTCTAATCCCTGCTCGACGAGATCGCTGCCATTGACCCCCATACGCTCAACAGGTCCGGATCAGCCCCTCCAGCTTGGGCGCCAGGCGCTTCGTCGTATCGATCTGACCGCCAGCCCTATGTGCGTCCTCACCCCAGAGGATCGTGCCAGGTCTCACCTTTAGGGAGAAGCGCATCCGCCTCCTTCGGTCCCCAGGTGCCAGGATGATACGGGTACACAGGTCCCACATCACCCAAAACCTCGTCCACGACCTTCCAGGCGGCCTCAACGGCGTCCTGGCGGGCGAAGAGAATCGGATTGCCGTCGAGTGCGGCTGCAATGAGCCGGTCGTAGGGCCGCTGGTCCATGCCCGGCTGCCGCGAGAAAGCGAGTTCTTGTAGCTGTGGTCGCCGGCCCGCTCCGGGCTCCTTGCCTGCGAGGCGAAGGCCGGTTTCGGCATGCGGCCAGATCCTGAACCGCAGCTGATTCGTGGATTCGATGTCGAGACCGAAGACGTTGTATGGGGCGCGACGGAACCGGACGACCACCTCAGTGGCGGTCACGGGCAGCACTTTGCCCGCGCGGATAATGATCGGCACATCGGCCCATCGCCAAGAGTTCAGCATGGTTCGGGCAGCCACGTACGTCTCAGTCGTCGAGTCGGTCTCGACATCCTCCACCTCGCGATAGCCGGCATACTGGCCTTTCACGACGTGGTCCGTGGTCAGCGGCTGCAGGGCATCGATCACCCGCGCCTTGTTGCTCAGCCAGGAGTACAGCCCGGACCCGTCTGGCGGCTCAGCCAGCACGCTCGCGAGGACCTGCAGCAGATGGTTCTGCAGCACGTCACGGATCGCGCCGGTGCGGTCGTAAAAGCGGCCGCGATCGGCGACATCAAAGGCCTCCGCCATCGTGATCTGGATGCTTTGCACGTGGTCGCGGTTGAGTAACGGCTCAATCACTGCGTTGGCGAACCGGACGACGAGCATGTTGTTCAAAGGCTCCAGGCCGAGCCAGTGATCGACCCGGAAGATGGCGTCCTCGGCGAATATTTGATGCAACGTTGCGTCGAGTGCACGCGCGCTGGCGAGATCGGTCCCGAAGGGCTTCTCTACCATCACCCGTGCACCCCGTTCACGGCCGACGCCCGCGATGCCCTCGGCGATACGTCCAAACAGCGGTGGTGGCACCTCTAGGTAAAAAAGTGCGCGCGACCCATCACCCATCTCGCGCGACATTGCTGTGTAGGTTGCCTCCTCGTTAAGGTCTCCATCGACATAGCGCAGCAACTTCAACATCTTCGACGCGGCCGGACTATCCGGATCCATGCCGTTCAGTCGTAGCGACGCCGCAGCGTAATCGCGGAAGTTGTCCAGCCCCCAGCCGCTCCTCCCGACGCCGACCATCGGCACGTCGAGCACGCCGCGATCCACGAGGCTCACCAGGGCGGGAAACGTCTCAAGCTTCGCGAGGTCACCCGTCGCGCCGAAGATCACCAGGGAATCCACGCCATCCATCACCATCCACCTCCGTTCATCTGAAGGTCTACATCGGCGGGCGCAGCACTTGCGCGCTGATAGTGATCAGCACGTGCTGGGTGCTGGTCGGCACGGATTCAGTAGATCAACACCTGTGAAGCAACCGCTACCCGTGTCTCGGCGGATCTTATGAAGTAAGCCCTCTAGTAGCACCCGCGCGCCTGGCCGGGCCATCAGCGTCGTCGCGCTGCTTATTCGTGTCGAGTCAGAGGCTCGCGATGCTATTGCCGATCATGACAACTCCAATCATGAGCAGCAGGAGAACCATGATCGTTACATTGTTCTCCACCAGCCACTCCCGTAGTCTCTCGAATGGGCCGTGCATTCGCGCCGGCGCCACGAGGTGGGCGACAACCGGTACCGCCACGGTCGATGTGGCGATCACGGTGAACACAACGATGACGACTGACGCCTCGCCGACGCTGAGCCCGGCCTCGCTGACGATGACACCGGCCGAAAGAGCAAGCAACAGGTTCTTCGGAACCACCGCCGATAACAGCAGGCCGAGCACTAGCGCCTTGCTCGGCGTCATCGAGTCAACTTCCGCCATCCATTTCGGCAACTCAGCCCGGTCGCCTCTCGCCTGCCGCCCTCGCCACTGTTGCAGCGCCAACACTACGAGGAGCACACCAACCCCCATGTTGATCACGGCGGCCACCGGTGACGACCCGCCGGAATCTTGCGTCGGCAGCAGCCCAGCTAGCCATGCGAAGAGTGCAACTGCACCACCGACCCCGACCAGGCACCCCACGAGTAGACCCGCGGTCTTACTCTTCGCCTTCGGCGACAACAACATGAGTATCGTTGTGATGATCGTGGTGATGCTGATTGCGATCGCGACTGCGAGAGGAAGCAGCTCACCGCTTGCGCTAGCCATGCGCATCAGGTGCTCTCGGATGATCGCGGAAGCCAGCCCCCGCCACTGAGCATTTCCCCCTTGGCCCGTAGAGGCCATTGCTCATGATCACCTTTTCCCTGAACGAACCGGCCGCCGCGTTCATCTACGAGAGCATCTCAGGCTTCAGAGCCCGTCCTCTGCGTAGACGCGAGCGATGCGACCTTCCGCGGACGCGCACAGGTCTCAGAGAGGTGAATACCTAACCCTAGCCAATCTCGCCCGTACGCCGCTCGCTGGCCGGTCCCGCCATGACTAATGGATCCCGATCCGTGCCGATATCGGTAAGCGCGCGGTTGGCGACGTCCATGCACGCGCTTGGATCGGCCTCTTTGACCATTGCTTACGCGACTGCTTCCGCGGGCCGACCCCGAGCATCTTCTCGGTGGGCGGAACCGTAATGGTCCCAGTACTGGCCCAAGCCCCGGGTTTGCGTTTCCGAGCAGCAATGGACCGAGCAATGTAGAAATGTGTGTGATAAGGACGTTTGTCATCGAAGCCTGGAAAGAAAAGGAAACTCATATGGCCAGCTTGAAATACCAAGTGCCGAGTCGCCGCAGTGTTTACTCCTGAGGCTAATGTGCGGCTGACTAGGCACTTTGCTCTGGAGCGGGTGACGAGAATCGAACTCACACCACCAGCTTGGAAGGATCCCGCGCGCCCACCCGAGCCGACTTGGATGCGCCCGCCGGTTTGACCTGCTTGCACCGCGAGGCACCGTGATTGGCTCTGGCTTAGGGCCCGCAAAGGGCCCGGCGTGCGGCTGCTGTTCCATTGGCTGCTTGCCGGAAACCAGCCAAAGCAACATCAGCGGACCTGATTCCTGTTGCACGACGGAGGCAACAGGAGGTGCAAGGGTCACCGTCGACTACGCTCTCCCGTCATGATCGCGGCGCTGAGAGACCGCGTCCTGTCGATCGGGGCGGATTCCGCCGACTCGTCGGAGCTGCGCTTCCGCAAACGGCTGCTTGTCGGGATCGCGCTCTTCATCCTGCCCATTGGGTTCCTCTGGGGCTGCCTGTATTGGGTCGTCGGCGAGGAGGCGGTCGCGCTCACGCCGTGGGCATATGTCGCCGGATCGATTATCAGCCTCGCCGTCTTCACTTGGAATCGAAATTTCGCGTTCCTGCGGACGGCGCAGTTCCTTCTGATCCTGGTCGCGCCCGCGCTCGGGATGATCATGCTCGGCGGCCTCGAGGACTCGAGCTTCGTGATCATGTGGTCGCTTCTTGCGCCGCTCGGCGCGGTCGCCTTCGACCGACCCGCGCGCGCCTGGCCGTGGTTCGCGGCCTTCGTCGCCGTCGTGTTGCTAGCGGTCGTTCTCTCCGAAGTCGTGCGGCCCGACGGCGCCAACCTGCCCGATGCTTTCATCCGGACCTTCGACGTCCTCAACATCGTCGCGGTGTCGCTTGTGGCGATGTTGTTGCTCATAACCTTCGCGCGAGGTCGGGACACCGCACAGGCGCGCGTCGAGGCACTCCTGCTAAACATCCTTCCCGAGGAGGTTGCCCAGCGCCTGCAGGCCGAGCCCCACGCGATCGCGGACCACTTCGACAACGCCAGCATCCTCTTCGCCGACGTCGTCGACTTCACTCCGCTTGCGAGCCGACTCGACGCGCGCGAGGTGGTCGGGATGCTCGATCGACTGTTCACGACTTTTGACGAACTCGTCGACCGCTACGAGGTCGAGAAGATCAAGACGATCGGCGACTGCTACATGGCTGCGGCGGGGGTTCCCCGGCCTCGGTCTGACCACGCGCACGCGCTTGCGGACCTCGCGCTAGAGATGAAGGACTGCGCCCGCACATGCCTGCCGGAGAGCGACCTCCGGCTCCGGATCGGGATCAGCTCCGGCCCGGTCGTGGCGGGCGTAATCGGACGCCGCCGCTTCCTCTACGACCTGTGGGGCGACACGGTGAACATGGCGAGCCGCATGGAGTCGCACGGGACATCAAACGAGATCCAGATCACCCGTCCGACCTGGGAGCTCTTGCGCGATGACTTCATCACCGAGCCGATGGGGCTCGTCGAAGTGAAAGGCAAGGGCGAGGTGGAGACCTGGCGGCTGGTAAGCAGGAACGGTCGTTAGGGATGGAGCGAGGGCGATGAGCACACGTCGACCCCATTCGACCGGGCCGCGCCTCGCCGAATTCGAGTTTCCAGCGCTGAAGGATTGACCCGCGGTTCCCGCGACCGGAATCGCTTGCGCTTACGGCCCCACTACCTGCTAATTAGGGCACTACGCCAGCCTGCTGCCACAGCACTGCGCCTGGTCAGCAACACCAATATGCATGGGCCGCGCGCGTACAGTCATGCCAAGAGGAGGTCTGTCATGAGGTTCAAGGAGTGGGGGGACTACTTCATCGGTGGCGTCTGGACCACCACCAACGCCCGGGGAAAAAGGGAGGAAATCCGCTGCGAGTGGATCCTCGACAAGTCCTTCATCCGGCTGACCTGGAAGACCGGCGCGGAGTCCCGGGAAGAGTTTCACGGCATCGACCCCGCGACCGGTCAATGGACCATCTGGGGCTTCGACAGCAAGGGCCGGGTCTATAAGGGCGTCGGCGTGAGCGCGAGGGCGGGCGAGTGGAGTTACCGGGCTTCGGGCCAGAGCAAGCACGGGCCGATGTCCATCAAGCACAAGGACGTGAAGCTCGCGCCGGACGAAGATCGGTATGAGATCCAGGAGTTCATCCTGGACGGGAAAAGGCAGCCTCCTGAGGTACAACTGTGGAAGCGGACGAAGTAGGGCGGTCAAGTCGCGGCAGCACCTGCGGCGGCCGCGATCCTAGGACCATGGCCGCCTCGATCCCGCTGAACTGGTCAGCAACACCAGTACGCACGCGGCGCGCACGCGCACGGGGACGTGAAGCTCGGGCCGTGAACTGTTCACTAACACCTTGCGCCGCCGGTGCCCAGAATTTTCTGGACCTGGTTAGCAACACAAGCGAGCTGCAGCGTCAAGTGCTTGACGCGCCTTGGCGCTTTCACCCGCAGTGGGTGAGTCTGACCGGCGCGAGCGCTTCCACAATGTCTTTGTGGACAGGCTCACACCGTGGGCCGGAGAGAAAGGTCGGCGGATGGGATGTCTGCTCGCACTGCTTGCCGGGTTCGCGCCAAGAGTCGCTCTCGCGCTGGTCTGGATTTTCACGAACTTGGTGGACCGGGCATTCAACGGCTTCCTCATCCCGCTCGTCGGGCTGATCGTCTTTCCCTATGCGACGCTGTTCTACGTCCTCGCCTACAGCCCGGTTAGTGGCGGAGTGGGCAGTTGGGGGTGGATCTTTGTGGTCCTCGGCTTTGTCTTCGACATCGGGCACTGGGTCGGCGGAGGTGTGACTGGTCGGCAGCGTTATGCGAGCGCGTAGCGCCGCGATCTGAGTACATCGGCACCCCCACATTTCTGGAAGCTGCTCAGATCTCAACGCGGCCCGGATCGTGGCGGCGGTGGCGGTGACATTCCGCGCCCGCCGGCACGTCGCAGCAAGGTTTCGATCCGACTCTAGGACAGCCGGCGGTCCAAGTCGGGGCTGGGTGCCACGGTGAGCACCGCCAGCGCATCCCGACCCGGCAAGGTCGGATACCGAATGCGGCCAGTGCGGCCGGGTAGTACTCCGCTGCAGCGACCGCAGCATATTCACCTGCCGCACCCGTCGTCGTCATGGCCCAAATCCGCAGCGGAAGCTTCCGATCGGGTTTCAAGCCGTCCTCACGAGGGAAGCCCATCGCAAGCCAGCTCCGGTGGGGCCGGCCACAAGCGGCACGTGTCCCCATTTTGGCGGCACTTTCTGGAGATGCTCGATGGCCTCAATTGATGAAGATCGACTCCAGCAACACCCCGATCGAAGCGGGTGGCAGGTCGTTGCTATCGAGTGGGCACTATGGACGATGCCTTTGTCCGCCAAGCGACCACAACAAGCCAAATGATCCACGCGAGGATGAGGACATAGCCGCCCAGGATTGCGAATTCGTCGGTTCCGGAAAAGCCCTCGGAACCGAGCACCCAGCCCTGCACGATGTAGCCAAGACCGGACAGCCCCATCAGGTAGCCAACGGCTCTCGGCAGCCTCGCCGACAACGCCACTGCACTGCCCAGCAGGATCAAGGTGAGACCCAACATGAAGCACTGATAGCTCCGCGCGCCCCACTCCAACCATCGAATCGTCTCAGCGCTGGCAAAGCGGGCCCCTTTCTCCGCCCCGGGCGCAATCGCCCAAGCATTAACAGCCTGTTTGAGTGCGACCCCGTCCACGGCCTGCAGAAAGCCGTAGAGCCCAAGCGCTACCGCCGCACAGACGGCTCCCAGCCGCGCAAGCCAGGCCGCGCCCCCACCGCGGAGGTCGAGAGCGAAATAGAGGACAAGAAGTCCGGCGATGATCACCGCCATGCCAACAAATTGGCCGAGATGCACAGCTGTCCAGCTGGCGCTACTGGCGTATATGGCAAACACCACTGGATGGTTGTTGGCCGGCCCGCCGGCATGCAGCAGGCCCATCACCACATAAAAGACGAAACCTGCTGCAAGCAGCACTGCCGAGAGGCGAAGCGTCTTGCGGTCGATCATGAACCCCCTCGCTCGGCGATCTTGGAGTCTTCGTGCCCAGGGAGTGTACCGCCGTAGCTGCAGGGATGCAGATCATCGGCTCGACGGGGAAGTTCAGGGACAGATCGATGTTCTCGTCGGTGCCCACGCTGATCGGCAGTGGGTTTGGCGTTCGGTAAATGGGTACCCGCCACTGGCCGCCACCCGATCAATAGTGTGGATGTGCGGCGACCTGTGAAGATCAACATGATCAAGATCAATTTGAGAGCAGCCACGGCGCTCATCATGCGGTGTCAGCCTCGCTGATCATCCGAAAAGGTTGGCGGCTTCAGCTGGCCGTTTATAAGTCGTGTTCGCAATGGCTCGAAGGGCCACGCCGACCGCTCGACAGTGCACCATGGCCACCCCTAACGTCAGGCCGACCAGGAATGCTGACATAAGAAGGAGCCGGGTAGTCGGATATGGCTTCCAGCACATGATCCAACCTTCCATCAGGAGCTACGTCGCGATCTGAGCCGTGAAGAGGGGACCAGAACAGGTTCACATCCTCCGGAATGGGGGGGTGAGTCCCTGTGAAGGCCATCGTCCAGGACCCCTACGGCGGACCTGAGGTGCTGGAACTGAGGGACATTGATCATCCGTTACTCCTCGTTAGGGCGCTCTGAAGATCAAGAACTAACGCGATGATCATGGTCTGCCAAGGACCAGTACACTGCCTGATGCCTGCTGGGAGCCGGAATAAGGCAGTGGTAGGCGGTTCATTGACTCCCGTGCCGCATCCGCTAGCACTGGGGCGTGCGTTTCGAGGCCGAGCCGGCGATATACCGGACCAAAGAGGTAGACTCCAGTCCCGGATTTAGGCGACAGATGGTTCGAGATTCGACGTCGTCGAGCGCCAGTATTTGCACGGCTGAGTCAGCTGCCGTGAGAACGGTCGCATACCGCGGGTCGGCCGCGAGGACGTAGCCGACAATGGCTGGCTGGTTCCTTAAAACGATCGTTTCGGCCGGGAGCCACATATTCGCCGCGCGGAAGAGAACCGGCGCCAAAACAAGCACCAGAAAGCAGCACCAATAATGACCCCTGGCCAATCCGATTTCGCTCGGGCATGCGAAAGAAGTACACGGCGAACACACAGAAGAGCAGGTTGAATAGGTCGTTGACCGGAGCTAAGGCAAACAAGACGACCGCCACTATCGTGGTGCACACCGCCAGCCATAAGAGCGCGGTTGATTGTCTGCCGCTGAGTGGCCGAGCTGCTGATCGCAGCTGGAGCCATCGAATCGAACAAATCGCCGCCGCGACACCAATGCGGTGGGCAGCAACCAGGCAACGTACCGAGGAGCACTGCTTTCACATCGAGCGTGCTGAGCAGCGTCACCAGCGTGGGCCGATCCCCATTCGCCACGGCGAAAATGCGCAGGGCGCTCAACAGAATGGGAATGAGGGTCAAAATCAGTGCACCTGCAATCTGCGCTTGCTCGTGCGGGGCTAATTTCTGAACCGTGACGTACGAGGTGGCATGCGGTGCGAGTCTCGTTTGGTGGTGCGGTGCGTGCTCAGGTCGCGGCCCTTGGGCAGCAGTGACACTGTCCCGGCCGCCGACTTCAGCGCCGATAGTTTTGGATGCCCATCGTCACACCAGCAAGAAGCCGGGTGTCAGCAAGTCCGGACAGCTCCCGCCAGACCCGACACAACCGGGCCCGGCCAGTCAGTCCCGCTGCCAACCCGACCAAGCGAAACGCACCTCCCGCCAGTAATCAACGCCGACGCCTATTCCGATCCCTCCTGCAACGAACTACTCGAACTTCCAATTGATCTTCGAGGAGCAGTTCACCAAGGACTGCGCAGAGGGGTCAGGCCCTTTTGGTCTACGGCGATCGTTCCAGATGAAGGTCACGGTTTACCGCGACAAGCACGATGAATGGCGCTGGACTTTACGTGCCGAGAACGGCGAGCCGATCGTCGATTCAGGCGAGGGCTACAAGCTCAAGGGCTACGCGAAGTGCAAAGCAGGGAAGCTGTTCCCTGATGCAGAGGTAGTGGTCTAAGACGAGACCGAGGGTTGACGCCCAACCACCCTCGGCGCGTAGATGGAGTGCCGGGGGCCGTAGGGGATACATCAGTCTGGGCGCAGGGTCGGGGTTGCGCCTAGACAGGTGTATCGAAGGGGTGCACAGCGTTGTGCGCTTCCACGGACACGCGAAGCCGTCGGTTCTAACCGTCTCGGATTTTTACTCTTGTCCCCTGCGTTGAGCATGGGAGAGAGCAACACCGCCCATCCCAACTTCTGTCCCCACCGAGGAGCGTGAGGAGCCATGTCGTTGATCCCGACCTCAGGCGGTGAGCAACCGGAAGTCGACGACGCGACGCTTTCCGAAGTCGTCCGTCGACCGACCAGAACAGCAGGCGATCTGTCCGAGGTCGCCGATGCCTCACCTGGGATCACGACGGAGGACCTTGCTCGCGATCTCGAAGCGGTCGCCTCCAAGCGGGGAGTTGCCACCGAGAGCGAGTTGCTCGCGGACCTGCTCCGGCGGGTGGACCGCATCGAGGAGCATCTCGGAATTCGCGAGTCCTGACCACTGGGGCAGGAGCGTGGGGCAGGAGCGTTCGAGGCTGGGACTCACGTGATCACTAACGCTGTTGATCATGGCCTACGACCGATGGTGCTTGTTCAATGTGCCGAGCTGACCTCGAACCACACGCCCCGGAGGCCGTGGTCCACCTTCTCCGTGACATAGCCCAGGCGGTCGCTGATCAGGAGAACGCCGATCTAGCGCGGATCCGCATCGGGATGGATGACGTCGGATCACCCGACAAGTCCGAGGTCACCGCAGGAGCAAGGCCATCTCTGTTCAGTGCATGGCAATCTCGAAACAGTCAGGGCAACAGTGCAAACGCAAGGCAATCCCCGGTGGGACCGGTGTGTCGATATCGCGGGGGAGGCGCTCAGCAGTCAAAGCCAAGGCGGCCGTTCGAGCGGAGCTCTTCGGCTGGGTCTCGGAGATGCAACGGTCGACCCGGGCGAGGTCCTGCTTCGCCTCATCACCCAGAGCGCTGCTCGAGCAGAGCGGTACGCCTTGCTGCTCGAAGAGGCGTATGAAGCTGCAGAACGTTTGAAGCAAGCCCACGATGCCGGCGCACAAATTGAGGCTTCCGGCGACGAGCTCGCTGACACTGCCGAGACCGCCCGTCGTGATCTTGATCGCATCCTCAACACCGGCGGAGTTGCTGCCCTCGTCGGCAATACCTATGGAGCCGCAAAGGACGTTGGGGTCTATGTGACCGGCGAAGCGATCAGAGAGCTTGCTGATCTTGAAGCCAAGGAACATGAACGGTTTGCGAACCTCGCATCGAAAGTTGTTACCGCGGCCTCGCCGAGCGCACCGTACGGATTGCCGAGCGACAAGGCCAGCTGATGGTGGAGATGGTGCAAGCCGCACTGCGTGAAGTTGATCTCTCACCGGAACAGGCGTCAACGTTCAAAGCTACGCTGGCTAGGCAAGCACGGCAGTTGACGACTTCACCTGAGATTTGAGCGGCTCAGCGGGCATCTTTCCGAGCCCGCCGAACCTGTGGCGAGGCGTGGGGTACCCGCCACGCCAGGTCATGTCGACTGATTACCCTTAACGATGCTGAGTGATCACTAAATCTGTAAAAGGTTTGACCGGCGCGGCTAGCGGGTCAGTCGACTGGATAGCGTACCGGTCCGCACTAGCTCTGCTGCCACGTCGTGAAGCTTCGTGTTGGTTCGTTGGAAGGCGTGCGTGAGCATGCTGAACGCCTCGTCCTTGGTGATCTTGTGCCGCTCCATCAAGATGCCTTTCGCCTGCTCGATACACGCGCGAGACATCATGACGGCGCGCAGGTGCATGAGATCATCGCTGGTCCGGGGGTGCTGCTTCCGCACGCCGATCGCAACCGCGACCCAGGCAGCAACCTCTTTGGCCAACTCAAGATCATTGTCGTCGAAACGTCTGGCTTGCCAGCGTAGGTGTTCAGCGCTCCGATGGTCGATCCTTGGAACGGCAGCGGCACCGATAACGAGCTGAGCACGCCGTGGGCGACCACGTGCTGGGCATAATCCGCTCGGCTGGTGACGACAAGGTTGTCGGTTTGCACGGCGTGACCGTCATGCAGCAAACACTCCCGCTCGGACTGGTCGATGAGATCCGCGATGCACGTGATCCCGGTCCTGCTGGGCGGCGGCACGCCACTGTTTGGCAGGCTCGACTCGGCGATCACCCTCGAACGCACCCAAGTGCTGGCTACCCCTGCCGCGACGCACCTGGGATTTCGGGTGGTCTGGAAAGCCGCAGCCGGAGGCGACCAGGCCCGCAGGATTCAAGGCAGGGCAGACGGTGCGCCAGCGGACCAGCTCAACACCTATCTTCCGCGCCGCGCGGACGATCCCTTTTACACCTTCGGCGGCACCTTCGCTGGAGCAGCGGGCCGATCGAGAATTAGCGGAGTCATAGCCCCGCACCGGCGCTGACCTCACAACCACCCGCAAGCCGATCGACCACCGCTGTCGACGTCGGCGAATGCGGACGGCCGGCCGCCTCGGGAGACACGCCCTAGTCGGCTCGACCATCCGCGTCGAGTTTTACCCTCGGCTCAAGCCCGAGGTACTCGCCATACCGCGCGGCGGCATCTCGAATGGCCTCGAGTTCGTGCGCGTGCAGCGCGCGATGCGGCCGGACCCAGAAGGTGACCGCCTTCGAATTGACCGTGCGCCTCATCGCAGCGACGAGCTGGGCATCCACGAGTGCCATCCCGATCGCCGACTCCCGCGCTCGCGGCACCACACCCTCCGCGTCGATCATCCAACGTGAGTCCTGATACCCCCGGTACATCTCGTCGAGCACCTGCAGCAGGTGGCCGGTGGGCAATGCGGATGCCGGGGCGTCACCGAGCGCGTGCCAGAAAGTGCGTCCGTCGTGCTCGAACGATGCGAGCTTATCGGCGGCGCCGTCGATCCCGCGGCGGATGTCGGTCACGGTGAGGGTGGCCCAGTACGCGAGGTCGCGCCCGGTGGCCGGACCGTGTGAGGTGAAGTAGCGCAGGGCGAGTTCGGTGAGGGCCTCGTCACGGTCGAGGCGCCTCGGCGCCGGCACGCGATCGGCGAAGAGCGCGTAGGTGTGCTCGCCGGCGCGCGGCACGCCGCTGCACAGCACACCGTGCAGCTCGAGATGCGCGAGCAGCAGCATGAGCTGCTGGCCGGTGAGCTCGACGCCGCGGTCGGCCAGGGCGCCGGAGAGATCAGCTCGGGTCCGATCGGATGCCTCGGCGAGAATCACCTCGACGGTGTCGGTGAGCGCGGTCATGCGGTCGGCCAGCGGCCGCAGCTGTTGGTCGACGGTCGGCAGCACTCGCGGTGCGGTGAGCTCGAGCAACCACTGCACATCGTCGGCGTGCACATAGTGCCAGGTCGGACGCAGCACGTGGGTCCGCAGCACGCGACCGTCGGCGATCGCGTCGGCCAGGTCGCCCTGGCGCGGCGACATGGTGCGGGTCGCGACCGCCCACGCCGACTGCGATAGGTTCTCGGCCTGCACGGCCAGCAACGACCGCACTACCTCTTCGGCTCCGTCGCCCGGCGCGGCGAGCAGCTGCGAGTGCAGCCGCCAACGGGCGATGTCGCGGTCGGTAATCACCGCCGCTTAGCCTCGTGCATCCTCCAGGTGCGGCGCCCCGGGGCATCCGAGCGCGTGGTGGCGGGGTCGTGCGCGACGCTCTCGCCCATCGGAGCAGCCGCGGGCGTCGACCCGCCCGGCGTCGAATCAGTCGTCAACTCAACCATGTCGGCTCCTCCAGATCGCCTTCCCATTCTCTCGCGTCGAACGCCGCCGCGCGGCGATCAGCCGGATCGCAGCGTCCAGCAGTCGCGGCTGTCGTCAACTACGGGGGTGCCGCGGCCGTCGACACGGTGTTCGTCGACGGCAGGGTGAAGAAGTGGGCGGCGAGCTCGTCGGGGTCGATTACGCCCAGCTCGCTCGCGAGGGTGAGGCGTCGCGCACGTACCTGCTCGCGCGATTCGGCGTCACGACGGACGAGATGCTCGCGGGCCTCTAACGCGTTCGGGGATCAGGACGGTTCCTCGGCGGATACCGCCACACCGCCCTCGACCGCGACGATGCGATGGTCCTCGGCGTGTGTGAGTTCGGTACGGAGGAATAGGTCGTCCGTCGGCAGGTGCAGGTCGAAGCGAGCGAAGGCCGCCACGTGGAGCTCGCCGGACTCCGCGACGAGGTCGAGCACGTGTCCGCCGATGCTGCGATCCTCGCTCAGGAAGTGGAGGTGAAGGCCCGCGACCGCGATGCCCTGGTAGATCGCCGGCGTCCAGAATCCGACCACCGTGCCGCGGATGTCGCGCGCCACCGTCTCGACCTGGTGACGCGTCACCTCGGCGAGCTGCGGGAACGGATGATGCTGACGAGGCGTGACCCGCACGTGGACCTCCGACAGCACGCCGTCGAAACGCACGGCGTGGAACAGGTTCCGGCTCGTCAGCGCACCCTCGACGGATGCCGCGAAGCCCGCGAAGTCCTGCTCGCCCAAGCCGACTCGCGGGACGTCAGGAAATCGGCACACGATCGCGAACGGGAGGATGTCGTCGTCGTCCATCGCCACCGGCGGACCATCGAGCGTGCACTCGATCGCCTCGCCGTCCACGATGACGACCTCGCCGCCGAGGTGGTCGACACAGCCGAGCCCGAAGTCCCCGATCGAGCGGGCTTCGGCGACGCGCAGGCCCGACTCATAGGCGCCGGCGAGCAGCGCGTCGAGCACGGCGAACTGCGTCACGGCGGCGCCGGGCACGGGAGACGAAGTCATCACGGTTGGAGAGTACCGACGCTCGGCGGTCACGACGAGAGTCTGGAACTCCAACCGAGGAGCGCCGCGCGCGTCTGCTGCGGGTCCGAACCTTCGGCGACGGCCACGAGCGTCCCCCGCCAGGCCGCCGTGAGAATCCGGCTGACGGGGACGCGGGCCGTGCTCGCACTCAACGGGTCGGCGAGGCGGTCATGTTCGGTTCACCGAGTGTGACGATTTCAATGGCTTTGCCACAGGGCTTATTGGCACCGTGGTGCTTGGCAATAAGCGGATCACACGATCACAGCACCGCCGCTGATGTCGAGAACCACGCCGGTGATCCAGCTTGCCTCATCTGAGGCGAGGTACACAGCGGCCCGCGCGACGTCCTGCGGGGTGCCGAGCCGCCGCAGCGGGTGGGATTGGATCAGTTCCTGCTGCTGCTGTTCGGGGATCCAGGCCTTGTTCTTCTCAGTCAGGATCGTCTCCGGGGCGATGCAATTGGCCCGAATGCCATGGGGACCGACCTGGGCCGCGAGGTCCTGGGTGAGCAGCTGTACACCTGCCTTCGCCGCCCCGTACGCGACGAGGGTGTGGGCACTGGCCCGGCGGCCGGCCGCCGATGACATGGTGATGATGCTCCCAGTTCCGCGCCTCTTCATGCCGGGCAGAAAGCTCTTGATCGTCAGGAATGTGGCAGTCAGGTTCGCGTCGAGATCAGCCCTCCAACTCTCCTCGCCGATATCCTCGATCGGACCGGGGCGGCTGCCGCTGCCGCCGGCGCAGACAACCAACACGTCGGCCACACCGTACGCCTGCTCCACGCGTGCCCGAATGGCCTCGATGTCGGCGAACTTTGTGACATCGCCGGTGACAAACATGGCCTGGCCTCCGCCGTTAGTGATGTCGGCTTGGACCTTTGCCAAGGCTTCGATATCACGGCCGTGCAGGACGACTTTCGCGCCCTGTCCGGCGAACGCCACTGCGATTTCTGCCCCGATGCCGCGCGAGCTTCCGGTCACGAGCACCACTTTGCCGTTCAGGTCGGTCATCTTTCCTCCTTATTCAATACGGCGGCGGCCTGGGTCGCCACCTATAGACGCTAAAGATCATCTCGGGTTGCCGCGTGTGATCACAGACGATCCCGTCACTCGCTCACAAGCGGCCGGTGGAACTCGGCGCGCCAGCGGCGTTCGCCGGGATCGAAGCTTGATGCTTGGCGAGTCGAGCAGCACCGTTGTCACGTTTGTGTCCGATCATTCGGCCTGAGCGCCTGCCGGGTAATCACGTTGCGACCCGCCATGAATGTTGCCGATTCCTACCGAGCGCCTAATCCAGAGGCGGCCGTGGAGATCATTGCCGCCAACCCGTGGGCGGTGCTGGTAAGTTGCACCGACGAGGCCCCACTGGCAGTCACACAATCCCGTGATGCTCGACCGAGAAGGCGAGCCAGCCGCGACGCTGCTCGGACATCTCGCGCGAGCTAATCCACATTCGAGGCTGCTGAGCCAGAGGCCGATTTTCGAAACCGAAGCTATCGACTATTGGACCGAATTGGGCCCGGAGCAGGCGTGATCAACTTTAACTCCACCCGATTCGCAGCTCATGAAATCCCGCCTGACAAGGCGCGTAGATAGGTCGCGCGGATGATCACGAAAACAGATGACCAGCCTGGTTATTCTTGTCATCTCCGTGTTCGAATAACTTGGGTGCAAAGCCCGTTGACTAGGGCCGATGCTCTGGAGCGGGCGACGAGAATCGAACTCGCACCAGCTTGGAAGGAATCTGCGGGCCTGCTCGAGCCGACTCGGATGCGCCTTCTGGTCTGACCTCCTCGCACCGCGAGGCACCATCATTGACTCTGGCTTAGGGCCGCGAAGGGCCCGGCGCGCGACTGCTGTTCGATTTGCTGTGTTGGGCCGCTACATCCTCAAGCTGCAGGCCATGGTTGAGCTGTCAGTCGAAGAACTGGCCGCCGCTGTCGCGCCGACCCTGCAGCGCTACATCGATGGCCCGGTTGACGGGGGTGCGTCAAATTAAAACTTAGACTGGCTCGTGCTCCTGATTGCGCCGCTCAATGATCGACCGCCGCGCTCTATACGTCGGCGATCCACAGCAGTTGGGTGCTGCTTGGCTGCCGGTCCGCGCACAGCGCGCACACGGCGAGGTGTGGGTCTGTCCTCTCGCACGGGTTGCCGGAGGCAGGACGTCTCCGGTCGGCACCTCATCGCTGGCGAAGCGCTTCCCGACCGATTAGTTCTCGCGGGCACCGCCGTCGACATAGGGGAGACCGCCCTGCGACCGTAGGAGACATGGTGGAGAGGACCGAACACCGACCAACGAGTCCGATCGGCGCTGACGAGGCCGAGTTCATCAAGGCTGCCCGCGCCGACGACACCAGTAGGTTCGCACTGCTCACCGAGCGCTTCCGCCGTGAACTGCTGGCCCACTGTTATCGGATGCTCGCGTCGTATGAGGACGCGCAGGATCTGACCCAGGAGACCTTCCTGCGCGCGTGGGCGAGGCGCGAGTCTTTCCAGGGGCGTGCCTCGCTGCGCACCTGGCTGTACCGGATCGCCACCAATGCCTGTCTGGACTTCCTGGAGAAGCGGCGAGACCGTACGCCGATCCCCACCGATCTGCAGGGTGCTGGCGGGACGGGGACAGAGGTGTTGTATCTGCAGCCGTGGCCGGACATCCAGCCGGACGACCCGCAAGAGCGTGCGGTGGCCAGGGAGACCATAGAACTGGCGTTCATCGTCGCCGTTCAGCACCTGCCCGCGCGGCAGCGGGCGGTCCTGATCCTCCGCGACGTGCTCGGCTGGCCGGCGCAGCAGACGGCCGACACCTTGGAACTCACGCTGGCGTCGGCGAACAGTGCCCTGCAGCGGGCTCGTGTCACGATGCGCGAGCACCTGCCCGAAGGCCGGCTCGACTGGAGCACCAAGGCCGGGCAGGGGCTGACCGAGGACGAGCGGAGGCTGGTGGCGGCGTACGTCCGGGCCAACGAGAGCCTCGACATCGACGGACTGGGCGCGCTGCTCCGCGATGACCTGCGGTTCGCGATGCCGCCGCAGCCCGGGGTCTGGGTCGGTCGGGACGAAACCATCAAGGGCTGGGTGGACGGCGGCTTCGGCCGGGGCGACTACGCCGACTGGAAGTGCCGAACCACGGTGGCCAACGGCCAGCCGGCAGTGGCGATGTACCTGCGACGCCCCGGGGCTTCGAAGTACGAAGCCTTCTCGATGGACGTGCTGCGCATCGAGGACGGCCTGATAGCCGAGATCATCACCTTCGACAGGGAGGTGTTCGACTGGTTCAGGCTGCCGAGGCAACTTCAGGCCGGCTGACCCTCCCGGCCGGAAGGTGCGGCCGCAGAGGTGTATCGACACATCGCCGGGTGATCCACACGCCGGTACTGCTCGGCGCGGCCGACGGTCACCGGCTCGCCAGTATTGGGTTGTCTGCCGACTCTCAGTTCGCCGAGTCAGGATCATCCGCTCCGGCGTGGTCGGCCACAGTCATCCCGCGTGCTTGAGCGCCCAATCGAGCGCGAAGTCGGCGACTTCCTCCCATCCATCGATGGCGGGCAGCAGATGCGGGCCATCGAACTCTACGATCTCCGTCACCGTCTTGGACTTGTAGTGCTTGGCATTCGAGTGCGCCACCTTCGGGGGGAACAGATGATCCTGCTTCCCAGAGATGAACAGCAACGGTGGTCGCGCGTCGTTGTGGTAGTCGACGTAGGTGTCGTCCTTCCCAGGGTGGATGTTGGCGAGGGCGCTTCCCCAAAAGACTCTTCCTGAGGCTGGGATGTGGTAGCGCTCGTAGAGCTCAAGTGACCTCTCTTCGCTGAATGTGTTCGCGAACACGTAGTGCCACTGTTTCGGCGTGAAGCCGACCGCTCGATGCCGGTTCGCGGGGTTCTTCAGGATGGGGAACCCGGACTTGATCTCGGAGAGCGGAACGACCTTGACGCCCTCGGTCGGCGCGGAGTCGATCGCCACCCCAACCGCACCGAAGCCGTGATCGAGCAAGATCTGAGTGAACACGCCGCCAGCCGAATGCCCGATGATGATCGGCGGACGATCCAATTTCCCGATCAAGTTCTCGAGCATGTCGATGATCTCCGGCACCTGGAGCTGCTCGATTGGCGTGGGATCAGCACGGAGAGCCTCGACCTCGACCTCGAACCCCGGGTACGCAGGGGTGAGGACCGTATAACCCTTCGCCTCGTAATACTTCTTCCAGTGCTCCCAACTCCTCGGCGTCACCCAGAAGCCGTGGATCAGGACAATCGTGTCGGGCTTGGTCTTGACCGGGGTCTCTGCCATCGCGACTCACCCTTCCCTCGTCGACCCCTTCACCCTAGGACGTTCGAGATTGGGAGGACAACGGTCTGCTTGTGACCCTCGCTGCGGTCGTATCGGACATGGCAGTTCGGACAGGGTGTGGTCGATGAAGGCGATGGCCGTCTATGCGGTAATGCAGTGGGCAAACTGCGTACAGGAGTCCAAATTGGAAATCTCCACGAGGAATCCGGGTCCCGCACGCTTAGGGATGGCCTTGGTCCCTGGAGGCTGATGCGCTCGTCGTCTGCGTCAATGGGGGGTGGTCGCGGGCGAGTCCCCGGACCCATCTCGGCTGATCGGACCGCCGGGGCCTCCGGCGCGATCACCTTGCATGCAAGCCGGGTTCGCGCGAAGGTACGCCACATGAAAGACGGCTACACGCAGCTTGGCACGGTGCTGACTGACCGACGTCCCGAGGACAGTGAGGGAGATAGCGTCATCGTCGTCGGCCGTTTCAAGGGCGACCCCTACGACGGCGTTCAGCTCAGCTACGAAGCTGGCCGGCGAAACCTGTACCTGACCCCAGAGGGGGCGCTGCGCCTGGCATTCCTGCTCGCGGCTGCAGTCGAAAGGGATATCGACATCCGGTAGGAATCGCGGCAGCCGCTGGCTCGCTACTGAGATTCGCCTCCTTGGCCTCACCTACGGCCGCTCGGATATCGCGCCGGAAACCAGCGCGGCGCGGTGAGCATTGCGCTGATTCCGAGCGGTGGAATGTCTGTCGGAATCTGTGGGCTGCCGGGATCTCGGACAGCTCAAGATTCATCCGCGGGGTCATGCGAACACTGTGTGCGTCGCGGACCTGCCGGTCGAGGAGGTGTACGCCTGAGGTAACCGGACCCACTGACGCCTTTTGGCCGCGGAGAGCAACCGGAGCGCGGGACCAGCCTGGGGTTCCCCAATGGTTAACCACAGCCCGCGGCCGGTGTGGTGATCACATTCAGGTACACCTTATCCATCTTGGTATCTGTGTTCGCCATGCAAATATGCCACAACCATGCCCAGACCATCGGAACCTGAGGCGGCCGCTCCGGAGTGCGGCAGCAGATGCCCGGTGATCCCAGCCGAGGAGTTCGACAGCGAATCCCCTGCAGAAGTTGCGACCTCCCTGGCCGATGCGGCATGGACTTCAGCGGAGCCTTGATCGACGTATGAGATGGGATCAAGGATGAAGGAATGTAAGAGCAGAGGCTGGCCGTCAGATGGAATAGCCCGTGAACGGTCGGGAATCGAGATCACCGCGACCGAGAGGAGTTCGGCATGGTGTTAATTTCGGAGCGGGAGAACGGGGAGATCGAGGCGGCGAACGCCTCCGGCAAGACGCCGGTCGTCTTCATCCACGGCCTTTGGCTGTTGCCGAGCAGCTGGGACCGCTGGGTGCGGCTCTTCAGCGAGGCTGGCTATGCGCCGCTCACGCCGGACTGGCCGGACGATCCTGAGACCGTC
>Ga0307409_100000074_pt1 | contig 36087 bp, 40 predicted proteins | sample 322Ometagenome_2_FD_203888 | JGI IMG/M metagenome (GOLD analysis project Ga0307409, IMG submission 203888) | Maize rhizosphere microbial communities from greenhouse at UC Davis, California, United States - 322HYB-O-2 | ecosystem: Host-associated > Plants > Roots > Rhizosphere > Soil | place... | reverse complement strand
CCTGCCGCGGGCGAACCGGATGCCACGCCCTACGGGGTGCTGAAGTTCGAAGGCGGCGTACACCGGGTGCAGCGGGTGCCGATCACCGAATCCCAGGGACGGGTTCATACCTCGGCCGCTGGTGTCCTGGTCATGCCGGAAGTCGCCGAAGCTGAGATCGAGATCAATGAAGATGATCTCCGTATCGACGTTTACCGATCATCGGGTCCCGGCGGTCAGGGCGTCAATACGACCGATTCAGCTGTGCGGATCACGCACTTACCGAGCGGCATCGTCGTTTCCTGTCAGAATGAGCGCTCGCAACTCCAAAACCGTGAGCAGGCGATGCGCATGCTACGAGCCAGGCTGATCGCGGCCGCTGAGGAAGAAGCTGCCAACGCCGCTTCGGCGGCTCGACGCAGCCAGGTGCGAACTGTCGACCGGTCGGAGCGAATCCGCACCTACAACTTTCCCGAGAACCGCATCTCCGATCATCGAATCGGTTTCAAGTCCTACAACCTTGATCAGGTGTTGAACGGCGAGCTCGACGCGGTAATCAAGGCGCTGCAAGAAGCCGATACGCAGGAGCGACTGTCACAGGCAGGTGTGCCGAGCTCGTGAGCAAGCCTGTCCGGCCGCTATTACTTCGGGCTGCAAGCCGGCTCCGCGAGGTGGGCGTCCCATCGCCGGAGCAGGAAGCTCGCCAGCTGCTGGCGTACGCGGCAGGAATCGAGCTGGCTCGGCTGCCGCTTGTTGATGCCGTCGAGGACAAGCAGGCCAGCCACTTCGAGTCGTTGATCAATAAGCGAGCCTGTCGCATCCCGCTGCAACACTTGACCGGTCGGGCGCATTTTCGTTACCTGGAGCTGGAAGTAGGTCCGGGCGTTTTCGTGCCAAGGCCCGAGACCGAGATCATGACGGGGTGGGCGATCGAGGCATTACGTCCGATGGTCTATGCCGTGGCGCGAGGTGAGTCGAGACACTTGCCGGTGGTGGTTGAGCTCGGTACGGGATCCGGCGCGATCGCCAAAGCGATCGCCACTGAGCTGACTGGGACTCGAGTCCATGCGGTCGAGCTATCGGAGGACGCGGCGGCGTACGCAGCGCGGAACCTTGCCGACACCACTGTCGAACTTCACGTCCAGGACATGATTGGAGCCCTACCGGAACTCGATGGCACGGTCGATCTCGTGATCGCGAATCCGCCCTATATTCCGCTGGATGCCTTCGAGTCGGTGGTGCCAGAGGTTCGTGATCATGATCCGGTGCTTGCGCTGTTTTCCGGGCAGGACGGCCTGGATGCGATCAGAGTGGTGGTCGCCGAGGCCGCCAGGTTGCTGCGGCCCGCTGGCTTGCTGTGTGTAGAGCATGCTGATCTGCAGGGCGAGTCGGCACAGCAGATCGTCATACGGCATGGTGGCTTTGCCGGCGTACGCGATCATCGCGACCTCGCTGACCGACCTCGATTTGTCACAGCCATCCGCCGTATTTGATCGCGTAGCAAGCATGGATCGGATCGCGCGGCGCCGTGCTGAGGAGGAGCGACGGGACATGCTTTTCGTCCCGGAGCGACGACGAAGTAGGCGTCTAAAGAGCGCGATCCGCGCGGAGCGAGCGCAGCGAGCGAAGCAATCAATACGGATCGCGCGGCGCCGTGCTGAGGAGGAGCGACGGGACATGCTTTTCGTCCCGGAGCGACGACGAAGTAGGCGGCTTCCAAAGCGCGATCCGCGCGGAGCGAGCATAGCGAGCGAAGCAATCAATACGATTGACCGGTGACTACGACCGGCGAGCCCGACCCGCGGGAGGCTGCTGAAACCGAGGAGCTTCCGGTGAGCTATCGGCGGCTCGACTGCACCGTCGGTGATCCGTCGGATAACGCCGAGGCGACCGAGGCCGCACGGCAGGCCATTGAGGCTGGTGAATGCGTCGTGCTGCCCACCGACACCGTCTATGGCATCGGCGCCGATGCGTTCAGTGCTAAGGCTGTGCAGCGGCTGCTGGATGCCAAGCAGCGGGGCCGCGACATGCCGCCGCCGGTACTGATCGGCGAGCCAGCCTTGATCCGGGCACTTGCCGTGGACGTGCCCGAGAGTGCTAAGGATCTCGTGGAAAAACACTGGCCCGGCGCACTCACCGTGATTTGTCGTAGGCAGCCGAGCTTGCGCATGGATCTCGGCGACACTGAGGGCACGATCGCTCTCCGAGTGCCTGATCATGAACTTGCCCGCGAGATTCTGCGTCGCACCGGGCCGATGGCGGTGAGCAGCGCCAACATCAGCGGTAAGCCTGCGGCCCTGACCTGCGACGAGGCGATTGAGCAGCTCGGTGACTCGGTTGCGATCTACCTCGATGGGGGTCCGCTTCAAGACGCGGGCGGCGCGCCGTCGACCATCGTGGACTTCACACGAGATGAAACAGGTCAGGTGCTGCGCCGCGGTGCGATCAGCGTGGAGACGCTGCGTGAGACGGTGCCGAATCTTGTGGATCTGATGGAGGAATCTGATCTCACGGCGGAATCCGACGCTAGCGACAATGGGCCTCCGAACGGCTCAGCTTCGATCCGCGCCGCGGGAGGCTGAGTGCGCGAGTACCTGCTGGTCCTCTGCATTGCGGCCGCCGCGACGTATTTGCTGAGTGGCGTCTGTCGCCGGTTGGCGCTGCGGACCGGCGCGATGGCGCGAGTTCGCGACCGCGACGTTCACACGATCGAGATGCCGTACTTCGGTGGTATCGCCATGTTGGCTGGTGTCGCGGCTGCGATCTTGATCTCGTGGCAGCTGCCGTTCCTGGGCCGACTGGTCACCGTGCAGCAAGATTCGCGCGCGGTCCTGGTTGCCGCTGTGGTGATCTGCCTGGTGGGCGTGCTCGATGACGTTTTCGAGCTCCCACCGTTGACCAAGTTCGCCGGCCAGGTATTCGCCGCAGGCATCGCCGTCGCGCTGGGTGTGAAGATGCTGTGGATCCCCCTGCCCAACCAAATCGTGTCGCTCGACGGCACGACGTCCGTGGCGATTACGGTCTTCTTCATCGTGCTGTGCTCCAATGCCGTGAACTTCGTCGATGGGCTGGACGGATTGGCGACCGGGGTGGTGGGCATCGGGGCACTGGCGTTTTTCGCCTACTCGTACCTGCTCACGGTTCACGAGGACCTCACGAGAGCGACGACGTCGAGTCTTATAACGGTTGCAATTGCGGGTGCCTGCCTTGGCTTTCTCCCGCACAACTTCTTCCCAGCGCGAATGTTCATGGGTGACTCAGGCGCAATGCTCCTTGGTCTGCTGCTCGCCACCTCCACCATCAGCCTGACGGGGCAGATCGACATCTCCCAGCTGCAAGACGGCCGGGGCGGATTGGTGCCGACAGTCCTGCCCCTCGTACTGCCGCTGGCCATCCTCGCTCTTCCCTTCCTCGATCTTTCGCTGGCCTTCATTCGCCGCGCGTACGCCGGCAAATGGTGGTTCCTGCCCGACAAGCAGCATCTGCACCATCGACTCTTAGAGCGCGGCCACAGCCAGCGCCGAGCCGTTCTGCTCATGTATGTCTGGTCCGCGCTTGTCTCCTTCGGCGTGATCATCTTGGGATTAGTCCAGACGGAGCGGCAATGGACTGTGGTTGCCATCGGTGCTGTCTTCGCACTCGGTTTGATGGTGATAACCCTGGGTCGTCCGGTACGCGCGAAGAACCAGATCCGTCGAGGCGAGTCGCTCTAGTTTTCATCCCGCGGGACTCGTCGGCATCGACAGCTTGCCGTCGTCTTTTTCAAGAACGGTCCGGTAATCTCCGGCCATGATCCACGACGTCTGTCTGTCACTGCCGAGCCTTGCGGTCTATGTTGCGCCGAGTCCGCTTTCGGATGAGACGGCCAGCGGCGTCATCAAGAGCTTGGGCTTGTGACCGACCCGCGAACCGAGCCGTCGAGTCTGCTGGCTCCGTTGCGGAAACGTTTTGACCAGACGGTGGCCAGCATCGAGGAGCTGGTCAACATCGACTCCGGCTCCTTCACCCCTGAGGGCGTGAACCGGGTCGCCGACGTCTGCGAGGCCCGCTTCGAGAGGAGCGGATGGGAGGTTCAGCGCCATCGCCACCATCTGGAGCGGTCAGAGATCGGCCCGCCGCTGGGCGACATGGTGGTCGGCCGGCGTGCCGGACGCAGACCGGTGGGCAAGGGTGGGCGGCGTTTGCTGCTGCTTGCCCACATAGACACGGTGTTCGATGCGGGTACGGCGGCCGCGCGTCCGTTTCGGAGCCGCGGCCGACGGGCGTACGGGCCAGGAGTCACTGATGACAAGGCAGGTGTGATCTGTGGATTCGAGGCGGTTGAGGTCCTCTGCGACGTGGTCGGCTTCGATGACTTTGCCGCCATCACCCTGGTCTGCTCGCCCGACGAGGAGATCGGTTCGCCGTTCAGCCGGCCTCTCATCGAGGCCCTGGCCGGTGATCACGACCTGGCGCTCGGGCTGGAGGCAGCTCGAACCAACGGTGACTTGGTCTCGGCTCGCAAGGGCATCGCGGCGTTCACCGTCGAGGTCGAGGGCAAGGCTGTCCACGCGGGGGTCCGTCCGGTCGAAGGGGTCAATGCGATCCTGGAGGCGGCTCACAAAACAGTCGCGTTTCAGGCCCTCAATGGCCGCTGGCCTGAGGTGACCTGCAATGTTGGAGTACTGCGGGGCGGCGGTCGCATCAACGTGGTCCCGGACCGAGCGCTGATGCAGCTTGAGGTCAGAGCGACCACCGCTGCCGCACTCGAACAGGCCGTGGCCCAGGTGGCCCGGATCGTTGCTACCGCCACTGTGCCGGGCGCCCGGGCCCAGTTGCTTTCGACGCACCGCCACCTGCCTATGGAGCGCACCTCAGCCGCGGCGACTCTAATCGCCGAGGCGCAGGCGGTCGCTCGCGAGCTCGGCTTCAAGGTGGGCGAGACGGCCACCGGCGGGGCCGGCGATGCCAACACCACCGCCGCCGCCGGGTTGCCCACGATCGACGGCTTAGCACCGGTGGGCGGGCAGGCCCATGGGCCCGACGAGTGGCTAGACCTTGATAGCGTCGTCCCTCGCACCGCCCTCCTGGCCGGACTCTTGGCCCGGTTGGGATCCCGGACGATCCGCAGCTAGGCGGCCGATGCTGATCACGGGGCGAGCAATTGAACACAGCGAGCGCTAGCCAGCGGACAACTCCTAGTCATGTTAGGTTTCACCCAGCAGCCTGCGACGGTTCGCACGAGGCGAGCCCGGGCCAAGAATGATCACGACCTTAGCTCCGAGACCGGCAAAGAGGACTGCCTCAGCCCATGACCGTCGACAGTCGCCCTGAGCCTGCGGCGACGCCTGCCGACAAACCAAGCATTCACGTCATCCGGGCGCGCAAGCTGTTGCTTGGCGGCGCGCTGGGGGGCCTTTCGGCATCACTTCTGTGCTTGATCGGCTTCGCCATCGGCTACGGCGCGAGTGGCCTGATCTCTGCTGCTCTCGCGGCCGCCATGGTGTTGTTCTTTTACGGGGTCGGCCAGTACGTCATGGTGCTTTTCGCCGATGCCGGAGCCCGCACGCTGCTCACCGTCTCCCTGTGTAGTTACACTACGCGAGTTGTGATCCTGGGACTCGTGCTAGTGCTCTACAACGCCCACCAGGAAGCTTGGCCAACATTGATTCCTATGGCGATCTTTGTGACAACGATCATCGTCGTTGGAGGGTGGCTGATTGTCGAAGTCTTTGTCTTTTCTCGCTTACGAATTGGCGCCTATGACACCGAATACGTGCCGCCGAGCAAAGGTGTTTTGGAGCCGTGACCGGCGCCACAATCACTGCTAGCGTGTGTCGCACCATGAAGGAACAACCCGAGGCGGCCAACAACCAGCCGAACTCGCAAGGACGCGGGGAATCGGCTGGCATGGACTTGGGGCTCCGAGTGCTCTCCTACTTGATCTCCGGCGTGCTGCTCTATGGACTGCTGGGATGGCTGGGCGACCACTACCTTGGCACCAAGTTTCTGTTACCGATCGGCATCGTTGCAGGTGCTGCCTTCGGAGCGTACGTGATCATCAGGCGCTTCGGCCGCATTGATGACGGCACCGCCGGTGCCAAGAATCACAGCGGCCAAGCCAAGGTAACCGAACGCAGGCACGAGGCAGGGTAGGGGGAACGGTGAGCGGCTTCTTGTCGGGCCTGGTTCCGCTGGAAACCGGTGGGGGCTTCGAAGCACCCGGTGTGCACAGCTTCGACTTCCCGCCGATCTTCGAAAGCGCTCCCTGGTTCGACAAGTACATGTTCCAGGCGATTCTCTCAGTAATCTTGATCTTGGCGTTCTGGTTGATCATGGCTCGAAAGAATGCCATGGTGCCAAGCAAGGGCCAATACATCGGCGAGACGGCGTACTTCTTCGTGCGCAACACCATTGCCCGGGACATGATCGGGCATGACTTCCGTAGGTACCTGCCACTGCTGATCGCCCTGTTCTCCTTTGTATTGGTCAATAATCTATTTGGCGTCTTCCCATTTCTGTTGCTTCCCACTCCTTCGCACGTCGGTTGGCCTTATGGCCTGGCGATCATGGTGTGGGTGATCTACAACGGAGTCGGCATCGCGAAGCACGGTTTCTTCGGTTATCTCAAGCACACCACGCTGCCATCCGGAGTGCCGGTATTCATGTGGCCGCTGATCATTCCGCTGGAGTTTGTGTCGAACATCATCGTGCGGCCCATCACGTTGTCGTTGCGACTTTTCGCCAACATGTTTGCCGGCCACTTACTTGTCCTCGTTTTTGTCTTGGGTGGGGAATACCTGCTCTTGCACTCCGCCTCGATCATCAATAAGACCGCCGGTGTGGTGGCCCTGATCTTCAGCATGGCGATCTTTGGCCTAGAGATCTTCGTTCAGTCCCTGCAGGCCTTCATCTTCACCGTTCTCACCGCCCAGTACATCTCTTCGGCCGCCGCCGAAGAGCACTGACAACCCTCGGTTTCGGCAAACTGAAGCGAAACCCCGTCAAGAAAGAAGTCCCAATGACTCCACTGGAACTCACCGGATCCCTCGGCATCGTCGGCTACGGCCTCGGCGCCATTGGCCCCGGAATCGGCGTGGGCTTGATCTTCGCCTCGGTCATCCAAGGCACCGCACGGCAACCAGAAGCCCGCGGCGCGATGATGGGCACGGCTTGGATCGGATTCGCGGTGACGGAGGCACTAGCGATCATCGGAATCGCCCTTGCCTTCGTCTTCGGCGGCCTGTGAGCAGGTGGTCGCAATGACCACGCTTTTGATACCGCTCCAGGAGGAGAACCCGCTACTCCCCAACTGGGCGGAGGTGATCGCCGCGATCGTATTCGCGCTGTTGTTGACCTTCATCATCGCCAGATTCGTGGTGCCGCGGTTCGAGGCCACGTACGCCGAACGCACTGAGGCCATCCAAGGTGGGCTGGAGAAGGCAGAGAAGGCTCAAGAAGCTGCTGAGGCGGCCCTGCGGCAGTACAACGAGCAATTGGCTGACGCCCGGACCGAAGCTGCCAGAATCCGCGAAGAAGCCAAGAGTGAGGGCACTCAAATCCTTGCTGATCTTCGGGAACAGACAAATGCTGAGGTCGCCCGGATCAGGGCGCAGGGCCAGGCGCAGCTTGACGCCGAGCGATCAACTGTCATGGCCCAGATGCGAGCCGAGATCGGCACCCTGGCGACGACCTTGGCGAGCCGGATCGTCGGCGAGTCGCTGGATGACGACCAGCGGGCACAACGTACGGTTGATCGCTTCCTCGCTGAGCTTGAGGGGGAGGGCGAGCCAACGCCTGCCGGTAGATCATGACAGCTGCCACCGACGCGCGACTGAGTTCGCTAGACCGAATGCTGGATGACAGCCAGGCCGGCGACACTTTCGCTACCGGCATGTTCGCCGTGGTCGATGCGCTAGAGGCCTCGCCCACGCTGCGACGTGCGGTGACAGACCCGGGGACTCCAGAAGGCGCCCGCCGCGCTTTGGTCCATGGGTTGCTTGACGGCAAGGTCGACAAATCCGTCGTGGATCTGGTGGCCGAGGCAGCGACGCTGCGCTGGGCGGGCGGCCGAACCTTCGCGGCTGCTTTGGAGCGGCAGGCGGTACGTGGCCAACTCATCGTGGCAGATCGCGGTCGCGAGCTGGATGACACCGAGGACCAGCTCTTCCGATTCGCCCGGCTGGTGGAGTCCAACCCTGAGCTACGCAACTTGCTGGCAGACCGCGGGATCGAACTGGGCAAGCGCAAGGAGTTGGTCGAAGGGCTGTTAAGAGGCCGCGCCACCGACGCAACGATCGTGCTTGCGAAGCGAGCGGTGCTTGCCCGGGAACGGACCTTCGGGCACACCATCGAGGGTTACGTCACGCTGGCTGCGGCGCAGAAGAATCGAGCTCTTGCGACCGTGCGGGTTGCCAAGCCGCTCTCCTCCGAACAGCGCAACCGGCTGCGCGCTGCGCTCAACAAGCAAATCGGTCGCGAGGTTGCGATCCAGGAGGTCGTCGATCCCGACATTTTGGGCGGAATGCGCGTGGAGATCGGTGACGATGTGTTTGAAGGCACCGTGGCGGACCGGCTCGAGGCGGCCAGACGCCTCTTCGGATAGGTCGGCTCTCGGCTCCCTCCGTCACAATAGAAGAATCATCTGTCGAAATAAGAGCAGAAAGCGCAGGCGATGGCAGAACTTACGATTCGTCCAGAGGAAATCCGCGAAGCACTGGATCGCTTCGTCCGGGGCTACACGCCGGAGACGGCCAGCCGCGAAGAGCTTGGAACAGTCGTCACGTCCGGCGACGGCATTGCACGCGTCGAAGGCCTACCGTCGGCCATGGCGAATGAACTGCTCGAGTTCGAGAACGGCACCCTCGGCATTGCGCTGAATCTTGACGTCCGGGAGATCGGTGTCGTGGTGATGGGCGAGTCCGGGGGCATCGAGGAAGGCCAGGTCGTCAAGCGCACCGGTGACATCCTTTCGGTGCCGGTCGGTGATGGGTATCTGGGTCGTACGGTTGACGCGCTAGCGAATCCGATCGACGGGCTCGGCGAGATCACCAACATCGGCGAGCGTCGCCCGCTCGAGCTGCAGGCCGCCGGTGTGATGGATAGGCAGGGGGTCAATCAGCCATTGCAGACCGGGATCAAGGCCATTGACGCCATGATCCCGATTGGCCGTGGTCAGCGGCAATTGATCATCGGCGACCGCAAGACCGGTAAGACGGCCATTGCCGTCGACACGATCATGAACCAGAAGAGCGCCTGGGACAGCGGTGATCCGGAGCAGCAGGTGCGCTGCATCTACGTCGCGATCGGCCAGAAGGGCTCCACCATCGCTGCTGTTCGCGGAGCACTGGAGGATGCCGGTGCGCTCGAATACACCACGATCGTCGCCGCCCCCGCATCGGACCCCGCTGGCTACAAATACGTTGCGCCGTACACCGGCTCGGCCATCGGGCAGCACTGGATGTATCAGGGCAAGCACGTGCTGATCATCTTCGACGACCTGACCAAGCAGGCTGAAGCCTACCGCGCCATGTCGCTGCTGCTACGCCGCCCGCCCGGCCGCGAAGCGTACCCGGGTGACGTGTTCTATCTGCATAGCCGCCTGCTAGAGCGCTGCGCGAAGCTATCCGATGAGCTCGGCGGTGGCTCGATGACTGGCCTACCGATCATCGAGACGAAAGCCAATGACGTGTCGGCGTACATCCCGACCAACGTCATCTCGATCACTGACGGTCAGATCTTCTTGCAGTCTGATCTCTTCAACGCGAATCAGCGACCAGCCATTGACGTCGGTATCTCGGTGTCCCGGGTCGGCGGCGCGGCGCAGATCAAGGCGATGAAGAATGTCGCCGGTTCGCTCAAGCTGGAGCTCGCCCAGTATCGCGATATGCAAGCCTTTGCGATGTTCGCCTCGGACCTTGACGCTACGACCCGCCGTCAGCTGGATCGCGGCGGCCGGCTAGTCGAGCTCCTCCGCCAGCCGCAGTACTCGCCATATCCGGTGGAAGAGCAGGTGGTCTCAGTCTGGGCTGGTATTCAGGGTCTGATGGACGAGGTGCCCGTTGATGACGTGCTGCGCTTCGAGCGCGAGCTGCTGGACCATCTGCGTCACCACGGCGATGTGCTGCGCAACATCCGGGAAACCAAGAATTTCGACGACGACACGGCCGCTGCGCTTCGCGAGCAGATTGCCGAATTCAAGAAGGGCTTCCAGACCTCGGAGGGCAAGCTGCTGGCCGGACGCGAGGAGCATGAGGCGATGGCAGAAGAGGACGTCACACAAGAGCAGATCGTGAGGCAGAAGCGAGGCTGATATGCCGGCAAGTCTGCGTGAGCTGCGGCAGCGCCGCGCCTCGGTAACGACCATCAAAAAGGTCACCCGGGCGATGGAGCTGATCGCGGCTTCCAGAATCATCAAGGCGCAACAACGCGCCCAGGGTGCGGCTCCGTACGCGCGTGAGCTGACCAGGGCGGTGTCGGCAGTGGCGACATACTCCAATGTTGATCATCCGCTTACCACGGAGGCCGAGAACCCGAGCAGGGCGGCGGTCTTGCTGATCACCTCGGACCGTGGTCTGGCTGGCGCGTACTCGTCGTCGGTGATCAAGGAGGGTGAGCAGCTAAACCAGCTTCTGCGGCAGTCGGGCAAGGAGCCGGTGCCCTATCTTGCCGGCCGGAAGTCGATTGCGTTCTACGGCTTCCGGCGACGCAATGTCGGCGCTCAGTGGGAGGGCTTCTCCGATGCTCCGACCTACGCCCAAGCACGAGAGATTGCTGACACACTGATTGGGGCATTCCAGGCACCCACCGAAGAGGGCGGAGTGGATGAAATCCACGTGGTCTTCACGCGCTTCGTCTCAATGCTCACGCAGCGAGTCGACGTAATCCGGATGCTGCCCCTGGAGGTGGTCGAGGGCGAGGAGCCGCCGCCCAGTGACGAGCTCCTTCCGCTATACGAGTTCGAGCCGGATGCTGAGACCGTCCTTGACGAGTTACTGCCGTTGTATGTGGCCAGCCGCATCCACTACTGCCTACTCCAAGGCGCGGCCTCAGAGTTGGCCAGCCGCCAGAAGGCGATGAAGTCAGCAACAGACAATGCACAGCAGCTGATCGAGCGGCTGACCCGGGAGGCGAACCAGGCGAGACAGGCCGAGATCACCCAGGAGATCTCCGAGATCGTCGGCGGAGCGAGTGCCCTGGCCGAGGCAACTGCGGCCGCCGAGTGAGATCGCAGAGGAATGACCAGATGTCACAACAGATGAATGAGGGAACGACATGACCGCCACTATTGAAGAACAAGACACTGAAGCCCCTGCTGGCGGCATTGGCCGCGTGTCTCGGGTCATCGGCCCCGTGGTCGATGTTGAGTTTCCCGTCGACCAGATGCCGGAGATCTATAACGCGTTGACGGTCGAGATTGGTGTCGACGGTGAGACGCGCAGCATGACTATGGAGGTCGAGCTGCATATTGGCGACAACCTTGTTCGTGCCATCGCACTGAAACCGACCGACGGCATGCAGCGAGGCACGGAGGTGCGAGACACTGGGGCGCCGATCTCGGTGCCTGTCGGCGACATCACCAAGGGTCACGTCTGGAACGTCACCGGTGACTGCCTGGACGTCGATACAGCAACCCTGGATATCACTGAGCGCTGGCCGATCCACCGCTCCGCTCCGAAGTTCGATCAGCTTGAGGCCAAGACCGAGATGCTGGAGACCGGCATCAAGGTGCTCGATTTGCTCACCCCGTACGTGACCGGCGGCAAGATCGGCCTGTTCGGCGGTGCTGGCGTGGGCAAGACAGTGCTTATCCAGGAGATGATCTACCGCATTGCCCACAACTTCGGCGGAACGTCGGTCTTCGCCGGGGTAGGAGAGCGCACTCGTGAGGGCAACGACCTGATTCACGAAATGGCCGAGGCAGGCGTATTCAAGGACACCGCGCTGGTCTTCGGTCAGATGGATGAGCCGCCCGGCACCCGGCTGCGTGTCGGACTATCCGCGCTGACAATGGCGGAATACTTCCGCGACGTGCAGAACCAGGACGTGTTGCTCTTCATCGACAATATCTTCCGGTTCACCCAGGCAGGTTCGGAGGTCTCAACCTTGCTGGGTCGGATGCCGTCGGCCGTGGGATATCAGCCGAACCTGGCCGATGAAATGGGCCAGTTGCAGGAGCGGATCACCTCGACACGCGGGCACTCGATCACCTCGATGCAAGCGATCTACGTGCCAGCCGACGACTATACCGATCCAGCGCCGGCAACAACGTTCGCTCATCTGGATGCCACCACCGAGCTGTCGCGTGAAATTGCCTCTCGGGGTCTTTATCCCGCAGTAGATCCGCTGACATCCACGAGCCGGATCCTCGACCCGCAATACATCGGTCAGCAGCACTACGACGTCGCGGTGCGTGTCAAGCAGATCCTGCAGCGTAACAAGGAGCTCCAGGACATCATTGCGATCCTGGGCATCGACGAGCTGTCCGAGGAAGACAAGATCGTGGTCAACCGCGCCCGGCGCATCCAGCAGTTCTTGAGCCAGAACACCTACATGGCCGAAAAGTTCACCAACATTCCTGGGTCAACGGTCCCGCTCAGCGATGCCATCGAGTCGTTCCGGATGATCTGTGACGGCGAAGTTGATCACATTGCAGAGCAGGCGTTTTTCAATGTGGGCAGTATGGAGGATGTGGAGCGCCGTTGGTCCGAGCTGCAGAAGAACGCCTGATCTTGATCTCCGGGCCTAGAGGATTGGAGCGATATGGCTGAACCCATGCAAGTGGAAGTCGTCTCTGCCGATCGTGTCGTCTGGTCGGGCAAGTCGTCCAACATCATCGCCAAGACCGTCGAGGGTGAGATCGGGATTCTGCCAGGCCATGAACCGGTGTTGGGCGTGCTGGTGCCGAGCGCGGTTGTGATCTTCTGTGAGGACAATCCGACTCGGGAGATCATTGCCGTGGACGGCGGCTTCATTTCGGTCTCGCAGGGACGGGTTTCGATCTTGAGCGAGTACGCCCGGATGGCCGACGAGGTAACCGTCGCCCAGGCTGAGAAGGAGCTCGCCGAGGCGCAACGTGCTCTCGATACCGGCGATGGAAGTGACGAAGATCGAAAGCATTTCCTGCGTGCGGAGGCACAGCTTCGCGCGGCACAGAAAGCGCAGTAAGGTCGCTTCTAAACAAACACGCGCAATCTGAGGACGTTCATGCACGGCTGGCTCGGGGTCGTCGAGGTCCTCGGCGTGCTAGCCGCCCTGCTCGCCCTCAGCGTTTTGATGCTTGCCGTACGGCGGAGGTGGCTTAATCGCCTCGGTGGCACGTTCAGCTGCAGTCTCCGACTGCGAATGCGGACTCCGGGCGTCGGCTGGGTGCTCGGAGTCGGCCGTTATAGCGAGGGGATCTTGGAGTGGTTCCGATACTTCTCCTACTCGCTGCGGCCACGCATGGTGTTCCCGCGGCGCAACGTCCGCGTACTGGAGACCCGGATGCCGGACCCCGTGGAGGCTGTGGCGCTGAATGCAGACGAGAAGGTGCTCCGCATCGAGATGCAGGATGGCCATACCGAGACGCAGTGGGAACTGGCCATGAGCGAGGAGTCACTGACCGGCCTGCTCAGCTGGCTGGAGGCCGCACCTCCTGGCGTACGCCGCTTCGAGTAATCGCGTTCGATTGCTCCCCTGCTGTTAGTGACTCGCCGCGTCCTTTTAATCTTTGACCGCAAAGGCAGCGTCGAAAGACGCTTCCGACGGGCGGATGCCATTCATGCGGCGGATGAAGTCGAGCGCCTCGGGTGCTCCATCCAGCCGATCCATCCCCGCATCTTCCCACTCGATCGATATGGGGCCGGCGTAACCGATGTAGTTGAGCATCCGGAAGATGTCCTCCCAACGGGTGTCACCGTGGCCAGTAGATATGAAGTCCCAGCCGCGTCGCGGGTCTGCCCAGGGAAGATGTGAGGACAGTCGGCCGTTGCGGCCATTGTTCATCCTGATCTTGGTGTCTTTGCAGTCGACGTGATAGATCCGATCCTGGAAGTCCCATATGAAACCCACATAGTCCAGGCCCTGCCAGACCATGTGGGAGGGATCGTAGTTGAGGCCAAACCCCGGCCGATGATCAATGGCCTCCAAGGTGGCGACCGTCGACCAATAGTCGTACGCGATCTCGCTGGGATGAACCTCGTGTGCGAAACGGACCCCGACCTCGTCGAAGACATCGATGATCGGGTTCCACCGGTCGGCGAAATCGGTGTAGCCGGCCTGGATGACCTTCTCGTCAACCGGCGGGAACATCGCCACGTAATGCCAGATGGCAGATCCGGTGAACCCGATGACGGTATCGACGCCCAAGGCGGCGGCAGCCCGCGCCGTCATCTTCATCTCCTCAGCGGCGCGCTGGCGAACGCCTTCGGGGTCACCATCACCCCAAACTCGCCGGTTAACCATGTTCTTGTAGCGGTCGTCGATGATCGCCTCGCACACCGCCTGGCCATTGAGGTGGTTCGATATGGCCCAGCAGCCAAGCCCCTGCTTAGAGAGAATGTCGCGACGTCCCTGCACGTACCCGTCGTCCTCGGCTGCCTTAGCTACGTCGAAATGATCACCTGAGCAGGCGATCTCGAGCCCGTCGTAACCCCACTCGCCGGCAAGCCGACATACCTCCTCGAACGGCAGGTCGGCCCACTGTCCTGTGAACAGGGTCACCGGTCGGGTTTGGGCCGGCTCGGCTTTGCCGGTGGCTTCCTTCAGACTGCGGCCGTCATCGGCCATCGCATCCTCCTCGTTGGGCTCGATCTCGATCGATCAATGGCTTAATCCTTCGCTGCCGAACTCTGGCTTCGATCCCCGCCCGGTATCCACAGCACATCACCGCCCGGTCCATTGACGACCCGAGTGAGGATAAACAGCAAGTCGGATAACCGGTTGAGATAGGTGATCGCCAGTGTGTTTACCCCACCGGGACGCTCGCTACCGGCGATCGGCTCGGTTCCGTAGGCCCTGACCGCAGACCACGCTGCGCGTTCTGCACGCCGCACCACCGTACGCGCCATGTGCAGCTGTGCGGCGGCCGGTGAACCGCCGGGGAGGATAAACGATTTCAGGTTCGGCAGCGGATCCCCGAACTGATCACACCAGGATTCCAGTCGGTCGACGTAATCCTGAGTGATGCGCAGCTCTGGCGGAGCGTCGGCCGAGTTGATCACTCGGAGCGGGTTCGAAAGATCAGCTCCGACATCGAACATCTCGTTTTGAACGACGCCCAGTACGGCGGCGACATCCTCAGGCAGGTCACCGGCAGCAAGAGCAACTCCGATTGCTGAGTTGGCTTCGTCCACATCGCCGTACGCTTCGACCCGCGGATCGGTCTTGCTGACCGGGGAAAGGTCGGAGAGCTGAGTGTTTCCGCGATCGCCTGTGCGGGTGTAGATGCGGGTCAGCCGAACCATGATCACACCCTACGCAGCCCCCCGGGTGCAGGTCGGCGTGGGTGCTGAGCAGTCCACATCCCAGCGGCTTGTCGTTCCTGGGAATTGGCGTGCCTGTGGCACAGTACAACGGTGGTTGGCGTTAGGCGAGCGGCCGCGATAGTGATCATGGGTCTGACCGCTCTGCTTTCTGGATGCGGGCAAATCCCTGTTACGCCGCCGGCGCCGACCCCTTCGGCAATCCCTGTCCCACCGTCTGAGGTCTCAACGCCGACCACGATTGGGGGAGGCAGGAGCGACATCTGTGAGTACTCGATGTCCGGCAACCCCGCGCGCTCGGTGGCGCCACCTCCGACCACCGGAGTGCCAATAAGTGGCACGGTCACCTATGTGCTCAAGATGACCAATGGCGACGTCAAGATCACTCTTGATCGGGCGAAGGCACCGTGTACGGTCAATTCCTTTTCCTCCTTGGCCGACCAGGGTTACTTCGACGACACGAAATGCCATCGACTCGCCGACTCCGGGATTTTCATCCTGCAGTGCGGCGATCCAACTGGGACTGGAAACGGTGGTCCCGGCTATGAGTTCGCCAACGAAACGGACGGCACCGAAAGCTACACCGAGGGAGTCGTCGCCATGGCGAATGGTGGGCCAGGCAGCAACGGTTCGCAGTTCTTCCTGGTTTGGGCCGATTCGACAAGCCTGGACAAGAACCGTGGCTTCACGATCTTCGGCACGATGGACAGGGCATCCCGTGACGTCGTCGCATCAATGGCGGAGGAGGGTCAAGACGGCCGTAACCCCGACGGCACAGGCCGCCCGAACAACCCATGTGAGATCACAGCCGTGAGCCGAGTTTGAGGGCCTCTGGCTGAGATCAGTCATCCGGTACCCGAGGCTTATTCCGCTTCGGCCGCCGATTGAGTAGCGCCATGGCGACGAGCAAAATGCTCAGGCCTATGAAGCCGCCAATGATGTAGGCGGCAAAGCCTTGGTTCCTGCGGGGGTAGACGGCCGGCGATGATATCGGCGTGGATGGCTGCAGCAGCACATCCAGCGGTACAAATGTCATGAGTCCGATCACCAACTCAGTCATGGCCGGCAACATTCCGCGCCGCTACAGCTCTAGAAAGCGGCGAATCGTGGCAAGGAACGCCGCGGGCTGTTCGCTGTGCACCCAATGGCCGGCATCCTTGATCTTGACGAGTTGGACGCGGGGAAAGAGCGCACGCATAGCGGCGGCGTAGTCGCGCCGGACGTAGCCTGATTTCGCACCGGCCAGCCAGAGCACCGGTCCTCGGTACGGCACAGGTTTGAACTCCGGCCAGGCAGCCATGTCGTCGAGGTGGTCGCGCAGCAGCTCCAGATTCATCTGCCACCGCCAGCCGTTATTGGAGGAGTCGCGGCGCAGGTTTTGCAGTAGGAAGCTGCGGACGGCCGGGTCGCTGGCGTACGCGGCGAGCTGTGCGTCGGCGGCTCTGCGGTCGGTAAGGGTCTCCAGGTCAATGGCCTGCATGCCACGTATGAAGGTCGCGAATTCGCTGATCTCCTGGCTCGGCACCGGAGAGATGTCCACAACGCAGAGTCGCTCCACCAGCTGCGGCTTGAGCAGCGCGAGCGTCATTGCAACCTTGCCGCCCATGGAGTGCCCGATTACCGCCCATTGATCATCGCTGCCCTGGGCCCGCAGCAGCTCGGCCACCTGATCAGCCATCTTTGGATATGAAAAGTGATCCGTCCACGGCGACCGGCCGTGGTTGGGAAGATCAACTAGCGTCACCCGCGCCACGTCGCTTATGCCTTTGGCGATCGTGTTCCAATTCTTCCCCTGGCCGAATAGCCCGTGAAGAAAGACCACACGCGGCCCGGTACTACCTAGCTGGGTGCTGAAGAGCCCACTCTGCGGCGCGGCACTCGTCACGGTCGACGCTGCCAGCAGCCGGTGTGCCAGTGCCGGCGCTCCTCGACTGCCGATGCGGAAAGCAGGCCGGGCGTGTCCGGCCAGGCCACAACATGTGGAGTGCCGGGAGCGATCTCAGCATTGCAGCCGGGGCATCGGTAGGTCTTCGTAGCGGTTGCGCCGGATACCGTGCGTACGATCCAGCGGCCGTCACGCTTCACGGCCGACGTCGCATGACCAGAGCTCAGCGGTCGCGCTGGTCTGAGGTGTTTACTCAGTCGCCGTGCCATCGAGTCCCCCCTAATTTGGAGCTGCTCGCGCGTTGGATCTGACGCGCGCAGCTGAGCGACCACATCAGATCACGCGATTCAACCATAGGTGCCGCTCGGCCATTCCCCGGCGAACTGCACAGCAGCCTGGGTGTGGCCTTTGCCCTTATCTTTATCTCCGTGCGTTTGGTGATTGCCCGTTGCCAAGTCGACTATGCGGGTCGACTGACGGCCCATCTACCAATGGCTAAGCGGTTGATCTTGATCAAGTCCGATGGATCGGTGTCCATTCATGCTGACGACCGGGCGTACAAGCCTCTGAACTGGATGAGCCCGCCTTGCTCGCTGGTCGAGTTGGCCGCGCCAGGTCTGGAGCATCCGTCAGCACCGGTTGGCGAGCCGCTGACAGCGCTCTGGGAAGTTCGGGGGCGCGAAGGCGACACCCTGCAGATATGGCTTGGTGAGGTGTACCACGACTCCTCCCATGAGCTCGGCATCGATCCGGGATTGCAGAAGGACGGCGTGGAGGCGCATCTGCAGGCGCTGCTTGCCGAGCATCCAGAGGCCTTAGCACCTGGCCTGTCCCTCGTACGCCGCGAACATCCCACTCCAATTGGCCCAGTCGACCTGCTCTGCAGAGATGCTGCCGGAGCGTACGTCGCCGTGCAGATCAAACGTCGGGGAGAGATTGAGGGAGCAAAACACGGTCTGACAAACGCTAGGCACTGGGCTGTAGAGGTCAAGCGGATTGCCGGCCTCGAAGCCGTCGAGCAACTTACGCGCTATGTGGACTTCCTGAACCGCGACACGCTCTTGGCGCCGGTCGGCGGCATCCTGGCAGCTCAGACCATCAAGCCGCAGGCCCGGACCCTGGCCGAAGACCGAGGTCTGGTGTGCGCGATCGTGGACTACGACGCCCTTCGTGGGATCGACCCGGCGATTCCGACGCTGTTCTAGCTGCACATATCCACAACTGGTGAACAACGTAAAGGAGCAGCGTCCACCCGTTTCCAGGAGTAATTTGGCGAATAAGCAAGCCAATGGCTATACGAGCATCAGATATTCCCGTCTCACAAACGACGCTTTGGTGGTTCGAGCGTCCGCAACATCCCCACCTGGTGCACGAGATCGCTGTTCTCGCTGATCAGCGCACCGAGCCGGTCAGGCGCTCACCAGTGACCGTTGGAGGAATGGCACCGCTATAGCCTTCCCTCGAACCGCTGCTGGGTCGACGGGGGTGACCGCTGAGGAGGCTGCCCTCGCCATCATCGGTCGCGCCACTGACAACGACAAGAAGACGATCAAGGGAAACCTCAACAAGCTGATCAAGGAAGGCATGGCGTAAAAAGACGAGGGCAAGCGGACCAGCCACGGCGCAGCGCGCGATCGCTGGTCACCCTCAGCATTAGCGAACTGGAGGCCCGAAAGCCTCTGAGCCACCGGACAACGCCACTGGACAGCCGCCTCTAGCGAAGCCACTGGACAAGCCACGGGACAGCACTGGACAGAAAAATTCCGGCATGCCACTGACACGCCCGCCCCCTCTATAGGGGGCGGGTGGCCAGGCTGGTGCTCAGTGGCATGGGGCAAGATCAAAACGATGGAACCCCAATCGACGCACCTCTTGCGTCGATTCGGTGGCAACCATTAACAATGACCTAGGAATTTCGTCGAGCGTTGAGAGGATTTGCCATGCCAAAGGTGTTCGGCCTGCACGAAATGGAGCTCCCGCCAGGAGTGGAGCCTGAGGAGTATGAGCGGTTTTTCGCCGAAGAGATCGCACCGATGCCCAAGCTCCCGGGGTGGAAAACCCGTCTTCTAAAGGGTGATCGGGGAGCACGCACCGGAAAGTATCTCGTGCTCCACGAGATCGAGACTCTGGAGGCACGTGATCGGTACTTTCCCAGACCGGGCGAGGCGTCCGAGGAGTTCACTCGGTTTTTTGAACAGCGCCCAGAAGCCGCGGCGACGTTGGAGAAATGGCAGAAATATGGCCTCGATTCGGAAAACGACATTACGACCGATTACGTCGTCGTCGCTGAATAGTACTTTCTGTTCCGAGCTCCCGATGGCGCGCCCCCGGGTGGCCAAATTTTCTGCGATTCAACCGCGAGGCTTCTAGTCACATGCCCGGGCGCGGGTCACGGGTTCGCCCACCTCGTCAATGTCGTCAAGAAACTTCTGGGCACCGAGCCACCGGACGGGTCGCCATTCTCCAGGTGGCAGTCGATGCGAAGAGGAGATGTCACACTCTGCGTGTGACGCGGAGGATCAGAGATCGGCTACGCCGTCGGGAACGAGGGCCCGAATGGCCCCTGATGTCCACAGTGCCGTGGCAGGACAAGGCCGCCCAGGTGCTGAGCCTGCGCCGCAGCCGGTGGCAGGACAAGGCCCAGGTGGTGAGCCTGCGCCGCAGCCGGTGGCAGGACAAGGCCCAGGTGGTGAGCCTGCGCCGCAGCCGATTGGAACGCGCCGCCGTGGAGGTCGCCGTCGTCTTCCGACCCCGGACGGCCGGTACGTCCACCGTCGCATGAGATGCAGCGGAAGCGATCTGAAGAGTGGCCTGGGACACCTATTCGATCCCAGCCCCGAAACGCTGGCCTACGCCGGTGAGCCATCCTGTCCACGAGCCGTTGAGGACCACTCCTTTGAGTCTGCAGATCAGGCCCTGGAGGCGGCGCTGGCGCAGGATCCTCCCGCGCACTCGGCCAAGTGGAGATCGCCATCGTCGGACATGGACAAGTGGAGACCACCATCGTCGTTTTTGGAGTTCTTCGACGAGGAACTCGAGACCAAGGTCGAGCCGGAGGCCGCGCGCATCGGGATACTGGGGGGCCTGGTCGCCGGTGTGGCATTTCTCGCAGTCCTTGCGCCGCTGCTGTGCGTCGTTTGGTTCCTACCGGCCTGGCTCGGCATCGCGGACGCGGAGGAGGGCTGGGGCATCGTCCTGTTCGGCCTCGCCTTCACGCCGGCAATCTTCGCGGCGCATTTCATCAAAGACGCGTTCAGGCGACGCAACCTGGCCAAGGAGCAGAAATGGTAGCCGCCCAGCATTTGGCGTGAGCAGAGGGCGAGTGGCATCGGCGAGCCGGGCGGCGGGGTCGTGCTGATCGCGCTGCAGGGTGGTTGCTGAGCGTGCAGCGTCGTCGCGCGCCAGGATCTGTTCGAGGAGGTCGGTTGGCGTCGATTAGCGGACCGTTTTGGGCCAGAGGATGCTGTGGGGGTCCCCGTCTCCGAAGGCTTGCAGATAGAGGTGGTTTGCGACTCTTCCGCGGGTCAGCATGGTGTAGAGCTGTTGCCGGGATTCGTCGCCGGTGGACAGGCCGTGCACGGTGTCGAGGGAGAGTCCTTGTGCGGCGTGCACAGTGGTGGCGTATCCGAGCTCGGCGGAGATTTGTACGTATCCGGCTGGGAGTCGGACGCGGCGCAGGTGTTGGACGTCAAGATCACCGCCGCCGGTAACGGCGAGCCACAATCCAGCGGTCACCGTTTTTGACCTAGTCGATCGCTGTCAGTCGCAGCTGGCGATCGTTAATGCGGGTGATGATCAGCTCGCCAACACTTGCCCGATTGCCGTCAGCCAGCGCCACTTCCGCATCGCTATCGGTTTTGACGTCGGCCAGCCGATGGTGCGGGCTCGCTGGTTGAGTTGGCCGACGAGTTCGCGGGTGGGGGCGAGCATGATCGAGTCCAGCCCTGTGGAGCGGTCGTGCTGCCAGGCGACGAAGACCTGCTCGGTGACCGTGGAGAGATCACCGACGTGCAACCGACGGTTGTCAAGGTAGAACCCGAGCGCCTCGGGCTTGCCGTCGCGCAGGGCGAGCGTGGCGGCGGCTTCGGCGGCGTTGAACAGCTCAGCCGCTACCTGGACTTGATGCGCCGCGACACCTTGCTCGGCGCGGTTCATGGCATCTTCGCTGCGCAGTTGATCAAGCCGCAGGCCCGGGTGCTCGCCAATGATCGTGGCATCAGCTGCGTAACCGTCGACTACAACATGCTGCGCGGTCTCGACAACGCAGACGATCGCTTGTTCTGAGGAGAATGTTGCCAGGCCGCGTCGGAGCCTAAGCCGGGCAGTCTAGGCGGCACTAGGCTTAGAGGCTGGTGCGTACGCGTGCTGCGCGGCTGATGGTTCGTTGGTGCCCTCGGTGCTACTAGCCGCCTCCGGCTCATCGCCGCGTACGCTGCTCTCCTCGTCCGCGACGGAGTCCTCAGCATAGTGGGCCTGGGCACCTGGCTGTTGTTCATCGCTGACCGCGGATGACTGGCTCGGCTCACCGGTGGCATCGGGCTGTGACTGCTCCTCAGCGGCCTCACCTTCATTGCCGAGAGTCGGATCGCTCTCGATTTCCGCAGCGGAGCCGCCTCGACTGCCGGAGGGAAAGCCCACCAGATCGGCGAACTCGGTGTCTGGGACATCGGGCACGTCAGGAAGGTTCTCGGCGGTCTCAACCGCAAGGGCGCTCAGTGAGGTCAGCTGGTTCAGCATGGCATGCTTACGGCGGTTGAGCAGGTCATGCTCGTCTCGCATCTGGCGCCGGCGCAGGGCCAGTTCCTGGCGTGCTCGGTTGTCGATAACGGCGGCCTGATGTCGGGCCCGATCAATGATCTGCTCTGCCTCCGCGGTGGCATCCACCTTGATGCGTTCCGCGTCCGCGAGGGTGTCGGTGCGGACCTGAGTCGCCTGAGCTATCTGCTCGGTCAGACGCTCGCCGGCTGCCCGCTGCAGCTCGATTGCTTCGGCAAGCTTCGCCTGGATCGTCTGATTCGCCGATTCCTGCACCTGTTTGAGCTCGGCGAACACTCGTTCCCGCTGGTCTGCGATCTGTTGGCGTATGGCAGCACTGTCGCGTTCCGCACCGGCCAGCAGTTGCTGCGACTCATAGGTGGCCGCTTTTCGCAATCCAATCGCTGCCGCGTCGGCCTCGGCGTGCATCGCCTCAGCCTGCAGTCGCGCCGACGATAGCAACTGCTCTGCCTCGGCCGTCGCTCGCTCACGCATTTCGGCGGCGTCTCGCTGGCCGGCCTGCCGGAGGCTCTCTAGCTCCGCGAGCTGCGCGTCGCGCATCTGTGCCAGCTCGGCTGCGGCGTTCTGACGCAACTCATTGATCTCGGCATGCACCTGCGCGCTCAGTCGGTCTGCCTCCTGCACGGCCTGCTGCGTGATATCGGTTGCCTGCTCCTCTGCAATTTGAAGCAGCTCCTGCACCCGTCCTCCAACGCCGGAGAAGTCGGCATGGGCGGCGCGAGCATTGGCCTCGTCGAGCGCATGGCGAAGCTGATGGTTGTTAGACATCAATGCGTCGTATTGCTGCAGCAAGTGAGCGATTTGCGCATGTATCGATTGCACGAAATGATCAACGGCTGCGCGGTCATATCCTTTTCGCGCCAGGGGAAAGCGGCCGTCATCGGGATGCTGGTCAGTTCGCGGGGGCATATTCACGCCGGCTCCTTAATGCCAAGTGCCGTTACCCCCGAGTCATCTCAGGGTAACGGCACCCGCAGCTCGAGAGCCAGGCGGCCACCGCATGATGATCATGTAGCAGCCGCCGCACGATTTGGGCTACTTCGACTTTGCTCCTTCACTCGGCAGATCCGATGGCGCCACAAGGACGGTGGCGTCGCCATCAATCTCGAGCTCGTCGGTTTCGCTAGATTTCCCACCGTTCCGGCCAGAGCCCGGCTTGCTACCGGCAGACTTCTCATCGTTTAGCCCAGCCGGCGGCAGCATGTCGGGACGCATCACGGTGCGGTCTCCGACCTCGCCCTCGAGATCGTTGGGATCGTCCAAATCTGGGAATGCGCTGGCTGTCTGCTCGGCGAGTGCTGACAGGCTCGCCAACTGGCTCAACACAGCCTGCTTCCGCTGGTGCAGCAGCTCGGTCTCCCGGCGCAGTTGCTGCTTGCGCCAAGCGAACTCCTGCTGGGTCCGCTCATTGATGGCTGCCGCTTGCTTCTTGGCAGTGGCGATTCGCGCCTCCGCCTCTTGAGCGGCCGAATTCTTGGCCTGCTCCGCTTCGGCTAGCGCCTCCGCCCGGATGCGGGCTGCTTCAGCCAGGTCGGCTTCCAACCGTTCGGCCGATTCGCTGTGGTACTTGGTTGCCTCGGCAAGCAGCGCAGCTGTCTTTTGCTGCGCCTCGTCATGAGTGACCTTGAGCTGTTCGACCGCCTGCTCGCGCTCGGCTGCCAGCTTCGAGCGCGCCTCGGCGGCCTCCCGCTCAACCGCGCGGCGCAGGTTCTCGGTGTCCAGATAGGCATTCTGGCGAGTCGCCTGCGCCTCATGATCGGCTTCGCGCCGAATCGACTCAGCTTGCCGGCGGGCCGCGGCAATCAAAGAATCCGACTCGGCCTTGGCCTTCTCGACCTGAGCCTCAACCTCTTCCCGCAACTTAGCGCGCAGTTGATCAATCTGCGCAGCGCCGCCGCTCTTGATCGCATCCCCTTCACGGGCCGCGTTGCTCCGCAGACCGTCAGCCTCACGCCGAGCCTGTTCTTTGAGCTTCTCGGCCTCGAGCGTGGCATTCTGCACAAGCTCGCGCGCTTGTTCCTGAGCGAGCCGGAGGATGTCATTGGCGCGCCCGCCAAGATTGGCGTAGTCGATCTCCTTGTCGCCTCGATCACCAGTCGAGGTGAGCTCATCTTGGAGCACGGTTACCTGTTGCTCAAGCTGAGAAGCATGTCTGCGGGACTTGACGACACTCTCCTCGAGCGTTCGCACGTAGTCGTCAACCGCCGTTCGGTCGTACCCTCGCAGTGCTGTCGGAAAGTTTCCGACAGCGCTTGCCGTGTCGTCGAACAGGCCAAGCCCCGTGTTGTCTGATGCGTTCACCGCCAGAAGCCCTTCCCGAGAATAGGTATTGACGCCCTTATCTGCTGCCCGACAGAGTCGGCCAGAAAGTCTGTGCCCGCGTGAGCGACGCCCTCCTGCACAACCATTGGGCACCCAACCATTGGGCGCTCAGCCGTTCTGCGGATCCGCCCCCGCACGATCTGCCTTGGTGTGCTCGACCAACTCGAGCAGAACGCCGCCAGTGTCCTTGGGGTGGATAAAGTTGATCTGCGAGCCGCGGGTACCGGCTCTTGGTGCATCATAAAGCACCCGCACACCGCGTTGACGCAGAGTCGAGGATGCGGACCGGACATCAGAAACAGCGTATGCCACGTGATGCAGGCCGGATCCACGTCTCATCAGAAAGCGGTTGAGTAGCGAGTCGTCTCCGATGGGCATCAAGAGCTGAAGCTGATTTCCGATCGGGCTGTTCTGGTTGGAGATCAGCATCGCCTCGGCCACTTGCTGCTCAAGGTTTTCCTCACGATGGACCACCTGGAATCCAAGCAGGTCACGATAAAAACTGATCGCGGCCTCCAAATCCGGAACCGCGATACCGACATGATCAAGACCGAGAAGGCCCGGAAGCCCGACTCCGAGATCGGAGGCCCTTCTGGTCATGGACATTAGAGTGCCAGACTGGTGTCTGACCAACTTACGGACGTGATCGTCAGCGCAAAGCGGCGAACTGGAGGTCTGAGCATGGGATCAGTAATTGTCGGTGGAGCACGTACGCCGATCGGCAAGCTGCTTGGCGGCTTGAAGGACGTATCTGCGACGGATCTTGGTGGCGACGCCATCGCGGCAGCGCTTGAGCGCTCGGGCGTATCAGCGGAGCATGTGGACTACGTCATCATGGGCCAGGTGCTGCAGGCAGGCACCGGTCAAATCCCCGCCCGACAAGCAGCGGCGAAGGGTGGGATCGCCATGTCGGTCCCCGCCCTGACGATCAACAAGGTATGCCTGTCAGGCCTGAACGCGGTTGCCTTGGCTGATCAGCTGATCCGAGCTGGGGAATGCGATGTTGTCGTTGCGGGCGGAATGGAATCGATGACCCAGGCGCCGCACCTATTGCTTGGCTCGCGCTCCGGCTACAAATACGGCGACGTCACTATGAAAGACCACATGGACTGGGACGGTTTGTACGATGCCTTCACCGACCAGGCAATGGGCGGGCTCACCGACAGCTGCAACACCGGTGAGCAGCTTGTTAGTCGCGAAGATCAAGATGCATTTGCCGCTCGCTCCCATCAGCGCGCGGCCGCCGCGACAGCCAGTGGCGTGATGGCTGAAGAGATGGTCGAGGTCCGGGTCCCGCAACGTCGCGGGGATGATCTGGTGATCAACAAGGACGAAGGCATTCGCGAGGGAACCACGCCGGAGTCGCTTGCGAAACTCCGTCCGGCATTCCGACGTGACGGCACCATCACCGCGGGCTCGTCCAGCCCCGTCTCAGATGGTGCGGCCGCCCTGGTGGTGATGAGCAAGGAAGCGGCTCAGCGGCTAGGCGCGACCCCGCTTGCCGAGATCAGCGCACACGCAAGCGTCGCCGGTCCTGATTCGTCGCTACAGCTACAGCCGGCCAATGCGATCGATCTTGCTGTGAAGAAGCAGCAGATCAGCGTCTCAGACCTCAAGCTGATTGAGATCAACGAGGCCTTTGCCGCGGTCGGCGTCGCGAGCGCTCGGTCGCTCGGCCTCAGCGAGGAAGAGACCGACGAGAAGGTCAATGTCAACGGTGGCGCGATTGCTCTGGGCCATCCGATTGGTGCTTCCGGCGCGCGCCTGGTGCTCACGCTGGCGTACGAACTGCGGCGCCGAGGCGGCGGCACTGGTGTCGCGTCTCTGTGCGGCGGCGGTGGACAGGGTGATGCGCTGATCCTGACCGTCCCGGCAAACGACAGCTCAAGCTAAGCGGCGGCAGGTTCGGCGCAAAGCATTGTCGGTCGACAGCAGCGAGGTAGGCGACCTCGTTGCTGCCGTCCGGTCCGGAAATCCGCGTGCCCTCGGTCGGCTGATCAGCTGGATCGAGAATGGTTCGCCGGCGTTGCCGATGATCTCCAAGGAGCTCGCTGCAGACACCGGACGAGCACACGTGATCGGCCTCACCGGTGCACCCGGCGTCGGGAAATCGACAACCGCCACGTCGCTGGTACGGGCTCTCCGTGCGCGCGGCGAGCGAGTCGGGGTATTGGCCGTTGACCCCAGCTCACCATTTTCCGGTGGGGCATTGCTCGGAGATCGGGTTCGGATGCAGGAACATGCGATCGATCCCGATGTCTACATCAGGTCGATGGCAACCAGGGGTCATCTGGGCGGCCTTGCCGTGGCAACCCCGCAAGCGCTGCGGGCGTTCGACGCTGCCGGCTTCGACACCGTGATGGTTGAGACCGTCGGGGTCGGACAGTCAGAGCTCGAAGTCGCCGGCACAGCCGACACGATCTTGGTGCTCATGGCACCGGGCATGGGGGATGGGATCCAGGCAGCCAAAGCCGGGATCTTGGAGATTGGCGACATCTACGTGGTCAACAAGAGTGATCGGGAAGGCGCACAGGCACTGGTGCGTGAGCTTCGGACGATGATCGCACTGACGGATCGGGGTCCACACGACTGGAAACCTCCGATTGTGATGATCGTCGCGTCTGAGCATCGCGGTATCCAAGATCTTCTGGAAGCCATCGACCGGTTTCGAGCATGGCAATCAGATACCGGACATGGCCAGCAACGCCGCATCGCACGCGCCCGACGTGAGATTGAGAGCATCGCTTTGGCAAAGCTGCGCGCAGAGTTCCAGCTGAACGGCGAGACCAGCTTGGATGATCTTGCAGAAGCGGTGAGTCGAGGGGAAGTCGATCCCTACACTGCAGCTGACAAAGTGCTCATCGGACTCTGATCGGCGGCATCGTCGAGACGCGGAAGGTAGGTCGCGGCGACTGGCGGCGTGCCTGCTGACGATCTGACCCTGAATCGGGTACAAAGAAGCGTATCTAGGCGTGTGCCTGTACAGCGTCTATCTGTACAGGGTGCAGACTGTTTGAATAGTCTTCATTGGAGACCGGAAGGATGAAATAGTCCGACATGGTGTGGCTAAAGCGGTTCATCGTCTTCTTGGTCGTGGGCTTTTTTCTGTTCTATTTGATTGCGCAGCCTGAGGCTGCCGCCAATGCGGTCCGTGCCGTCTTCGGAGCCCTAGCTCGGGTGTTTCGCTCGATCATCGTTTTCTTCCAGTCGCTGGCTGGGTAACTGTGGGCTTGGGTAACTGTGGGCTTGGTGAACTGGCTTGACCCCCATGTCGACCAATACGTGTTGAGTACGGCCGGCGAAAAGAAGGTTGTCGAAGTCCACAAGCACTGGATTGTGATGGTCTGGCCAGCGGTGCGCGTCGCCATTGGAATTGTGATTATCGTGACTGGCATGGCCTACCAGGGCGCCATCTTCTGGGTGTTCTTCTTGCTTGGCATGGTCATTGGCGTGCAGGCGCTCTACCGAATCCTCGAGGAGTACCGTGATCGTTTCGTGATCACCAACCAGCGAGTGTTTCGAGTCAATGGTGTGCTATCCACAGCGCGCGCCAGTGTGCCGCTCCTCAGGATCTTGGATATCACCGTGAACAAGCCCATGATTGGCCGCTGGCTGAATTACGGGCACTTCATCTTCGAGTCGGCTGCTCAAGTCCAGGGCCTGAACAGGATCACCTATGTCAAGGACATTGATCAGCGCGAGGACGTGCTGCGCATCGTGATGGAAGGAGACATCCCGGCGCAGCTTGCCACGCCTGTAGAGGATGACGGGACATGACCGCCGCAAAAACCCCCGCCCCAAAAACCAATGCTTTAAAGCGACATCGGCTGCCCTTTGATCCGATCGAGGAGGCGGCCAAGCAATGGGCCACCCAATGGGGCGAGGTGCCGCGGATGCGGGCCGTGACGTCGTTGATGCGAGTTCATCAGCTGCTCATTACCGAACTCGATGAGCTGCTGCGCCCACTGGGTCTGACCTTCGCTCGCTATGAGGTGTTGGTTTTGTTGTCCTTCTCGCGGCGGGGTGCTCTGCCTTTGGGCAAGATCGGTGAGCGACTTCAGGTACATGCCACCTCCGTGACGCCGCTAGTAAAGCGCCTGGAAGCTGCGGAGTTGATCAGGCGTACGCCACATCCGGAGGATGGCCGCGCTGTGCTCGCCTCCATCACTCCTAAGGGGCGTGACGCCATGGAGAAGGCGACGCAGGCGATCGTGGACGCTCGTTTCGGATTGAGGGCGCTGAGCGAGGAGGAATGTGATCAGCTGACCTGGCTGCTCACCATGCCGCGGGAAGCCGCCGGCGACTTTTAGCGAGCACTGCTCGCTGCAGCCGAGTGGCTGCGCCTTGGGTCTATTACTAGGAGATCCTAGTATTTGAAGCTGGAGGTTCGATGACCGCTGAGGACGCTAGCGGCAAGGAGCGTTGGGCGGCTGCCTTCGCCGATGCGCAGGCGAAGGGCCAGGTCCGCGACGCCGATTTCACGACGATCTCCGGGCTCGAGGTCGATCCGGTCTATGGACCAGAGGGCGAGGCATCCGACCAACGGATGGGGCGCATCGGTTGGCCCGGAGAGTTCCCCTTCACCCGCGGCCTGTATCCGAGTGGCTATCGGGGGCGTCCGTGGACCATCAGGCAATTCGCAGGATTCGGAAACGCTCAGCAGACCAACCAGCGTTACAAGATGATCTTGGCTGCCGGTGGTGGCGGGCTCAGCGTGGCCTTCGACATGCCGACCTTGATGGGCCGCGACTCCGACGACAGCCGCAGTCTGGGCGAGGTAGGCCATTGCGGCGTTGCGATCGATTCTGCCGCGGACATGGACTTGCTGTTCTCCGGAATTGATCTTGGTTCAGTCACTACGTCGATGACGATCTCTGGTCCTGCGGTGCCGATCTTCTGCATGTACCTGGTGGCGGCTGAGCGCCAAGGCGTGGACATCAGCACTCTCAATGGCACCTTGCAAACCGACATCTTCAAGGAGTACATCGCGCAAAAGGAATGGCTGTTTCCGCCGGCACCGCACCTTCGCTTGATCGGCGACATGATGGAGTACTGCAGCAGCAATATCCCGGCGTACAAGCCGCTCAGCGTTTCTGGCTATCACATTCGAGAAGCCGGATCTACAGCCGCTCAGGAGCTCGCTTTCACACTTGCTGACGGTTTCGGTTACGTGGAATTGGGGCTGTCTCGAGGCCTGGAGATCGACCGCTTCGCGCCCGGCTTGAGCTTCTTTTTCGACGCCCACATCGACTTCTTCGAAGAGATCGCCAAGTTTCGCGCAGCACGTCGGATCTGGGCGTGCTGGATGCGTGACCGATACGGCGCACAGACTGCGAAGGCGCAATCACTGCGATTCCACACTCAAACGGCTGGCGTTTCGCTAACCGCGCAGCAGCCGTACAACAATGTCGTACGGACTGCCATCGAGGCCCTTGCCGCGGTGCTGGGCGGAACGAACTCCTTACACACCAATGCCCTGGACGAAACGCTCGCACTCCCGACTGAGGAGTCTGCTGAGATCGCATTGCGGACCCAGCAAGTGCTAGCTGAAGAAACCGGGGTGATCAACGTTGCCGATCCACTCGGCGGGTCCTGGTATGTCGAGGCACTGACCGACAAGATCGAAGCCGAAGCGGTAGCGATTCTTGATCGGATTGAGGAGCTGGGCGGCGGCTCAACGCGGCAGCACGAGATAGGTCCGATTACCTCCGGGCTACTGCTCGGCATCGAGGAGGGCTGGTTCACTGCACAGATCGCAGACTCGGCGTTTCGCTATCAAACCCAGCTGGAGCAGGGCGAGAAGAAGATCGTCGGTGTCAACGTACACACTGGCACGGTGACCAAGCCGCTGAAGATCTTGCGGGTCAGTCATGAAGTCGAAGTTGAGCAATGTGCAGCGTTGAAAGACTTACGGGCTGCTCGGGACAACGCAGCAGTGCAGGTAGCGCTGCAAGAGATGATCAAGGTTGCGCAGACCGACGGCAACATGATCGAACCCATGCTCGCCGCCGCCCGGGCTGAGGCCACGCTAGGCGAAATGTGCAACGCACTGCGTGCCGAATGGGGGGAGTACGTCGAGCCCGCGCGGTTCTAGAGCCGACATGTCTGACGAACAGCTGCGCACTTTACCCACCGCGCGTCGGCACGCGATGGCCGTACGCGCTGGCTAGTGTCGTGCTAGCACGACACTAGGGTGGGCGTGAGGAGGTGCACTGTGCCGATTGGGGCTTGGCTGCTCATCGGAATCGGCAGCGCGCTGGTGATCATCACCCTGCTGTTGGTATTTATCATTCCCTCTGCTCCACGCGCTGCCCGCCTAACGCCGCGACGGCTGACGCTGCCGCAACCGAAGGCGCCCACGACATCACCGGTGGGGTCCTTGCTCACGGGGTTCAGTTATCTGTACGCGCCACTCAGTTACCCACATATCCACTACAGCGTGGGAGGCCGACTGGAGCACGCCATCGCGCGCATCGATGCTGTCGATCCATCACTCGCCGATGAACGAGTCGGCCACGCGTTGCACCAAATGGTGGAGCTGGTCAGCGGTCCGGAGGAGTCGGCCGGAACCGAACGCGCCGAACCTGCGGTGGACATCTTCGATCAACCGCGAAATGAGGAGCAGATATGACCGAGCGGCCAGCCCGGTATGACCGTTATCAGGATCCGCTGCAGGTCTACGCGGAGGCTGATGCCGAGACTCGCGCGGTGATCGAAAAGGAGCTTGATCGGATTGCGGCTCTTGATCAGCGGGAGGTCCGGCTCAACGCCCGTGGACTCAACTACGGCGTGGTGATCACACTTGCCTTTCTCGCAGCGTGCGTTTATCTGATCGCGACCGGCCATGGTGTTGAGGGCACGGTGCTGGGTGTGATCTTCATCATCGGTTTAGTCGCTGTGATCGCTTTCGGCCGTCGGCGCTGAATCGCCAGAGCGGTATCGATTGCTCCGCTCACTACGCTCACTGTGTCTAATGGCTCGCTCCGCTCGCTGCGATGTTCGCCGGGAAGCCGCCGTCTTCGTCGGATCCGACGAAACGATCGTGTCGCAGAATCAGCTCTGTCCTCGACGCGTTTCCTCGGCCCTCCTGCAGATCGGCGGCGCGAACATCGCGGGCGCGGATCGCGCCTTGGAGCGCGCCTACTTCGTCGTTGCTCGGGGACGAGGAGCATGTCCCCTCCCTCCTCCTCAGCACGGCGCGTGGCGCGATCCGGTTTAGGAAGGTAAGGCCTCCCGGGCGTCGAACCAGCTGGTGGGATCGGTGGGGCTCGATGCGAGTTGCAGGCTGGCAGCGATCTGATCGATCACTGACAGTGCACCACGTTGGTCAGCGATGTTGATGCGGTCCGGACTGCTGATCTCGCCGCGGACGCAGACGTGGCTGTCTCCGAAAGGCCGGCAGACGGCGCCGTACCTGCCATTGACATATCGAGCTAGCAGTTCTGAGTTGCTGACCCCGTACATCGGCAGGCCCGCTGGATAGCGGATGCTGATCTGCAGCATGCCTTCGGGATAGTCGTTGCGCGTGAGGTACGCCACGGTCGAGTTGCTTAGCAAGCCCTTGGTGACTGATGCGATGTGGTAGTGCTGCGGCAACGATCGAATGCGATAGGGCAAGACGACTGGATCGGCGATCAGCACCACATGGTTGGCGATCTTGGGTAGCGCCTTGCGCGGCATGCTGACGCCGCCGCATTCGATGATCACTAAGGCGCCATCGGCGTACTCCCACCAAAGCATCGCACCGCCCCGGTTGGGCCAGACGCCCTGGGCAAAGAACGCCGAACGCGCCCCGACCCGCACCTTTACAGGATCACGCGGCAGCTGCCGGATCCAGGTCGCTTGGCGGGCGCCGACCGCCACTGAACATCGAGCACCACTCGGCGGGTCGGCACGCAGGATGGTCGTCTCCCAATCTCGCTCAACCGTGCGACTGCGGATCGACCACTCTGGCATGGCCCGGACAGTATGGGAGAAGGTCCAAGTTCCCGACTTGCGCGGTTCGACATACGGCCGATGGACCGCGCTGAAACTGATCAGCCCCACCAACGCGGTCACTGCGGCCATCCCGGCCAAGCCAAACCGGCGTGTCCTGCGGGCGCGCACCGTGGCATGGCGGCGTAGCGCCCGCGCAGCCTCCACCGAATTCGGGAGGTGCCAGGTCGCCATATCGAGCGCAGCTCGCACGGCGTAGGGATCGGCGTTGATAGTGACAAGGGCCCGATCAATCTCAACGCTTACACGTGCTGTAGACCGGTCGACGATCCCGGCGATCTCTGCGTACGTGATGCCCTCCAGGCAGTTGAGCATGACGATCGCTCGCTGGAGTTTCGGCAGTTTGTCGTATGCGGTAACGACAACGCGGAGCTCTTCGGGTATGCGATCGATTCCATCCCGTGGGGGCCGCGCAGTGCGCTCCGGGGTGCGCAGGAAGGTGTGGACAGTCAGCTCACGCAAGTCTGCAGTGGAATTGACAAGCTGGGGCAAACGCGGGCCTGCGGCGAGCATCACCGCCCCGGCCAGCTCGGCTGGTTCAGTGCTTAGCGCCACGCACCAACGAAGCAGATCCGCAAGCTCGTCGGCGTGCATTTAGTAAGTGTGCGCCCCTGCCTCGCTGCTCATCCAGACTGTCGATATCCCACATGGCGTGGTGTATTGACGCTGTCCACGGCGTGCATACCACGTACTGCGCCGATATCTCATGCAGCGATGCTTCCCCATACTCTCTGTGGGATGTTTACGTCCGACGCTCGTCGTCACTCTTCACTTGGCCGTCCCAAGATGGCTGGCGAGTGTCTTGGGGCGGTATTTGACCCATCCCAGCCGTCTCAGGACGGCTCGTGTGTCACGATGCAGCTCGCCGCACACACCCGCTCGCCGCGATTTAGCTACTTATCCCTTCAACGCGGCCGAAACCACTGCACGGGCGGCCTCTTGCACCTCCGCGAGATGCTCCGGACCTTTGAAGGACTCGGCGTAGATCTTGTAGACGTCCTCGGTACCGGAGGGCCGCGCAGCGAACCAGGCCGACTCGGTCGCGACCTTCAAGCCACCGATGGGCGCGTCGTTGCCAGGAGCCCTGGTCAGGATTGCCGTAATGGGCTCGCCGGCCAGCTCAGTTGCGGTGACCGATGATGCATCCAGCTTGGACAGCTTTGCCTTCTGCTCGCGATTGGCGGGTGCGTCGATGCGCGCGTACGCCGGAGCACCATGCTCGGCGGTCAGCTCGGCATAGAGCTCACTGGGAGACTTGCCGGTCACAGCCTTAATCTCGCTGGCGAGCAGGGCTAACAGGATGCCGTCCTTGTCGGTGGTCCAGGTGCTGCCGTCGAGGGCAAGGAAGGAGGCGCCCGCCGACTCCTCGCCGCCGAAGCCGATTTCGCCGGTACGAAGACCCGGAACGAACCACTTGAATCCCACAGGCACCTCGACCAGAGTCCGGCCGAGGTTGGCTGCGACCCTGTCGATCATGGATGAAGAGACCAGTGTCTTGCCGATTCCGGCATCCGGTCGCCACCCCGGCCGGTTCGCGTAGAGGTACTGGATCGCGACGGCAAGGTAGGCGTTGGGATTCATCAGCCCGGCATCGGGGGTGACGATGCCATGCCGATCGGCGTCGGCGTCGTTGCCGGTCGCGATGTCGTACTCATCCTTGTTGCGAATCAAGCTGGCCATGGCGTTAGGCGAGGAGCAGTCCATCCTGATCTTGCCGTCAGTGTCGAGGGTCATGAACGACCAGCGGGGATCCACCTTGGGGTTGACGACGGTCAGATCGATCCCGAGATTCTCCGCGATGTATCCCCAGTACTGCACGCTCGCCCCACCCATCGGGTCGGCGCCGATGTGTACCCCAGCGTCTCGTATGGCCCTGAGATTGAGCGCATTGACCAGATCTTCGCAATAGGCGCCGAGATAATCGAAGCGGTTGAGCTCTGATACCACGTCGGCCCACGGCCGTCGCCGGATTGCCGAGCCGTCGGCCAGCAGCGCGTTGGCTCGTGCCGCAATCGCACTGGTCGCGTCCGTGTCCGCTGGGCCGCCGTGCGGCGGGTTGTACTTAAAGCCGCCATCTCGCGGCGGGTTGTGGGAAGGGGTCACTACGATGCCGTCGGCGGTATTGCTCGCGGTAGCCGTCGCGTTGTGCACCACGATGGCCCGAGAGACTGCTGGGGTGGGGGTGAAGTCCTGATCGTCCTCGGCGCGGACGGTGACCCCATTGGCCACTAACACCTCGATGGCGGTCGTCCAGGCGGGCGTGGAAAGCGCGTGGGTGTCTTTACCGATGTAAAGCGGCCCTGTGATGCCCTGAGAGGCTCGGTATTCCACGATTGCCTGGGTCGTCGCGGCGATATGAGCGTCGTTGAACGCCGTATCCAGGCTTGATCCGCGGTGTCCGGAGGTGCCGAACACCACCTGCTGGTCAGGGTTGCTGGGATCCGGCACGAGGTCGTAGTAGGTGCTGATGACGGCGTCGACATCGATGAGGTCTTCAGGGAGTGCCGGCTGGCCGGCGCGAGGGTGAGCCATGTGTCACATTCTGCCGTCCCCAGCACGGCGGCGCGCGATCCGGTCTTAGCGCTCGGTCGGCGCGCTGAAGATTGCAGGGCTTTGAAAGGATGAGTCCATGAGTTCGTCCAGCTTCCACCGGCCAGGCGCTGTTGATCTTTCTCAGGTGGCGCAGCGGGCAAAGCAGTCAGTCGCCCAGGCAAACGGACCGCGTACCGCCGGCGGGTCGTACGTCATCGAGGTCACCGAGCAGACGTTCGAGGCCGAGACGATACGCAAGTCGCTTAAGCATCCTGTGGTGGTTGAGCTTTACTCGCCGCGCGTTGCCACCGGCCAGCAACTGTCGGACGCCTTGATCGAGATTGCCAACGCCTCCGATGGCAAGTTCTTGCTGGCTCGCCTCAATGTCGACGCCGCGCCGGGGATTGTTCAGGCTCTTGGGCTGCAGGCGGTTCCGACGGTCATCGCGCTCATCAATGGGCAGCTGGCTCCGATGTTCCAGGGGGTGCTGGCCAAAGATCAAGTGCAGGCCGCTATTGATCAATTGCTCAAGGCTGCCGTAGCGAGCGGGATGGTGGGACGCGCCCAGCCAGTCGGGACTGAGTCATCCGACGCTGCTGCAGAGTCGGAGCCGGAGGCCGATCCGCGGTATGCAGCAGCGGACGCCGCCTTGGAGCGGGGCGATTTTGCGGCGGCCCGGGAGGAATTCGAGAAACTCCTGCAAGCCAATCCGAACGATGCCGGCGCCCAGGCCGGCAAGGCACAAGCAGGGCTGTTCGCTCGAGCGGCGGTGCTCGATCCTCAGTCGACCCTGGCTGCCGCGAATAGCAGCGATGATGTGAACAGCCAGCTCGCTGCCGCCGACGTCGAGATGATCACGGGTCAGGTAGAGGCTGCATTTGCCCGCCTGATTGGGCTTGTCAAGCGATCCTCGGGGGATGAGCGGGATCAAGCTCGGGTACGGCTCCTGGAACTCTTCGACACGCTTGGCAACACCGACGAGCGGGTGCTGAAGGCTCGGCGAGACTTAATGACCGCACTCTTCTAGTGTCGTGTCTCCCAAGTTCCTTTGCGCTTAGCGTCGTTCAGGTGCGTGCATCGCAAGGCCCGACGAGGGAGGCATACCGGGTCGTACATCGACCGAGGAGAACGCCGCGAGGTGCGTGCCTGGGCGGC
>Ga0307409_100000070_pt1 | contig 37707 bp, 40 predicted proteins | sample 322Ometagenome_2_FD_203888 | JGI IMG/M metagenome (GOLD analysis project Ga0307409, IMG submission 203888) | Maize rhizosphere microbial communities from greenhouse at UC Davis, California, United States - 322HYB-O-2 | ecosystem: Host-associated > Plants > Roots > Rhizosphere > Soil | place... | reverse complement strand
ACCGGGCAGGCCCAGCCCCAGACCGTTGTAGGTGCTGTAGCCGTCCGCGAGCGCCTGGTCGATGTCCGGAATGCCAGGCCCACTATCCCGGGCAACAATCCGGATACCCGGCCGCGGCTGGTCTACGAGCTCGATGTACACCTGGCCCTTGGCGGCGAAGCGCACAATGTTCCGAGCTATCTCCGACACGGCAGTTGCGATCAGGGTCAGGTCGGTCCGCGAGAAGTCGAGCCTGGTTGCCAGCTCCCGTGCGCTCTTCCTGGCCCGCACTACATCGGCATCGTGCTGGATGCGAATCGTGATCTCGTTCTCGCCTTCCGGCCGTCGTTCGAGAAGCGGCTCGCTGAGCTTGGCACACAACTCACACTCCAAGACATGCCGGGCGGCATCGACCTCGCGCTGACGACGCCGATCGCCCCCCGATATGGCATACAGCACGGGACGGCAACGATCGGTCGGCGGTTCGGCGTCGTGCAGAGCCAGCAAATACTCCACCCGCATACGGGCCCGCGTCCGGTTGAGCTGGGCCGCCACGGCGCCGGCTGTCGTATTGAGTTCAGTCGCTAGGGATCTCATGTCCTGCCCGGACACCTCATGGGCCAGCAGCGTCTGTTGCTCCCGTTCAGAAAGATGCTCGAGCGCAGCGGAGACCGCCGCGCGCTCCTCTTCTTTGAGGAGTCGCTCATCCGGAGCGTCGACGTGGTCCATCCCGACTACGCGGTGCTGGTTTCGCCGCTGGGTGTCCTGCGACCGCCACATCGAAGCAATCACGTGGCGCGCCGTCGTAATGGCGTACGGCTCGAGCATCCCCGGCTCGACGCGGTTTGCGGCAGCCAGCACCTTGACGAGCGTCTCTTGGACCAGATCCTCAGCAGCCGCTTCATTTCCCACCCGAGAGAAGACGATCCGCCGCAGCATCGGCAACAGCGACGCGACATCGGGCGCGGCGTCCGAGTCCGGCCGAGCTCCATCGAGCTCCGCACCCTCCATGACTGGAACACTACGCCCGATCACCCGAGCGGTATTCGCTGTAAACATCGGCATAGGCCTGCAGCATGCGATTCATATACCCCCGGCGGGTCGGGCACTCGGGCAGAACTTGTGAATGGTGCTCGATTGGCACGTCGGTCGGCCGGGCGGTGGACCACCTCTGCATTCAACCTCGAAACCATCCTGGATCGCCGGGCGCGCGCTCGAGTCCGCATTCATCAAACCTGGGTTTACCAGTCGTAGGAACGCGATCGCCACCTTGACACTCGTCTCCTAACCGTGGTGGCACGCGCTGCCCGTCCGAGAGGCCCTGCGGATGCTCGACCAAGCCGTCACCGACTACATCGATGCCTGGATCGCCGCCTGAAAGTCGGCTCAAGTGTCAACCCTCGAGCGACCAAGGAGCGCAAGTCCATCAGTTCCTCGCGTACTCCTGCGCCCCTCGAGTTCTGACGGGGCGCTAACGACTCAGCGATGCACCTCCTCTCGCTCCCGCGTCATGAACGGGTTGGCCAGGCGTTTTCAGTGCGTAGGGACGTGCACATCGAGTAAGGAGCAATCATGCGTATCAGCAGAACCCAGATGGAGAGTCTTGCGACCTCGGGAGGCAACGTCGTCGCTGCCGACGGTCAGAAGATTGGCAGCATCGGTCAGGTCTATGTAGACGGCTCGACCGGCGAGCCGAGCTTCGTGACCGTAAAGACCGGCCTCTTCGGCACCGCGGAGAGCTTCGTCCCATTGCAAGACGCGACCGTGACCGGCAGTGACATCCGCGTGGCATACAACAAGACCGAGGTCAAGGACGCTCCACGAGTAGACCCGGATGAGCGGATCACACCCGAGGAGGAGCAGCGGCTGTACGCGCACTACGGCATCTCGAGTCCTCGCGGACATACCTCCGGGACCGAGAGGACCGGACCATCGGACACCGGTGGCTACGGCCCCAGTAGCAACGACACTTCCGGTGCGACAACCGACGACGCGATGACACGGTCAGAAGAGCGGCTCAAGGTCGGCACCCGAAAGGAAGAAGCCGGACGGGCGCGGCTCCGAAAGTATGTCGTGACCGAAAATGTCACCCAGACTGTTCCGGTGAGCCGCGAAGAGGTCCGGGTCGAGCGGGAGCCAATCACTGATAAGAACGTCGGCGCTGCCCGTTCCGGCCCGAATATCAGTGAAGAGGAGCACGAGGTCGTCCTGCACCAGGAGCGTCCGGTCGTGGAGAAGGAGGCTGTTCCGGTGGAGCGGGTCCGGCTCGGCACCGAGACGGTGACCGACCAGGAGACTGTCTCCGAAGATGTCCGCAAGGAGCAGATCGACACCGACCTCGACCGAGGCCGAACCAGGCGCCGATCCGACCGCTGAGCCCGCCGCGCTTCAAGGAGAACCTGCAAGGTAGGAGGCTCAGCGGCTCGAGCCGTCGAGTACCTCCTGCGTAATTACGGGTAGTAACTAAATTCGGGGATCAAGCCGAGGGAGCCGATCACTGTGCGGATCCCATCCCCTGGCCTACCGGCGATCCACTCCAGACCGGTCGGCCACGTGACGACTTTGGAGGAAACCAATGACGAGATCTAATCCGGTGTCCTGGCTCGCGCACCACGCTCGGCGAGGCGTCACCGATCTCCCCGGGAACATCGTGTGGGCGGCCGACACCGTGCTGAAGAAGCCGGCCAAATCTGCCGGGAGGACGCTCCAGTCGGTGGGACACCAGGCGGCATCCGCCGTTGCCGAGGTGAATCCGTTCGCTGATGGCGCCGACGGCCGGGTCGACGCAGCCCTGGAGCGCGCCCAAGAGCTCGAGGCGCAGGCTCGGGAGAAAGCCGAAGACGCGAAGGAGCGAGCGGAGGCAGCCGCGAAGGTCCAAGCCGGCGGCGACAAGCAGATCGACGCAGCGCGGGATGAAGGCGAACGCGAGATCGCCGACGTGGTGGCCGAGGCTCAACGAGAGGCTGACGAGTACGTGGCCGCGAAGCGCGCCCGGGCGGAGAAGATCGCTGCCAACCACGTCGCCGCGGTCGAGGCCGACGTCGCCGAGCAAATAAAGCGAGCCAAGGACGAGGCCATGAAGGCGCACGCCAAGGCCGAGCAGGCGATCGAGCGGGCACGTGATCAGATGAAGCAAGCTCGTGAGCTGGCCGAGGCGGCCGCAGAGGCTGCGCGACGGGCCGCCGATGAGGCCCGCGCTCGGGCCGAACGCCTATCTGAGCAAGCCGACGCCCAGGCCGCCGCTGCCCAGCGCAAGGTCAACGAGGCCAATGAACGACGTGAGGCCGTGCCCACCGAGGGCCGGAAGCTGGGCACAGATGCTGATACACGTCCGCTGGCTCTCGACGACATGAGCAAGGAGGAGACATGATGTACAAACTTTTTGGCAAGAAGACAATTATCGATCGCCTTGGAGAGGCCGTCGGTCTAAAGCCGAAGCGCTCGAGCACGGCACTGAGGTCGGGACTTGCTGCGGCGGGTGCAGCCGCCGGGCTGGCCGCCGTGAGCGCCGTGGTCTCCGCACTGCGGGACCGCCAGAGCGATGGAAAACGCGATGGTCGGTAGGAAGACTCTTGGCCGCGTCGTCTTCTTCGGTCTGGGCTACCTGGCAGGCACGCGGGCCGGTCGCGAGCGGTACGCCCAAATCGAGGCCGGCTTCAAAGCCGTGATTGACAAGCTTCGTGCGCGCTATGCCGAGAACGCGACGAGTACGTCGTCATCGCCGTCGGGACGGGATGGATACAGCGACATCAGGCTCGGCGACTGATCGACGGCCACCATGCTGATCGAGATCCGTCTCCTGGCCCGGGTGTTCCGAATCCCACTCTTGCGTGTCGAGGGCGTCGTCGCCTTGCGGGACGACGATGCTCAGCACATATCGATGGCCCGAGCCGCTGCGCGGCCGAGGTTGATCGACACGATGCCCGGGAATGTCAGAGGTGCGATCGCCCGCGCGCCACTCGGCCGGGACCTTGCCGAAGCCGAAGCGATCATCTCCGGCATCGACCGATCAGGATCTCAGTGATGGATGAAGGATTGGGACTCATTACCGCACGCGTGCCCAGAATTTCCTTCGCGAGAATCTGTTGATTGCGCGCTCAGACCCTGGGAACGATCTTGACCCGAGCCTCGTGCACCGCCTCGAGCCGCTCAGCCTCTTGCTGGGGATCTTGGTACGGGATGGCGCGGATGGTGTAGCTGCGCTTGCGCTTGCCGTTGGGGGTCTCCACCATCACGTGCGGGTGCTGATGACGATCTTGTCGACCAGCATCTCCGTAAGCGCACGCCTGTCCTCCGACGACAGATCGCGAAGAGCTCACGTCGACGCGCGCAGACAGTCGCGTGCCCCTTGTCGGTGGCGTCCAGGGCAGCGACCTGCCGGGTCAGATAGTCATAACCGGACCAGGCGGTGAGCTTGTGCAGGCTCATGGTCACACCTCGGAAAGGCAATTTCGCCCGCCTCGGCGGTCACGCGACCGGGGTACCTGCTGGCGGACCGACGTTATTCATGGCGGGACTCATTCGGTCATCAGGTGTCGGTAGGTCGATGACTGAAGCTGTTGGGCGCGTTGGCGGGTGTAGCTGCTCCAGTCGTGGGCGGCGAGGGCGGCCCAGCGTGTCGCGGTGTTGCGGCCGATGCCGATGAGATCGGCGAGCACTGGTGCAGGGATTTGCCCGGCGAGAGAGAACAGCGCGGCGCTGCGTGAGGCCCGCGGTTTGATGCCGTGGCTGACCAGTTCGCTGCGGACGGTTTCGGTTACTAACGGCCTGCCGGGAAGGCGTCCGGGAAATAGCCAGCGGGTGTCCCCGACGCGGTAGGATGCGCAACCGTTGCGGTGCTTGTGGTCGATGAGGAGTTCGGCGACGCCGGGGGGCAGCTGGATCGGTTCGGTGTCGAATGTGATCATGATCGGGCCGTTGCCATGGTCGAGGACTTGATCATGGGTCATCTTCAGGATTTGGTTGAGCGGTTGGGCGAACAGCAGCATGAACAGGCCGGCGACGCGGCTGTGGGTGTTGATCGTGGTGTCGTGGAGAAGCAGCTCCACGCCGCGCCAGCGGTCGTGGTCTGCCATGGTGACCTGTGGCTGGGCCTTCGGGGCGGCGGCGAGGCTCATGGTGCGGTTGATCCGGCTATCACCTAGCCAGAGGACAAACGAGGTCGCGGTCTGATGGCCGCCGGGTCGCTCGGTCAGGTAGTGCTCCAGGCGGGTCTAGGAGAGTTCGGTGATCATCATGTGGTGCTCGCTGGCCCATGCCAGGAGTTGCGCGGCGCCGGTGATGTTGGCGCGGCCGCCGTTGACGATGCAGGAGGTTAGGGTGCCGGCGCCTGCGTGTTGACGCATTCGGCGCAGCACATGCCAGTGGGCGTAGCGGTTGAGCACCTCGGCGTGCTCGGGCGTCAGGCTTGCTGCGATCTGGGCCAGCCACGGGGTGATGCGTTCGATCGCTGGCGCATAGGGCCGCAGCACCCCGGTCGCGGCCAGCAGGTCCCGGATGTAGCAGTGGCGTCGATCCAGCGGCAGCTGGTGGCGGAAGGTGTCGTGGCTGATCGCCAGCTCCCCGGTGGCGAGGCCGCGGAGCACTGCCGGCGCGACGGTGCCGGGTTTGCTGAGCCAGGTGAGTGTGGTTTGGGGCCTGTGTCCGGCCATCAGGGCGTCATAGACCGGGACAAGCTGATCATGGATTGCCTCGGTTCGGGGGTCGGTCAACAAAACGGTGAGCCGTTCCCGTAGGAAGCAGCGGGCGCAGCGGTTGTAGCCGTAGGGCTGGTCTTCACGGCCGCATTCGGTGCAGGCGAACACCGAGGAGACGCCGACGCAACCAGCGCATACGGTGCGGCCCTGGGGGTCGAGGTAGGCCAGCGGGCGTCGCATGCCGCAGCCCGAACACTGCTGGGGGTGGTAATGCCGGCGGCGTCGACACCCCAAGCACAGTCGCCCGTGCGGCAGGATGGTGTCCGATGTCGGGCAACCGCAGTCCAGGCAGGCCCGGGTGTTGCTCACCCCTCGCCGGGGCGCCGGATGGCGGCACGGATCGGGCGGATCGAGCCCAGCTTCGGTCCCTTCCCAGAATCCAGACCGGCCGTGCCGGTGCTGGCGTCAGGCACCTCCACCGCCAGCGTCAACAGTTCATCGGCGCCGCAGCCCAGGGCGTCACACAGCGCGGCGAGAATGTCGATGTTGATCCGCTGCGGGGTGCGGGTGACAAGCCGGTAGACGTGCTCGCGGGACACATTCACCCCCCGCTGCTGCAGCAGCGGAAGCAGCTCACTGGTTTGGAAGATGCCGCGGTCGGCCATCACCTGTCGCAGCCTCCACTGCATCGTGACGTGTCTGATCATCAGGGCTCTCCTTCGCCGCCGCTGGGACGGGGCTCGTTGGGGTGGTAGAGGCGTGACAGGGCATTCTGTAGGGCCTTGTTTTTGAAGTCGTTAGACACCGAGGTGTAGATCGCGGTGGTTGAGGCGTAAGCGTGGCCGACCTGTTCGGTGACGAACCGCTCCGGGTAGCCGAACTCCACTAGATGGGTCACATAGGAGTGCCGCAGGCAGTGCAGGGTGAGGCTGGGGTCGAGCCCGATCGCGTCCCGGGCGGCCGCGAACCGGGAATCGATGTGCCGGGTGTTGACCCGGGTAAGCCGCTCTGTCAGCCATAGGGCGGGATGGTCGGCGGCGCGAAACAACGGTCGGACCTGGTCGATCCATTGCTGCAGCCCCGGCACGATCCAGTCGAACTCCGGCACCGTCAGCACGGTCCGTCGACGCGGCAGACTGCCCTTGATCGACTTGCCGAACCGCACATGAACCGCCCCGTAGCTGCCCCACTCCGGCATGTGCGGGTTGGGTCGCAGGTCGGCCAGATCAAGCCGGGCGAGCTCGTTGCGGCGCAGCCCGTAGGCATATGTGGTTTTGATCATCAACGCGTCCCGTAGCGCGCTGGCCGAGCCCTTGCGGCCCATCACTGCGATCCGCTCGACCCGATCATCGAGATAGTCCAGGCGTCTTTGCAGCTCCTGATAGGTCAATGGGCGCCGTTGCGGCCGGCCCTCATAATCGTTGAGGTCGGCGACGGTGTTCCACTCATGACACACCTGCACCGGCACGTGGTGGAACCGGTCGCGGCACTGCCGGGCCCACTCGTAGCGGGAGTCGACCAGGTAGTCGCAAAACATGCGCAGCGCCAAGTGGTAGCCGCGGATCGTCGACAGCGCCAGCCGGTCCTTACCCGAGGTGAGCGAAACCGTGAAGTCCTCGATATCGACGGGACGCCACACCCACGGATAGCACTCGGCGAACCCGGCGAAACGACGGATCAGCCGGTCCCGCATCAGGATCGTCGACTCGCCCAGCAGACGCGACCGCTGCTGCCGTGCCCAGCCTTCCAGCATCGCCTCGAAGACTGCTTCCTCCTCGTTCAAATGGACGACACCCTCGACCAGAACCAGTCGAGCAGAGCCCGGAATCTCGACCAACGCCCACAACCCCCAGTGATCACAAACTCATCAATGTTGCGGGAAAAGTAACACCTCGTGAGTGCTGTGTCAGTGACTTGCGGAAACAATCAGCAAGCTTCTAGCGACAAATCCCATGCGCATCGACGTAGCGCACCCCGGCGTTGCGTCGGCTGCAATAAAGCTCCCTCTTCCGCAGAGTGCACTAGGTGTGTGGGACATCGAATTTTTGGAAATCGTTGGGGTACACGAAACAGATCGCTCGCTGGATGCTGACCGCTCGACTCGTCGGCAGCGCGGCTGAATGAGAGGCTGGTCTCGATCAGGGAGAGGTTGATAAGTCAGCAGTCAGTGAGGCAGGCGGCGCCCGGGGGGAGCATGCCGGCGCAATCGTCGTCCCGTCGCGAAGCCGCCACTCTCGGCTTCCCGCTAGCCAGACAACGATCGGATCCCGAGCGGCAAGATCCCTGAAACGACGCAAGATGCAACTCATTGGGTTTTGATCTTGAAGGATGCGCGCTCGGCCGGCCTAGCGGGCGCCGCCCGCAGCCGGCGTCACGGCTGACGGCAGAACACCTGGAGGTGGACATCAGGGCTTCTAATTCCCGAGGCATCACATAGGTGGAGCTTGTGTGCCTCTATTCAAACCTCTCGGCGGAGGCTGGCCACCCGTATCAGTTGCGATCTGCGGCCCTCAGTTTGGTTACTACGTCAAGTCAAGATCGCTCCTCGCGGCGCGCTACCGGCACCCGCCGGCCGCGCATAGCCTCGGATCGGCTCGCGTCGTGCCCAATCGCGAACCTGACCTAGGCCGACGTTTCGGAGAACGCAGGGGCGAGTTCGGGTTGGGGGTAATGCTTGACCAGCCACCTGCCCGCAGCCCCGATGATGACGAGACCGACCACAAGAAGGGCGATGCCGGTAAGGATTTGGACACCACGCTGCTCCGCCTCCGAGGCGACCTGGCCGGGAGGCGCGAGGACCAGAACGATGCCGAACGTGTACAGGCCATACATGAGCCAATACGTCTTGGCCTGCATGACCGCGAGCACGAAAGCAGCCGCGGCGATCAGCGCGACGGCCCATGTCGGGGGCGCGATGATCGCAATGGGGATCGCAGCAGCCGCGCCGACCGCGGTGCCGATCGCCTTTCCCCCAATCCGCTCTCGCCTACCGATCAGAACGTACAAGGCGAGGAGCAGGACCGGCTCCGGAACCCAGTAGGGCTGAGTCCACCCCAGTGCCACACCGATCGCCGCTGCGCCACCCAGGATCGCCCCGAACACCAGCGCCACGACGGTCGCGGCAGCGGCGCGGACCCGTTGGCCCTCGACGACAGCAGCGGCTCCGAATCGGCGGGCCAGCACGATGCCGTAGCCCGTGGCTACCGTAGCGATGACCCCATAGGCCACCGCATGTAGTCCCGACGACACTGGGCTGGCGAAGGTCGCCACCAACGGGATCATCAGCAACGGAAGCATCCATCCGAACCCGATCCCAGCTCCCGCGACGACGCCCGCCGCAGCAAGCAGACCCACCCACCACCAGTCGTAGGCGGTGAATGCCCCAAGCCCCGCCGTTAGCCCGATCGCTGGCGCCAGGTACAGCATCCGGCGGGTTCCGCCGATCTTGGAGCCCAGGGCGCCGACCAGAACGCCAAGGACCATCGCGTTCGCGCCGTACTGCCCCACGAGTGCGTCCAGCAGGACCACCGGCACGACAAAAGCCACCAGGACGGCCAGAACGATGTGGATCACGCGGCGCGCCCGCGACGGGCTCGCCGCGGCGTCTGCAGCCCCACCCTCGACGGGCCCCACCTCAGCCATTCGTGCGCCTTTCCGCCCCTCCCGCACGCAGCCTACTGGCGCGCCGTCCGGCTCGCCTCGCGATCCAAGATCGTGTCGTGGGTATCATGCGCGTCGTATAGCCGGAGAGCTTGCGCGAAAGGGCGCTCAACAGCGCCCGGACAAAGATCGCGTTCGGCACGTCAGCCAGCGACGCGCGGCGGCTGGCGGAGGAGTTCGGGCCGGGCGTGGAGCCGACTTCTCACCGGGCTGGTCAAGTTCGAGGCGATTGGGGCGGTGTCGCTGGGCGGCACCAGTCTCACCGCAGTTCACCTTCCAGACCGAGGTGCGGGGTCAGTCATTGCCGGCCGGGCGCAGGCGATCCGCAAAAGCAGGGTGGTCGGTCGACTTCTCACCTTCCCGCGAAGCCGGCCAATCCGCGAGCGGTCCCACACCTGTGACCCGAGAAGTCCATGTAGCGCCGGCGCAATGATCTCAGCCGGGCTGCTGCACGCAAACGACCAACGCTAGCAATCGTCAACGCATTTACTGGGCTAGGCCATGCACGTCTAGACCTGATCAAGCCTCTTCGCTTAACTTGGCTATGGGTCTGACCAATATTTTGACCACCATTTGGGTTTGTCCACCGAAATACACCCAGGTGTAAAACCCTTATTTGTAGGGAAATTTGGACGTGTGCGGACGTTCCTGGACACGCTGCCGATGTCTAGGGGTCAAGAGCCATGAGTTCTTGTTTGTCCCGCTGGCACCGCGATGATCTTGCCCACACCGATGATCTAGTGCTACGCATCAAGGCCTGGGGTGTCAAGTTAATGCGTTGTTGGCATTCGGCAGTATGCCTTTCGCAGAGAATGCTGTACACCGTTCTCGGCGTACTTCGAGTTTGGCGAGACGAGGACCCTGTGCGCACGGGTCGGGCTGCGAGAGCTCGATGGATCAGGTTCGCAAGGCCAGAGGGAATGCGGGTTCGCTCCACAGCCCGCCCGGGTAGGAGCAGCTTCATTGACGATCATGTAGCCGGCTTCATTGACGATCATGTAGCCGGCGCCGATCAGCCGGTGGAGTTGTCGATCGTTGAGATTGCGAACTGCAGCGGTGACCGCCGAGCCGGTCCGAAACAACTTCTGTGGAGTGTGGAGGACCGCGCAAGGTGCTTGCCCTAGAGCCCGGGGTTATCAACAGGTCGGGTACCTCATTGGCATCTCGGGCGGACAGTGTGGCCAACTGGAGCATGAGTAGAAGTTGGAGACCATCGAATGGAGAAGTTGCTGCTGACCGTTCGGGAGGCCGCAGACGTGCTCAGTGTCAGTCGGTCGCGGGCGTATGAGCTGATCTACGCCGAGCAGCTCGACTCGGTGAAGATCGGTCGGTCTCGGCGGGTGTCACTAGCGTCGGTGCGGCGCTTTGTTGAGGGTCCGTCAGCGTCATGAGCTCTCGCCGGCCTCAGGGTGAAGGCTCGGTTTACCGGTTGCCGGACGGCCGCTGGCGTGGGGTTGTGGACCTCGGCTGGCATGGCGGCAAGCGGCGGCGGAAGTACATCACGCGCGGTACGCAGGCGGAGGTGGTGCGCGAGCTTCGTCGGCTGACGGCTGCCGCTGAGGCCGGGCGGCTGCCCATTGAGCGGGCTCCGACCTTGGGCCAGTGGCTGGAGCGGTATCTCGATGAGGTGGCGGCGTCCTCCGTGCGTCCATCAACTCTGCGGCGTTATCGACAGGAGCTGAGGCTGTACATCGCACCCGCCCTGGGCAAGGTGCCGCTGGACAAGCTGAAGCCATCACAGGTGTCGGACTTCTACCGCTCACAGCTTCTGCACCTCTCGCCGGGGAGCGTGCGACGGCTCCACGCGCTTCTCCGCCGCTCTCTGGCTATCGCAGTGCGGTGGCAGCTGATTCCGTGGAACCCGGTAACCGCCGTCGACCCACCGTCGCTGACGTCCGTCGAGGTTCACCCGTTCGACGCCAAGGAGGCGCGGCTGTTTCTGGCTGCGGCGTCGGGTGACCGGTTCCAGGCGCGCTGGTTGATCGCAGTCTCGTTGGCCTTGCGTCAGGGGGAGGTGTTGGGGCTTGCCTGGCGGGATATTGATCTTGATCAACGCGTTCTAGCTGTGCGGCAGACGCTGCAGTACCGGCCGGGCGACGGCTTCCATCTCGTGGCGCCAAAGACAGCAAGATCGCGGCGGATCGTTCCGCTCCCGGATGCAGTGGTCGATGCCTTGAAGCTGCGGCGTGAGCAACAGGAGACCGATCGGCTCGCAGCGGGCGTTGAGTTCTGGGAGGACTGGGGCCTAGTCTTTACAACGCGCTTCGGCACACCCTTGTCTCCGCGCAATGACTATCGGGACTTCCAACGGCTGGTCGGCGCCGCCGGCCTGCGCCATGTTCGGCTGCACGACCTGCGGCACACCGCTGCTTCGCTCATGTTGGCCCAGGGAGTGAGCCCCCGTGTTGTGATGGAGATCCTTGGGCATTCACAGATCAGCGTCACGATGAACACTTACAGCCATGTCACGCCAGCCTCGTCTCGGAAAGCGGTGGCGCTGGTGGAGGGCTTGCTGTTCGAGGGTCATTCTGAGTTCGAGTGATGATGTCTAGGCTGCTCTATAGGCTGCTTTGACGGGTAAATCGGCCCACAGCCGACGGTCTAAGGCGGAGAATTGGCCCCTGACTAGGCCGGATAAAGAGCCGCCTCGGGGAATCGAACCCCGGACCTACGCATTACGAGTGCGTCGCTCTGCCGGCTGAGCTAAGGCGGCTGATGTGTTGCGCCGGGCCTCGGCTCGGCACGATCGCCAACTATATCGAGCAGGCTCACACTGGCGAAGTTCAATTGCATTTGAGCCAGCGGAGACCTATTCGACACTCCTTTGCATACATCCAGTGCGACTGTCGCGCTCCCGATGGTTGGACTCGCGATCTTGCTGGTGGCCGGCACCACCATCGCAGTTCGTATCGTCGAAGCTGGCAAACCGCTCGGCGCGACCCTAAACCGGGGCATCCGCATCACACATCGGTGGGTCTCTTTGGCATTCATCGGCACGCTTCCGCTGTTGTTGATCTTCCGAGATGCCGCGATTGTCAGCGGCCTTGCCATCGGCGCGCTGGTGCTGCTCTTGCTTACGGGCCTGCAGATGTCCAGCGGCCACTACCTGCGACGGTGGCGGCGTGGCCGCATCCGTCGTGGCGCATCAGCACCGAGTCCCATCCCGCGGCACCACATCATGGACGAGGTAGGCGACAACGAGGGTCCGAACACACCCGCTCTGCCCGTACGCCAGGTGTCCTTCACCGTTGAACGTCACCAGCACAGCCGAGCGCAGGTCGCGAGCCATTGACTTGGCGTACTCGTACGGCGTCGCCGGATCGCCGGTAGTGCCGATCACCACGATGGGCGGCGCTCCGGCGGCGTCAACCAAAGGCTGTTTGGGCGCCGACTTCACCGGCCACAGCGGGCAAGAGAGATCCGGCCCGTTCAGCTGCCCCAACACCGATGCGGTGCGGGCCTCTTGAACCAACCGGCGCTCGGCTTCTCGTACGCTGTCCTCCTGGCTGTCCAAGCAGCGGATCGCGGGAAACGCATAGTTGAGCTGCCCATAATTACCATCCCGATCACGCCGATCAGAAGCATCGGCAAGCTGCAGCAAGCCGCTGGCATCTTTGTCAAAGATCGCCGCCGCCAAGGCATCTCGCAGCGTCGGCCAACTACCGGTGCCGCCGTACATGGAAAAGAAGACAGCCTCGACGCCTTGCTGCTGGCTGAGCGTACGCCCGCCAGATACCGACATTGGCTCTTGATCAAGACGATCAAGGAACTCCTTGATCGTGGCAAGCACATCATCACGCGCGGAGCCCAGCCGGCATTGAGCGGCAGCACACCAGGACGCGAAATGATTCAGCGCACGCTCAAAGCCCTGCACCTGGCCGATCTTGGACTTGGAATTGATGTTCACGGCACCATCAAGCACCATCCGCTCGACTCGCTGCGGATACATCTCCGCATAGAGTGCGCCGATCTTGGTGCCGTAGGAGGAGCCAAAGTAGTTGATCTTGCTATCTCCGACGAGATGTCCCAGCAGATCGAGATCACGTACGGTGTCCATCGTCGAGACATGTTCCAGCAACGCCCCGGACTTCTTGAGGCACGATTGTCCAAATGCCATCTGCTCGTCGATCCTGGCTTGCAACTCGGCGGAGTCGTCGGGCGAGCTGTCCATCGAGAAGTAGTCATCAAGATCGTCTTTGCCGTAGCAGGTCACAGGCGTTGAATGGCCGACGCCGCGTGGGTCCCAACCGACGATGTCGTAGTTCTCCAGGCCGGCACCATTGAAGTAACCGACGTACCACACACCCGAGCCGCCTGGTCCGCCGGGATTGATAAACAGGCTGCCGAGACGCTTGCTGCCCGTGGCCGCGCGCTTTGCCACCATCAGAGTGATCGCTGTGCCGTCAGGGTCGGCATAATCGAGCGGAACTAGCATTGTGCTGCAGGAGAGGCCATCCCCACAGGACTTCCAGTTGAGCCGCTGCCGCTCGTAGCGCGCCAGTCCACTTCCATCTGGCGGATCGGCAAAACCTTCGGGCTTGACGTCGGGGATGGGTTGCAGCGGCCGACCGTCTCGTGGCACGTCGGGTGTTGGCGCAGCAGTTGCCGACGGCGAACTCGGGGAAGCGGGCTGATCTGCTTCGCCCCGTGGGCCGGGCGAGCACGCGGTCAGTGCAGCTAGCGCCGCCGCCGCCGAAACCGCCAGGAGGCGCAACCGGCGCGCGGCGAAGAGCATATCCGAAAGCGTACGCGGCGACCGTCAGATTGGCTGCATGCCGAAGATCAACAACAGCCCAGGCAACCGTTCTAAAGGGTTCTTAGCTTTCCTCGGCTTCGGACCGCCGGCGGCGCAGCCGGCCCTTACGCGCCGGACGGTCGACCTGCGCTGGAGTCGCACGGGAAGCGAAGAGCTGGCGAGCCCCACACGCCGCCGCGAGCGAACAAGTTCGCGTCGTCCCGTTAGCGCTCATCCGGATCACCACCGAGTCGGCGGGCACCTGGTGCCCCACCACTACGCCGTCGCCATCATCCAACGCAACCTGCTCTCCGACGGCGGGCGCAGTACGCGCGAACTCGGCGTACAGCGGGTGCTCGTACTTCAGGCAACACATCAGCCGACCGCAGGCGCCGGAGATCTTCAGCGGGTTGGGTGGCAGATCTTGCACCTTGGCCATCCGCAGACTGACCGGCTCAAAATCCTTCAGGAACGTAGCGCAGCACAGGTCGCGACCGCAATTGCCCAGGCCGCCAACGAGCCGCGCCCCATCTCTGGAGCCGATCTGACGGAGGTCGATCCGCGCATGCAGCGTACGCGCCAACTCGCTCACCAGTGTCCGAAAGTCCACCCGATGTGGCGCGGTGAAATAGATCACCACCAGTTGATCGAAATCGATCCCCGAATCGACGAAATCGACAGCAACGACCTTCATCGGCAGCTGATTACGCTTGATCAACTTCCGGGCAGCAAGCTTCGCCTCAGCACGGCGCCTCCGGTTAGTGGCATCTCGTTCCAGGTGCTCCGGCCCGGCAGGGCCCGCACATTCTGGAAGCTCAGAGAAGCCATCCTCCTCGACCCACTCCGGCGCCCAGACGCACTCGGCCACTTCAGGTCCTGATTCGGTCGGGACCAACACCCGATCGCCAACGCGGTACTCCTGCTCACCGGGATTGAGGTAGTACAGCCGACCGTAGCGTTCGAACGACACAGCCATGACCCGTGGCATGGAGAAAGCCTAAAGCTGAATTGGTTTGATGCGCCGCAAAAACCGGAAGCCCGGCAGATGCGGGTCTGCCGGGCTTCCACGGGTGGGCGTACTGGGGGGCAGGGTCCCACCCGCGCCATTCAGGTCTAATTGATCTTGAGAATTTGCCCTAATTGATCTTGAGAATTTGCCCTATGTAGATCAAGTTCGAATCCTTGATCGTCTCCCTATTGAGCCTCCACAAGCCCTTCCAACCGTCCGCGACGTCATAGCGCTTAGCGATCTTGCGAAGCGTATCGCCGCGCTTGACATGAACGGTTTCACCGCTAGCACTGTACTTCTTTTGAGTCGACTTCTTGGCGATCTTGACCTTCGAGTCGCTCAGGTTCTGCGTTTTGGACGCTCCAGGATTGGTCGGTGGCATCGCCTGCCGGTTGGCCTTCCCGTCCGACTTTGTCAATCCCGCCCGATGATGCTGGAGGTCGTAAGACTAGATCCTTCCCCGAGTACGCCTGTGAGGTTGACCTCTCCGGGTGCGGGCCGTGACGGTCCCGGCGCTCACGCGGTGTGTGAGATCACACCGCTGTGAGCGCTTCACCCCCGGGACTCCCTCGCAGATCCTGACGCGAGAGAAATCCGATGGTTCCCCACCTCCGCTTCGCCCGGGACGGTCCCGGCAAGGCGCCGTCCAGCGGAGCTCGGCGAACGGACACGCGATCCCAGCGACACATTGGGTGCCTCCGAGTTCTTCCCCCGGCGTTCCGCTCCCGCGCGTTTATAACGAAACGGAAACGAGCCGAGATCTACCGTAGAGCGAAACTTCCGCCGCGCGCAACAGTTTGCGATATCAATTTGTGACATTTGGACAATCGGCCCGCCTGGTACCCGCTGGTACCCAGTCCCGGGCCGGTCCAGGCTCTAGAAGACGAAAGGCCTGGCATCTGCCAGACCTTGGGAGGTTGTCGGAGAGGACGCTCGGGGGTTCGTCCCCTCCGGCAACCTGTGGGGCCCAGGTTACTAAATAAGTCGAAGAAAATGAACCCCACAAATTTCGGATATAACTGCGCTACACTTCGCCGCCGACTTCAGCCGGTTTGAGCTGCGGAGTCTCGCCAACCACTAGCCCTCGACTAAGCCGATCAGCGCCGCCTCGACTGCCAGCAGCGGCGCCACATTGCCCTCCAGCGCCGTACGGCACGCCAGCAGCGCATCAATGCGATGCAGCGTGGACTCCGACGTCGATTTCCGTGCCAACACAGCAATCTGCGGCCTCAGATCTTCATTGATCAGCGGCGCTCCTGAACCGGTCTGAATGCTCAGCACATCGCGATAGAAGCCCGTCAACTCCGTCAGCGTGCGATCGATCGCATCCCGCTGGAACCGCTTGGTCCGAGCTCGCTGCTGCTCTACGAGCTCCTTGATCGCCGCCTGGGCCTGCCGCGGCTTCGCCCCCTTCGTGCCGAACCCCAGGGCCTCCTCCAGAGCGGCTCGTTCCTTGGCGTCGACCTCACTTGTCGCCTCTGCAGCCTCCACAGACGACATCTCGATCACCTCAGCTGCAGCGGCCAGACACCCGCCCAGCCCCTGCAAGCGGAGGGGGATCTGCAAGATCTGCTGCCGCCGAGTCCGAGCGCCCTCGTCCCGCGCGAGTACCCGGGCTCGGCCGACGTGTCCCTGCGACACTCGTGCCGCGTACGCCGCCAGCTCCGGCTCAATGCCATCCCGGGTCTCCAGTAGTCGCGCCACCGCTGGAATCGTCGGAGTCTGCAGGCTCAGCAGCCGACAACGCGATCGGATCGTGGCAACCACATCGTCTGGAGTCGGGGCACAAAGGATCCACACTGTACGCCGTGCCGGCTCCTCAATGCTCTTCAACAGCGCATCCGCGCCACGTTCGGTGACTCGATCCGCATCCTCGATCACAATCACCTGCCAGCGACCCAAGGTCGGCCTCATGGCAGCTCGACGAGCCAGCTCACGGACCTCGTCGACGCCGATCGACAGCATCTCAGTACGCACCAGCGTCACGTCGGGATGGGCCCCGGACAACGCCGTACGACAGTCGGTGCATTTGCCGCAGCCTCCTGAGCGGCACTGCAGTGCTGCCGCAAATGCCCGTGCCGCGTTCGAGCGCCCCGAGCCGGGCGGACCGGTGAACAACCACGCATGACTCATGGCGTGGGGTTCAGCACCGACGGCACGCTGCAATGTGGCCACCGCTGCCGTCTGACCGATCAACTCTGCCCACACACCAAGATCGGCTCCGGCCTCTGTAGTTCCGGCAGTCACGTCGACTACTCTGCCATCCGCCGGTGACGGGCCGGCGCCAGTAACGGCGCAACCCGAGAGGTCACCTGAGCTGCGATCTGCTCGCGTGACTCCCGAGCGTTCAGCACCAGATACCGCTCCGGCTCCCGCCGCGCGAGCTCGAGGAAGAACCGGCGCGTCCGCTCATGAAACCCATCGCCAGCCGCCTCCAACCGGTCCTTGCTGGACTTGGCGTGAACCCCATCCCTGAGCTCCGCGTCCAGCACAACGGTCAGATCCGGCCGCAGCCCCTCCGTGGCCCAACGCGCAATGCCCTCGAGGTCGGCCAGCTGCAGAACCCGGCCGGCACCCTGATAGGCCAGCATCGAGTCGACGTAGCGGTCGCATACCACCACCGCGCCGCGCTGCAGCGCCGGCCGTACCACCGAAAAGATGTGTTGGGCCTTGTCAGCCGCATAGAGCAAGGCCTCGGCGCGCGGCGACATCTCGCCCGTCGCTGGGTCCAGAACAATCTGCCGGATCATCGCTCCGACGGTTGTATCGCCCGGCTCGAACGTCTTCACTACCTCATGCCCGGCATTGGCCAGCCATGTACAGAGCAGATCGACCTGGGTCGTCTTGCCGACCCCATCGCCGCCCTCGAAGACAATGAAGACCCCGCCAGCAGTGCTCACGCGCCAAGTTTCTTCTTGGTCTTAGCCCATACATCAATGAACTCTCGCCGGGAGCGGCGTACCCGCCGGTAGCCGCGCTCGAAGTCCCGGCCTGCCGCAAATGCCTGGGCCGGCTGCAGCTTGGCCACGTGCTCGGCAGTGACCAGCTCCCGTCGGTAATCATTGTGGATCTCCGCCAGCAGTTGCCGTGGTTTGAGCAGCTGGTGCTGGATCGTTGCGGCCTCCTCCGGCAAAACTTGGCCCGCAACGCCGACCACCCACTCCAGCCGTCCCATCTCCTGCCAGGCCTCCTCCCACTCCTCGTCGGGGGAGTCGACGATCAAGTGGTCGGCGCATCGGCTCATCCGAGCAGCGGCTATCGAGACCAATCCGGCGAGCACCTCGCCAGCAGGATCGGATCGCTGATCGGCCAGCTTGGGTGACCGGACGGCAGCGACAAGCCGCTCTAGCACGGTCAGATAACGCTCGCTGCGTAGCCGTGCTGTCAGTCGATCATGACCGTCGCCGTTGGAGGAGTCGCCCTCCAGACTGATCCAGCCCAGCTCATCGTAGAGATCTTCGACCCAGTCTGAATCCAAGACCACCGAGAGTCCCTTGAGCTCAAGGCGCAGCCGGGCTGCTTGATCGGCTAGGCGATCAACGGCACCAAGATCACCACCCCGAATAGCAAGATCAGCTTCGACGATCTGCCGCAACCGCAGCGCAACCAGCTGCGACACGAATTTCTTGAAGGGCGCCGCGGCATCGAACGGACCTGGTACCGGCAGGTCCGTTGGTCCTGTGGCAGGCGCCCCAAGCCGAGTAACTAGCCGCGGGAAGCGAGCAACCGGCGTCGCGCCGACCTGCACCAGACCACGATCGAGCCAAGCCGCCTGTTCATCGGTCAGTCCCGGACCAACCGGGGTGATCAACACCTCGCGATAGCGCGCAGTCGTCAGCCCGCCGCGGCGTACGGTCACTTTGTCATCGCGCAGCAGCGCTAGCGTCGTGCCCTCATCATCGCGCAGCGCGAACTCCCGCCGATCACACGTCAGTGCAGCGACCGGACCCAAAGTTGCCCGGCGTCGCAGCGGACGGATCAGGTCGGCCAGCTCCTCGGGAAGATCAGCATGACCCATCAGCTCGATGCGATCCTTCGGCAGCAACGGTTGCCAATCCGGAGCTGTGATGTACCACTCGCCACGACCGTCCAACACCCGATGGGCCAGCAGTACGCCGGAACGGATCAGCCGATGATCGGGCGCGTCCAGCAGCGTTACAGAGATCTCGTATGCGGCATTGTGACCGGCTCTGGCTACCAGATGATGCAGACCAAGATCAGGGTTGATCATGCGCGGTGCGGCGGCGCTATAGGGCAGGTCGTAGCAGCGCTGGCCCGGCGGATTCGTGCTGGATCCGTCTCCAGCCGGCGCCGGCAGCGCAGCTAGGGGCGCCTGATGCGCACCCGACTTAGCTTTGGCCTTGCGCCGCTTCTTCTTACCCATAGTCGAACCTTAGTGTTATTTCTGTTCGAACATCAGGGCTCAAAGTCACTTCCGCACATGACTGTGCTAGCCAGGATCCGTTAGCCAGCCTTGGCGCGGACCTTCTTCGCTGGCACCCGCTTCGCAGCCGGCTTCGGAGCCGAGGAATTTGCTGCCGCCGCATTCGTACGCTTCGCCGGGCGCTTCTTGGGCGCGGGGCCCTTGGCGCGTTTCTCGGCCAGCAGCTCGGCGGCACGTTCGGAGGTGATCGTTTCGATATTGTCGCCGCGGCGCAACGTCGCGTTGATCTCGCCGTCGGTGACGTACGGTCCGAAGCGACCTTCCTTGATCATCATGGGGCGGCCGGACGCCGGATCGCTGCCCAGGTCCTTGAGCGGCGGCTTGGCTGCGGCTCGGCCGCGCTGCTTGGGCTGGGCGTAGATCGCCTGGGCTTCGGCCAAAGTGATCGAAAAGATCTGATCTTCGCTCTCCAGCGACCGAGAGTCGGTGCCCTTCTTCAAATAGGGCCCGTAACGACCGTTCTGGGCGGTGATCTCCACCCCGTCCACGTCCATGCCAACCACCCTCGGCAGGCTCATCAACTGCAGCGCCTGCTCCAGCGTGACCTCCTCGAGGCTCATCGAAGAAAACAGCGATGCGGTACGCGGTTTGGCGGTCTTCGGTGCATCCTCGGGCAGGACCTCGGTTACGTACGGGCCGAAGCGCCCGTTCTTGGCGACGATCATGCGCGAGGTCTCTGGATCGATCCCCAGCTCACGCTCTTCGCCGACTGGTTTGGCGAGCAGCTCGCGAGCAAGATCAATTGTGAGCTCGTCGGGCGGAAGATCATCGGCAACGTTGGCACGGCGCCCCTCCTCGTCCTCCACATAGGTGCCGTACCGGCCGACCCTGACGACGATCTTGGGGGCGCCGGTTTCCAAAGCGTCGGGATCGGTGATCTCAAAGGTCGACAGCTTGCGAGCATCGATTTCACCGAGCTCGGTGACTAGCCGGTGCAGCCCTTCGGCATTGCCATCGCCGAAGTAGAAGTCGGTCAGCACCCGGAGCCGCTCTGCGTGCCCATCGGCGATCTCGTCGAGGACGTCTTCCATCTCGGCAGTGAATGCGTAGTCCACCAACCTAGGGAAGTGCTCTTCGAGCAATCGAGTCACGGCGAACGCTAGCCATGTGGGCACCAGAGCGGCACCCCTTTTGAACACGTAATCCCGGGCAGTGATGGTGCGGATGATCGTCGCGTACGTCGACGGACGGCCGATCTCCAACTCTTCGAGCTTGGCCACCAGCGACGGCTCGGTGTAACGAGCCGGTGGACGGGTTTCGTGACCGGATGCGGTGACCGATTCCGACCGCAATGCCTGTCCGGCCGTCAGCCGAGGCAGCCGGGTCTGCTCGTCATCGGTGTGGCCTCCTGCCTCGTCGGTCGATTCCACGTATGCCTTCAGGAAGCCATAGAAGGTGATCGTGCGACCAGATGCGACAAAGGTGCAACGCTCGCCCTCATGGGGCTGGGCGTTGATCTTGACAGTGATCGAAAAACCCTCGGCGTCCTTCATCTGGGAGGAAATCGTACGCATCCAGATCAGCTCATAAAGCCGGAACTGATCACCGGTCAGCCGAGTCTCGGCCGGGGTCAAGAAGGCCTCGCCGGCGGGCCGGATCGCCTCGTGCGCCTCCTGCGCGTTCTTCACTTTGGAGGTATAGATACGCGGCTGGTCTGGGAGATAGTGAGCGCCGAAAAGCTGCTGGACCTGCTGTCGCGCCGCGGCAATGGCAGCACCGGAGAGGGTGATCGAGTCGGTCCGCATGTAGGTGATGAAACCGGCCTCGTACAGCTCCTGGGCAACCGACATCGTTCGCTGCGCCGTAAAGCCGAACTTTCGGCCCGCTTCCTGCTGCAGCGTGGTGGTGCGGAAAGGCGGGTACGGCCGGCGAGTGTAGGGCTTGGACTCGACGCTATCTACGGCAAAGGCGGCGGATCGCAACGACTCTGCGAGTGCAGTGGCCTGGGCCTCATCGAGGCGTACCAGCTGTTCATGATCTTTGGTGATCAAGGAACCGCGGCTGTCGAAATCGCGGCCCTGGGCAACCCGGCGATCACCGACTCGAGTGAGCCGAGCCGGGAAGAGCGGAGGCTCTGCCTCGGCTCCAGCGTCCAAGATCGCGTCAAGATCCCAGTACGAGGCACCGCGGAAGGTGATGCGGTCCCGTTCCCGATCAACGATGAGGCGCGTCGCCACAGACTGGACGCGTCCCGCCGACAACCGTGGCATCACCTTCTTCCACAGCACCGGTGAGACTTCGTAGCCGTACAGGCGATCAAGGATGCGGCGGGTTTCTTGGGCATCGACCAAGTCCTCATCAAGATCACGTGGATTGGCGACGGCCTCGGCGATCGCGGTCGGAGTGATCTCGTGGAAGACCATGCGCTTCGCCGGCACCTTGGGTTTGAGCTCCTGCAACAGGTGCCACGCGATCGCCTCGCCTTCACGATCACCGTCGGTGGCCAGCAACAACTCGTCGGCACCAGCGAGTGCTTGCTTCAAAGACCGCAACGTCGCCCGCTTGTCCGGGCTGACAACGTAGATCGCCTCAAAACCGTTGTCCACGTTGACGCCGGTGCGCGCCCACTTCTCACCTTTGTACTTCGCTGGCACCTCGGCCGCCCCGGTGGGCAGATCGCGAATGTGACCGCGGCTGGACTGGACGACGTAGCCGTCGCCCAGGAAGCTGGCGATCTTATTCGCTTTCGTCGGGGACTCGACGATCACAAGTCGTCTGCCCCCGGATTTCACTGCCACCGGTACTCACTTTCCAAATAAAACTGATCTCACACGCGAGCGGGCATCGGATGATAGTGCGATCCGACGAACCTCAGCTGCCGCCCGCAGCGCGCTTACTCTACGGCCCGCGATCAACTACCAGCCAAAACGTCGCCGTTTCTGGATGAATTCCTTACGGTGCTGGATGCTGGCCCAGAGGATAGGTCGGCGCTGGCGGACTTGTCGAACCCACCTGTCGCACTCGCGGCTGACAGTAGGGCTGCAGGCCGGCCCGCTTCGCCTGCCACAGGATTAAGGCGAGTGCTATCCCGTTAACAGCCACCGCGAGCACCAGCGTCATTGGAGTGCCCGTGGTCTGGGCTCCGACGAATGCCTGAGACCAGCCACCAAAGATCAAAAGGACGCCTAAGGCCAGGACATTGTTCACAGCGTGAATTGCGATGCCGGCTTCCAGCCCACCGGTACGCCAGGCCGCCAGCCCTGAAGCAACCGCAATGGAAGCGATTGTGCCGCGCACCCATGGATCGGGGCTGAGATGCGCAGCGGAGAAGACGACAGCCGACACAATAAGAGAGAGAACCAGCCCGATTATCGGCCTCGAGAACCAGGCGCCGACATTCTGCATGATCCAACCGCGGAAGAAGTACTCCTCCCCTGCTGCCTGTAGCGGGGTCATCAGCAGCACGATGACTAGTAGCGCCATCCAGTGGTCTGGGCGCGGCTGCGTGCTGGGGGTGGCTGCGGCTGCCAGGCCGATGTAGACGGCCCATAGTGGTAGCAGGACCGCGATGCAGCGCAGCAACCAACGCCACCGGATTCGACCGGCGACCGATGAGAGAAACCCAGGCCGGACCCCGTGCACGATCCATATCGATAATCCGCTGGCCGGGATCAGCACGATGAGGGCGAGATTGACGTAGAGGAATCCGATCGGGCCGAGGTTGGTGATGTTAGTCGTTACGCTCACCGCATACTCGGCGAGGTCGGGCGCTCCCGTAATCAGGCCGGCAACAAGCACGGGCACGATCGCGAGGCCCATCATGATGAATGCGAGCAGCGCGAACACGACGAAGGAAAGCAAGGGCTTCCACCAGCGATACAGCGGGCCGCGAAGCATTTGCTGATATACCCGGGGTCCGTCAGGCAGGGCCCTGACGTGCCTGGCCACGTGCGGGACCGGAGGCGGGTACGCGTTGGGATATCCGTACGGTTGCGGCGGCGCCGCCGGGTTGTAGCTAGCTGGGCCGAGCTGTGTCGGTTGAGGCGCGGTTGGTTGCGGTGGCGGAAAGCCGGCCAACGCAGGGTCAGGCTCGTACGCTTCGGGCGGCACCTGGTCGAAGCCGCGGGTGAACCCGTCACCGGAAGGATTACTGGTCATCGCGATCCAGTGTGCCTTGCGGGCGGGATCGGGCAGGCACCCGCGACCGGCGTCCCTCATTTAGCTAGTTTGTCAACCTTTGTCTCGGATTGCTCTAGTGGAACTTCCACTGTTTGCTTCGTCTCGAGTTCTTTGGGCGCCGCAGGCTCGCTTGGAGCGCTGGCCATGGCTACTCCGCGACGAGTGCTGATAGTCACCATTGTGATGATGATCACCAACGCAATGCCCGCGATGACATAGCGCCATGCAGTCGGTGTGGTGCTCAGCGGTGACATCGCTACCACGGCTGGCGCGATCAGCAGCGACACCAGGTTCATGACCTTGATCAGCGGGTTGATCGCCGGTCCTGCGGTGTCCTTGAACGGGTCGCCCACGGTGTCGCCGATGACGGTGGCGGCATGCGCTTCCGAACCCTTGCCGCCGTGGTGGCCGTCCTCGACCAGTTTCTTTGCGTTGTCCCAGGCGCCACCGGAGTTGGCTAAGAAGACTGCCATCAACGTGCCAGCAGCAATTGCACCCCCTAGGTAGCCGGCCAGCGCTGGCGCGCCGAGCCCAAAGCCAACCGCAATCGGAGCACAGATGGCGAGCAGTCCTGGTGTGGCGAGCTCGCGCAATGAGTCCTTGGTGCAGATATCGACGACCTTGCCGTACTCCGGCTTGCCCGTGCCCTCCATGATTCCGGGGATCTCGCGGAACTGGCGGCGTACCTCGAAGACCACCGCGCCCGCGGCACGACCGACTGCGCTGATCGCCAGCCCCGAGAACAAGAAGACGACCGCGGCGCCGAGTATCACACCGACCAGAGTTTGTGGTGCGTAGACGACGGATTGGTCGACGAACCTGCCGAAGTTGTCGACAAGCACGGTACGAATCGCGTCGGTGTAGGAGCCGAAGAGCGCGGTCGCGGCCAACACGGCGGTAGCGATCGCGATTCCCTTGGTGATGGCCTTGGTGGTGTTGCCGACGGCGTCCAGCTCGGTGAGCGCCTGGGCACCCGCGCCGTGGACGTCGCCCGACATCTCGGCGATGCCCTGAGCGTTGTCAGAGACTGGACCGAACGTGTCCATGGCGACGATCACGCCGACCGTGGTGAGCAATCCGCAGCCGGCGAGCGCGATGGCAAACAACCCGACGACCCCCGAGCCGCCCAGCAGGAATGCGCCATAGACGGCCGCGGCAATCACGATGGCGGTATAAACCGCTGACTCCAGCCCTACCGAGACGCCGGCGAGCACAACGGTTGCCGGGCCGGTGAGTGAGGTCTTGCCAACGTTCTCGACCGGGCGGTCCTCGGTGCCGGTGTAGTAGCCGGTGAGGCTCAAAATCAAAACGGCGAGCACGATCCCGATGACGACTGCACCGATGGCGACGATCCGAGGATCGTCGACCAGACCATGCTCCACATCAGGCGGCAAGTTGAGCGCTGCAAAAGAGGAAGGCAGGTACGCGAAGGCGGCGATCGCGACGAGCACCGCTGAGATAGCGGCAGAAATATAAAAGGAGCGATTGATCGTTCTGAGGCCATTTTCGCCAGCCCGTGGACGGGTCAGGAAGACACCGATGATTGCGGTGATGACCCCAATGGCCGGAACGATGAGCGGAAATACCAGGCCGGCCTCGCCAAAAGCGGCCGTGCCGAGAATCAGAGACGCGACGAGCGTCACGGCGTAGGACTCGAACAGGTCGGCCGCCATGCCGGCGCAGTCGCCGACATTGTCGCCGACATTGTCGGCAATCGTGGCCGCATTGCGCGGGTCGTCCTCAGGGATGTTCTGCTCCACCTTGCCAACCAGGTCCGCGCCCACATCAGCGGCTTTGGTGAAGATGCCGCCCCCGACACGCATGAACATAGCGAGCATGGCGGCGCCGAAGCCGAAGCCTTCCAGAATGGTCGGGGCATCGCCGCGGAAGATCAAAACCACCAGCGCGGCACCGAACAGGCCGAGCCCGACGGTGGCCATGCCGACGTGCGCTCCGGTACGGAAGGCGATCTTCATGGCCGGATCGCGGCCCTCGTTACGGGCGGCGGCGGCCATCCGTACGTTGGCTCGAACTGCCAGCCACATTCCGAGGAAACCGATCAGAGCAGAAAAGACCGCTCCGGCGAGAAACGCAACGGAGCGGGAGATACGCAATGTGAGGCTGCTGAAGTCGGTGCTGGCGTGGACCGGAAGCAGCAGTAAAAGGAAGAAGGCGGCGACCGCGAACACACTCAGAGTGCGAAATTGGCGACCAAGGTAGGCGCTCGCGCCCTCTTGCACGCCGCGAGCGATGGACTGCATATTGGGAGTGCCCTCATTAGCCGCGAGCACCTCGCGGCGGAAGATCATGGCCATCACAAGGGCAATCAGGGCGATGACGCCAACCGCTGCCACTAAGGTCAGGTTGATTTCCGACAAGCTAATAGAAGTCACTTCCATAGGAACTGGAAGTAGGGACATGCATCGTCCTCCTGAGACATTCGGCACTCGCGGCTACTGCCCTTAGCCGCTCGCGAAGTCTAACCACAAGTGGCACTGATTTCGTTGTCGAGGCGTGCATGCGGACATCGCGATGAGCCCTGCGACCAGGCCGGATTCACGGATTGACCTGCTGGGCCCGGAAGCGACGAATGGGAAGACGCCTCTTCGCGTCGCTGCCTGCAGCGTACCCCAGGCAATAATGACGCTATGGTCGTGCTCGCTTTAATACTGCTCGTTCTGGTGGCAGTGCTCGTAGTCGCGATCGTCGTGAGCAATCCCCAGATCTATGACTTGTCCATTTTCGGAGCCGTCATACCGGCTACCAGCGCGGGCATCTTCCTTACTGGGGCAGTCGCGATGGCGGTCACCATCCTCGCCTTGTTCTTGTTGCGGGGTGGTATTCGCCGGGCGCGAGTACGGCGCAACAAGCTCAAGGCGTTGGAAGTCTCCGATGAGGCTGATGCGACAGCTTCGACCACTTCGGAAGACAACTCCGCCACCAGGGCAGACACCCAACCGGACTCCGAGACACCGGCGCCGTCGGTGACCAGCGCAGCTACCAAGCCTGAGAGCTTCCGGGACGAGTCCTCCCGGGAATTGGAAGGCGAGTCCTCGACCACGGCGGCCGAACGGCAGGCGATGCTCGACGAGGCCGACGAGCTCACCCGCGACGAACCCCAGAAGTAGCCTCAGCGCACTGGCCCGGCATGCGCCTCAGCGGCGACTGTTCTCGGTAGCTGCGGGACGCGCGTACGCGCTGCCACCGAGACCCGCACAGTCACCACGAAGTCGATCGCATCACCCACCACGTCACAACGGTCCACTTGGGCACCGTTCTGCCGAGCAGTTTGCCGGGCTTGGGCACAGGTGTCCTCACCATGCTGGAATGCCGCTGCACCACTCAGCGCGCTGAGGTCGGCAGCCGCTCGAGCGCGGTGATAGCCGGTTGCATAACCAGCGATCATCAGAGCAGCACTGCTGAGGGCGACGATGATTCCCATCAGCCCGATCATCAGGACGGATGCGCTTCCCTGCTCGGTGCGCTCTGTCTTCTTCGCTGCCACAGCTCTCACCCAACCCCAGGCTCTGGAACGACATTCGCGCGAGCTTCGAGTGGGACAGCGGCCAGCCATCGACCGAGCGGCCGAGCCTTCACTCGCACGGTCACCGTGACGAGATTCGGTCGCTTCTCGATCGTGATCGTGGCACTGGACGGAGCTCCGGCCTTCGCCGTAGCCGCCGCAGCGCCGTCAGCGCGTGCCACCTGTCTGGCAACTGCAGCCGCCGCATCGACACAGCGAAGCTGAGTCACCACTAGATAGATTCCCCAGCACATCATCGTCAGCACGGCGAATGCCGCCAGGGTCGTGACGGCCAATTCGGCCGTCACCATGCCCCGTGCGTCCCGTGCTTTGATCATCCGCAACGTCACGACTCGCGCTCGTCTCAGCTCGCTGCTGCATCACCTCAAGAAGCCGGCGAAAGACTGGATGACCAGCAAGATGAACTTCAGCAGCGCGTCGTGAATCGGCCCACTCGTCACGATTCCCAGTAAGACGCCCGCGATCGCGACAGCGGCAATGATCCCCACCGCCCACTCGGCACTGACCATGCCGCGCTGGTTTCGCCGGTACCTGCCACGCCTTTGATCTTGAGGCAGCGCCTCGACCACTTCGTCACTGGGCGCGCTCACCCCTGGCGCTGAACTGTCCTCGATCATGGTTACCTCCTCAGGTTGTCCCGCACCACCTCTGTGGTGCGGCATCGGTTCGGATGCGTCTGAAGTCTCCTTACGGATCGGCAGATCGTGCGGGCCCGGCGGGAATCTGTTGACAGGGCTCCGAGCGCCTGGCGAGTTGTGGATAACTCGATGCCTAAGCCGACTACCCGAATGCGCTGAAGATCGCCGACACCACGGCCGGCACGATGCCCAGCAGCATGAACGAGGGAATAAAGCAGATCATCATGGGCAGCACGCTCCGAACGCCAACGCCGCGAGCAAGCACCTGGAGGGCGCCGCGCCTCGCGTCTCGCGCTGCGGCGGCATGATGTTGCAGGCCCTGCACCATCGAGGTCCCAGATTCCACTGATCGCGCCAGATCAGCAGCAGCCAGTCCGAGCTGCGGGTGATCACTGAGCGCCTTCCAAGCGGCCACCTCAGCAGCGCCGAGTTGGAGCAACGCCAACACCTGACCAAGATCATCAGCAACGGGACCGTCGAACGCTTCGACCACAGCAGCACATGCGGTCCGGGCCGGCAGGCCGGCAGCCAGACAGGCGGCCAGCAGTTCCAGGGCCTGCGGCACCTCCATGATCAACTGTTGTCGGCGACGCCGCGCGGAGCGAGGCTGCAGCCAACCGAGCACCAGCAGGCCTGTCACCGCAGTTATCGGAACTACGAGCCAGATCAACGTTCGAGGGAAACTATCGACGCTTGCTGCCGCAAAGCCAAGAGCGGAGGCGCAGGTGGCACTCACCAAGACCCGCCGGGCCAGCGGCGGTGCGTCTGGTCGACCACCGATGAGACGGACCAGCGGCGCAGCGGCAACCGTGATCTTCGAGACGCCGGTCGTCGTCCGCCGAAGCTGACCGGCCGGATGCCGCAATGCCAAGAACACGGCCAGGCTGGCGAGTGCGGCGCAGAGCACACCGGTCCACGACGGTGGGCTCAAGCCGGCTAGCAGGATGCCGAGCAGCGTAAGAGGCACCGTGCTACGCCTCGCCGGAGGTGAGGCCTGCCAGCGCCTCAATCCACAGCACCCCGACACAGGCCAGCAGCACTCCAACGAGCAGGCAGGTCCAGCCGACAGGCCCGGCCAGTAGCCAGCGAGCCGGATCACCTCCCAGCAGATAACCGATGCCGATGCCGCAAGCTGGCAAGGCAGCCATCACTTTGCCGGTTGCTCGAGCGGCGGCGAGCTCGCTGTTCACGACCCTCGTCAGCGCTTGATCGGCTGCGAGGCTAGCGGCCACCTGATCGAGCGTTGCCGACATCGGTGCACCGCTCTCACGTGAGACCTGCCAGGCCCGCGCCAGCTCACGAAGTCCTCCATATCCGGCGAGCCGTGACTGCTGTCGCCAGACGTCCACGACATCACCACCGAGCGTGTGAGCATGATGAGCTTCTCGCAGTACCTCACAGTCGGCCGCGGCAATGGCTAACGCAGCAGCTGGAACCTGTCCCACACGAAGATAGGAGGCCAGCGCTGTGCAGGCCTGTGCAACCTCGGCCCGGACGCGAAGTGCTGATCTTCGCCGCCGGTACTGCATGATCAACCGGGCAGCCGTGGCGGTGATCATGACGGCTGCACAGGTGAGGACGACGCCTCGAAGGCCGGCTAGGTAGCCGCCGGCAATGATCAATGTCAGCAAGACGACGATGATCAACGGATAGATCCATGATCGTCGGCGAGGCGCCGCCGGAGCAGCGACCACAGCGCTATCCCTTGCCACGTTAGGCACCTGTGAACCAACCCGACTGCTGAGATATCGCGTCTGCGGACCATTCATCGCTAGTGCTGCTGCAAGCGCCGCAAAACTGAGGCACAAGATCGTCATGATCATCGATCGAGCATCCGTTCCAGTTGTCGGCTGCCCGGGCCGAGCACAGTTCGACCATCGGCTTGGAATTCGACAGCGCACTGGCTGTGTACCAGTCCATCGGCTGGATCGCGGGCGAAGATCGAAATCTCGGAAACGCGACGTGCGCCGGTGGCATCACGAATGACGTGGATTACCGCATCAAGCGCCGAGGCCAGTTGTGCGTGCAATGCGGCACGCGGCAGTCCGCCGAGCGAAGCAAGCGCTTCGAGGCGAGCCGGGACATCGGCAGTGGAATTGGCGTGTACGGTGCCGCAACCGCCCTCATGTCCGGTGTTCATTGCCGTCAGCAGGTCACAGATCTCGGCACCGCGTACCTCTCCGACCACGAGCCGGTCCGGACGCATCCGCAATGACTGCCGAACAAGATCGGTCAGACTGATCGCACCGGCAAGCTCGGTGTTGGCGGGCCGGCCCTCGATCCGCACCACATGGGGATGGTTCGGACTCAGCTCCCGGGAGTCCTCGACGATCACGATTCGCTCCTTCTGCGGCACCAGCGCCAAGAGCGCCGCAAGCAGAGTTGTCTTTCCAGAACCCGTGCCGCCGCTGATCAAGAACGCGAGCTTCGCTTGGATGATGCGCGACAACAAATGCGCCGCTCCTGGGGTTACCGAGCCAGAAGTGATGCAGTCTTGAATTGAGAAGCTGCGCTTCGCTGGCACACGGAGCGAAATGCACGTCCCCGGTGAGGCCAGCGAGCCCAGAACGGCGTGTACGCGACTGCCGTCGGGCAACCTTGCATCCACGAAGGGCGCCGCATCGTCGAGCCGGCGGCCGACGGAGGCGGCAAGCCGTTGCGCAAGGCGGCGTACCTCGCTCTCACTTGGGAATCGCAAATCGGTGAGTTCGAGGCCTGCGCCACGATCGATGAACACCTGATCTGCACCGTTGACTAAGACATCGGTTACTCCTGGCTCGCGGATCAGCGGCTCCAATGGACCGGCGCCGACGCTGTGCCGACGCAGCGACTCCACCGCTTCCAGGACGGCTGCGTCGCTGACGGCGAGGCCTTCGGCTCGCATCGCAGACGCGACATCAACGGGCGTGTAGTGGCGTCCGAGGCCAGCCAACCGATCTCGTACAAGCTCCAGCGCCGCTGCATCGGCATCCAGATCGTGCGATACCAGTGAGGTCATTGCCGCACTCATCCCCTCGGTCGGAGTTCGTCGTTGGCGGTGTTCTCAAGCTGGAGATGCTCAAGCAGCTGGCGGCAAAGCCGAGACAGGGAGCTCCGTCCAGACCTGCCCGGCGGGTCGCCTCGCTCTGCCGCCAGGGCCAGGGTCGGGTCCTCGATCAAGGAACCAAGCAGCCGCAGACCAACGCCGCTGGCTACGAGGTGGGGTTGCAGCAGGCGCGACCGGCCTTGTCTGACGATCACGCCAAGGCGCTCGGGCACCGCTTCCAGCTGACGCACGATCTCGCGCCCAGCGGCGACTCCACGAATGTCGTCCCGCACCACGAGCACTCCGAGTTCGGCCCGTCGCAGCGCCTCCCTTGCCGCACCACCGATAGTTCGGGGCAGATCGACCACCGTGAGCTCATGGCTTCGGATCGCGGAGAGCAGCACGGCGTTGAGCTGTTCGGATTGGGCTGTCCAGCCGGGTGGTGACTCGCAGCGCGTCATCGACAACAGATCAATTCCATCGACGGACGGGAGTTGTCCGCTCAGGTCGCCAAGGTGGCCACGGGCATTGGCGAGCCTCGGCCACCGCCAACCCGGTGTCCGTTCGGCTCCCAGCAACAAGTCCAGGCCGCCGGACAGCGGATCCGCGTCAACCAACATCGTCGATTGGGTCCGAGCTGCGACAAAAGCCAGTCCGGCAGCCAGGGTGGAAGCGCCCACGCCGCCCGAACCGCCTACCACACAGACCAGCCGACCAGTCCCGCGATCGGCCAAGGCCACATTCGAGAGAGTGTCGGACAGCCAGCTGGCACTGGATGGAAGCGCTACTACTGCGGCCCCAAGCCGCATCGACACCTGCTGCGCCTGGTGAGAGGTCTTCTCGTCGGAGACCAGATAGGCATGAGTGCGCGGTGGTAAGCCCAAATTCACCACCCGGGCACCCTGGTCGATATCGAGCAGAACCGTTGCCGCGGATGTCCAGTGTTGTCGCAGGAGACCCACGTCGCCCAACACGACCGGCTCGATTCCGACAACTGCGGTAATGGAGAGCACCTGGTCGAGCAGCTCGGAGTCGGCAATTACCACCGCCACGGTGCCAGGCACAGTGACAGAGGCGTTGGCTTGGCCGGACGTACGCGGGTCCATGTCAAGCAGTGTGTTGACGTTGACCCCTGATGTGCCGCCTCAGCTGAAATCTGTGGATGACGCTTCGAGCCGCCATCAGGCTGTGGAAAACCGCGTGAGCGGAGGGGTGAAGGGTCAGATGCTTGAATTTGATCTTGCTACAGAACAACCGGTTGGCACAGCTGAAACGGCTCAACAGACAGCAGATGCACAGCTTTTTTCTAGCTGCTAGACCTTTCCATGGCCTCCCGCTTGGGGGTAGAAAGGACTGCAAGGGAAGCCGAGTCGTCGAGAAGGAGTGCGCTTCTAGGAGCTTTTCCTGGTGACAGTTTTAGATCAGTAGTTCTGATGACTGTCACAGGTAGTCCTGACGGACGAGTCGGCTAACCTCGCACGGCATTCAAGTACCCACGCGGCGATCACCCATCCCCGACGGGAAGTTGCGATCCAGGTTTACCTGGGCCAACACGTTGACAAGATGCACGCATGGTCACTTGGTAGTGACGTGCCAGGCACGGCGCCCGCTTCGGTGGGCGCCGCGTCATTTGTTTGACCCGCCACGCCCTCGAATCGCGCAAGATCAGCCACGGCGTCCGGCACCATTAAGGTTTCCTCCATGGCTATGCGGCGGACTCCCTATCCGGAAGCCGCGGTCGCCTGGCTGGTCGGCCCGGAACCGATGCGCGTTCTTGATCTTGGAACGGGCCGTGGCGGCTTCGCCACCATGCTCGGCGATGCCGGCCACGAGGTGTTCACCATCGATCAGACGGTCGAGCTCGTTGCTGATCTGCCAGCCCGCCTTGGCAGCCGGCGGCATGTGGTCGGCCGAGTCGAGTCGCTGCCGTTCCTTTCCTGTCACTTCGATGTCGTCACCGCTGCCCAGACGCTGCACCACTTTCCGCCAGCGTTGGCGCTGAGCGAGATCGCCAGAGTCCTCAAGCCTGGCGGCCACCTTGCGATCGCGTACAACACTCGCGACGACACCGTGCCGTGGGTCCGGCGCTTGATCGCACTCATGCGCGAGGCGGATCCCGACTCGATGCGTGGCGATTACGGCGAGGACAGTGTCGAGCAGGTCGCCGAAAGCCCATACTTCGGTCTCTTCGAGCGTCGCAACTTCCGCAACTGGACACCGATCACCCGCGACGGATTGATCTCCATGGTGGAACGCCGCCCAGCGGTCGCTCAGCTGAATCCCGGGGCACGCCAGCGTCTGCTGCAGGAGGTCGGTGCCCTCTACGACAGCTCCGCGCGGCGACCCGACCCGCTGATGCTGCCCTTCCAGACATCGTGCTGGCGGGTCGAAGTTGATCACTCGAAGCTAGTGATCCCCGACGACTTCGAAGACGTGCTGCGGATCAGGCTCTGATCTTTAGCGGCGAAAGTTCGCGCCAAACTGTGATCCATATCACATCGCTCCAAATGTCGAATGACGCATGACGAGACCGACGTAGCGGCGTCCACGCCACAACGAAGGGAGCGTCATGAACACCACTTCCACCGCGCCAAGCACGATGGCGTTTGCCGTCCACAACGAGCCGTCACCCTCCATCGGGAAGCCGCGGCCCTCACGCGCAATCTGACCGAACGCCGATACTTGGAGCAGCGAGCCCAATCCCTCGCCGGCGAGTTGTAGAGACACCTGTATCAATCAGCACAAATTGGGCATCGGTAGGCTGTGAGCGATGGGCCGAAAGCGCCCTGATTGGGCCATCGGCACCACCGGAGAGCATCGATATTCCTGAGGAGATGTAGTCGTGACTGATGAGGCCCTGGACAATGAGGCCCCGGACAATGAGGCACTGGACAATTTGCTCCACGAGGACCGCCGCTTCCCTCCGCCCGCTGAAATCGCCGCACACGCCAATGTCACAGCCGAGACGTACGCCGAGGCTGACGCGGACTTTGAAGGTTTCTGGGCCAAGCAGGCCAAACGACTGAGCTGGCAGACCGAGCCAACCCAGGTCCTCGACTGGAGCAACCCCCCGTTCGCCAAGTGGTACGCCGACGGCACCCTGAACGCCGCTTACAACTGCCTTGACCGACACGTCGAGGCCGGCAACGGGGACCGGGTCGCCTTCTACTTCGAGGGCGAGCCGGGCGACACCCAAGTGATCACATACGCCGAGCTGACCCGGCAGGTCAAGCAAGCCGCCAACGCGCTACTTGAGCTTGGCGTGAAGACCGGTGACCGGGTAGCGATCTACCTGCCGATGATCCCGGAGGCTGTCGTTGCAATGCTGGCCTGTGCTCGAATCGGCGCGCCCCACACAGTGGTATTCGGAGGCTTCTCCTCCGACGCGCTCTACTCCCGAGTGCTCGACTGCGGGGTTAAGTACGTGATCACCGCCGATGGGGGTTACCGCCGCGGCAGCGCCTCACCGCTGAAGCCAGCGGTCGACGAAGCCTTGAAGTACGGCTGCGACGTAGAAAAGGTGCTGGTTGTGCAGCGCACCAAGCAGGACGTGCCCATGGAGGAGGGACGGGACTTGTGGTGGCACGAGTTCGTCGGCAAGCAGTCTGAGGAGCACGAGTGCGAGTCCTTCCCCGCTGAGCACCCGCTCTACATCATGTACACCTCCGGTAGCACGGGTAAGCCAAAGGGCATCTTGCACACCACCGGCGGCTATCTAGTCGGAGTCTGCTACACGCACTGGGGGGTCTTCGACCTGAAGCCAGAGACCGATTTCTACTGGTGTGCCGCGGACATCGGCTGGGTGACCGGTCACTCCTATCTGGTGTACGCGCCGCTGGCAAACGGCGCCACATCGGTGATGTATGAAGGGACGCCGGACACCCCGCACAAGGGACGTTGGTGGGAGATTATCGAGAAGTATCGGGTGTCGATCTTGTACTGCGCACCGACAGCGATCCGGACCTTCATGAAGTGGGGCTCCGACATTCCCGAGGCCTTCGATCTTTCGTCGCTGCGCATTCTGGGCACGGTAGGCGAGCCGATCAATCCGGAGGCGTACGTCTGGTATCGGCACTACATCGGCGGAGATCGCACGCCGGTCGTGGACACCTGGTGGCAGACCGAGACTGGCATGCACATGATCTCTCCGATGCCGGGGGTGACCGTTGGCAAGCCCGGAGCGGCGATGCGGGCGGTGCCTGGAGTCGAGGCCGATGTCGTCGACGACGAAGCAAACAGCGTTCCCAACGGACACGGCGGTTATCTGGTGATCACCAAGCCGTGGCCTGCAATGCTGCGCACCATCTGGGGTGATGATCAGCGCTACGTCGACAACTACTGGTCACGCTTCCCAGGCAAGTACTTCGCCGGCGACGGCGCGAAGAAGGACGAAGACGGCGATATCTGGCTGCTTGGCCGCGTCGACGATGTGATGAACGTTTCCGGTCACCGGATGTCCACAACGGAGATCGAATCGGCGCTGGTCTCGCATCCGAAAGTGGCCGAGGCTGCGGTCGTGGGAGCGAGTGATCCCACGACTGGCCAGGCCATTGTGGCGTTCGTGATCTTGCGTGGTGATGCCGGCGACGGTGGCGAGGCTGTCGTTCAAGAGCTACGCGCCCATGTGGCTAAGGAGATCGGCGCGATTGCCAAGCCGCGGCAGATCATGGTAGTCGAGGAGCTGCCGAAGACGCGTTCCGGCAAGATCATGCGTCGGCTGCTGCGCGACATCGCCGAGAACCGGGAGCTTGGCGATGTGACTACGCTGACCGACTCCTCAGTGATGACCTTGATCAAGGAGAATTTGTCAACTGCCACGGCGTCCTCCGACTAGCTGGCCACCATCGGCGAGCCGAGGTCGATAGGCTCACCCGTAACGAGAGGAGCGGACGTGGCTGATCTTGCTGTCGGAGAGATCATCAAGAACATCACCAATGACGTGAAGTTGTTGGTACGGGACCAGATTGAGCTCGCCAAGGCCGAGCTGACGCCAGCCGCTAAGAAGGGTGGCACTGGCGCCGGGCTGTTCGGAGTGGCGGGATACTTCGCGCTGAGCGCGACGATTCTGCTCTATGTCGCAGCAGCCTTTGGCCTGGTGCAAGCAGGCCTTGCAGCTTGGCTGGCGTTCTTGATCGTGGGCGTCGCGCTGCTGTTGATCGCCGGCATCTTGGCTCTGATCGGCTTCCTCATTGTCAAAACGATCAAGCCTCCAGAGCGGACGATTGCTCAGGCCAATCTTGCGACGACCGAGATTAAGACTGCGGCAGAGCGCGCGATCGCGGCGGCGAACGCACCCCAGATCGAAGGCCAGGTGGTTCCGCCGACCAGAGCCATTCCCTGATCGTCTGGCCTTGCTCGGGGAATAGGCTCAGTCGCCACGATGGCAGGGGCCGGCGTTCGCGACATCCTTATTGACGGGCCATGGCGTCATCGCGATATCGCCGCAAACGGAATCCGCTTCCATGTTGCCGTCGGAGAACACTTCAGCCCAGGTCGCCCCCTCGTCGTACTGCTACACGGATTCGGCGAGTTTTGGTGGGCCTGGCGCCATCAGATCCCAGCGCTCGACGAGGCTGGCTTTAGCGCGGCTGCCATGGACCTCCGCGGCTATGGAGCAAGCGACAAGACACCGCGTGGGTACGACCCGCAAACCACTGCCCTCGACGTCAGTGGAGTGATCAAGAGTCTTGGATTCTCCACGGGTGTGATCGTCGGCCATGACTGGGGTGGTATGGCCGGCTGGGCCACGCTGGCGTACGCGCCAGGCCCAGTTCGCGCGATGGTGAGTGTCGCTGCACCCCATCCGCTGGCATTCCCGTGGCGGGCGAGTCTTCCGACGCTCACCTTCTTCCAGGTCCCATTGCTGCCGGAGCGGCGCATTATGGCAGATGACGGTCTCTACATCGAGCAGCTGCTCCGCAGCTGGGCGGTCGATGGAGCTGGCTTTCTTACTGCGGACGAGGCCCGCCACTATCGAGACGCCCTGATGCTCTGGCCCAGCCCACACTGTGCCTTGGAGTACCAGCGGAGCTTCTTCCGCAACCACTTCAGGAGCATGGGCCGGGACTTCCGACGAGCCCTCAAACAACGGATTTCGATACCGCTGCTGTCGATTCACGGCCACGAAGATCCGCTGGTGCCGCTTGCGGCAATGACCGCGGCTGAAAAGTGGGTCGACGGGCGCCATGACTTGATCGGTCTGCCTGGGGTCGGCCACCTGCCGCACGAGGAGAGTCCTGCGGTCGTCACAGCCGCCATTCTCGACTGGCTCGCCGGTCTGTAATCAGCTGTCGAAAAGATCGTGCGCGTTTGACCCCTTAAGACACCGGTCAAACGCGCACGATCTTTCGCAATTAGTGTCGGGGGAGTGAAGCAGACCTCTACGACGGTCCGCCGCACCTACTACGTACTCACAGCGGGCAATACCCTGGCGGCCTCGCTCATCTGGGGCATCAACACGATCTTCCTGCTCGACGCTGGCCTCACGAACTTCCAGGCGTTCGCCGCCAACGCCTATTTCACTGCCGGCATGGTGCTCTTCGAGATTCCAACGGGCGTTGTCGCCGACCGCTGGGGCCGCCGAGTTTCCTTCCTCTGTGGAACCCTGACTCTGGCAGCGACCACGGCTCTTTACGTGCTGCTCTGGCAGGTCCACTCCAGCTTCGCCTGGTGGGCGATCGTTTCCGCGCTTCTTGGCCTCGGTTATACCTTCTTCTCCGGGGCAACTGACGCCTGGTTGGTCGACGCGCTCAGCGCAACCGGCTTCGAGGGCCAGTTGGAGGGCGTGTTCGCCCGCGGCCAGGTGGTCATCGGCGCTATGACTTTGGTCGGCTCGGTGGCCGGTGGCTATTTAGCTCAGCTGACCAACCTTGGCGTGCCATATGTCGCTCGTACCGGAATCCTGCTTGGGACGCTCGT
>Ga0307409_100000069_pt1 | contig 37984 bp, 40 predicted proteins | sample 322Ometagenome_2_FD_203888 | JGI IMG/M metagenome (GOLD analysis project Ga0307409, IMG submission 203888) | Maize rhizosphere microbial communities from greenhouse at UC Davis, California, United States - 322HYB-O-2 | ecosystem: Host-associated > Plants > Roots > Rhizosphere > Soil | place... | reverse complement strand
TACTGCGAAGCCTGCCCAGCTCTGGTTCACGGGCATCAGCTCGATCGTGTTGATGTTCATGTGCGGCGAAAGGTTGGCGAGCCACCAGAAGAGGTCGGCATGGTCCTCCGCCGTCAGCGGATTCACGTTGGCGTAGAGGGCGTCCGACGCGGCCTGGTCTCCGCCCGTCCGCACGACCGTGAATTCGGTCTCGGCCATGCCCGGTTCGATCGACGTAACGCGAACGCCGGTGCCGGCGAGGTCGCAGCGGAGGTCGAGCGAGAACTGGCGGACGAAGGCCTTGGTCCCGGCGTAGACCGCGCCGCCTTTGTACGGATAGGTGGCGGCCACCGACGACAGGTTGATGATTTGCCCCCGGCGCTCGACCAGTCTCGGCAGAAGCGCCCGGGTCAGCACGACCAGCCCGGTGATGTTGGTATCGATGACTTCCTGCACCCGCGCCCAGTCTGCTTCCGGGAGCGGCGTGGTCGGCGGTGCGCCTCCGGCATTGTTGAGCAGGAGGTCGATGTCCCCCCAAGGTGGCGACAGCTTCGCCAGGCTTTCCACCGCCCCATGGTCGCGCATGTCGATCTCCAGCGGCAGGAAGGCATCGCCAAGCTCGTTCGCAAGCATGCGAAGGCGCTCCGCCCGGCGACCTGTCCCGATCACCTTCCAGCCGCCGTCGGCGAAGCGTTTCGCGGAGGCGCGGCCGAACCCGGAGGTCGCGCCGGTGATCAGGATCGTCTTGCTCATTCCTTCTCCGTGAACCGTTCGAGGATCCAGTCGCTGGCGGTGGGCCAGTCGTCGATCCGCGCGTGGGCATGCTCCGCCTTGGGAACGGCGCTCGCGACCTTCGGCTCCGCGATCATGTGCAGCCGCCAGACCTTGGGCGCATGCTTGGCCACCGACGCGTGATGCATTGGCAGGTCGTCAACGAACGCCGCGCGCGAAGGCCGCTTCTCCCTGAGGAGCTCTTTCACCGGGCTGCCCTTGCCACCGCTGTTGCAGATGACGTCATGGCGTATCCCGTGGCTCGCGAGCTGCTCCACGCGCCAAGGGTGCGCCTCGCTGCCGAGGTTCGTGAGGATGACGATGTCCGCCACCTCGGCGATCCGGCCGAGCGCCTCGACCGCACCAGGGACCAGAGTCTGGCGGTGCATCTCACCGCGAAAGAAAGCTTCGAGCAGGATCCAACCCTGGTCCATGTCCAAAGTCTCGCCCGTGGAAACACGCGTCATCGCGTCGGTGAAGCGGCCGGTCTCCAGCGCGAAGCGAACGTCGTGCTCCACCTCCAGCCACTCGGCGAAGTGGCTGACCATGTGCAGCAGCACTTCGTCGCAATCAGTAATCAACAGAGGACGCTTCAACCCTCGAGTACCTCTCGTGCGGCAACCAGATCGGCCGGCTTGGCGCCAATGGCCTCGGCGACGGCAATCAGGTCGGGTTCATGCGCTTCGAGGAATCTGAGGACGGCCGCAAGCAGGGCAGGCTCGGCTGCCCGGCGTCGCAACTCTTCTGTGTCGATTCCGGACAGGTCGAGGAACCGCTGGGCGCGGCGTTCGTCCGTCAAGGTGGCGGCAAGCGCTGAGAGCGCGAGCGTCTCAGCGTCATTTGTCGAGTAAGCTCGCATGGCTTAAGTCATCTGCGAGAATGCGAGGGTGGAGTTCGTTTGGCCAAGATCCTGATTGTCGAGGACAACGCCCTCAACATCAAGCTGTTCTGCGATCTGCTCGCAGCGCATGGCCACGAGCCGCAGGCGGTAACGGACAGCCGGCTGGCGCTGGACGCCGCCCGCGATTTCACGCCGGACCTGGTGATTACGGATATCCAACTGCCTCACGTCAGCGGTCTGGAACTGATCCAGCTTATCCGCGCCGACGAGACCATCAAGGACGTGCCGATCATGGCCGTCACCGCCTACGCGACGGCGGGCGACGAGGAACGCATTCGCGGAGCGGGCGCGGAATCGTACGTCACCAAGCCCATTTCGGTCGCTCGGTTCGTGCAGGAGGTCGATTCTCTGCTTGCCCGGAAGGAGCCAGCAACGGCGGACGCTTAGGCGCCCGTCCGGCTTACTTGATCTTCGCTTCCTTGAAGTCGACGTGCTTGCGGACGACCGGGTCGTACTTGCGGAAGCTCATCTTCTCGGTCTGGTTCCGAGGGTTCTTCTTGGTCACATAGAAGAAGCCCGTGTCGGCCGTGCTGACGAGCTTGATCTTGACGGTTGTCGGCTTGGCCATCGTGGCTATCCCAAATGCTGAAAACGAAGAGAGCGGCGCTTTGAGGCCGCTCGATCGACGGCGCAAATGGCCGGGACCGGACAAATTGTCAAGGCGACACGGGCCCGTAACCGCCCCTTAACCATCATCGTTGAAACTGTCCCCATGGCACGCACGCGAGCTTCAGGGTCACTCAGCGATGTCCGGGCACAGCTCGGCCAGCGCATCGCCGACCTCAACAAGCGCGCCGCCCGCCTGTCGCCGCTCGACATTCATGCCCAGATGGACGCCATCCGCGAGGTGGCGGCGATCAACGGGCTCGCCACACTCGAATGCCTGGCGCACCGCTCGGCCCAGCTTGCCCTGCTTCCCGGCCACCGGGTTACGGTGCAATGCTGCCTCGAACATATGGACGAGGCCCTGGGCAGCGACCGCAGCACCGATACGACCGCGATTCTCGCCGCTCTCGCCGTCCGCCTTCACTAAAGTTTCGGCACCGCAACGCCGTTCGCGCATTTGACGCGCGATGCGCGCTTTCTCCCAGCTGCTCGACGACCTCGTCTACACGCGATCGCGCAACACCAAGCTCAAGCTGATCGGCGATTACCTCAAGTCTACTCCGGACCCTGATCGGGGCATCGCCCTCGCTGCACTGACGGGCACCCTCGACATTCCGCACGTGAAGCCAGCCGTCGTTCGCGGGCTGGTCGAAGAGCGAATCGACCCGATCCTTTTCCGGATGAGCCGGGACTATGTTGGTGATTCGGCGGAGACGATTTCACTTCTGTGGGACACGTCGGCGACGGGCGAGCCCCAGATCGACGATGCGACCGTCAGCATTTCGAAGGCCGTCGAGCGCCTGCGCACGTCCAGCAAGATGGATGCGCCGAAGACGCTTGCCGAATTGCTCGATCATCTCGACGCGTCGGGGCGTTACGCTTTGCTCAAGCTCGCCATGGGCGCCCTTCGCGTCGGCATCTCGGCCCGCCTCGCCAAGCAAGCGCTGGCCGACGCGTTCGAGATCGATGTCGAGGCCGTGGAGGAGGTGTGGCACGGACTCTCGCCGCCCTTCCTGGAGCTTTTCGACTGGGCAGAAGGGCGCGGTCCGCAGCCGACGGCGCGCGACGTGCCCGTCTTCCGGCCCTTCATGCTCGCCCACCCGCTCGACGAAACTCGGGTGTCGCTGGACGACTATGCTGCCGAATGGAAATGGGACGGCATCCGCGTGCAGCTGGTGCACATCGCCGGACAGACCCGCATCTACAGCCGAACTGGCGACGACATCAGCGGAAGCTTCCCGGAAATTGCGGAATCCTTCGCAACGCACGGCGTTCTCGACGGCGAATTGTTGGTGCGCGGTTCGGAACAGGGGAGCGCCGATCTCCACGGGGGAGCCGCGGCGAGCTTCAATGCGCTGCAGCAGCGGCTCGGGCGCAAGAACGTCAGCCAGAAGATGCTCGGTACCTATCCCGCCTTCGTCCGGCTCTACGACATATTGTTCGACGGCGACGAAGACTTGCGCGGGCTCGAATGGACCGAGCGGCGCAAGCGCCTGGAAGCCTTCGTCCCGAGGCTTGCCCCCGAGCGGTTCGACCTTTCGCAATTGATCGAGGCCCACAGCTTCGAGGAGTTGGAAGAGGTTCGAGCCGGATCGCGCGACGCCGCTATCGAGGGAATGATGCTCAAGCGGCGCGACAGCCCCTACGTTGCGGGCCGCCGTACCGGCCTGTGGTACAAGTGGAAACGCGATCCGCTGACTGCCGATTGCGTGCTGATGTACGCCCAGCGCGGGTCAGGGAAACGATCGAGCTATTATAGCGATTACACCTTCGGCTGCTGGAACGAGGCGAACGAGTTGCTGCCCGTCGGCAAGGCCTATTTCGGCTTCACCGACGAGGAACTCCGCTGGATCGACCGCTGGGTACGCAGTCACACCGTGCAGCGATTCGGGCCGGTGCGGGAGGTCGAGAAGAGCCTGGTGCTCGAAGTCGCGTTCGACTCGATCCACAAGAGCAGCCGGCACAAGTCGGGGCTGGCGATGCGATTTCCCCGGATTGGCCGGATCCGCACCGACAAGCCTGCGAACGAGGCAGACCGGCTCGATACATTGCTCGCGATGGTGACATGAAAAAGCCGGCGGGATCGCGCCCGCCGGCTCTCTCTGCCCCTCACTGAAAAGCTTTATTCGCTAACCGGACCCAGATTCACCGCAGCGAACTTGCCGCGACGATCGACTTCGATCTCGAATTCGAGCCGGTCGCCTTCGTTGAGCGTCGGCATACCGGCACGCTCGACTGCCGAAATGTGCACGAATGCATCCGGCTGGCCATCGTCGCGCTGAATGAAGCCGAAGCCCTTCATCGCGTTGAAGAATTTGACGACGCCGGTCGCCTTCTCTCCGGTCAGCTTCCGCTCCGGGGCGCGCTCGGCGCGTTCCACGGCCATCGGTTCACCGTCGATGCGAAGGTTGGTCGCCGAAATCCGTCCGCCGCGATCGACGAGCGTGAATTCGAGCGGCTGACCGTCCGCCAGATCCGCAAGACCGGCCTGCTCGACCGCCGAAATGTGCACGAACACATCCTCGCCACCGTCATCGCGAACGATGAAGCCGAAGCCCTTCTGCGGATTGAAGAATTTTACGACGCCCTTGCCTTCGCCGACGACCTGCGGAGGCATTCCGCCACCACCGCCGGCTCCGCCGCCGCGGAATCCGCCGCCGCCGCCGCCACCGCCGAATCGGTCACCGCCGCCGCGGAATCCGCCGCCGCCACCGCCACCGGCACGGTCGCCGAAACCGCCGCCGCCGCCGAACCGGTCACCGCCGCCGCGATATCCACCGCCGCCGCCGCCACCGCCGAATCGGTCACCGCCACCGCCGGAGAAACCTCCGCGCTCGCCGTAGCTGCTGCTTTCACCACCACCGAAGAAATCGTCGCGCTTGTCACGGCCGCGACCACCGCGGTCCCCCTTACGCCCTCTATCGAAACCCATATTCGTCTTAAATCCTTGTGCCCCAGACCTTCCGAACCAACGCGCTGGGCCCAAAGAGCGCAACCGGTCTCGTGCGTTCTGCTCACGCACCATTCAGGCCCCTACATCAAAAAAGCGTGTCTCTCCAGTGATTCCCGCGCGTTTGCGTGGCATGGGCTTAAGAAGAGCGGTGGCAAGTCTGCTACAGGGGCATCCGACAACGCGCCGAACCACGTTCCGGGACGAATGAATGAGCATATATTTTCACGAGGAAGACCTTCCTGCCGGCCTACATTTCGAAGGGCCCGTCGCAGTCGATACGGAGGCGATGGGCCTGCATCCTTCGCGGGACAGGCTGTGCCTCGTCCAGCTGTCGGACGGCCGCGGGGACGAGCATCTGGTACGGTTTACCAAGAGCAGCGCATACTCCGCGCCCAATCTGAAGGCGCTACTCGGCGATCCCGGGCGGCTGAAGCTCTACCATTTTGCCCGATTCGATGTGGCGATGATTCACGCCTATCTAGGGTTCATGGCGGCGCCGCTTTACTGCACGCGTACGGCGTCGCGCCTCGTTCGGACCTACACCGACCGGCACGGCCTCAAGGACCTCGTCCGCGAACTGCTGGGAACGGAAATCTCCAAGCAGCAGCAGACCAGCGACTGGGGCGCGCCCGAACTCAATGACGCGCAGCGCGAATATGCCGCGAGCGATGTCCGCTACCTCCACGGGCTGAAAGAGAAATTGGACGAGAGACTGGTGCGCGAAGGCAGGGTCGAACTTGCCCAGGCTTGCTTCGATTTCCTCCCCCACCGCGCCTTGCTCGACCTCGCGGGCTGGCCCGAACAGGATATTTTCGCACACGACGGCTGATGAATGTCTGATCTCGCCAACCAGGAACGCGCGACGAAACAGCGCTGGGCAGTGCCCGGGAGCACGCACGACAGGCTCGTGCGGTTCGCCAAGGTCGCGCTTCCAAGCGCGGTCGGCGTGGTCATTGCGTTCCTTGCCATGGCCCCGCTCGAGAAGAGCGGCGACGTCAGCTTCATCCTCGACAAGAACCAAGTGGAGAACGCGCCGGAACGCATGCGGGTCGAGCAAGCGCGCTACACGGGCGAAGACAATCGCGGGCAGAAGTTCGAAATTACCGCAAACCGGGCGCTTCAGCGCACGTCGGAGCAGCCGGTCGTCGACATCTGGGGAATGCTCGCCCAGTTCGGACTGGCGCAGGGGCCGGTGACGGTCGCGGCCAACCAGGGGCAGTATAATCTCGACGAACAAAAGGTCACCGTGCAGGGCCCGGTGCGCGTCACTGGACCGGAAGGCGAAAGCCTGGTGACCCGAAATGTCACGGTCGATCTCAAGCAGAACACCATGACCAGCCAGGATGGCGTAGCCGGCCAGATGAGGCTTGGACAGTTTCAGGCAGGCCGGTTGCGGGCGGACCTCAACAGCGGAACGGTGATCCTCGACGGCGGCACTCGCTTGAAAATCGTGCAGGGGGCAGTCAGATGAGAAACATGCGCCGCTTCCCGCTCCTGTTCCTCGCGCCTTTGTCGCTGGCGACCGGTGCCGCAGCTATTGCGCAATCGGAAGGGCCCGTGTCTGCCCTGAAGGGCCACAACAGCAATGCGCCGATCGACCTGACCGCCGAACGGCTGGAGGTTCAGGATCGCGCCGACCGGGCAATCTTCGCCGGGAACGTGAAGGTACGGCAGGACGACCTGACGCTCGACACCTCTCGCCTGACGGTCGCTTATTCGAGCAGTGGCGGAGTCCAGATTAAGAGGCTCGACGCTAGCGGCGGCGTAACCGTGCGCAGCCCGTCTGAAACGGCGAGCGGAGCGTTCGGCATCTACGACCTCGACCGCAAGCTGATTACGCTGGTGGGCAATGTCGTCCTCAAGCGCGAAGGCTCGCAGATCAGCGGGCAGCGGCTGGTGATCGATCTCGACAGCGGTCGCGCGATCATCGACGGCGGTCCCGCCGGAGTCGGCCAGAGCGGCGGACGCGTCACCGGTCATTTCACAGTCCCGCAGCGTTCCGGCGGCTAGTCTCATGAACGAAGCCGGGACCCTGCCGCGCGCGGCGCTCGAGCCGCAGGCGGCACTTGGCGGGCTGGAAGTCCGGTCGATCGCCAAGGCCTATGACCGCCGAGCCGTGCTCCATGACGTGTCGCTCGACGTTCATCGGGGTGAAGTCGTCGGCCTGCTCGGTCCAAACGGCGCGGGCAAGACGACTTGTTTCTATTCGGTCATGGGCCTGGTGAAGCCGGACAGCGGCCGGATCTTCCTCGACGGCGAGGATATTACCGAGCTGCCAATGTACCGTCGCGCGATCCTCGGCCTGGGCTACCTCCCGCAGGAGACCTCGATCTTCCGCGGATTGACGGTTGAGCAGAACATCATGGCCGTCCTCGAAGTCGCCGAGCCCGACGCGCAGGCGAGGCGCGAGCGGCTGGAAAAGCTTCTCGGCGAGTTCGGCCTGACCCACCTGCGCGAGTCTGCGGCCATGGCGCTGTCGGGCGGCGAGCGTCGCCGCTGCGAGATTGCGCGCGCGCTTGCGGCCGACCCGTCGATCATGCTGCTCGACGAACCGTTCGCGGGCATCGACCCCATTTCCATCGCCGACATCCGCGAACTGGTCCGCGAACTGAAGAAGCGCGACATCGGCGTGCTCATCACCGACCACAACGTCCGCGAGACGCTCGACATCGTCGACCGCGCCTGCATCATCTACGACGGCCAGGTGCTTTTCGCGGGCACTCCGCAGGCCCTCGTCGCCGACCATGAAGTTCGTCGCCTTTATCTCGGTGAAAGCTTCGCCCTTTAATCCTTTGCCGCTAGTCTCTTAGCGCATGTCACTCGGCCCACGTCTCGATATCCGGCAAACGCAGGCGCTAGTCCTGACGCCGCAGCTCCAACAGGCCATCCGCCTGCTGCAGCTGTCGAACCTGGAACTCGAAGCCGTCATTGCTGAGGAGATGGCGAAGAACCCGCTGCTGGAGACGGCGTCCGGCGGTGAGGATGACAGCACGCCGGCCGCCGAAGGTGGCGACGAGATCGTCGTGGATTCGCTGGAGGAACCGGCGGCCCCCGGGGCGGACGAGCTGATGCTTACCCTGGACGGAACGAGCGACCAGCCGCTCGATTTCGACTGGAATAATGAGGCGCTCGAAACCGACAGCTTCACCGACGTCGTCGTCAGCGGCGGTGGCGGAGACGAGGATGGGCCGGACTTCGAGCGCATGGAATATTCGCCGGATTCGCTCGCCGAGCATTTGCTCAACCAGTTGCATGGAGCGTCCGGGCAAATCGGCGCTCTTGCCCGAACCATCACGGAAATGCTGGAGGACACGGGCTATCTCCCCGTTTCCGTCCGCGACATTGCGGAGGGGACCGGCGCTCCACTCGCGGATGTCGAAGCCGCACTCGCGCTCGTCCAGGATCTGGACCCGCCCGGCGTCGGCGCACGCAACCTCGCCGAATGCCTCGCCCTGCAAGCCAAGGCTGCCGACCGGTACGATCCCGCGATGGCGCGGCTGATCGACAATCTCGACCTCCTGGCCAAGGGGCGCATGGCGGACCTGAAGCGCATCTGCGGCGTCGACGACGAAGACCTTTCCGACATGGTTCGGGAACTGCGGGCCTACGATCCGAAGCCCGGCTGCCAATTTTCGGCAAAAAGCATGGAAAGCGTCACGCCCGACGTCTTCATCCGCCGCACGCGCGCCGGCTATGCGGTCGAGCTGAATACGGCGACCTTGCCCCGCCTGCTCGTCAACCGCCGCTATTATCAGGAGCTCAAGTCCGGCCCGAGCGACAAGAATTCGCGGGCATGGCTCAGCGAATGCCTTGCGAGCGCCAACTGGCTGGTGAGGGCCCTCGACCAGCGCGCCCGAACCATCGTCAAGGTCGTCAGCGAGATCGTGAAGCGGCAGCAGGGCTTCTTCGAAAACGGCGTGGCGGCGATGAAGCCGATGACCCTGCGCGAAATCGCGGAGGCGATCGAGATGCATGAGTCGACCATCAGCCGGGTCACCTCGAATAAATATGTGCTGTGCGATCGCGGCCTGTTCGAGCTGAAGTACTTCTTCGGATCAGGCGTCGCATCCACCGGCGAGGGCGAAGGAGCGGCCGCGGAGGCGGTGAAGGCGGCCATCGGCGAGATCATCGACAATGAGGTCGAGATTCTCAGCGACGACGCGATCGCCGGCCTGCTCAAGCAGCGAGGATTCGACTGTGCCCGCCGCACCGTCGTCAAATATCGGGAATCGATGGGGCTTGGATCATCCGTCCAGCGCCGGCGCCAGCGGAAGATCGCGGGGGCAGCCTAGGCCGAAAGTCTCGCCCAGATCGGGAGATGGTCGGACGCGCGGCGGGCCGACGGGCTCATGTGCACGCCCGCGGCATCGATGCGCAAATCCTTGTCGACGATGATCCGGTCCAGCGCAGCGACCGGATGCCGTGAATGAAAGCTCGGGCCGGTCGGCGCGACATGAAAGAGCGGCTCGAAGTCCTTGAGGCAACCGGCCGCCTCCCGCCACTCGTTGGTATCGCCCATCAGGATTGTCGGCATTCGCTGCGGCCGCCTGGCGATCGCGTCGAGTATCGAACGAATCTGTCGCCGCCGCCATAGGCCGGAGAGATCGAGGTGCATGCCCACCACCCGAAGCGGCTTGTCGCCGACGAGTAGCTCGGCGAGCACCGCGCCGCGTGGCTCGAACGTGGGCAGGTCGAGGGTGGCGCAATCGATTATGCCCACGCTTCGCTTCACCAAAATGGCATTGCCGTGCCATCCCATGTTGCGGGTGTTGATCTTGAGAATGGCGTCGATGTGCTTCCCACCCGGCATCCGGTCGAGCACGCGGCGGTGCTTCACGCCGAAGAAAACAGGCATGTAGAGGCCATGATCGTCGATCAGCTCGTGCGGAACCGCTGCTCCGCGCCCGCCAAACCTCTTGTCCGCTTCCTGCAGCGCGACGATGTCGGCGTCGATTTCGTGCAGCACATCGAGCACGCGCTGCGGATTCCGGCGCCGGTCGGTGCCGATGGCCTTGCGTACGTTGTAGCTGGCTACGGTGATCGACGGTGAAGCGGTCACGACTGCGGCAACCCCGCTCTTGCTACCGCAGTTCCTTAGACGTCGAGGTTCGCGACGCTTAGGGCGTTCTCCTGGATGAACTCCCGCCTCGGCTCAACGATGTCGCCCATGAGACGCGTGAAAATCTCGTCGGCGACGTCCGCTTGGGCGACTTCGACCCGCAGTAGCGAGCGGTTCGACGGATCGAGCGTCGTCTCCCAGAGCTGCTCCGCGTTCATTTCGCCGAGACCCTTGTAGCGCTGGATGCTGAGGCCCTTTCGCCCCGCCGCAAGCACGGCATCGAGCAATTCCGAAGGGCGGCTGACCGCAACGGCCTTGCCCTTGATCTCGCTTTCGGCGGGCTGATCTTCCTCTTCGACACCCTCGATCGGCTCGGGCACCTGTTCCTCGGCGACGGCGCCCTTTTTCAGGGTCTTCAGGGTCGACGGTGAGGCGTAGACCGCGGCCTGCTCGTCAGCGAGCGTGGCCAGCTTGCGCGCCTCTGCGGAAATGAGGAAGCTCTTCTCGATGATGTAAGCGTCGGTCACCCCCCGCCACAGCCGACGCAGCAAATAGCCGCCTTCGGCCGCCATCTCGCCAGACCACTGCGCTTCCAGATCGGCACGGCCCAGCCATGCAGCAACATTGGCAATCGCCTTCTGGCGAGCCGACTCGCTGAGATCCGGCTTCAGCGCCCCATTGATCGCCAGGCCTTCGATCAGCGCCGGATCGTACTTCCTCGGCGCGTAACGCATCAGGGTCCGTAGCCGCCGCGCGTGGTCGACCAGGCTGCGAAGATCTTGGCCAGAGCGCGGACCATCCTTCGTTTCGAGAATCAGGCCCTCGAGCCCGGCGCCGACGAGATATTCGTCCAGGGCGGCATCGTCCTTCAGATAGACCTCGGACCGGCCGCGCGCGACTTTGTAGAGCGGCGGCTGGGCGATGTAGAGGTGCCCGTTATCGATCAAGTCGGGCATCTGGCGGTAGAACAGGGTCAGCAGGAGCGTGCGGATGTGCGCCCCGTCGACGTCGGCGTCCGTCATGATCACGATCTTGTGATAGCGCAGCTTCTCGAGATTGAATTCCTCGCGGCCGATGCCGGTGCCGAGCGCCTGGATGATCGTGCCGATTTCCTTGGACGAAAGCATCCGGTCGAAGCGCGCGCGCTCGACGTTCAGGATCTTGCCCTTGAGCGGCAGGATCGCCTGGAACTTGCTGTCACGGCCCTGCTTGGCGGAGCCGCCGGCGCTATCGCCCTCGACGAGGAATAGTTCGGACTTGGCCGGATCGCGTTCGGAGCAATCGTGCAGCTTGCCGGGAAGCGAGGCGATACCCATGACCGACTTGCGGCTGGCCTCGCGCGCCTTGCGAGCGGCTTCGCGGGCCGCGGCGGCATCGATGATCTTTTGGATGATCGTCCGCGCGTGGGCCGGATTTTCCTCGAGCCATTCGGCCATCTTGTCGGCCATCAGGCTTTCCAGGGGCTGGCGGACTTCGGACGAAACGAGCTTGTCCTTCGTCTGCGAACCGAACTTCGGATCGGGTAGCTTCACAGACACGATCGCCGTCAGTCCCTCGCGCATATCCTCGCCGGTAAGGCTGACCTTCTCGCGCTTCAGCACGCCGGACTTGTCGGCGTAATTGTTGAGCGTCCGCGTCAGCGCCGCGCGGAACGCCGCAAGGTGCGTGCCGCCATCGCGCTGCGGGATGTTGTTCGTGAAGCAGAGGACCTGCTCATAATAACTGTCGTTCCACTCGAGCGCGACTTCGATGCCCACCTCGTCGCGTTGGCCGGTGACCGAGATCGGGTCGGGAATGAGCGGCGTTTTGGCCCGGTCGAGATACTTCACGAAGGCCGCAATGCCGCCCTCATAGTGAAGCTCGACCTCCTTCAGCTCGTCGTGCCGAGCGTCCTGCAGGACGAGGCGGACGCCGGAATTAAGGAACGCCAGCTCGCGAAAACGATGCTCGAGCCGATCGAAGTCGAAGTCCAGGATCTTGAACGTCTCGGGGCTGGGCAGGAAGGTCACGCGGGTGCCGCGCTTGTCCGTCTTCCCGACGACCTTCAGCGGAGCCTCGGCATCGCCGTGGCGGAAGCGCATGTAATGCTCTTCGCCGTCGCGCCAGATCGTCAGGTCGAGATATTCGCTGAGCGCGTTGACCACCGACACGCCGACGCCGTGGAGGCCGCCGGACACCTTGTACGCATTGTCCTCGGACGTGTTCTCGAACTTACCGCCGGCGTGCAGCTGGGTCATGATGACCTCGGCCGCGGACACGCCTTCTTCGGCATGGATACCGGTCGGAATGCCGCGCCCATTGTCCTCGACCGAGACCGAACCGTCTGGGTTTAGGGTGATCAGGATCTTGTCGCAGTGCCCCGCGAGCGCTTCGTCGATCGCATTGTCGCTGACCTCGAACACCATGTGGTGGAGGCCGGAGCCGTCGTCAGTGTCGCCGATGTACATGCCGGGACGTTTGCGCACGGCGTCGAGGCCCTTGAGGACCTTGATGCTGTCGGCGCCATAGGAATTGCTGTTGGGATCGGTTGCCATGGTGTCCGGGATAAGGAGAAAAGTCGGGAAAGTCCCACGGAATCGCGCGTGCGCGTACGCGCGCGTGAGTCACTCCCAATCTATATGGGGATTCGCAGCCAATTTTCGAGATGGATGAGCGACTGTAGGCCGCAAACTTGCATGAGCTCGGCAGTTAATGGATATTTACCAGTGAAGCCGGTGATCCGCGTCCCTGGGAGTTGCATCGCCGAAAGCAAGGACAGGGGTGTCGACTATGAAGCGTGTGCAGAAAATCCTGGCAGCCGCCACTCTGGCCTTTGGGGCCTCCTCGGCAGGCGACGCCCAGTCGTTCGACGGCTCGACTCTAAACTACCAATATTACTTCGCGGACAGCGGAACTCCCTACCCGGCCGCCGACAACGGATCTTTCGTCGTCGGCCCCGGCCTCGAGGTTACGGACGTTTCGGATGAACGGGCGACACTCGACATTTCAGGTACCAACATCTTCATCGACTTCCTGAATTCGAGCAATTGGACCCCCGCAGACTTCAATGGCTGGGTCTTGAGCGACGAAACAGACAATCTGGCCGCCATTCTGGGCGTCAGCATCGACCCCGCGACGAACATGAGTGGATTTTCGCTTTCGAACATCTCGTTCACTGGCGATTCGATCATCGTGAACTGGCAGGGCCTGAGCTTCACCGACACAACGGTCGTGTCGCTGAATGTCGCGTTTGGCGCCGCTGCCGTCCCCGAGCCGGGAACCTGGGCGATGATGCTCCTCGGCTTCGGAGCTGTCGGGATCGCACTGCGTCGCGGCCGCAAGTCGAAGCTCGCGACCGCTTAGCAGTTTGGGTTAACCAGCGCGGCGCTGCCCTGAGGGGCGTCCGCGTCCGTGGAACCGGCGCTTCTGCTGACCGCCGTCGGGGCGGTGCGCAGGGTGGCCGTCGGCACGATGCGGATGACGCTGCGGCTGAGCCGAACGATCGGTGCGCTGCTGGCTCGTGCCCTGCGGAGCCGAGCGATCCTGACCAGGCCGGTCGTTGCGATTTTCGCGACGCTGGCCTTCGAAACGGCGGTCCGACTTGAACGACCGTGACGGCTGCCTGCGAGGCTGTTCCTGCTTTGCCGGTGCCGGCTTAAGGCGCTTCAGCTCCGCTGCCGCCTGGACGAAATTGTCCGGGAGCGGCGCAACGTCGATCTTCAGGCGTGTCAGGCGCTCGATATCGCGCAGCAGTCCGCGCTCGTCCGGCGAGCAATAGGCGATAGCCTTTCCCTCGGCGCCCGCACGAGCGGTGCGGCCGATGCGGTGAACGTACTGCTCCGGAACTTCCGGCAGATCGTAGTTGATGACGTGGCTCACGCCCGGAATGTCGATCCCGCGCGCGGCGATGTCGGTCGCGATCAGCACCTTGACCTCACCCGACTTGAACTGAGCGATCGCGCGCTCGCGCTGGCCCTGGCTCTTGTTGCCATGGATTGCGCTCGCCGCGACTCCTGCTGCCTCAAGCATCCGGACGATCTTGTCAGCGCCGTGCTTGGTACGGCTGAAGACCAAAGCCCTTTCAACCTGTTCCGCCTTGAGGAACATGGTCAGCAGCGCGGTCTTTTCCGGCTGATTGACCATGACGACCTTCTGATTGACGCGATCGGCGGTCTTGGCGACCGGAGTCACCGCGACCTCGGCCGGGTTCGTTAGATATTTGTCAGCCAGTTCCTTGATCGCCTTCGGCATGGTGGCCGAGAAGAAAAGGGTCTGGCGCTTGGCCGGGACCAGGCTCACGATCCGCTTCAGCGCATGAATGAAGCCGAGGTCGAGCATCTGGTCGGCCTCGTCGAGGACGAGGATTTCCAGCTCGCGAAGGCTGAGCGCACGCTGATCGATCAAATCGAGCAGGCGGCCGGGCGTCGCGACGAGCACGTCAAGACCGCGTGCAACAGTACGAACACTCTTTGAATTCGGAACGCCGCCGAAGATGACGCCAACCGACAGGCGCATGAAGCGGCCGTAGGTCTCGGCGCTCGCCGCGATCTGCGAGGCGAGCTCGCGGGTCGGTGCAAGCACCAGCATCCGGATCTGGCCCGGCTTCGGAATGTTGCGATCGGCCGCCAAGCGGTCGAGCGACGGAAGCATGAACGCCGCCGTCTTGCCCGTGCCCGTCTGAGCGATGCCGAGAAGATCTCGACCGGTCAGGACGGTCGGGATCGCCTGAAGTTGGATCGGCGTCGCCTGCGAATAATTTTTCGCCGCAAGCGCGTCGAGAAGGGGCTTGGACAGCCCAAGATTATGAAATGACATGTAGAGTCCAATATGAAACGGCCGCGCGAAATGCGCGGTCCGAAGGGGTCAAAAAAGCGCCCCGCGTGAATTGGAGAGCAAAATCGATCGAAGCGCGGGCCGGGTCCTCGACCTTGTCGAGACCGTTCACGCCGCTTGAAAAAGCGCTTCGTGCTGCAGTGCCATATAGCGGTAAGACGCGAAATGTCTAGTGGGGCGATAAGGAACCGCCCGCGACGTGAAAGCGGCTGGCCTGCCCAACCCCTTCGAACAGCGCGGCTTCGGTGGCCGTCATCCAGACCTGCCCCCGGCCTTCGAGGCGCGCGAAAAGCGCCGAGCGACGCTTGGGATCGAGGTGAGCGGCTACCTCATCGAGAAGGAGGATCGGGGGATCGCCCCTTCGCTCCGTCACCAGTTCCGCGTGGGCGAGGACGAGGCCGAGCAGCAGCGCCTTCTGCTCGCCGGTAGATGAGCGCGCGGCCGACATCTGCTTGGCGCGGTGCGTCACGATCAGATCCTGCCGATGGGGACCGAGGGTTGCGCGGCCAGCGGTAGTGTCGCGGCGGCGGCTATCCCGAAGTTGCGCGGCAAGGTCGGCTTGGTCCCATCCTTCGAGCCGGATGTCGGCGCGGGCGAATTCGTCTTCGGGAGCGTTGAGCGTCCTCTGCCCGAGCTCGGCGATGGTGCGGGATCGCGCGCCGGCGATGACCGTGCCGTGCTCCGCCATCTGTTGCTCCAATGCGGCGAGCCACGACGGATCGGCGGGCGCTTCGTCCGTGAGCAGCTTGGTGCGGGCGCGCATCGCCGCCTCGTAACGCGACGAGTGGTGCGCGTGGCCCGGTTCGAGCGCCAGCACGAGCCGGTCGAGGAAGCGGCGACGGTCGCCAGCCGAACCAAGGAAGAGTCGGTCCATCGCCGGCGTGAGCCACAGAACCGACAGCCATTCGCTCAACGAATTGACGGATGCGGGCGCAGTATTGATCCGCACCTGGCGCCGTTCGGGAGCGGTTGGCTGAGTGCCGGTTCCGACCTCCACGTCGCCGAGCCGAGCAGCGACCGCAAAACCGCCATGGCCGTCGATCCGCGCCATTTCCGACAGGGCCGCACCGCGCAAGCCGCGACCGGGGCTTAGCAGCGACACCGCTTCGAGCAGGTTAGTCTTTCCGGCGCCATTATCGCCCGACAGCAGGACGAAACCCGGACCCGGCTCCATGAGCGCCGAGGAGTAGGAGCGAAAGTCGGTGAGGGCGAGGCGGCTGACCGGCACTGCAGCGGCTTAGCCGCTATTGCGCACGCCGGTCGAGAACCTCGAAATGCGCCGCGCGCTCATCGAAGCGGGACAGCACGGCTCGCGCCACCGCCGGCACGTGGCTGACGTCATAATCGTCACCCATGAACGCCTTAATCGCGTCCAGGCTATCGAACCACATCAACGTCTGGAATTCGATATCGCCCTCGAGCTCTCGCTTCATCAGATCGACGTGGCGGAAACCAGGGATCCGGCGCGCCTCGATTCCAGGGATGACTTCGCCGCGAACGATCTCCTCATAGGCATCCGCATTCTCCGGCGTAGTCCAGCCGCGCCAAAGACGGCAGATCATTTCCCAGCGTCTGCTTTAGCAACGAACTTTTCGGCAGCATTGGTCATCAGGTCTTCGATCTTCTTTTCATCCTCGGCGTTTTCTTCGTTGAACCATTCCGAGGTCGTTTGCTGAATCCGGGCACCGACCTGGCGCATTCGGTCAATCGAAACTGCGGTGGAGAGGATCGCAAGGTCTTCCGGATCTGGGTATAACCCAGCGACTGCCTTGCGACGCGCTTGTTCGCTAGCTTTGTCGAGTGCGCTCTCGCTGATGCCTCCATCAGGCGTCATCGTTTCAATCGCTCCATTCAGGTCGATATTCGAATACATGCCAGCGATCATGCGCTGCCCGGTTGGAGTTTGAAAGAATCGAAGAACGCCATCGATCTGGTTCGGCGTGAGTTCCGCCAGATAAACCCGTTCCATCCGCGCCCATAAACGGGGAAGGTCCGCCTCGATTTGCCGTTGCATCTCTGCCTTGGCCGCCAACCACATAGCGGCGTGAATCCCAGGATATGCGGCTTCCAGAGCTTTCGCATCTTCGTTCTGCAGCGGCACGGCCACGACGGCGCGCTCACCCCAGGTCATGTTGAGGGGGACCATGATCTCGCGTGGAGCCACGAGCTGGGACAGGCGACTCGCGTTGGTCCGTGCCTCCGCACTGGCCGCGATTTCCGGTGGAGCGCTCGCTGCAGATGCGGGCGCCGCGGCAAGCAGCGCCAGTGCGGTAAGGATCACACCCGCATCGGCATCAGGACGTAAAGCGCCTGGCTCTTGTCGTTCTCGCGCAGCAGCGTCGGAGCGGCGGCGTCGGCGAGGTGGACCTCGACCGTGTCGCCGTCGATCTCTCCGAGGATGTCGAGCAGGTAGCGCGCGTTGAAGCCGATCTCGATCGTGTCCGAACCGTAATCGGCCGCGATCTCTTCGGTCGCCGTGCCGCTTTCCGGGGACGTAACCGACAGCGTCACCTTGTCGCGGTCGACGGTCATCTTCACCGCCCGGGTCTTCTCGCTGGCGATCGTCGACACGCGATCGACGCCTTGAGCGAAGCTCTTCGGATCGAGCTTCAGAAGCTTGTCGTTCCCGGTCGGGATGACGCGGTTGTAGTCGGGGAAGGTGCCGTCGATCAGCTTGCTGGTCAGGACCGCGCTGCCAAGGCCGAAACGGATCTTGGTAGGCGACATGGACACTTCCACCGTGCCTTCGAGCTCGTCGAGGAGCTTGCGAAGCTCGGCGACACACTTACGCGGCACGATCACGTCCGGCATTCCGTCGGCGCCGTCCGGCTTGGCGACGGTTACGCGAGCGAGGCGGTGGCCGTCCGTCGCTGCGGCCTTCAGCGCATCGTCGGCGACATGCAGGAAGATGCCCATCAAATAATAGCGCGTCTCTTCGGTCGAGATGGCGAAACGCGTCTTGTCGATGATCTGGCGCAGTGTCGCCGCCGGAAGCTCGAAGCGGGTCGGTAACTCGCCTTCGGCGATCACGGGGAAGTCGTCCCGCGGAAGCGTCGAAAGGTTGAAACGGGCGCGGCCGGCGGAGAGCTGCATCTTGCCCTCGGCGGCGTTCAGCTCGACCTGGCTCCCCTCGGGCAGCTTGCGGACGATGTCGAACAGGGTATGCGCCGAGACCGTCGTTGCGCCCGGCGTCGCGACATTGGCCGGAACGCTCTCGTCGACCTGGAGGTCGAGATCGGTTGCCATCAGGCGGATCGACCCGTCCTCGCGCGCCTCGATTAGCACGTTGGACAGGATCGGAATCGTGTTGCGACGCTCCACGACCGACTGGACGTGGCTCAGGCTCTTGAGGAGTGTCGCCCGTTCAATCGTCGCCTTCATGCGTCGCCCCTGCCCCCAAACATGCCGATTTCGCGTCGTTTATAGCGAGCGTTCGGCTGCTTGGAAGCAGGAAAGGCGGTTCGCAAGCCGGACTTATCATTGCTGTGGTGTCGAAGCGCCCGAAGCGGGGGGAGTCAGGACGGCGTCGACGTAGTGAATCACGCCGTTCGAGCGCTTCTGATCGCCCTCGACGATCGTCGCCTTGCCGCCCGATGCATCACTGAGAACGACCTTGCCGCCCTCCTTCGTCGCCGTGAGCGTGCCGCCGCCGACGGTCTGGACGAGAGTCTTGCCATCGCCGTTGTCGACAGCCTTGCCGAGGTCCTCGACGAGCACCACGCCGGGAAGGATGTGATAGGTGAGAACCCGGGTCAGTTCCGCACGGTTCTGCGGGTTCGTCGGATCCTTTAGCGCGCCCTCGACCTTTCCAAACGCATCGTCGCGCGGGATCAGGACGGTGTAGGGCTCGGGCCCGGCGAGCGTGGTATCGAGGCCTGCCGCGTGGGCTGCCTGGTAGAAGCGGCCGTTCTTGTCGAGCGCGGAGGCAATGGTCTGGTCGCCGGCGGCCTTGGCAGCCTGAGCAGGCTGGTCCGGCGCAGCGCCATTGGTGCTTTCGCTGCTGTTGCAGCCGGCAACCGCCAAAGCGAGCACAGCGGTGGTCACACCGAGAAATCGGAAGGTCATTGCGTCCTCCTTATTTTGTTCTGCACACGAAATGGCCCGGCAACGCATGCCGGGCCACTCTCGATCCATTTCAGCTTCAGACGAGGGCCTGGACCATCGTCCGGATCAGCTGGGTCGTTGGATCGACCTCATAGATGTAGCCATTGCTGTACCGGTACCAGGCGTCCGGAGTGTCGTAGTAACGGTCGCGATAGGCGTACGGCACGTTGTACATCGAATAGCCAGCAGGAAGCGGCTGACCGACCGAAAGACCGCCGGTGAGCAGCGCCGCAATAGCGGTGATCAACTGGCTATCCCGGTCGACCTGGTAGATCGCGCCAGGGGCGTACCGGTAATAATAGTCATTCGTGTCCTGGTAATAGTCACGATACTGGTACGGCACATTGTAGTAGCTGTATCCGGCCGGCATCATCTGGCCGAGACCGTAACCCCGATCGAGGAGTGGAATGACGTCCTCCACGAGGCCGGACCGTCCATCGATCTCGTACACATACCCGTTCGCATAGCGATAATAGTCATCGCCATAGTTCGGGTAGAACGACTGGTAGTAACTCGGCACGTAGTAGCTGGGCTCATTGTAGTACGGGAAGTACTGCCCAACGCCATAGCCCGCGCCAATCAGCGGCAGCAGGGCCGCCACCAGATTGTCGGAACGGTTCACGCGATAGGCGTAGCCGTCGCCGTAACGATAATAATAGTCGTCTGTGTCGTAATAGATGTCGCGGAGCCCGACGGGCATGTAATTCGACCTGTAGTAGGTCGGCAGGACCGAGCCCACGAACTGCTGCCGAGCCCGTCCCGGAGGCACGCAGGCCGGCGACTTCTTCGCCAGACCCGGAGGACAACCAACATAGGCGGCCGGGATGCCGCGACTGCCGTAGACGCGATTCCAGTCGCCGTCGTTCCAATCGCGCCACTGAGCATTGTGGCGAGAGTCGCGGCGGTCGCGAAACGCGTCCCGGGTATCGCCGGCAAAAGCACGGACCGGCACGTAATTGCGCTCACCGCGACGGATGTCGTTGCGAAATTCGCGGCGATCCACTGCCACGCGCTCGACGCGTTGCTCGCGCGCTCGCCGTTCCAATCGCTCATTGCCACGGTTGCGATTGTCGATCCGAGCTACGTCGCGGCCGCGGCTGTTCTCGACCCGCTGCACCTGCCGCTCATTGCGCTTGGACCGCATGTCCGCGAAGCGACGCTCCGTGTCGCGGCGCTCAATGCGCTGCGCCTGACGCTGGTTGCGCTGGTTCTGAGCGGCGGCGCGGCGCTCAACGTTGCGCCGCTCCGCGCCCTGGCGATCATTGCCATGACGCTCGGCACGCATGGCCTGGCGTTCGGGGGCGCGAGCGCGCTGGACCTGACGCTCGCCCCCACGGCGCTGAGCCCGGGCAAGACGGCGCTCGCCGCCACCGCGACGCTCGACGCGTTGCGCCTGACGGCCTCCGCCGCGCTGGGCCCGGACCTGACGGCTTCCGCCGCCACGCTGCGCCTTGGCCTGCCCGCCACCGGCGCGCTTGACCTGAGTCTGACGTTCTCCGCCGCCGTCCCTGTCGGGCTTGGCTGCTGCCGGCGCGGTGATCGCAAGTGCCGCGACACCGGCCGCGAGGATGAGGTTCCTCATCTCGAATCTCCTATTCGTTCCCGAGTGACAACGACGCTCGGTGAGCGCCGTTCCACCTTCCGGTAGTGATGGAACGGTGTAGCCAACGGGGCATGAACCCGTGATTTCAGTGGCTTGCAGCTTAGGTTAGGACTTGATGTCCCGCCTTAGGCGCACTGCGGCGAACAGGTAGAACAGAGCGGCGAGCAGATAAAATCCAAGTCCGTAGAGGATGGAATATTGGAGCGAATCGACTCCGTGGGCAGCCTTCATTGCGTCCGACATCCAGCCGAGGAAATAGATCCCGAAGGCGATCCCAATTAGATTGTTGATGAACAGGAAGCTGGCCGAGGCGGTCGCCCGCATGGTCGGAAGGACGATGTGCTGGACGGCGGTGATGACTGGCCCAAGCCAGGCGAGCGCAAGCATTTGTCCGACGGTGAACAGCAGCCATGCAATCCACAGGTTCGGAGCGAACAGGCCGAGGGCAAAAGTCGGTGCCGTGATCACGAAGCACACCGCCGGGATGAGCGCGTAGCCGCCGGGTCGTGTCGGCCCGATCCGGTCGCCGAACCACCCGCCGAGCCATGTGCCCAGCCCTCCCCCGACGAGAATGATCGAGCCGTAGAACCAGCCCACGTCCTGCACGGCGAGCCCGAAGCTGCGGTTGAAGAAGCTCGGCAGCCAGAAGATCAGGCCATAACCGAGGATCGAGCCTGAAGCGGCTCCGAACGACAGGAGCCAGAAGCTCGGCGTGCCTAGAAGCGTGCGTGCGACTTCGCTGGGCCTGGGCGCCTGCGATGCGACTTTAATGGCCGGCCCATCGAAGCGGCCGCGCTCAGGTTCGGGAATGAGCAGCTTGATCAAAAGCGCGGCCGGCAGGCCGAGAAGGCCGACGATGACGAAGGCGCTGCGCCAGGACAGATGAGCCGCGAGCCAGCCACCGAAAAACACGCCGAGGGCCGAGCCGATCGGGATGCCGAGGGAATAGAAGGCGAGCGCCCGCGATCTCTTTTCGCGCGGGAAATAGTCGGAGATCAGCGAATAAGACGGGGCGATGCCGCCGGCCTCGCCCACCGCGACGCCCATTCGCGCGATTACGAGCTGCGTGTAACTCTGAACTACGCCGCATGCTGCTGTGAACAGGCTCCACAGTGCGACGGCTCCGGCAATGATGTTCACCCGGCTCTTGCGGTCGGCCGCCCAAGCGATCGGGATGGCGATGGTGGCGTAGAAGATGCCGAAAGCGACGCCGAGATGGCTCAGTGCGGTGTCGGAAAGATCGAACTCCTCGCGGATCGGCACAGCGAGGACGCCGACGATGTTCCGGTCGATGAAATTGAAGATGTAGGCGAAGAGAAGAAGAAGGAGCACGCGCGTCCGGATTGCGCGGTCCTCAGGGCTTTGGTGGGGGACTTCGTTCACAATTTGCTCAAGGCACGCGAGCGAGGAAGTCGTCAACCACCCGTGCCGCCTCCGGCTCGGTCAACATCGGCGCATGGCCGACACGCGGAACGATCGAGACTTCCATAGACGGCGCCGATCGCTTCATCCGATCCGCGATTTCCTTAGTCATCAGATCCGACAATTCCCCGCGGATGAGCAATGTTGGACGGCTTCGCGCCAGACGCCTGAACAGTAGGGAGGCGATAATGCTGCGAGTCTTCGGCGGGCCCTTGGCAAGAGGGACCATGATCGCCGGATCATAGTCGAAAACGGGCTGTCCGCCTTCGTCGCGGAAGGTGCGCCTCGCGAAAACCTGCCAGCCCGAGCCATCATAATCAGGGAAGGCGGCGCCGTTGATTCGCCGTACATAGGCGGCTGCATCGTCCCAGGTCCTGATCGGCGCAGACTTTCCAGCGTAGGAAAGGATCCGCTCCACCCCGGCCTTGCCGACTTCCGGCCCGACGTCGTTCAATATTGCTGAGGCGATGGCCTTCTGGCGGAGCCCAGCGATCGTCAGCGTGATCATCCCGCCCATCGAGGTCCCGATGAACACGGCTCGCGCAATGCCGAGATGGTCCATCAGGTCGAGAACGTCGCGCCCGTACACGAGAGGCTTATACCGGTCAGGCCGAGGATCGCTCTCCGAGCGTCCGCGGCCGCGCATATCCGGCACGAGGATACGTCGACCGTTTGCCGCGAGTCTGGGGGCGATGTCCTCGAAATCCTTCGAATTGCGCGTCAGCCCGTGCAGACAGATGACAGGCAGGCGCGCGGGCCCACTCGCCCCAGCATAGTCGCGCGCATAGAGCAGGAGCCCATCGCCCGACCTCCAGGAGCGCTCGGCGAAGCCGTCCACGAGCGGCCTCCCGCCCGTTAGAAGCGCATCCCGGCCGACAACCACACTTGGCGCGGATTGCCGTAGAAGGCCGTCAGGACGCCTTCGCGGCCGACCGCCGATGACAGCCCGGGCTGCCCGTTCGGAAGGATGAATTCGCCGGTGAACGGGTTCTGATTGTAGAAGTTGTAGCCTGACACGACGTACTGCTTGTCGAGCAGGTTCTTGCCGTGGAGGCCGAGCGTCCAACGGCTGCCCGACGCTCTCCACGTGAGATTGGCGTCCCACAACGCGAAACCACGCTGGTCGAGGCCGGGTATGGCGATTTCAAACTGCTGACTTCCGCTTCGGTAAGAGACAGTCGTGTTGAAATTCAACCGCCCACTCGAAACAGGCACATCGTAGTCGAGCGTGCCGCTCAGCGTCCATTTCGGCGTATTCTGAACCTCGCGATAGTCAGCAACGTCCCGCTCGGCAGCGGGGAGGATGGGCGTCCCGTCCGCCTCGAATGCGACGACGCTCACATATTCCTTGAACTCGGCATCGAGATAACCGAGCGATCCGGACAAAGTGAGCCGGTCGTCGGCGGCGAGCATGTTTTCGCCGGCCCGAATCGAGCTTTCGATCTCGAGGCCCTTAAATACGGCCTTGCCGGCGTTTGAGGTCAGTCCACAGAAGCTTGCAATTCCGCTGACTGTGCAAGGCACCGAGGCCGGGATCTGGACGTCCTTGTAGTCGGCGTAAAAGGCCGCGATCGCCCAGTTGAACCGGCGATCGAGCGCCGAGCCCTTCCAGCCGAGTTCGTAGCTGTCCACCGTTTCGGGCTCGAACGCCATATATTCAAAGATGCCTTCGGGCGTCTGCACCGGAGCCTGACTCGTCTGACCGCGCGGGTCGAACCCGCCGCCTTTGAAGCCGCGCGAATAGCTCGCATAGATATTGTGATCGGCATTCGGCTTGAATGCGACGGACACGCGCGGGGTGAAGGCCGTGTCCTTGCGCTTGGACTGGAAGTTGGACGTAGTTGCGATCGGAATCCCCTCGTCGAACGGCTCCGCTCCGCCGAAGAAGGGCGATCCACCCAGGATGTATGTCGTTCGAACGATGTCGCCGGTACGCTTGTCGTTGGTGTAGCGACCGCCGGCCGACACGCTGAATTGTTCAGAAATGTCATAGGTGAAGTCGGCGAAGACGGCCCACGTCTTCGTCCCGATCTTGCTGTCGGTACCAAGGGTGAGGCCGCCCAATCCGAGCAAGGCTCCGGTGGTATAGGCCCGAACGTCAAAGGCCGTGCGCGCATCCGCGTTGAGGTAATAAGCGCCGATGAGTCCGTTCAACTTTCCGCGCTCAACGAGCAGCTGCACCTCTTGGCTGAACTGGTCGTTCTCGTAGAGGCCGGGTACGTCTACATCGACTGTCGGCAGTGCATCGAAGTCGATCGGCGTCTTCGAACTATCCTTGCGATAGGCAGTGATCGATCGGCCCTTCAGCCAATCGTTGAAGGCAACTTCGCCATAGAAGCTGACGCCGCCGCCCTTCACCTTCTGGGTCGGCTCTTCGAGGCCGCCTTCGGTATCGTAAACATCATCGAGGGTAGGCGTCAGGGTGAACAAACTCGGCAGCATGCGATGCCCGCCGCGAGGATCGCTGTCGTCCCAGGTATAGTCTCCGGACAAGCGGAAGAAGACATTGTCCGAGGGATCGAGCTCGACCGTTCCACGAACGGCGGTGACCTCCTTGCTGTAATTTTCTTCGTCCGTCGTCAGATTCTTGCCGAAGCCTCCGCGGCTGAGGCGCGCAGCGGCTACCCCCACCTTGAGTCCGCTATCGCCGAGCGGCGTGGAAGCGCTCATGACGAGATCAAACTGCGAGTACGTTCCGATATTAGCCCGGACGGCTGCCTGCGGCACGTCCGCCAGCCGGCGCGTGACATATTTGACGGCGCCGCCGATCGTGTTGCGCCCGTAGAGCGTGCCTTGTGGTCCGCGCAGAACCTCGATCCGTTCGACATCATAGATGTCGAGCAACGCGCCTTGCGGCCGGTTTAGATAAACATCGTCGACGTAAATTCCGACGCCCTGTTCGAACCCGGCGACCGGGTCCTGCTGCCCGACGCCGCGAATGAAGGCCGTCAGCGTGCTGTTGGTGCCGCGAGACGTTTCCAGGGTCACGTTCGGAGTGGTGTCGGAGATGTCCGTGATATCGAGCGCGCCCTGGCGTTCGAGTTGCTCTCCCGAATAGGCCGTAACGGCAATCGGAACGTCCTTGAGCGCCTCGTTGCGGCGACGGGCGGTGACCACGATGTCCTGACTGTCGGCCTGAGCCGTTTCGTCCTGGGTCTGGACGTCGGAAGGAAGAGCGCCTTCGCCCGTCGGGACCTCGGCGCTGGGAGCCGCTGTCGTCGACTCGACATCCTGCGCAAGGGCCTGTCCGGAAACGAACAGTGCTGGAATGCAAATCGATGCGAGCATCGCGCCGCGCGCGCCGCCGACCCACTTCATGGACATCTTGATCTCCCCTATTCTCTCTCCCGGCATTGCCATGCCGGCCAGTCTACGGTTATGAAACCTGAACCGACTTTCAGTTTTGCACGTTCCGCGGAAAGTCTCAAGAGGGGGAGAGAAGCTTGGGGACGATCAAGCACCGAAGCAGTGCTTCGCCGGCGGAAAAGTCCAAGCCAGACACGGCGAAAACTCCTCGCACGGCTCGCGGGGAGCGGACTCTTCGCAAGATCCTTGATGCTGCTCTCGACGAATTTGGAGAGAAGGGCTTTTCAGACGGCTCCATCGTCGGAATCACTACCCGAGCGCGCGTCGCCCTTGGCACCTTCTATACCTACTTCGACAGCAAGGAGGCGGTGTTCAAGGCGCTGGTGCGCGACATGTCCGACCAGGTGCGCACCAGGGTTGCAGCGGCCCTCGGCAGCGATGTCGAGGCCCTCGAACGCGAACGCTGGGCGCTCACGGAGCTTCTTCGCCTGATCGGCGAGCACAAGTCGGTTTACCGGATCATCGACGAGGCGGAGTTCGTAGATCCGGAGGGCTACAGGCGTCACTACGAAGACGCGTCCAGGCGCATCCTCGCGCGTCTTCGCGAGGGAGCCGACAGAGGTCAGCTGCGGCGCGAGGAATCGGCTCTCGCCGAAGAAATCGTGGCCTGGGCCATGATGGGCGCCAACGTCTTCATCGGATTGCGCTTCGCCGTCTGGGATACCGAGGATCCCGATGTGGTCGCCAAAGTTGTAAGCCGGCTCTGGCGATTGGGTATGGAGGCTTAGCGAAGATCCCCGGCCAGGCGCGCAAACGCGTCTATGTCGCTTTCGTCGTGATAGAGAGCGAGGCCGACCCGCAGAACATCGCCGCGGACATCGGTGATGCAATTGCGCGCCTTGAGCTCGATCGACCAACGTTGCGCGTTCGAGTCGCGGAACGCGAGGAAGCGGGCGTCACCCGGGTGATTAAGCTGCTCGGCGCCGCCCAAGGCAGTGCCGCCGAGTGCATCGAGCAAATGCTCCTGAAGCCTGCTGACATGCGCTGAAATTCTCTCTGTAGTCAGCCCATTTTCCCACAGCATCCGCCGCACCGCGTTAAACCGGTACAGGCCCGACGCGTCGAACGTCGCGCCCATGAAGCGCATCGCGTCCTTGCTGTAACCGACGGCCCCGGGCGGGAGCGTCAGGTCTTCGAATTCGGCGTACCAGCCGGTGATGCGCGGGCGATCACCGAAACCCGGCGGCGCGTGGAGAAAGGCGCAGCCTTCGCCCGACATCGCATATTTGTAGCCGCCGCCGACGTAAAAGGCCGATTGTGCGGCGACTTCGTCGAAGGGCGTCTCCACGGCCATGAACGCATGATAGCCATCGACGACGACCCATGGCCCATCGGGCCGGGCGAGGCTTGCCAGATTGTCCACGAACTCGAACCGCCGCCCGCTTCCGAACAGAACCTGGCTGACGAAGATGAATTCGTGGTCCCCGGATCGTGCCGCTTCCATAAAGCGGTCCGAGAAGCTGTCGAACGGCTCTGCCGGCACGCGATCCACCACCGCCGCGCCAGCTTCCTCCCAGCGCGCGAATTGCCGCCGCGCGCTATGAAACTCGCCGTCACTTGTCAGGACCCGGATCGGCCAACTAGAGGAGGCTGCGGCGAAAAGCCTGACGAGCAGGTCGTGGGTGTTTGGCGCGAAGACGATGGCGTCGGGCATCCCGGTTCCGAGCTCATCGGCCACGTGACCCTGCGCCTCAGGCCAGACCTCGCCCATGATGCGGTCCCACTTGCGGTCGGCGAGGCGCGCCGCATCTTCCCAGCATCCGACCTGGCCCTCGAAGCTGGCGTCTGGCCACAAATGATGGCTGTGCGCGGCGACGTGCAGCCGATCCGGATCGGCACCGAGGCTGCGCGCGAATAATGGCTTGAAGCTCATCGGCCCGCGGTGCTCAAAGCTCTGTGCGCAGGGCCCAGAGCTCGGGGAAGACGCGCTTCTCGAGCGTGGCGCGCAGGTAAGGTGCCCCCGCCGAGCCGCCAGTGCCCGGCCGATTGCCGATGATCCGCTCGACCGTCAGCACATGCTTGTGCCGCCACGCCGCGAGCGCGTCGTCGATGTCGACCAATTTCTCGGCAAGCTCGTAAAGCTCGAACCAGCGGTCGGCATCGCGATAGACTTTGAGCCAGGCCTGGCCGAGTGCCTCGACGGACCGATCGCCGACATCGAGGCCCGCCCTTTCGAGCGCTCCAACCGCGGCGTCTCGCAGGCTCGTCTCCGACAAGGCCTGCTTCAGCCGCTCGCGCTCCGGGCTTCCCTCGTCATAATGATTGACGAAGTTCGGCTCCTTGAGCCCTAGGCGGAACTCGATCTCGCGGAATTGCGCCGACTGGAATCCGGAGGACGTGCCAAGCACGTTGCGGAACTTGAGATAGTCGACCGGCGTCAGCGTCGACAGCACGTCCCAGGACAAGGTCATGACCGCCTGGATCCGGCTGATCCTGGCCATCGCCTTGTAAGCCTCGGCGATGCGCCCCTCCTCGACCAGCGGAATCGCCAGCTGCAGTTCGTGGAGGAGCTGCTTCATCCACAGCTCCTTCGTCTGGTGGATGATGACGAACAACATCTCGTCGTGGAGATGCGACAAGGGTTGCTGTGCCGACAGAAGCTGATCGAGCTTCAGATAATCGGCATAGGTCATGCCGGCGGGCGTTGCGGTCATGGCGGCAGGCTTAGGACAAAGCCTGAAACCTGCCTAGCTGGGCCTTACTGGCCCTGGCTGCCCGGAAGACCCGGCTGGCTGATCGTGCCGATATTGTTGAACAGTTCCTCGAAGAAGCTGCGGTCGCGGCCCAAAGTCGCAGTCTTGTCGTTGCTCGGATTGATCGCGGCAATCAGCGTTTCGTCCATCTGATTGACGGCCGCGACGTTGCCCGCCTGGTCGAAACGGACGTGAAGAACGGTCTGGTCGGTCACGCGCGGATTGCGGAACGCGAAGGCGCGAGTGTCGCGGGAGATATAGTACCAGTCGTTCTGCTCGAACGTGCCGGTGAAGCTCGGCCGGCCCAAAGTCCGCTCGACCGACGCCTTGTTGTCGGTGCCGACCTGGATGCCGCTCGTCAGCTGTTCGTCCATCACGTAGCCGCGGTGTTCGCGAATGCTGAGCCCGCACCCCGCCAGCGTCGTCGCGCCGACAAGAACGGTCACGCTCTTCAAAACCCCAGACTTCATGATTGGACTTACTCCCAAGATTCCGCGCGTTGCTTGCGCAAGCGCCGGGCGGCCTCAATATGCGGCCCGCCACCCAAGGCGCAAGCCGCAAGCTCAAGAGAGGTCATATGTTCCGCGCCCTGTTCGCCAGATTAACAGGTCAGCCGAAGCGCGGTCAGGGCCTTTTCGGTCTGGCGGTCGAAGAGGCGCGGCAGACGCACTGGTTCGTCGACGGGGAGGTGCCCGACACGGTCAACGGGCGATTCGCGGTCCTCGCGACCATCGTCGCCCTGATCACGGTTCGGCTGGAGCGCAACGGCGAGGAAGGGCGGCAGGAGAGTGCCGCGCTAACCGAAAGGCTGGTCGAAACTCTGGATGCGGAGATTCGGGAGATGGGCTTGGGCGACCCCACGCTTGGCAAGCAGGTCCGCAAGTTGATTGGAGCGGTCGCCGGCCGCGTCGAGCGCTGGCGCTTGCTGGCCGCATCGGACGAATCCTGGACCGAAGAGGTCAAACGCAGCGTCTATGGCGATGAGGCGGCCCCCCCAACCGCAATTGCTCATACGGAGTCCGCATTGAGAGAATTGTGGCAGAGGCTCGACGAATTGAGCCTGCAAGAGCTGGCCGAAGGGCAGATGCAATGACTGACGATTTCGCGCACCGGCTGCCGCTGAACCAGATTCGAGACGGCGAGAGAATCGATCTTTCCGCTGACGAGGGCGAACGGAAGCTGATCGCCGATCGCCTTGACCTGCGCGCGCTGGACCGGCTGGAAGCGCACGCGACGCTGGATCGGAAAGGCGAGATGGTTCGCGCCCGCGGCCGCGTAAAGGCAATCCTCTGCCAGAGCTGTGTTGTAACCAACGAGCCGGTCGACGCCCATGTCGACGAGGCGTTCGACATCCATTTTCTGCCCGAGCCGAAAGTGGATTCGCCGGAGGAGGAAGTCGAGCTGGTCGAATCGGACTGCGACGTCGTCTTCCACGACGGATCGGCGATCGATCTTGGCAGCGCGATCGCGGACACCCTGGCGCTGGGTCTTGACCCTTATCCCCGCAGCGCGGGAGCTGAGGCGGTCCTCAAGGAAGCGGGCGTGCTTTCGGAAGCCGAGGCGGGACCGTTCGCGGCCCTCGCCAAGCTGAAGCGGAGCGAGTCCGACTAGGTCCTAGAACGGAACGTCGTCGTCGAGGTCGGTGTCGAACGCCGCCGGCTGCGGACGCTGCTGGCGCTGAGCGCCGCCACCCGAGCTGTAGCCGCCGCCGAAGTCCTCACCACCCGCAAAGTCGCGGCCACCGCCGCCACCTCCGCCGTCACGGCTATCGAGCAGGACCAGCTCGCCCCGGAAGCGCTGCAGGACGACCTCGGTCGTATATTTGTCGTTGCCCTGATTGTCGGTCCACTTGCGGGTCTGGATCTGGCCTTCGAGGTAAACCTTGGAGCCCTTGCGCAGATACGACTTTGCGACGCGGCCGAGGTTTTCGTTGAAGATGACGACCTGGTGCCACTCGGTCCGCTCCTGGCGGTTGCCGTCCTTGTCCTTCCAGTTCTCGGATGTGGCGACGCGCAGGTTCACCACCTCGCCGCCATTGTTCAATGAACGGGCCTCCGGATCCGCGCCGAGATTGCCGACCAGGATCACCTTGTTCACGCCCGCCATGTCACTCTCCTTCGTGCTTGAGGCGCAGCTATAAACCGAGCGCCACCGCCGTCCAGTAGGTTGCGCCCGCCGCCACATAGGCGAGGACAAAAAGATATCCGACCATGAACAGTGGCCATTTCCAGCCGTTCGTTTCCCGCCGTGTCACGGCGATCGTCGAGATGCATTGCGGCGCGAACACGAACCAGGCGAGGAAGGCCAAGGCAGTTGGCAACGTCCACCGACCGGACAGCCGCTGCTCTAGAGTCTGGAGGCCCTGCTCGTCCTCGGCATCGAGAGAGTAGACGGTGCCGATGGCGGCGACCGCCACTTCGCGCGCGGCCATGGCCGGGAGCAGGGCCAGGCTGATATCCTTGTTGAACCCGATCGGTGCGACGATCGTGTGAATGCCGTCGGCGATGTGGCCTGCGATCGATACGTCCGATTGTTTTTCGCCCGGACCCGCCTGAGGAAAGCTGGCAAGCGCCCACAATATGATCGTCGTCGCCAGGATGATCGTTCCGGCGCGCTTGAGGAAGATCGCGGTGCGCTGCCACAGCCCGATGGCGACGTCGGCCAAACGGGGCACCTGATATTTCGGAAGCTCCATCATGAACTGGCCGCCGCCGCCTTTCACCACGGTCCGGCGCAGGACCAGCGCCGCCAGCAAGGCTCCCGCGATGCCGGCGACATAAAGGCCGAATAGCACCAGTCCCTGCACTCCGATGCCCGGCCCGACCGAAGCTGGGGGAATGAAAGCAGCGATGATCAACGTGTAGACCGGCAACCGCGCCGAACAGGTCATCAGTGGAGCCACCAATATGGTTGTCAGCCGGTCCTTCGGGTCATCGATGGTTCGCGTCGCCATGATGCCCGGCACCGCACAGGCGAAGCTCGACAACAAGGGAATGAAGGCCCGGCCCGACAGTCCCGCGCTGCTCATTAGCCGATCCATGATGAAGGCGGCCCGTACCATGTAGCCGGTCGATTCGAGCACCAGGATGAAGGCGAACAGGATCAGGATCTGCGGCAGGAAGACGATGACGGCGCCGACGCCGGCGAATACGCCGTCGATGATCAGCGACCGCAGGGGACCGTCGGGCAACGCATCGCCGATCCAATTTCCCACCGCGAGAGTCGCCGCCTCAAGCGCGTCGGCGGGCACAGTCGCCCAGGTGAAGACCGCCTGAAACATCAGGAACAGGATGGCGGCGAGGATGACGGGGCCGGCAACGGGATGTAGCAATATGCTGTCCAACCGGTGGGTCCAGCGACGGACCGGGCTTTCGCTGATCACCGACGCTGTGGCGATGTCGCGGGCGCGGCGCTGCAGAAGGATCAATTCCGTCGGCACACGCTCGGTTATGGGGCAGCTTGGGGCGGACAGCAGATCGTCGAGCGCCGTCTGCAGCTCCGCGATGCCGCGCTTCCGCACCGCGACGGTCTCGATGACCGGAACGCCAAGCTCGGCCTCGAGCCGCTTGGCATCGAGCTCGAGCCCGTCGCGCTTGGCGAGGTCGATCATGTTCAAAGCGACGATCGTCGGCAGGCCTAGTTCGATCAGCTGGAGAGCGAAGCGGAGGTGGTTGTCGAGGTTCGACGCATCGACGACGATGACCAGCGCGTCGGGCTGCCGCTCGCCCTTCTGCTTGCCGAGAAGCACGTCGCGGGTGACCGCCTCATCGGGGCTAGCGGGATCGAGACTGTAGGCACCCGGCAGATCGACAAGCTCGATCGGACGGCCGTCCGCCAGGGTCAGCCGGCCCGAGTGGCGCTCGACGGTGACACCCGGGTAATTGCCGACCTTCTGCCGCGCTCCGGTCAGCGCATTGAACAAGGCGCTCTTGCCGGCATTAGGGCTGCCGGCGACCGCCACCAGCGGAAGGGGATTCATCGCGCCTCTATGCGACTGGAAGGACGCGCACGGCGCGGGCGTGACTACGGCGAATGGCGACGGTCATCCGGCCAACGCGAATGGCAAGTGGGTCGCGGCCGAACGGGCCAAGATGAAGGGGCTCGACGGTAACCCCTTCGTCGAACCCGAAATGGCGCAGTCTCGCCGCTTCGCCGTCCTCCAGCGTATCCCAGTCGATCGAGGCGATCGACGCACGCAAGCCGATCTGCAGTTGATCGAGCGAGATCGACTCCGGTTGGAAGGGCGCGTTCATGTTGCGACTGATTATCAATAACGACGCGAGAACGCTATAGGTGAGATTACTTACAGCCTCAGCGAGCGGGATATCGAAGGCGTCCGAGGAAACGACTGACGCTGAAATGCTCCTGACCACGCCACTGCGCCTTGAACTTCTCGAACTGCATGACGTCGTCGATGCGGCGGTCGAGGAAAGCGGCGGTCTCGGCCCAGCCCTCTGTCTGATCGTCCAGCCAGACCAGCAGAGTCGACGCGTACACCCCGCCAAGCGTCAGCCGCTTGGTGTAATGGTTGAAGTCGGTGCTGGTGTCACCCGCGATCCGCCACATCACATCCGCCGTCCGCCAGCCCGCCTTCATCCCGGTCGGAACGTTCTGCGGCATGGCAAGGATCGAGAGCGCGCGGCGGACGGCCTCGCGTGCCGGAGCCATGATTTCCAGCCGCTTCCAAACGAGCGCGCGAATCTTTTCGCGAATCTTAAAACCTTCGATCCGCTCGGGCGTGAACCAGGCCTCCAGCGCGTGATCGACCGCGCGAATGTACAGGTCGATCTTGCCTGCCTGATCCTTTGGAACGGCGAGGCGCGCCTGGTTGCGGTCGACGCCGGCTTGATCCGCGGCGGCATCGACGGACGCCTGCGTCCAGCCATCGAAGACCGCATTTTCGCCGATGGCGAGCGCGAGCCGGTCGCGAATTTCCTGCAGCGGACTCGGTTGTTCGTCCATGACGGCTCAACTCGCCCCTGCGGCGCCCGGTTGCAAGCCCCGCTGCGGAAGCCGGACGAGTACAAGCGCCGCGGCGATGGCGGCGGCGCCGAGCCAATCGAGCGCCTGCAGCCGTTCGCCATAGGCCACCCAGCCGATCAGCGCCGAGATGGCGGGCTGGGTCAGCAGCACGAGGCCGACCACCAGCGGAGGCAATGCACCGATCGCATAGACGAGCAGCCCCTGCCCGATGACCTGGCTGCTGATCGCGAGGACGAAAACGAACGTCCAGTTTTGCGGAATGATCTGTTCACCGAACAGCAGGGCGACGGGCAGCAGCATGACGGCCCCAATGGCGCTAGAAAGGAACAACAGCGGCAGCGGAGCCAGCCTCGCGCGCGCGCGCTCAACGGCGATCAGATAGCCCGCGTAGAGAAGGCCGGCCGCCAGGGCGAGCAGGTCGCCGTGCAAGTTGCGGAGGGATAGCTCGGCGCTGTTGCCCATAAGCAGTGCGGACCCGAGTGCGGCTAGCGCCAGTGCAGAGGCCTGAAGCGGCGAAGGCCAGCTGCGAACAAGCCAAAGTCCCCACGCCGCGAATGCGAAGCTCGCCGTATTTCCGAAGAGCGTCGCGTTCGCGAGCTTCGTCATGTGAATGCCCGTGTGCCAGGCAGCGAGGTCCGCCGCGAAAAAGAAGGCGGCAAAGGCAATCATGATGCCGAGCACCCGCCCGGGCCAGTGCACCGGCTGTCCAGCGACACGGGCGATCACGAACAAAAACGGCAGCGCCAGTGCCAGCCGCCAGAATCCCGCCGCGACTGGCCCGACCTCCGAAAGCCGCACCAACCATGGGCCCAATGCAAGCGCGCTGCTTCCGGCCAAGAGCGCGGCAAACGCGTAGGGATGGTGCTTGGGAGACGTCACGGGCGCCGATTAGGAGGTTCGCGCCTATCGCGGAACCCCGCACATCGAATCGACCTCATAAGCCAGTCTTATGAGTTACGGGTCCGATTTGAATTGAAACATCAGCTTCTGCGACCGATTTTCGCCCCTAATGTCGGGCATCCGGCACTGAAAGGATAGAAATGCCAACTCTCTTCGATCCGATCGAGCTCGGCGCGCTGAAGCTTGCCAATAGAATCGCGATGGCTCCACTGACTCGCGCCCGTTCAAATCGCGAGGGCGTGCCGACTGCTCTCATGGCCGAATATTATGCCCAGCGGGCGAGCGCTGGCCTGATAATCTCCGAGGCCACCGGAATCAGCCGGGAGGGCCTTGGTTGGCCCAACGCGCCAGGCCTGTGGAATGACGCGCAAGTCGCAGGCTGGCGGATCGTCACCGATGCGGTCCATCGCGCGGGCGGCCGGATCGTGGCGCAGCTCTGGCACATGGGCCGGCTCGTCCATCCGGATTTGGGTGGTGGACAGCCAGTCAGCTCGTCCGCAATCACGGCGCCCGACTTCGCGCACACCTACCAGGGCAAGAAGCCATACGTCGAACCTCGCTCGGCGACCCATGCGGATATTCGTCGAATAGTTGGCGACTATGCGACGGCGGCACGCAACGCGCTCGCGGCCGGATTCAACGGAATCCAGATCCACGGCGCGAACGGCTATCTTGTCGACCAATTCCTGCGTGACGGGGCTAACATCCGAACCGACGGATATGGCGGTCCGATCGAAAATCGGCTGCGCCTCGTCACCGAAGTGCTCGAAGCCGTGGGCGGCGCCATCGGCATGGATCGTGTCGGCATCCGTTTCTCGCCGAACATCTATTCGCAAGGCGTCGAGGATTCCGATCCCTTATCCTTGTTCACGGCACTCGCGGTGCGCCTCGAAGAACTGAAAGTGCCGTGGATCGAGCTTCGCGAAGCCCATCAGCCGACGTCTGCGGGCGCAATCCCGACCGCCCCGGTCAGTCCAGCGATGCGTAAAATTTATCCCGGGAAGATCCTGCTCAACAGCGACTATGACGGCCCGAGCGCCGCCGAGCGCATGGCGGAAGGCATCGCCGACGGCATCAGTTTCGGTCGTCCGTTCATCTCGAACCCGGACTTGGTGCATCGTCTTGCAGTGGGGGCCCGGCTCGCTCCCGGAGATACCGATAGCTTCTATGCAGGCGGTCCCGCCGGATACGTCGACTATCCTTCGCTCGCAGAAGCGAAAGCGGCCTAACGTCCGTACTTCTCGCGAAGCTCAAACAAGGCGAGGGCCGCCTGCGCGGCGTTGCCGCCCTTGTCGAGTTGGGCCGGGTCGGCGCGGACGATTGCTTGCTCCTCATTCTCGACGGTGAGAATGCCGTTGCCGATGGCGAATCCGTCGAGGGTGAGGTCCATCAGCGCCCGGGCGCTTTCCTCGGATACGACTTCGAAATGATAGGTCTCCCCGCGGATGACGACACCGAGGGCGACGAATGCGCAGAAGCGGCCGCTCTTAGCTGCAAGAGCAATGGCGGCCGGCAACTCGAGTGCGCCTGGAACCGTGATCGTCTCGTGCTTGTGCCCCGCCGCCTCGATTGCCGCCCGCGCACCAGCCAAAAGCATGTCGTTGAGATGCGGGTAAAAGCGCGCTTCCACCAGCAAGACCGTCGCCATGGCGTCAGTTGCCCCACTCGATCGGGCGCTCTTCCACGATCTCCAGGCCGTAGCCTGAAAGTGCGACCGGCGAATGATGCGTGTTCGTCAGCAGGATCATCTCGTGAATGCCGAGCGCGGAAAGGATCTGCGCACCGATGCCATAGCTGCGAAACTCGGCCCCGCCTTCCGGCAACTTCCCCGAGCGCAGGTCGGCGGACCGCGACAGCGACCCGGCCGCCGCCGCATGCAAGGCGACGATGACGCCGGAGCCTTCGGCCTCGATCATACGCATCGAACTTTGCAACAGTCCCGACCGCGCGCCTGCCTCCCCGAGCACGTCCGCGAACAGATCGAGGCTGTGCATGCGCACCAGCACTGGCCGCGTCACATCGAGAGCGCCGTGAACGAGCGCCAATTGCTCCTCTCCGGAGGACTTGTCGCGAAAGACCTGTGCCTGCCATTCGACGCCGCTATTCGCTTTGAATGCCGTCGAAGCCGCGCGCTCGACCATGTGGTCCTTCTTGAGCCGGTACGCAATCAGGTCGCGAATGGTGCCGATCTTGAGACCATGCGTCCGCGCAAAATCCATGAGGTCGTCGAGGCGGGCCATGCTGCCGTCGTCGCGCATGATCTCGCAGATGACGGCGCTGGGGTTGAGGCCGGCGAGGCGGGCGATGTCGACGCCTGCTTCCGTATGCCCGGCGCGAACGAGGCTGCCGCCCGGACGCGCTATGAGCGGGAAGACGTGGCCGGGCGAAACCAGCGCATCGGGCCCGTGCGTCGCGTCGATCGCGACCGCGATGGTCCGGGCACGGTCGGCGGCGCTAATTCCAGTCGAAATTCCTTCCCTGGCCTCAATCGAAACGGTGAAGGCAGTCTCGTTGCGGCTGCGATTGTTGTTGACCATTGGCTGTAGGCCGAGCGTCTCCGCACGATCCTTGGTGAGGGCGAGGCAAATAAGGCCGCGTCCGTGCCGGGCCATGAAGTTGATCGCGTCAGGCGTCGCCATCTGGCCCGGTATGACGAGATCGCCTTCATTCTCCCGGTCGTCGTCGTCGACCAGGATGAACATGCGTCCGTTCCGCGCCTCATCGATAATCGCCTCGGTGCCGACCAGCACTTCGGTATTGCCGCGCTGGAGGAGCTTCTCGAGACGGACTAGCGTGTCCGCCGTCGGATTCCATTCGGCAGACCCCAGCTTGCGCAAGGAATTGGGATGGAGGCCTGCAGCGCGAGCCAGGGCGGCGCGGCTGACCTCGCCGGTTTCGATAATGGCGTTCAGCCGATCCATGAGAGTCGTGCTCATTTCGCGGACATATCACACTACAGTGTGATGAAAAGAAGAAACAAAGATGTTCCTACTGTGCGCGAGTGGCCAGCATGCGGTCGATATACCGCGCGATCACGTCGACCTCGACATTGACTTGTTGGCCTTGGGTCAGCTTGCCCAAGGTCGTCTCGCCTGCCGTGTGCGGGATGATGTTCACCGAGAAATGTGTGCCGTCATCTGCGTCGCGAACATCGTTTATGGTCAGTGAGACACCGTCGAGGCAGATCGAGCCTTTCTGTGCGATTGCAGACGCCATCGACCGGTCAACACGGATGCCGATGCGCGTGGAATCGCCTTCGCCGTCAACACGGACGACCTCGCCGATCCCGTCGACGTGGCCGGTGACGATGTGCCCGCCGAGTTCGTCGCCCATGCGCAGTGGACGCTCAAGGTTCAGACGGGCGCCTTCGCGCCACATGTCTCCGGCGGCCCGCGACACGGTTTCAGCGGAAACATCGACCGCGAACCAGTTTCCGCCCTTGTCCACGACGGTGAGGCAGACTCCGGAACAGGCGATGGACGCTCCCATATCGACGGTCGAGAGGTCATAGGCCGTCTTCACGCGCAGCCGGAGGTCGCCCCGCTGCTCAGCGCTGACGACTTCGCCGACGTCCGTTACGATCCCCGTGAACATGTCCGCCGCTTAGGCCTCGCGTATCCGCTCGTAAACTTCGAGCCTGTCGATGCCGAGCGAACGCCCATCGCTGATCCGCCAGCGTCCGTGCGCGTCGGCAATCGCGTCAAGGCCGACATAGCCGAACGAGGACTTGCCTTCGCCGACGATGATCGGTGCGCGGTAGATGATGATCCGGTCGATCAGGTCGGCGGTCAGAAAGGCAGTCGCAGTCGCAGACCCGCCCTCGACAAGCAAA
>Ga0307409_100000066_pt1 | contig 38497 bp, 41 predicted proteins | sample 322Ometagenome_2_FD_203888 | JGI IMG/M metagenome (GOLD analysis project Ga0307409, IMG submission 203888) | Maize rhizosphere microbial communities from greenhouse at UC Davis, California, United States - 322HYB-O-2 | ecosystem: Host-associated > Plants > Roots > Rhizosphere > Soil | place... | reverse complement strand
ACCCTACGCCCCGACCCACCACCCGCAGCCGATCACCACGACCCAGGACGGCCCGGTTGACATAGAGGGGAGCCAGAGACGTATGGGTCCAGGCCGTCGCCCCGTCACACCAGGGAAAGATCGAAGCGCCGACGAATGAAGTCCCCGCCGAAGGCGGCCGGGCACGGCGTACATGCGGCAGATTGCGACGGGTTCGCCGCGCGGAGGTGCACGTCGCTCACCCCTTCGATGCAGCGTGAAACTGTGATCATCACGGGAAGGCGGCCCTTGGTCACGCTAGCGCCGCTGTGCGCACCTTGGAGTCACGCCGTGACCAACGGACATAGGCGAAGATGGTGCGGTGGGCATCGAAGATCAATCGGGAGTGCACATCACCGCTCGGTCCGGCGGCGGGGGCGCCCAGCTGAGGGCCGCTTTGAAGACTGCTTCCAGAGTTGTCGTTGTCGTACTAGGGCTCGCGCTCATCACCTTTGGCGCGTCCTCATTGGGCACCTTGGCTTGGCCCGTCGGTCTGCCGTTAGTCGGCTTCGGCATGACGCTCGTCGCCATCGGGCTCGCGCATGCGGGCTGGGGCAACGTTGTGGTCGGCAGCGTATTCGCCGTTTTCGGCGCCGGGTGCGGGCATCGGCGGCTTGCTTCTGTACGCCGGCACTGGGCCCGGGAACAGCGGCGATCATCCTGATTGGGCAATGCCGCTGACTATTACGATAGTGGTGTACGGGCTGGCATTCGTCGGCATGGGCGTCGCCCGGTTGATCGGTGACCGGCCGGCTGGTGTTGCGTTCATCACGGGCGGAATCGTGGTCGTCGGCTTGGGCCTGGGACCGGGACAGGTTGAGATCCTGACAATTGAGTTGATTCCCCTGGGTGTGACACTTGTTTGTTATGGCATAGCAGCCGCCTCACGAGCGGCGTGGGGCGCAGGCCCGCCGGCTGGGCGCCGTGAGACGAACTGACGGCGCGGACTCGTACGTGCGGTGGAAAGTGCATCGGCGTGCGTCGCCACGACTCAAGTGTGCTAATCGCAAGGTAACAGTGCGCTCTTATTGGTGTGATCACGAAGGACAGAATCTCTGCCTCTTGCAAGATCGCTGTGTGCACAATTCGGCATGATCGCGTGCTTCCGTGCGTCCAAATGATTAGGTGCCGGAGGCCATAAACGCGGCGAGGATGTTAATCCACGGCACCGGCAAGTTGAGATCGACAGGGGCATGTTCGCATAGTCCATGCCGATCCGGTCGACCGCGTGAAAGAGGAAGCCCGCGCATGAGAGGCATCGCTCGATGTGCGTCACGACCCGGTGCGGGCCGCCCAGGTGGGCAGCGGCTCGCGAGCTTCAGTCCAAGCGCCCGGCACCGCGGTGACGCTCGGTCGGTCCGACAGGCCGGTGTATGCCCCGACGACGCCTCCTACGATCGCCGCGGTGGTGTCGACGTCGCCACCGGCCTTCACACAAGCCGTGATGGCAGTCGGGTAGTCGTGCAGACTGGTAGCCGCAACCCAGAGCGCGAACGGCACGGTGTCTTGAGCGGTGACCTGTGAGCCGTTGCCCAACTCCCAGGCCGCCTGTTGCACACTCACGCCGAGGTGCCGACGCGCTCGCAGGACGCCGCGCTTGACCTGGCCGTCAATCAGGTACGGATCGAGCCGGTCGAGGAACTGCGCCGGAGTGGGTCGCCGGCCGTCGAGGCGGGCGGCCGCCGCGTGGGCGGCGGCGACAGCCACCAGCACCGCGCCGGCTATCCCTTCGGGGTGCGCATGGGTGACTTCGGCGCTGGCGATCGCCTGGTGAGCTGCCCGCCGAGGCTGGTCGGCGTGGTATGCGCCCAGCGGCGCCACCCGCATAGCGGCGCCGTTGCCACACGAGCCCTGACCGCCGAATGCGGCGGCGGCCGCCGCCCGCCACGGCTGGCCGTCGCGGACCTGATGCAGGATCGTCACTGCCCCGACGCCGTAGCCGCGATACGGCTCACACCGCTCGGCAAACACGGCGGACAACCGGTCTTGATCAATCTCGGCATGATCACGCAGTTCGGCAACGATGGAGCAGGCCATGTGCGTGTCATCGGTCCACTCCCACGGAGGCTCTGGCGGTCGGCCCGCCGCAAGGTCCGACACCGACCGACCCGGCATGAAGAACTGTGCACCCAGGGCGTCGCCCACAGACAGACCTTCCAGGCTGTCATAGCAGAGATCAAGACGGGCGGACCCATGAAGAACGAACGTCATCGACAAGCCATCGTTCCAGATCGGCGCCGCACCGGCCATAGCGGCCACCCGTGGACGGGCGACGTTCTGCTCGGCGTGCGCAGGGCGGCATGATCGCACGGCACGCGGGGTGAAGCCGCCGAGACTGTCGCACCGATCTGGTAGAACGACCTCATGGCTGATGAGGGTCGTGTGCGCGCATGGATCGACGGTTACGTCCGCGCGTGGAACTCCAATGATTCGGCCGACATTGCCGCGCTGTTCACCGATGACGCCGAGTACTACATCGCGCCGTTCCGTGATCCATGGCGCGGGCACGCCGCGATCGTCGACGGCTGGTTGGGCCGCAAGGACGAGCCGGGCGAGACCACATTCGACTGGCATCCGGTGGTCGTGACCGATGACCTGGCCGTCGTCCAGGGTGTGACGACCTATCCGGAGCAGGTGTTCAGCAACCTGTGGCTGATCAGGCTCAATGCTGACGGCCGCTGTCGAATGTTCACCGAGTGGTGGATGGAGCATCCGCGCGACCCGGGCAGGTAGGCGTCACCGACGCCGGGAATGAAGCGCCCTCCATCAGACCGGCGGGCACGAGCTGTCCGCGGTGGGGCCGACTGGGGTCATCCGGACTCACCGCTTCGGCGGTTGCGTAACGGTCGTACGGCGTCACCACGGGCGAGTCACTCGCGGGCGGCGGCGTCATCCGATTGGCCGTTCTTCGCGCCGTCGAGGAACGCCGTCCACTCGTCCTCGTTGTAGACGAGCACCCTGCCCTCCAAGGGGCGACTGGCTGAAGCCTACGGGCCGGACGGCGGTCACCTCGAGTGTGGCCACCAGAGGCCTACATCGGACCCGTAGATGCGGCGCGGGGCTCTGCTGAACTCAACGCGGCATGAGAGTCCGCCGAGGCGATGGAAGACTGGCCTGGTGGAGATTCGCTTCAGCTTCGGTGGCGAGCATGGACTTGTGCTCGCCGATGTCGTTCCCAACACCGATCCCGTCAGCGTCGGCAAGAGCGATCGAGAACGCGGCATGCCGATGTGCACCGCGTCCGTTGAGTTCAGTGCCCGTGGATACCGGGCACTGTTGGGCTGGGTGCAATTGGTTCGCGAGCCGGACACTGCGGCGCCGTTCAGTATCGACCCATTCGACTTGTTCGCCGATTCCACAGCCCCCTTTGCCTGGTACGGCTTCCGGCCGGTGCTGTTCGACGCTCCTTCCCGCTGGCGTGATGGTGCCGTGCAATGGGAGGCACACAGCTTCCTGACGATCGGACCGTGGGATGGCGACCGGCGACTGGTCGTTCCTCTGGTCGGGTTCTCGTGGGGCTACTGTCAGGATTCGTCAACTGAAGGGCTGCGATTGTCGCCGCTACGATTGCTCGGACCGGCCGACTGGGACGGTCGTCGTTCCTACCTGGCCCAGAGGTATCCAGCCTGGACATTCGACGAGGGCGAACACCTAGCCGACCCGGGCAACGGCATCGGCATCGGCTTCGGCGGGTAGCAGTAGCACTGAACCTGGCATGTCTGCGTCCGCGTTCACGACTCCTTGCCCCACGGACCAGTCTGGTTCTGATCGGATAATTGCTGTGACTGTCACGCGTTCGCCGTTGCTTCCGTCCGCGCCGCGGTCGCCGAGATCGGACGGTTTCGTCGCCGCATTCCAGCCCGACCCGCACTTCGGTCGGGTACCGGCCGCGTACGGCGGTGTGTTCGTGGCCCGGTCGCTGGCGTGGGTGTGCTGGTGGCCCACGTCGGATGTCCCGACACCCCTCTCCCCCGATCCGGCCCCTGTCACGGCACCACGACGAGCCTGCTGCCCCGTAGATCGGTGCGTTGCCAGGCGGTCTCGATATCGCTGAGTGCGACCTTCACCACGTCGAAGGTCAGTTCGCCCGACTGCGCCCATGTCACGACCTGGCTATACGCCTCCTGCATGGTCTGTGGGCTGAGCCCTTTGGCCGCGCCGTAGACCTCGACCCCGGACGTGCGCAGGCTCTCCGCGGCGAGAACGATTCCGGCGCCGGCGGACTCGCCGATCTGGATCAGCCGGGTCGGCTTTGGGAACCCGAATGACCGCGGGACCAGCGATCGCAGCAGGATCTCGGTGGGTCGGCCCCAGAGGTAGTCCAGCACGACGTCGTAGCCGTCCCCCTTGGCATCGAGGTACGCCTGCGCCAGCGCGTCGTCCGGTACGGCGGTGTTGATCACCGTATCAGCGCCAAGGGTTTGTACCTCACGCAGTTGATCGTCGTCGCGTCCGGTCGCGATGACCCGTCCGGCGCCGAGCAGCCGGGCCACCTTCACCGCGAGTCGCCCCGCGACCCCGGTGGCGCCTTGCACGAGTACGGCTTCGCCCGGCACGAAGCCAGCGGCGGTCTTGATCGACATGCCCGTGATCGCCGTGCCCAGCACGGTCGCGATCGCCGGATCGATACCCTCCGCGACCGGCACGTATGCGCCCTTGGGCACCACGGTCTTCTCGGCGAGCGCGCCATAAGGCTGGCGTGGGTTGCCGAATCCGACGACGGTGCCGTCCGGCAGTGTGCCTACGCCGTCGAAGGCGGGAATCGCCGGCAACTGTGCGATGTACTGCTGGCTCGCATAGTGCGTGCCGGCCGCGATGCGCTTGTCGACGTTCTCGACCGCGACCGCCCTCACGTCAATGACCACCTCATCGTCGCCGGCCACGGGATCCGGGAAGTCCTCGTAGCGAGGGACGCCACCGATCTCGTGCAACACCGCCGCCTTCATCACAGCTCCCGGCCGAACAAAGCCGCGATCCGACGCTGCCAGGCCGGCATGAACCGGGGAGGGCGGCCGGGTGTGTGGTTCCACCCGCGGTTCGGCGAAGGGTGAGGGGCGACGCCGCGGCGACGCGCGCGACCCTGCAGCGCCGCGCCCTGGTGCCCGGCCGGCCGCTCGGCATGCGCGCGGACTCCGGGAACGCGATGTGTCGCCCGGTGCAGCAGACCGCGGAGCGAGCGCTCGTCTGTCATCTTCGTCGCCTCTCTCTATCGGTGATAGAGGGACCCTATCACTGATAGAGTGCGAGCGGGAGGTACATGAGTTGACGTTGGACCGACAGCGGATCGTCGCCGAGGCCGTCGCCCTGCTGGACGACGAGGGTCTCGACGGTGTGACGACGCGGAAACTCGCCGCGCGGCTAGGTGTGCAATCGCCGACCCTCTACTGGCATCTGCCCAACAAGGCGGCCCTGATCACCGCGATTGCCGACGCGATCCTCGACCAGCAGTTCGGCGACATATCACCGCCCGAGCCGGATCAACGCTGGCAAGACTGGTTGAGCGGCCTGGCCGAGCGGCTGCGCCGAGCGCTGCTCGCCCATCCGGACGGCGCCCGGGTCATCTCCGCCTCCCAGCTCTCCGTCACAATGGCAGCGATCTCCGAACTGGCCATGAGTACCCTGGTGGCACGCGGCATTCCGCTGCGACAGGCCCGCGTGATCGTCCTGACCGTTGAGCGCTTCACGGTCGGCCACGTCCTCGAAGAACAGGCCCCCCGCCCGGATGCGGACGCGCTGAAAACCTTCGACATGGCCGCATTCGCCGAGCAGCACCCGACCGTAGTGTCCGCGATCGCCGAGTACTTCCGCCCCGGCCGCACCGTGGACGACCTGTTCCGCGACTGCCTGGAGGTGGTCATCGCGGGCGCCGCGGTCAAAGCCGGGGCCACCGCCTGACCGATCATCCGCTCTGCCGGGGAGTTCCCTGGGTGCTTCCCACGGGGGCGTAGGCCGGCGCCGTGGGGTTGTACGCCGACACTTCGGCAACGACGTCAGGTTCAGCCGGCGTGGCGCTGATCGTCATCGGCCAGCGTGCGCTGGCGCAGCGGGTAGTCGCACCGTGACGCGGAGCCCGCCAGCGGTCCGGGGGGCGACGGTGAGGTTTCCGTCGTGTGCCTGGGTGATGCTCTTGACGATCGCCAGGCCAAGGCCGAGACCTGCGTGGTCGGTGTGTATGCGTTCGGTGCCGCGCCGAAACGGCTCGACCAGCGTGGAAACGAACTGTGGGGTGAGCTTCTCGCCGGTGTTCTCGACAGTGAGCACCACGGTCGTGGGGTCAACTCCGGTCTTGACCCACACGGTGCCCCGTTCAGGCAGATTGTGGACGATCGCGTTGTGCACGAGGTTCGTCGTCAACTGCAGTAGGAGGGCGGGTGAGCCGATGGTGGGGGCCATGTCGCCGCTGGTCTCGATGGTGACGCCATTCTTGTCGGCGAGGGGGAGCAGCGTCTCGGTGGCTTCTTCTGCTGCCAAGGACAGGTCGACGAGCTCCGCGGCGAAGGATCGTTGGTCGGCGCGGCTGAGCAGGAGCAGTGCTTCGGCGAGGTCGATCGCTCGGGTGTTGACGACCTGGAGGCGGTTGACGAGCTCGCCGTTGGCACTGTTTGGATCCTTGCGGGCAACGTTGAGAAGTGTCCGCGTGATCGCCAATGGGGTCCGCAGTTCGTGGGAAGCGTTGGCTGCGAATCTCTGCTGTTTGGCGACGTGTGCTTCAAGCCGCTCGAGCATGCCGTCGAAGGCGTCGGCGAGCTCGCGGAACTCGTCGTTGGGGCCTTCCAGTTCGATCCGGTGGGAGAGCGATCCGGTCGCGGCCTTGCGGGTGGCGTCGGTGATGCGAGTCAGCGGGGCGAGCATGCGGCCGGCGAGAATCCACCCGCCCACGAGGCCGAACACCAGCAGGAACGCCAACACCGCGGCTGCCCTCGGCGCGAAAACGCGCAGGAGGCCGGACCGGACGGGAAACACACCATTCAGGTCGGTGTCGGGGTTGACGAGGAGCGCCTGCTCGGGGACGTAGCGCAGGAGGAACAGCCACACGGCAGCCAGCAGCAGGGCACCGGCGAGCATGAGGAAGCCAGCGTAGCTGAGGGTGAGTTTGAGGCGAACGCTCAAGCCGTGGGGTCTATCCATCATCGCCTCCCCTGCCTTCGGCGTCTGATCCCAGGTCGATGCGGTAGCCGACGCCGGCCACGGTGGCGATGATCCAGGGTTCGCCGAGCCGTTTGCGTAGGGTCGAAACCGTGATGCGCACGGCGTTCGTGAAGGGGTCTGCGTTCTCGTCCCACGCCCGTTCCAGGAGTTCTTCGGCGCTGACGACGCCGCCTTCGGCGGCGACGAGGACTTCGAGCACGGCGAACTGTTTGCGGGTGAGCGCGACGTAACGGCCGTCGCGGTAGACCTCGCGACGGAACGGGTCCAGACGCAGGCCCGCGATCTCCCGCACGGGTGGCCGGTGGTGAGCGCGCCGGCGGTCGAGTGCCCTGAGTCTGAGCACGAGCTCTTGCAGCTCGAACGGCTTGGTGAGGTAGTCGTCGGCGCCGAGCTCAAACCCGGAGGCCTTGTCGTCGAGCCGGTCGGCGGCGGTGAGCATCAGGATCGGCATGCCGCTACCGGAGCCGACGATGCGTTCGGCGATCTCGTCGCCGGACGGTCCGGGAATGTCGCGGTCGAGGACGGCGATGTCGTAGGTGTTGATGCTCAGCAGCTCCAGAGCGGTGCCGCCGTCACCGGCGATGTCGGCCGCGATCGCCTCGAGGCGCAGCCCATCGCGGATGGCCTCGGCCATGTAGGGCTCGTCCTCGACGACCAGCACACGCACGCCCGATTCTAACGGGCCGGCGCATATCGTCGCCGTATCGGAAACCGCATACGTGCGGGCAACACCGCGTTGCCTTGACTGGAAGGCGTGTCCTACCACCGGCCAGCATGGACAGCGGGCCCCCGCGCGCGATCGGCGGTCCTCGCTGTCTTGGTCGTCGTCGCCGCGCTTGTGGTGTCCCCGGTTGCCGTTGGCTGGAGGGCTCTTCGACGTCGGCAACATCACCCATCGTCGCGGAGCCGTCCACGCTCCGCCCGCACGACGGTGTCAACACATTCACCACACGCGGAAGGAAGAACGTGAGCAGAAAGCCACGGCCGCTGGCCGCCCTTGCCATGCTCGCCCTGATCGTCGCGGGCTGTTCGAAAGCACCGGCCGAGACCGGCACCAACACCGCCGCCAATCATGAGATGGCGGTGAAGTTCGCCACGTGCATGCGCGACAACGGCGTCAAGGAGTTCCCGGATCCGGACGCGTCGGGCGAGTTGACCATCGATGGGATAGCCAACGGCTCGTCAGTGGATACGAACAGCGCGGCGTGGACGAGGGCCATCGACGCGTGTAAGGACCTTCAGCCACCGGGGTTCACCGGCAACAGGCGGACCGTCCAGGAGCAGGAGAAGGCCCTCAAGTTCGCCCAGTGCATGCGCGACAACGGTGTGAAGGACTTCCCGGACCCCGCCCCGGACGGGCCCATCATCGACACGAATCAGATTCCATCCGCCGCGGGGAGGGGTGCTCACGACATTCCGGGGTTCCAGGAGGCGACGGAGAGATGCCGCGATCTCCTGGCGGGCGTGGTTAAGCAAGGGGACAAGTAGTGACGCGGAAGACGTGGGTGCTGGCCGGCGCGGCCGCTCTGGTCGCCGCGACCGTCGGTGGCGTTGTGGCCGCCACGTCCAATGCGAACGAAGCGATCGCCCAGGAGCCGCGAGCGAGCACCGCGAAGGTGGAGAAGGGGAAGCTGTCGGCCAGGGTCTCTATGTACGGGACGCTCACCTACCGGGCGCGGTCGGACGGCTCGCCGTACTCCGTGATCAATCGGGCCCGCGGCACCTACACCGAGCTGCCCAATGACGGCGACAAGATCGACTGCGGCGACGTGTTCTATCGCGTGGACGACAAGCCGGTGCTGCTGCTGTGTGGCGCCGTCCCGGCCTACCGCGACCTGCACTCCGGCGATGTGGGCAACGACGTCCGTCAGCTCAACCGGAACCTGCACGAACTCGGCTACGACGACGCCACCGGCGTGGTCATCGACCCGGGGGGCAACGCTTTCACGGGGAAGACGCAGAAGGCTCTCAGGGCGCTCCAGCACGACAAGGGCGCCGGCGTGACCGGAGAGCTTGATATCGATGACGCGGTCTTCCTGCCCGAGCCGCTGCGGGTCGCCAAGGTGAGCGGCGCACCCGGTGGATCCGCCCAGCCGGGTGCACAGGTCGCGCAGGCCACATCCGACCTGCTCGAGGTGCAGTTGGCCCTCGATCCGTCGCAGCAGGCCGACATGCGTAAGGGCGTCAGTGCTCAGATCACTCTGCCGGGCAACAGGTCGGTGACGGGAAAGGTGGAACGGTTGGGGACAGTCGCCCAGGTTCGCGCCGGGCACGAGCAGGACACCGGAAGCGCAACCATCCCGGCCTACATCAGCCTCGACGACCCCGAGAAGGCACGCGGGCTCGACCGGGCCCCGGTCCGGGTGGACATCACGACCACGGTGGTGGAGAACGCCCTGAGCGTCCCGGTTACCGCGATCGTGGGGAGGGCCGGCGGCGGGTTCGCGGTGGAGGTCGTACGCGCCGGCGGCGGGCGCGAGCTGGTCGACGTGGAGCTGGGCTTGATCGACTCCGCGGGCGGGCGGGTCCAGGTTGAGGGCGATCTTGGCGAGGGCGATGACGTTGTGGTGCCGTCGCTATGAGGGGCGGATCGGTTCTGGACCTGGACGCGGTGACCAAGGTCTACGGTGAGCAGCCGCCGGTGCTGGCCCTCCGGGGGGCTTCCTTTTCCGTCGAGCGGGGCGAGCTGCTGGCGATCGTGGGGCCGTCCGGCTCGGGCAAGTCCACGCTCCTGCACGTCATGGGGACGCTGGAGCGGCCCAGCAGCGGCGTGGTCCGGATCGGTGGGGTCGACGCGGCGCGGCTGAGCGATCGCGAGGTGTCGCTGCTGCGGGCTCGGGTGATCGGATTCGTCTTCCAGCAGTTCTTCCTGGCCGAACAGGCCACCGTGCGGGAGAACGTCGCCGACGGTTTGCTCTACGCCGGCGTCCCCGCGGCCGAGCGGTACAGGCGCGCGGATGAGGCGCTCGAGCGGGTCGGCCTGTCCGACCGCGTCAAGTTCAAGCCCACCAAGCTCTCCGGAGGTGAGCGGCAGCGGGTTGCGATCGCCCGGGCCGTCGTCGGGCGTCCGGCGATCGTTCTCGCCGACGAACCGACCGGGAACCTCGACAGCACCACCGGCGCGTCCATCATGGAACTCATAAGTGAGCTCAACGCCTCCGGCGCCACCATCATCATGATCACGCACGACGGCGCTCTCGCCGATCAGCTGCCTCGTCAGATCCGGTTGCTGGACGGGCACGTGGTCTCCGACACCGGCCGCGATCGCGGCGTCCTCGTCGCACCGATGGTCGGTACGGGAGCGACGGGAGGGGAGCGATGAGCGCCAAGGCCGGACGATTGCGGCTGCCGGACGGGCTGCGGGTGGCCAGTGTCGGGCTGCGCGCCCGGCCGCTGCGCGCCGCGCTGTCCGCGCTCGGTATCGCGATCGGAATGGCAGCGATCGTGGGGGTACTCGGGCTCTCCTCCTCCTCACAGGCCGGGCTGCTCGCGCAGATCGACCGGCTCGGCACGAACATGCTGACCGCCGAGGCCGGACAGAGCCTCACCGGCGGGCCGGCGAAGCTGCCCCTCGAGGCACAGGCGCGGATCACACACCTGGACAACGTCCAACAGGTCGCACACACCGCCCTGCTGAAGGAAAAGAAGGTCTACCGGAGCCCGATTATCCCGAAGGGCAACACCGGTGGTCTCCAGGTGCGGGCCGCCAGCCTGAACCTGCCATCCGTGCTCCGCACCGGCATCGCCCGCGGCAACTGGCTCAACGAGGGCACCGCCCGGGAGCCCGTCGCCGTGCTCGGTGCGGTCGCCGCCCAACGGCTGGGCATCGACCGGGTCCACCCCGATCAGCGGATCTGGCTGGGAGACCAGTGGTTCAACGTCGCAGGCATCCTGAAGCCCTCGCCGCTGCAGCCCGACATCGACAACAGCGCCCTCATCGGTTACCCGGCGGCCCAGGAGTACCTCGGTTATGTCAGCGTGGTCCGCGGCGAGCAGATGGCCGGCCCGGCGAGCTCGATCTACGTCCGCGCCGACATCGATCGCGTCGCGGCGGTGCAGTCGCTGCTCGCACGGACCGCCAACCCCGAGGCACCGAACGAGGTGAACGTCAGCCAGCCGTCCGACGTGCTCACCGCCAGGGCCGCCGCGGCGGGGGCGTTCGACAGGCTCTTTCTCGGGCTCGGGGTGGTGGCGCTGCTCGTGGGTGCCGTCGGTGTCGCCAACATTATGATCATCTCGGTTCTGGAACGCCGCTCGGAGATCGGCCTGCGTCGCGCCCTTGGTGCGACGAAGGGCAATATCCGGACCCAGTTCCTCGGGGAGTCGATCCTGCTCGCCGTCATCGGCGGCGTCGTCGGCGTGCTGGCCGGGGCCGCGGCTACGGCCGTGTACGCCAGCTCGCAGAACTGGGCCGTCGTGATCCCCGTCGAGGCGTGGTCGGGCGGCATCGCCTCGGCCATCCTGATCGGCGCGTTTGCCGGCCTGATGCCGGCCGTTCGAGCGTCTCGAATGCCGCCCACCGTGGCACTGCGAACGGTATGAGCAGGGGTGTCAGGCAGTGCCGATGCATCTGGCCGAGCCGGACCGCTGACGGCGTGAGGACCTCAGCGGACGGCCGGCTCATGGGGCGACGGGTTCTCGTGCCGGCGCGCCGTATGGTGCCGCGGCCGTGACCGCGCGGACGGCGTCGGCCACGACGGTGGCGTATATCCGTGTGGATACGAGTGTGTAATGGGTCGCTCCGGTGATTGTGGTGTGGCGGCTGTTGGTTGACAGAAGCGCCAGTTCGGCTTGCAGCTTGGTAAGTACCTCGGCGTACCGGTCCTGTTCGGTCACGCTGAGGACCACGAGTGGCAGGCCGCCCAGGTCGCGTGCGGCGTTGACCTGGTCGCGCGATTGCCGGCCCCAGGCCAGCAGGCCGTCGGCTCCGGCGGACCAGCCTTGTGGTCGCGCCAGGTAGGCGCGCATCTGGGCATACTCGTGCGCCGGAAGGCCGGCGATGAACGATCGTTCCGCGTGCATGAGGCGCAGCAGTCCGACGCGGGCGAGCGATGCGGTGACCCGGTTGCCGAGGGCGACGGTTCGCCCGTCGCGGGAGGCGGGAATGTTGACCCATTGGTCGGGGTGCGACGCGTCGACGAGCACGATGCCGACGACCTCGTCCGGATAGTGGTCGGCGAAGACCCGGCTCACGAGCCCGCCATAGGAGTGGCCGGCCAGCACGTACGGCGGTGCGATGCCGGCCGCGCCGAGGAGCGCGTGTAGGTCGTCGGCGCTGGTGGCGGTGTCCATCGCGGCGCGACCACCTTCGCTCCAGCCCAGACCCGCCCGGTCGTACGTGATCACGCGGTGGTCACGGGCGAGGTCGTCCCGTACCCATGCCCAGTTCGCCGACATGGAGGCCATTCCGGCCTCGAGGACGACGGTGGCGTTGGCCGTCGGCTGGCCGGTGACGACGATGTGCAGGCAGTGGCCCCCCACATCGACCAGCCGGCCGGGCGCGGGGTAGCGGCGGTGGTCGCGCCGGCTGGCGATCATCTGCCACAGCGCTCCGATCCCTGCCAGGGCGAGAATCCCGGCGATGACGACACCGACAGTCTGAAGCACGTTCATGTCGACTCCTTCGATGCGATCCGGTCAGCGGACGTGGGTGTCGAGGAAGGCGCGGAGCTCAGCGCGAGCAGAAAGCCTGGTTCAGGAGTCCGAGGAACGCCGCCCCCGCGGCAGGCTCCAGCGACAGCGGATCCTCATTGAGCATCAGCACGGTCTCGTGCTGGCTGTCGGGACTGATCCACGTGTAGACCAGGTAGCCGGGCGTGTTGCCACTGTGTCCCCAGGCGACGCCGCACGGGGTCCACCGCTGCACGCCCAGACCCGACCGGCTGGGCAGGTCCGCGCCGGTCACCTCGATCGTCTTCTTCATCTCGCGCATGAGCGGCGGGCTCAGCAGCCTGCCGCTGAACAGGGCTCGGTAGAAGCGGGCCGAGTCGTCCACTGTGCTCGTGATGGCGCCGGCGGTCCACGAGTACGGGTAGATTCCGGTGATGTCGAGGTCGGCCGGCGGATCGCCGAGGACGATGTATCCGTGGGCGTGCCGGCCGGCGATCTCCGGCCCGGTCGGTAGGCTTGTGTCGCGCAGGCCCAGCGGCCGCAGGATGCGCTCGCGCAACTCCTGGTCGAAGGTGTGGCCGGTGACTGCCTCCACGATGTAGGCGGCCAGGAAGTATCCCGTGTCCGAATAGGAGAAACGGGTGCCGGGCGGGAACAGCGGCTCGTGTTCGAACGCGAGGTTCAGCAGTGCCTGCGGCGTCCAGACGTAGCCGAGGTCACCGGCGAGGTACGGGGCCAACAGCCTCGGGTCGTCGCCGAAGTCGAACAACCCACTGTTGTGCAACAGCAGGTGCCGCACGGTGACGCCGGCGCCGTACCCGTGCGGGATGACACCCGGCAGCAGGTCGTCCACCATGTCGTCGAGGCCGAGCCGGTCCTCCTGGACGAGCTGCAGGACCACGGTGGCGGTGAAGCTCTTCATCTGGCTTCCGGCGCGGAACCGGTCGGTGACGCGCATCGGTCGGCCCTCCCCCATGTCGGCCACCCCGCTGGCCAGCCGGACGGTACGGCCGCCGTGCCGGTCGTACAGGATCGCACCCGGCGCTCCGGCCGCGACGAGCCCGTCGAGGGCCGCCTGGAGGGCTCGGTCGGTGTGACCGGCCGGTGTGGACAGTGCGGCGTTCGCCGCCCCGGCCGAGAGGGTCACGGCCAGCGCTGCCGAGGCCGTCAGCAGCAGTCGGGTGAATCTCATTGGTCGCTCCCATCGGTATTCGGTTGGGTCGGGGTGGTGGGCTCCTCGCTGCGCGGCGATGACGTGGGACGCTCGCCGGGGGCAGCGACGTGCCGGCTGGGGGTGGCGTCGTCGGGTCGGGCGGGGTCGGGATCGTCCTGGATCACCCGGGTCTTCATCGTGGGTTCCTCCTGCGTATCCGGGGGTGCTCATCACGCTGGCAGGCACCGGCGACGACGGTAAGGCGGGCGACTGGCGGTTTCGGGTACGGGTTTCTGGTGTCTTGCGGCACCGGTTGTCCGCCCATGGATCGAAGGGCGCCTCTGGTGATGGCGCGGGCGCGGGCGTACGGTGGGCCCGGGCGCCACCCTTCAACCCGGCCGCTCCACGACTGTTCGGAGGTGACACGTGCCGGGAACCGCACCGGGCCTTGGCGTGTTCACCAAGCCACCAACGCCATCCGTGTTGGTGGCGATCGCCTCCGCGCTGACCGCGGGCGTGGCCGGTGCGGTTGTCCTGGCCGCGGCCACCGGGACGTCCCCCGTCCACGCCGCCCTGCTCTGTTGGATCTCCCTGTCCTACGGGGGCAGCGGGCTGGTCGCCTGGTGGCGCCGACCGGCCAACCGGTTCGGCCCACTGATGATCCTCACGGGATTCACGGCGCTGGCGACGACCTTGAGCTGGGCCGACGGCCGTACGACGCAGACCATTGGGCTGGCCCTGGACCTGGTGCCGCTGGTACTGATCGTCCACGTCTTCCTCGCCTTTCCAGCCGGACGCCTCAATCCCGTCGACCGCCTGCTCGTCGGCACGGGGTACCTGGCGGCGGTTGGCGCGCAGCTGGTTGTGATGGCGCTCGGCGGCCTCGGTGGGCAGCACGCGCTCCGCGTCGTGGATCAGCCGGCCAGGGCCGATGTCGTCTACCACGTGGAGCTCGTGATCATCAGTGCGGTCGCCCTGGCCGCGGTCGCGCGACTCGCCACCCGGCGGCTGGCCGGCGGGCGGCCGCTGCGTCGGTCGCTGACTCTGCTCATCGACTCCTTCGCCATAGGGCTGGTGGCGATCGCCGTCCTGCTGCTGGTCGGTGTGTTCGGCCAACTGGTGTTCCCGGCGGTGCAGCGGATCGCCCTGGCCCTGCTCGGCCTGGCCCCGATCGCATTCCTGGCCGGCCTGCTACAGGCGCGGCTGGCCCGCACCGCCGTCGGTGATCTCGTGCTCGAGTTGCGCGGCCAGCCGACGGATCTGCGCGGGCCGCTCGCGCGGGCCCTACGGGATCCGTCTCTGTCCCTTGTGTACTGGCTGCCCCAGTTCGACAGCTGGGCGAGCCCGGACGGCAGACCGGTCGAACTGCCGACCGACGGGCGCCGGCTGACGTTCATCGAACGCGAGGGAAAGCGGGTCGCCGCCCTGGTGCACGACCCGGCACTGCGCGACGAACCCGAACTGCTGGGCGCGGTCGCCGCCGCGGCCGAGATCGCCCTCGAGGCCGGAAGGCTACAGGCCGAGTTGCGTGCCAATGTCGAGGAGCTACGCGGCTCCCGGATGCGAGTCATCGAGGCGGCCCAGAAGGAGCGGCAGCGACTCGAGCGCGACCTTCACGATGGGGCGCAGCAGCGTCTCGTCGCGCTGTCGCTCAACCTTGGCGTGCTCCAGACCCGGTTGGATGACAATGCCAGGCAGCTTCTGGCCGAAGCCAGGCAGGAGATCGCGGTGTCCCTGGAGGAGCTACGCGATGTCGCCCGGGGACTCCATCCCGCCGTGCTCACCGCCCATGGTCTCGGTGTCGCGCTGGAGTCGCTGGCGGCCCGGGCGCCGGTGCCGGTCCGCTTGACCGTCGATGTGGAGGGACGGCTCGACGAGGCTGTCGAGGTCGCGGCCTACTACGTGGTCTGTGAAAGCCTGGCCAACATCGGCAAACACGCCCAGGCGACGGAGGCCACCGTGGACGTCAGTCACCCCGACGGTCTCGTCGTCGTGGAGGTGGTCGACGACGGTGTCGGTGGTGCCGACACCGAACGGGGCACCGGTCTGCGCGGTCTGGCCGATCGCGTCGAGGCCCTCGGCGGCCGGCTGAGGGTCTGGACGCCGCTCGGCGGTGGCACCCGGGTCAGGGCGGAATTGCCGTGCGGGTAGCGATCGCCGAGGACAGCGTCCTGCTGCGTGAGGGGCTGGCCCGGCTGCTCGGCGATGCCGGGTTCGACGTGGTCGCCCGCTGCGGCGACGCCGACACCCTGCGCCAGGCCATCCGGGGCCGCCTGCCCGACGTGGTCATCCTGGACATCCGGTTGCCACCCACCCACACCGACGAAGGGCTGCGTGCCGCCATTGAGCTCCGCGCTGCCCATCCCGGTCTCGGGGTGCTCGTGCTGTCCCAGTACGTCGAACTTGGTCTGGCCATGAAGCTGCTCGCCGACTCCGCCGACGGCGTCGGCTATCTGCTCAAGGACCGCATCAGCGACGTCCCCGAATTCCTCGACGCCGTCCGACGCGTCGCCACCGGGGGTTCGGCCGTCGACCCCACCATCGTGTCCACTTTGCTGTCCCGGCGCCGCCACGACGACCCGCTCGGCCAGTTGACGCCGCGGGAACGGGAAGTCCTCGAGCTCATGGCCACCGGCACCTCCAACCAGGGCATCGCCGACCGTCTCGTGATCACCCTGCGCGCCGTGGAGAAGTACGTGTCCAGCATCTTCGGCAAACTCGGCCTGCCGGCCACCGGCAGCGAGTCGCGCCGGGTGCTGGCCGTACTGCTGTTCCTGCGCACCTGAAGCCCCACGTCCGCACGCTGCGACGGCTGCGGCACTCCCGTGCGAGGTGACCGCGGGACGGTCGGTACCGCGGACGCACACATGCGGTGGCCGGCCCGGTAGGCCGACCACCGCTTCATGGAAAGGGATTACTCGTCGCAGACGCGGTCCGGCGACGACTGTGGCTGGATGAGGTAGTCGTCGATGGCCGCACGGGCACACGGCGACGTGTAGTACGAGGTGTGGCCGTCACCGGTGCGAGTCAGCAGGTCGCTGCCCTCGATCTGGGCGTTCAGGGTGTGCGCCCACGAGTACGGGTCGGACGAGTCGTGCACGGCGTGCACCATCAGGGTCGGTACTCCGCGGACATTCAGCGTGCGGGGTGGGTTGGCGGCCGGCACCGGCCAGCCGATGCAGAGGTTCACCCGCCAGGTCTCCGACGCGCCCTGGAGGTGCGGCGCGAGTTGGCGACCCAGCTGCATCCGCTGGCGCATCTCGGCCCAGCTGTCGACCTGCGGCACATAGTCGCCGCAGGCGATGCCGAGCTGGTTGAACAACCCCTGCTGCGGCACGTCCGCCGACGGCACCGTCGCGAAACCCCTGGCGTCGCCCGCCATTGCCGCCACGAGCGCCCGCGACAGGCCGGCCCACGACGCGTCGGGGCCATAGATCGACGGCTCCTTCAGGGTGAGGTAGCCGATCGTGCCCATCCGGATGTCCTCGCCGGTCAGCGGCCGCAACGCCCCGTCCACCGGGATGGGGTGGGCGTCGGCGTCAGCGACGAGCCGGTCGAATGCCGACGCGACGTCCTGCCCCCGCAGCGCGCACGTCGGCGCGGTGTCGCACCAGCGTACGAACCGGTTGAACGAGTTCTCCTCGGACATGATCTCCGCTGCGACCTGCGCCCCCTCGGCCTGGCTGTGATCCAGGGCCGCGTCCAGGACCATCGCTCGAATGTGCCGCGGGAACATCTCGGCGTGGTTGGCCGCCACCTGCGTGCCGTAGGAGATGCCCAGCCAGTTCACCCGGTCGACGCCGAGGGCCATTCGCAGCGCCTCGTGGTCGCGGGCGGCGGTCGCGGTGTCCATGTGACGCAGCAGCGGGCCGGTCTGCCGCAGGCAACTCAGCCCTACCTCGCGGTTGTGTCGGCGCAGTTGCTCGAACTGCTGCTCGGTGCGCGGGAACAGGGTGGTCTCGGGCGTGAGGGGGTTCACTCCGCAGCGCGGCATCACGCTGTTGCCCGTGCCACGCGGGTCGAGGCCGACGATGTCGAACCGGGCGCGCAGCGTTTCGGAGAAGTAGTTCTCGGCACCGACGACATACCTCGCGCCGCCGTCTCCCGGGCCGCCAGGGTTGAAGAACACGGTCCCGACCCGGGCCGCGGGGTTGTCGGCGGGATGGCGCGCGAGCGTGAGCGACACCCGTTCGCCATGAGGTTTCGACCAGTCAAGCGGTACGCGCAGCATCCCGCACTGTACGGCCGGCGCCGTCGCGCACGGCGTCCAGTCGATGCGGAACGTCGGCGGACCGGTGGTCGACGGCCTGGCATACGCCGGGACGAACCCCGCGGTCAGTCCGCAGACGAGCAGAGCGCCGGCACCTAGCCGGGCGATGATCGGTCGTCGCATATCAATGGCTCCTCGCCTCGGAATCGATCTGCATCAACAGTCGCAGCGACCCCGGACGTCGATAAGCCGGTCAGCCGGTCAACGCGCGGTTCGGGTTTCTGGTGTTCATCGTGGGCCGGCGAAGCACTAGCCGGAGTCGAGATCCTGGCATCCGCATACCGGCCGGCCGTACCTGACACCGTGAACCGACGGCCACGTCACCGCAGCGGTCGTTCATGGCCTCCGCGAGCCGGTGCCAGTACGACGGAGACGCTCGAGGGCGTCATTCTCCGACAGCGAGGTGATGGGCTGCCCGATCGTGTGCTGATACTTGGCGTCGTAGGCCCTGGTCCAGACGCCCGCCGCCCACGACCGTTGGAGTTCGTCGGTGCTGAACTCCCGGCCACGCGCATGGCAATAGGCGGCGAGGAATCGCTCAGTGTCATCGACGGTGGCTAGCTCGTCCGCGCTGACGGTCGAATACAGCGCGGCGGCGAAGCCGACCAGGACGGGTTCGCTCTCAGCGGCCACGCTGTCCCAGTCATGCACCACCAGCAGCGCGTCTCCGCTCCAGCGCAGATTGCCGGCAAGCCAGTCGCAGTGGCCGATCACGGCTTCGGACTCGCTGGCTCGCAGCCGGTCACGGGCGCGGCGCCCGGCCTCGTTGATCCACTCCGCTCCGGCCACCTCGTTGAGGTTGACATCAGGGTCCTCCGGACACGGCCACAGTCCGTCCCCGGCGTGGTTCCAGGCCGCCCACGACGGCGCCGGGTCGAGTGTGGACACCTCGGCCGGCCGGGGGGCCAGCCGGATCAGCCGCGCGAACGCTTCGGCGAAGGCCCGCGCCGCGTGGTCCGTGCTCGGGAGCATGGCTCCGCCGGCGACGTAGGCCTCCGCGGTTGCCACGTCGGCGCCGAAAGGAGCGGCGCCCGTGAGCGGCCGGGGGCACGGATAACCGGCCTGGAACATGCGGCGCTGAACTTCGACGCATGCCGCGATCCGCGGCGAGTCCGGACGAACCTTGACCACGACCTCGCGGCGATCAGCCAGCCGGAGTCCTACGACGGCAGATAGGTGCCCGGATCTGAACATCTCATCCGCTGGCGGGCTGCCGAGATACTCCATGCACCACCGGGCAAGGCGGCCAGGATCGACGGCCCGCGCGCGAGGTGACACCTGAGCATCCTCACATGCGCCGTTGGTGTCCCGGAGCTGGGAGGGCAGGACGACGTCACGTCAACTCCGCCGCCCAAAGCATCAAGATCAATTAGTCGGCCCATCCGTACTGGCCGCCATCCCTTTGCAGAGCGCTGGCGATGCCCGAGGATAGGCCGGTGGAGTTGTTGATCGCCCGCAACCCGGATCCGGACTCACGGTTGCCGTTCCTGCTGCGGGTGCCGCTGCCACGGCCGATCGTGATGCGGACCTCGGGCACCTGGCCGCGCACGACCGCGCTGTACTGCCACCCCGTCGCGGCCGACGAGTGGCCGGCCCAGCCGGAGCTGGTGGAGCGGATCCCGTTGCGCTCCTGCGCCCGGCGGGGTGCGGCGATCGACCTGGTGGCCGATCGGAGCCGGGAGAACCGGTCCCAGCTGGTGTTCACCACCGCCCGCGGCCGGGACATGATCTTCTGGCAGTCGCCCCGCACCCGCAAGCAGGCCCGGCCTCAGGTCCGGGTACCCACGGCCCGGGCCGCCGGGCTGGCCGAGCTGCGCATCGTTGTGGACACCCACGAGCAGTACCCGTACCGGTTCGCCAACCAGCAGGTCACTGTGGTGCGGCGGGCGCTGCCCTGCGGCGACTATGGCCTGGTCGTCGACGGCCGGCTGGTCGCCGCGGTCGAACGCAAGTCGCTGGCCGACCTGGTCTCCAGCCTGGTCGAGGGCCGGCTGCGCTACGCGCTGGCCGACCTCGCTGCCCTACCGAGAGCCGCGGTCATCGTCGAGGACCGCTACTCGAAAGTGTTCACCCTCAAACACGTGCGGCCCGCCGTCGTGGCCGACGGGCTGGCCGAACTGCAGGTGCGCTGGGCAGACGTGCCGATTGTGTTCGCCGAGACCCGCCGCCTGGCCGAGGAATGGACCTACCGCTACCTCGCCGCCGCCCACACCTGGGCCGCTGGCGAACAGGCCGGCACCATACGGATCGGCCCCCACGTCGGCGACCTGGACCGCGCACCCCAACAGCCCCTACCGTCCACGGCCGAGATCCGCGCCTGGGCACTTACCAACGGGATCGCCGTGCCGGCCCGCGGACGACTGCGACCCGAGGTCCACGCAGCCTACAACGCCGCCCACCACAGCGAAGACCAAGACGACCCACCCCCATGACATCGTCGGTCACAGCGCGATCGCGTGCTCTTCGCGCTGGACAGTACAGCTGGCGTTCCGCGTCGCCGATCTCTTGGTACGCCCGGGCCGCCCGACCAGACGACAATCGGCGCCTCGATGATCGATCTCAGTCGCTGAGCTGGACCACCGCAATCAGTACTTCGCCGTCAACCGCGCGTGAGGTATGACCCTGGCCCGTCGTGTCCTCGAGCAGGATCGCGCTACCGGGGATGAACAGGCGCGCCTCGCCGTCGCTGGCGATCGTCTCGACCGAGCCTGCGACCACCACCATCAACTGCCGCCGCGGCGCGGGGTGCGGATCGCCGTACCACCCGGCCGGGATCCGCAGCATCAGCGCTCGCTCGGCCGCGATCGGTTCGGTGACCTCCACAGGTGGCGCCGGCGGCGCGAAGTCGGTCTCCGTCGCGTTCCACTCCCGCGTGCCGAAATGGGATTCGCCCGCCTCATCGGTATACAGCCGAGCTATGACCACGTCCGGCACGGCACCTCCGTCTGACTGGATCTCATCCGCCATGGGTAGCCCGCCTGCCCTGCACATCGCCGCGGGCGGATCGGGCAAGATGATCGAGATATGAGAGTACAAGGACGCTTGACGGAGTCCCGACGCAGGTGGCGCCTGGCCAGCGTGGCTCCGCGACTGGTACGCCGTCGTCATCCGCACCCACCACGGAGCGACCGCATGATCTACGCGGCGGGCGGCGCACCTGGTGGGTGGTCCGACAGTACGTGGATCACACGTTGTCGCGTCCGCTCCAGATCCACGTCGAGTCTCGTGAACACCTGGGCCGCCACACCCTCGCCGAGGCGGAGAAGTCCGAGCAGAATGTGTTCCGGGCCGATGTGGTCGTGGCCGAGCATGAACGCCTCGTTGAGGCTCAGCTCGAGCGCCTTCTTCGCGTCCGGAGTGAACGGAACATGGCCGCCGGGAGGCTGCTGACCGCGACCGACGATCTCCTCCACCTCCTGGCGGGCGGCATCAAGGGAGATCCCGATGCATTCAGGAACGTTCGAGCCGCTCCCCTCCCCCTCCCGAATGAGACCGAGCATGATGTGCTCCGAGCCGATGTAGGCGTGGTCGAGGAGCCGGGCCTCATCCTGAGCCATGACCACAACTCGTCGAGCTCGGTCGGTGAAAAGCGCAAACACGCCTGACCTCACCAACTCCGAATGACTGCTCTCGATGGTCTGCCCAGCGTAGCCTTCGCGCCGCGTTCACGCGCCAAGACGGACGCCGCCGGTCTGCCTGGTGATGGCGTCGTGACCTGGCCCGCGCGGCCTGCTCAAGCACGATGTCTTGGTGGCCCTCCGCGATACCAGTCGAGGCACGGCCGGCCGGGTGGGACGCGGCGATGCGCTCCACCGCGTCCTGCACGGATCGGAGGTCGAGCTGCTCGACGAGGCGCGCTCGCCGTCCGCGATCGGAGAACGGGCGGAGCTTCGGTACCGCCGGGGCCGGGCACCGAATCGCCGCACGCCGAGCCGGGGATCATGCCGCCCTCAATCCGCCATAGTGTGGTTCTCAGCTGGAAGGAGGTACGGAAGCCAATGGCCTCACAGCCGGTCGAAAGCCCTCGACAAGCGCGCAACCCCACTGGCCAACTCCTAGGCCTTGCCTGGCTAATGATCATCTGGACGATATGCACCGTATCGGCGGCGCAGGATTTACCTCATTGGTGGTGGCCGCACGCCACGGCCACCGTTGCCGAATGCGAACCTGGAATCGGCAAGAGCAGCGGAAGTGTCTTCTGTACCCTCAACTGGTTCGAAAACGGCGCACAACACACAACGGTGATGGCGTTCACCAAAAGGCATCAGCCTTTGCCGGGATCTACGCTGACACTCGCGGTGAACGGCAACGCGGCACAGGAACCCCGCCTACTCCTCAAATCAACACTTTTCGCCGTCGTCATATTCACCGCCCAGGCGGCTGCGTTCGTCGGGCTCGTCCTCTGGTACCGGCGAGCGAAACGGCGTTGGCGGTCACGTTGGACCAGCGTCCTAGATTTGCCGCTTCCCGCAACAATCTGGCCAGGTGCTCCTGATCGACAGTAGGGATGAGGCGGCGCGGCACCGGGCCGGGTGAGCCGACGTGCGGCGGCGACGGCAGGAAGATCCGAGCCGTCAGCGCCCCAGATGTCGCACGGCTCACCGCGAGCACCAGGCCATACAAGAACTGCCGAGGAACGAGTGCCCGGGCGCGAGTTCGTCTCGGCTAGGTGAGGACGCCCGGCTCGAGGTGGCACGGTGTCATTGGGCCGGCCGTCCGTCGCGGCGCAGAATCTTGGTCAAGATTCCTCGGTTGCGGGCCGCGAACGTTGCCACCGCGCCTACACCGAAAACGCAGAGGCTGCGCTCCCAAGGGTGGCCGAGGATGCCGAACGAGTAGTCTCGGCCGACGAAGATGGTGTAGTCGCCATTTGGGAACAGACCGCCAACATCCCAGCCCGGCACTTCTTCCGGTTCGTCGATGCTGTGCGGGCGAAACAGGTGCGACGGATGGACCCAGTCGTGGAAGACGACCGTCTCCGGCCACTCCGTGCAGTCCTGAAGCGTGCCGAGCACGAGGGCGGCGACAGCACGCGAGCCCGCGGCGAACCCACCCGGATGGCCGCCAGTGAAGATCGGCCCCAGATCCCACGCAACCGAGGGGCTCGGTTCCACGATCGCTGGCCACCTGTCCGGGTTGGTGCCGGCGCGGAACTGGTAGCGATCGGCGAACTCGGTCCACAACACCGCCCCCGCCTCCGGGTCGAGTCCGACCCAGACCTCGTCCTCCACGAGCGAAGCGTAGGCGACCAGCCGGCACAGGAGCCGCGAAGCCAGCGGCGCCAGCGCCTCGCTCATCGCCTCCGACAGACCGGTCACATCGCCAGGTCCGCCAGCAACCGGGACCCGCGTGGTTGACCACGCCACGCCCCTCCACCGTGACCACGACCTTCGGCCACGAGATAGGGTCCCTGTCTATGGACATGCTGAAGGGCGACCGGATCGCTGAGGCCAACCTGACCGACTGGCGCAAACTGGGCCAGGGACTGCATGCCCGCTACCTGGTCCACGACTTCGGCACCGGCGCGCGGTTCGTCACTGCGGTGGGCGAGGCGGGCGACGCGCTCGGCCACCACCCGCGCGTGTCGATCGGCAACGGGTACGTCGACCTCAAGCTGATCACCGACGACGCCATCTACCGCGACGACGAGGGCACCGAGCACGTCGTCGAATGGGTGACCCAGCAGGACGTCGACCTCGCGCGACGGATCACCGAGATCGCCGCCGACCAGAAGATCGACGCCGACCCGGCCTCGGTCAGCGTGATCGAGCTCGGCCTCGACACGGCGCGCTCCGCGACGATCGCCCCGGTGTGGGCCGCCCTGCTGACCGGGAGCACCGAGGCCCAGGGCCGCGGGTGCATGGGCGACGACGTCCGGGACGTGACGGGACGGGTACCGATCCTGTGGTTCGGGGACGCCGACGAGCACGAGACCCCGCGTCAGCGGTTCCACATCGAGGTATATGTGGCGCCTGAGGTGGCCGAGCAACGGATCGCCGCCGCCGTCGCCGCGGGCGGGACCGTCGTCGATGACAGCAACGCGCCCTCGCTCACCGTGATCGCCGATCAGGACGGCAACAAGGGAATCGTATGCGTCGACGTGTCCGCCGCGAAGAAGGAGTGAACCGCCAACTCGGGTGACCTGCGGCTGGTGGTCGACCCGTTGAACGGCAGCCGCGAATCCCTCACGAGCTTCGCCAGTTCGGTCACGACCAGATTCCGCCCCCGAAGCGGGGACCACCGGGGGACCATACGCTTTTGCTGCCGGGAGGCACCAAGCGCCGCCGCGAGCCTTGTCCACTGTGGTCGCGTGGACCTGACCAGCTGACCGCCAGCCGCAACGTCCTTGGGGTTGTGGGTTCAATCCGGCTGACCGACAGAGAAACTGCAGGTCAGCGGCCGCTTGGGCCAACGGTGTACTGCGTGGTCATGCTGGACAGGCTTATCCCGCGAGATCGTGGGCTGATCGATCGATTCGACCCATGTCGAGGTTGAGCATTATCGATCTCATCTCCGGGGTATGCGTGCGGCGTCCCGTGCCCTACGGGAGGAAGAGCCATGCTCGAGGAGGTCGCATGAGAAGATCAGGGCTGAGGCTGTCCGCGCTCCTAATCGCGCTGGCGGCATCGACCGCTGTCCCGGTCGCTGTACCCGATGCCGCGGCGGCAAACACGTTTCCGACCAATCCCATGGGTTTCGCGTACGCATCGACCGCGAACGTTTCCCAGTACGGCCACCCCGCCGGGATGGTGGTCACGGGGCGGTGCAACCGGTACGCGCCGGAGTTCCAAACTGCCCGGGGCAACGGCGCGGAGATCCTGGCCTATCTGAACGTCGCGGAGCGGGGTGACAGCCGGGTTTGTGCAGCCGATGAGGAGTTCTACGGTGGTCCGTTCGGTACGACTCCGCTGTGGCCGTTCCCGACCTACGGACAGCGAAAGAACTTCCAAGGCAACAACTACGTCACCTACCTCACAGACATGAGGGTCGGGTCGGCTTGGGTGGGCCAGGCGGTGGCCTACATCGAGAACCTTATGCGCGAGGACAAGGTCGACGGGGTGTTCCTCGACGTCGTAGGCGCTCGCCTGTGGTCCGGGCTGTCCGACTGGAGGAACTGGCCGCAAGACGAGAAGGACAGATGGACCGACGGCAACGTCGACCTGGTCCGCCGGCTCGACGCCAAACGTCGCGCTATCAACCCGCGGTTCATCATCGTCAACAACAATCTGTGGGACCACTCCACCACCAACCCCCGTGGCCTGGCTGCCGAGCCGTACGTCGACGGCATCTGCCTGGAACACAACCTCTTCGACGCCGAACACTTTCGGTTGGCCGGCAAGCCCTACGGCAATCTCGGCCACCGGCGCGTGATCGCCGTCGGCCGTACCCAGCAGGAAGCCGTGGACTGGGCTGGCGTCCAAGGCGTCACCCACGTCTCCAGCCAGACCGACTACGGCCAAGTGCCCACGCCACCGGTCGGGTTTCACCGGCTCACCGACCGGCCGAAGACGTTCGGTCGCACGAGCGTCGCGGCCAACTCCTCCGGCGGGATGACGGCCGATCAGAAGCGCGGCTCGATGTTCACCCTGACGCAGAAGGCGACTGTGTTCCGGCTCTTCGCGTACCTGGACGGCGGCGGCTCGACCGAGGGTAGCCAGGGCGTGCGCATGGTCCTCTACCGCGACAGCGGCGGCGTGCCTGGCGCGCGCCTCGCGCAGAGTCCCATCGCGACGATCGTCGCCGGTCTGAACGGCCGGTGGGTCGCCTTCAACCTGCCGCCCACCGCGCTCGACCCGGGCGCGTACTGGATCATGATCCACACCGGCGCGACCGGAGGCGTCGCCCGCAACCGTGGGGACGGCGCCGCCAACTGGTACAGCAACCTGGATACCTTCTCCGACGGCGCGAGCAACCCGTTTGGTACCGGCTGGACCGGCAGCGTCACGCTATCGGTCTACGCCAACTACACCGTCGGCTACTAGGTTCTCGCTCCGGTCCGGGCCGCCTCGTCCGGCGACCACTAGGCACGACCGTGCGCGCCGGCAGCCAGCCTCAGTCACATTCCGTAGCGCCCGGTCGGCGGCAAGTCGCATCGTTCGCGCCGCCTTGCCGGCCAGGCCCCTTGGTGATGTTGGACTGTGTTTCCGCCTTCACCACTCGGGGCCGACGACCCACACGGCAGTTGTGGGAGACGAGGCCGCCGGTCGGGCGCTAGGGTACGGTCCGTGATCGGCAGATCGAGGTCGGGCCGAGTGCGTTGCCAACTCGGCGGTGAGCACATCGCGTACTCGGCCCGGCTGCGCCTGCAGAGTGCCCGGTGGAGTGACGCCCTCAGTTCCTTGCAACTGTCTCGGGACGAGGCCGCGCAGCACTGGCTTGGGTGGACGCCGGACGAGGCCCGGCGTGACTTGGCGTTGCTCGGTCACGATCCGCTGTTGATCAGCTCGTCCTGCTTGTCTTTCGTGGGCTTCGACGTTCACACGGACCGCATCATCGCCTCGATCACCTTGAACCGAATCGCGGCCGACACGCACGACATCGGCGCAGTAGTGGAACCAACGGCTCGAGGGCAGGGATACGGACGCGAGGCGCTGGCCACGGTGTCCCGCATCGCCCACCAGCATTTCGGCATCGCCGCACTCCGCGCGGGCTGCGAGTCGACCAACGTTGTGAGCCGTCGCTGGCTCGAGTCATGTGGCTTCGTTCGCGTCGACGGCCCGACCAAGCACACTCTGCCGAACGGCAGGGTCGCGGACGCCCTGTGGTGGCACCACGCCGACCCGACGGCCAAGCGAAGGTGCCGTAGCCCGCTCACCGCGTGACGGAGCGTTCTGGTCGGTCTCCACCCGGCGGCTGACACTGGCGGGACGCCGTCCGCGGCGGCGGGCACGGCGTGCGCAACCTCCATCTGGTCACCGAGCCGGACGACCGGCGACACGTCGCCGCGTGACGCGCGACGGGTCACCCAACTCGCCAGTTGAGTCGCCCACCAACGGCTGGTTGGGTTGATGGGGCTGAGATCGGCTCCTACCAGCGGATCGCACCGGGTGGCAGTACGGCGTGGACGCCGACGACCTGGTTCACGATCTGGGTCACCCGCAGGTCGACGGTCACGCTGGCGAGCGCGATCGCGTCTCGCGGGGACAGCCCGTGTAGCCGGCCGAGCAGGCCGAACATCGCCTCCAGCGCCGCATACGCCGCGTCATCGAGCGTGTCGCCGAGGCCCATGGCGACCCAGCCGGCCGGTGTCTGGGCTATCGGCGTGTTGATCTTGAAGTCGTCACGCAGGTCGAACGTCAGGTCCACCCGTTCCATCGGGCATTCGATGGCGACACCGCTGACCTCTCCGTCGCCCTGGGCGGCGTGCCCGTCGCCGACGGAGAACAATGCACCGTCCACCGGCACCGGCAGGTACAGCGTGCTGCCCGCGACGAGCTCCTTGCAGTCGAGATTGCCGCCGTGCCATCGCGGCGGGATCGTCGAGTGCCGACCTGGTTCGGCCGGCGGCATTCCCAGCACCCCCAGGAACGGACGCAGCACCACCGTGTGGCCGTGCTGGTTGCGGCCGGTCATCGTAACCGGGTCCAGCCGCCAGCGGTGCACGACGACGTCCCTAACGACGCCGTACCGCTGGTTGAACACGGTCGGCGGTCCACCGCCGAGGCAGTGCCCCCATCCGCCAGGCACGACATCGGTGATCCGGACCGCCAGGGTCATGCCGGGCCGCGCCCCACGGATCGCGATCGGACCCACCAGCGCGTGGCCGAACGACTCCTGATACACCGGATGCCGCGGGCGATGCCGGTAGTCGGCGTCCGGACCCGTGAACGGATGCGTCGACCAGCCGGACTCCAAGGTGCGCACGCGGACCGAGTCGCCCGGCTCGATCGTCAGCACCGGTCCACGATCAACCGAAAAATCGCCGTGCAACGTACGCTCATCCGGCTCCAACACGTACGTCCGGCCCATCGACGCTCCCCGATCATGAGTGCTCCAGGCTACCCGTCCACCGCAGGCAATTGCCACGGACTAGCGGACGGGCCGCGGGACCATCGTGGCCGCATTCTACGAGCACGCACGCGGCCGCGGGTGAGCAACTCACAGCCGATGCCCGGCACCGGCCGTTCACCAGGTGCTGGAGCCGCCCGGGATCTCGCTGTCGCAGGCGAAGAGATCGCTCCATTTCGTTCCTAGGCCGAACGCGCTGCCATCGCTGATGGCGACGTAGGCGTTGCAGCCGGCGGTACGGGTGAACGTGACCACATCGTCGCGGCCATCGACGTTGAAGTCGCCGACGCCAGGGATCTCGTTGTTGCAGGCGAAACCCTGATTCCACGTGGTGTTCGGACCGAATCCGAAGCCTTGGCTCGTGACCACATAGACATTGCAGTCGCCGCCTCGGCTGAACGACGCCAGGTCGTCGCGGCCGTCGCCGTTGAAGTCGCCGACGGCGGGGATGTTGCTGACGAAGTCGAACGCCTCGTGCCACTTGATGCCGGTGCCGACGAAGCTCGTCCCGTTGCTGGTGGCCACGTACACGTCGCCGGTGAAGCCGCGGGTAAAGGTCACGATGTCCGCCTTGCCGTCGCCGGTGAAGTCGCCGACCGCGGGAATCTCGTTCCCGCAGCCGAACATGTCGTGCCATCTGGTGGCCGGTCCGAAGCCGGAGCCCGTGCTCAGTGAGACGTACACGTCACAGTCCGTACCCCGGTAGAACGCGGCGATGTCGTCCCGGTTGTCGCCGTTGAAGTCACCGACCGCTGGCACCGCGAGGCCGCACGCGAACATGTCGCGCCATTTGCTCGCCGTCCCGACGAAGCTCGTGCCATTGCTCAGGGCCACGTAGACGGCGCAGGACCAGCCGCGGGTGAACGTCACGATGTCCGACCTTCGGTCGCCGTTGAAGTCGCCCACCAGTGGGAACTCCTCGCCGCAGCCGAACGAGTCGTGCCACTTCGTACCAGGGCCGAACGTACCCAGCTGGCCGCGGGCCACGTAGACGTCACAGGTCGTGCCGCGGGTGAACGTGACGACGTCGTCGCGACCGTCGTTGTTGAAGTCTCCACTGTGGCTGATCGCACCATCGTTGGCCAGCGACGGGATCTGGCTGATGATCCAGCGCGAGATGGCACCCTCACCGACCCGCGCGTTGGCCGCGACCTGAAACGGACCACAGCTTCCCATCTCCCCGCTGAAGGTGCCGACGAGCCGATGGCCGTGACCCGACGAGGCGATCACCGGACCGCCGGAGTCGGCCAGGCAGCCGCCCGCGCCGGTGATCACATGGCCGGTGCCAAGCATCGACTTGGGATCAAAGTTGCTGTTGAGCTGCGTCATGTAGGAATCGCTGAGGATCGGGACCGTCACCTTCATCAGGTTGGGGATCGAAGAGCCACCGGAGTAGGTCGCACCCCAACCGATCACCTGCACGCTGTCGCCGGTCTCCCAGAGGTCGCGGTTGGAGCTGAACGCGAGCCGGATCGGAGTCCTGGCCGATGGCGAGCTCAGTTTGAGCAGCGCCACGTCGTAGTGGATGCTGGCGGTGGTGTAGCTCGGGTGGAGGCTGACCTCGGTCACGAGCCGTAACTCGCCATCGGCCACGTTGAGGTCGTTCCGGCCGATGGCGGCGACGGTGAGAATCTCGGGCTTCCAGTACGCGACGCAATGCGCCGCGGTCAGCACCCAGTCCTTGTCGATGAGCGCGCCGCCGCAGAAGTGCTGCAGCGGCACGCCCGACTGAAGCGAAACCGCGTACGGGAACTCACCACTGCCGGCCGGTGCACCGGCGACGATCCTCGGCGCTGGCCCGGGTCCGGCCTGCGCGGCTGGCGCGCCGAGCGAGATCACAAGTCCGGTACCCAGCACCACCGCGCCGAGGCGGCGCAGGAACGACGGGTTCACGGCCCTCCCCTTCCCGCAATGCCGGCCCACTCGCCGGTGCATATCAGGATGCGCAGACACATTCGGGTGACCTTAGGGTGAGCTTAAGGTCCTCCGACGAGGGATCCGCTGTCGCGCGGATTCGGGCCCGACGCCAACGGACGCCGCCACCGGCGGTTGCTGCTCGGGCCCCTCCCATTCATCGGCATAGCCCGCTAGTATCGGGTTGTGGCGATGATAATTGCCGAGGGTGCCACCGCTGACCCAGCGGTGGTGCGCGGTGCGGCGTTGTTCAACGGTCTGGCCGACAAGTCCCGGCTGGCGATCGTGCGTGCGCTGGCTGGCGGCGAGCAGCGGGTGACCGACCTGGTCGCGTTGCTGGGCCTGGCGCAGGGCACCGTGTCAGGGCATCTGGCCTGCCTGCGCGACTGCGGCCTGGTCGTGGCGCGGGCGGAGGGCCGGCAGATGTTCTACTCGCTGGCCCACGGCGAACTGCTGGACCTGCTGTCGGCGGCCGAGACGCTGCTCGCGCTAACCGGTGAGGCGGTCGAGTTGTGCCCGAACTATGGCACCGGCGCTACGGATGGAGCCCGCCGGTGACCACCCCCACGACGGTTCTCGCGCCGCAGCGCCGGGCGGTGCTCAACCGGCGCAGCGTGCGGCTGGCGTACGCGACTGCGGGCTACAACCTGCTAGAGGGCGTCATCGCGGTCGCGGCCGGCGCCGCGGCGTCCTCGGCGGCGCTGCTCGGGTTCGGCCTGGACTCGTTCATCGAGGTGTCCTCCGCTCTGGTGGTGATCTGGCAGTTCCGCCACCGCCTGCCTGAGACCCGCGAGCGGCTGGCCCTCAAGCTCATCGCGGCGTCGTTCTTCGCGCTGGCCGCATGGATCGGCTTCGACGCCATCCGGCACTTGCTCGGCGCGGAGCCGGCCGAACCCTCACCGGTCGGCATTGGGCTGGCCGCAGTGTCGGTGGTGGTCATGCCGCTGCTGGTGTGGGCCAAACGCCGCACCGGCCGTGAGCTTGGCTCGGCCACCGTCGTGGCCGACAGTGTGCAGACCCTGCTGTGCACGTATCTGTCGGCGGTGTTGTTGGCCGGGCTGCTGCTGAACTGGTGGCTGGGCTGGTCATGGGCCGATCCGATCGCCGCGCTGGCCATTGCCGGGGTGGCGGTCAAGGAAGGCGTCGAGGCGTGGCGCGGTGAGCAGTGCGACGACTGCGCTCTGCCCGCTGCTGGCGACACGGCGGACTGTGGTTGCCGGCCTGGCTACGTCGACGCGTGCTGTAGCAAGGAGACGGCGTAGATGCTCACAGACATCCTGATCGGGATCGCGGTCGCGTTGGTGGCCTCGTGGCTGGCGCTGTTGATCGGTCTGCTGATCGTGCGGCCCAAAGGACAGCTGCTCAAAGAAGCGATGCGTATCCTGCCGGATCTGCTGCGGCTGCTGCGGCGTCTCGCCGGTGACGCCAGCCTTCCCCGAGGGGTACGGGTGCGGCTGGGGCTGCTGCTGGCCTACCTGGCGATGCCGTTCGATCTGGTCCCGGACTTCATCCCCGTACTCGGCTATGCCGACGATGCGATCATCGTCGCCGCGGTGCTGCGCTCGGTGGTCCGCCATGCAGGGGTCGGCCCTGTGCGCCGGCACTGGCCCGGCACCGAGGACGGGTTCGCGGCGTTGTGCCGCCTGACCGGTATCCGCCCCACCGACCCCGCCAGCCCGTCCGAGAATTGATGTCGAACCTGTTGCTGGGGCTGGCTGTCTCGACGGTGGCCGCGTTCGCGCTGGCGTTGCTGTCGGCGGTGGCCGGGTTCGGCGGCGGGGCGTTGCTGCTGCCGGTGTTCACCGGCTTGTTCGGGCTGCGGGTCGCGGTTCCGGTGCTCACCCTGACGCAGATCGCCAGCAACGGCGGCCGGGTCTGGTTCAACCGCCAGCATCTGCAGTGGCGCATCATCGCCCGGTTCAGCCTCGGCGCCGTCCCGTTGGCGATCGCCGGTGGGCTGCTGCTGGCCCACGCCCCCCTCGCGCCGCTCAAACGGCTACTCGGGGTGTTCCTGATCGCGGTGGTGGTGTGGCGGCACCTGCGGCCGCATCCGAAAGCGCCGTCGGACAACGCGTTTATCGGTGTCGGTGCCGCCTCCGGTCTCGGGTCGGCGTTGCTAGGGTCGGTCGGTCCGCTGACCGCACCGTTCTTCCTGGCCAAAGGGCTCGCCCGCGCGGCGTTCATCGGCACCGAAGCCGCCTGCGCACTGCTCATGCACGCTGCGAAGATCGGCGCCTACGGCTCGGCGAACCTGCTCACCACCCAGGTACTGCTACTCGGCGCCGCAATGACCCCGGCGACGCTAGCCGGAGCTTGGGCGGGCAAGAAGATCGTCGCCAGGATCAGCGACCGGGCGTTTGTCATCCTCGTCGAGGCCGGGCTCATCGGGGCCGGACTTCTGTTCCTGACCGGACTTGCCTAGTGCTCGCCGCGCATCCGCTGCGACGCCACCCAAGCCACTACGACATCGGCAGCGCTGGGCCGAAACGATCGGCCACAAGCGCGCAGAGCTTCTCGGCGTGGTGAAACTCGCTTGCCACCTTCGATGGCCGGGCGGAGGCTGATGTACATGACGTTCTGACGGATAGCACCCGCCCTTGGCGCGAGACCGCGGCCCGGCGCAGGGCCTCGATGCCGTCCGCCATTCCCTTCTCAGCGAAGAGAGCGTCGTTGTCCAACTCACCCTCCCGGCAAGAGTCCCCGCCACAGTCGGCTCTGGCCCGAAGCTCGGCCACCGTTACCGTGTTCTCCTCACCCACGAGCTGGATCGAGTCCGATGCCCTCGGACAGTGCCACCAGGTGGCCGCCCTCGACGGCATGATCCACGTCGCGGCCATGCCGGACCTGCACCCCGGCAAGGGCGCCCCGATCGGCGCCGCCATGGCGTCGACCGTGTTGTACCCGTTCCTGGTGGGCTCGGACATCGGGTGCGGCATCGCCGTGTTCCCCATCAGGCTCAAGCGCGCCGTCCCGGAGAGGCTCGCGGCCAGGTTCCCGAACCTCGACCGCGCACTTGACCCCGAGCGGGACGGCGACGATCCCGCGTGGGCGGTCGTGGAAGGCCGAATTCCAGCGGGTCACATCGAGGGCCTGGCAACGGTCGGTCGGGGTAACCACTTCGTCGAGCTCGCGCGGATCGATAAGGTGCTCGAGGACGACCACGCCAACCGCCTCGGGTTGGCCGAGGGCGACCTGGTTCTCATCGTCCACAGTGGCTCCCGAGGGCTGGGCGAGCGGATACTCCGGGCACACACCCAGGCGCACGGCGCGGCCGCAGCTCCTGACCCCGCCGCCTACATGGCCAACCATGACGAGGCCGTACGCTGGGGCTCACTCAACCGGCGGCTGTTGGCTGCCCGCGCCGCCCATGCTCTGGGGGGCGAGCCCACCGAACCGATCATCGACCAGTGCCACAATCTGGTCGAGATCCGCGAAGGCGTATACCTGCACCGCAAGGGAGCGGCACCGGGTGACGGTCGCGACGTGCTCATCGCCGGTACCCGAGGCACCCATTCCTACCTTGTGGCCGCCCACGCCGGCCCGGAGGCCAACCATTCCGTGGCCCACGGCGCGGGCCGCAAGATGTCGCGGGCGGACGCGCTGCGCCGAGGCCGGGACAAGCACACCGTCGACGAACTGCGCCGCCCCCTGGTCGGATCGGTGGTCGTCTGCGGTGACCGCCAGCTCCTCTTCGAGGAGGCACCCACAGCGTACAAACGCATCGAGCAGGTGATCGCGGACCTCGTCACCCACGATCTGGCCACACCCGTGATCACGACCGTGCCGCTGGTCACCTACAAGACGCCCGACCCGGGATTCGCGCCCACACGCGAGCGCCGGGACTACCGACGCAAGCGCGGACGGCCATGAGCGTGTACCTGCTCCTGTCGGCCGGCCGCGGCCCGCAGGAGTGCACCTGGGCGCTGGCTCACCTGGTGACTCGCCTCGAAGCCGAGGCCACTCGGCACAACGTCACGACCCACCGGGTCCACATCGTTGCCGGTGAACGGCCCGCCACCTACCGATCGATCACGATCCGGATCGACGGAGTGGACGCCGAGGCGTTCGCCGCCTCGTGGACGGGAACGCTGTGCTGGCAGGCCCCCAGCCCTTATCGGCCCCGCAACGGCCGGAAGAACTGGTACGTGATCGCCCAACGGTGCACAGTCGACACCCCGCGCACGACATTCGCCGAGGCGGATGTCGATATCGTCGCCTGCCGCACCGGCGGTCCGGGCGGGCAACACCGGAACAAGGCCAGCACCGCCGTCCGGGCAACCCACCGCCCCTCCGGCATCGTCGTCGTGGTCGACACCGAACGCCAGTTCAGCCTCAATCGTCGCCTCGCGATGCGGTTGCTCCGGCAGCGCATCGAGGACAGCGACGACGCGGCGAGGAGCGCCGTCACCACCGCCCGCTGGCACGTCCACGACGAACTCGTACGCGGAAATCCCACCCGGATCGAACGCCGGCACCCTCGAACCCGGTCTACGTCAACCCGTTGACGAACCGAGCCGCAGCACCGAAGGTTGCGATCCTGACGGCCTTCGTCGGGATCACTAGGTGTCCTGCGCGACTTCGGGAGCCAGCCGGAGCTGCTTACTGTCGGCGTTGGCGGTGCTCTCCGGCCCGGCAGCGTTCGTCGGATCCGCGGCGATCACCGAGAACGCCGCTTCGACGACGAGGCCGCCCTCGGGACGTGGGCGCGCGGTGAGCGTTGCGCCGTGGGCCTGTGTGATCGCGCGCACGATCGACAGCCCGAGGCCGTGGTGCCTGCCGTCGGCCGTTCGGTGCAGCCGCTGAAACGGCTCGAACAGCCGGTCGACCTGGTCAGACGGGATGACCTCGCCGGTGTTGGCCACGGTGAGCACCACTCGGCCGATCTTGCGGCGGATGCTGACCTCTACGATGCCGCCGGGCATGTTGTGGTGGATCGCGTTGTCGCAGAGGTTGACCAGCAGCCGGCCGAGCAGCACCGGGTCACCCGGTATCCGTGTCGGCTGCAGCGAGGTCTCCACCTTCAGCCCGCGCTGCTCGGCCTCGGGAGTCCGCTCGCGCAGCGTCAGTTCGACCAGTTGTGCGAGGTCCACCAGCTCGTCCGTACTGTGGCCGTGCTCGGTGTTGGACAGGGTGAGCAGCGATTCCAGCAGTTGCCCGCGCTGGTCGTTGATGACCAGGAGCCGCTCGAAGTTCGACCGGAACGACTCCAGGCTGGCCGCCGGGTCGATCAGCGGTTCCTCGAGCAGCGCACGCTCGACGGTCAGCGGCGTGCGCATCTCGTGGGCGGCGTTGGCGACGAACCGTTTGTGCGCGTCGAGCGCGGTCTCGAGCCGTCCGAGCAGCCCGTCGACGGTGTCGGCCAGCTCCTTCAGCTCGTTGCCGGGGCCGGGCAGGGCCAGTCGCTCGTGCACGTTGCGTTCGGAGATCTGGTGCAGGCGTTCGGTCATCGTCAGCACCGGACGCAGCACGCGGCCGGCGATCAGCCAACCGAGGAACAGCGAGATCACCGCCATGATGGCCAGCGCGATGAGAGGCTGCACCAGCATGCCGGCGGAGAAGTCCCCGATCAGGGGCGGCGGCGCCTCCCCCGACCCGCCGGTCACGAGCGGGCCCGGAGCTGACGGCGCGTCGGCGCCGGTCAGGACCGGGGCCGGAGCCGACGGCGCGACCGGGGGTGTGGCGTCCCAGCCCGGCAACACGGCGTCCGGGTTCAGGCTTCTGGCCAGGGCCCACATGATGACCAGCAGGACCGCGCTCGACACCACCGAGACGAGGCAGTACAACGCGGTCAACCGGAGCCGGAGGGGATGTCGTCCGATGCGCATGGGTCAGATCCGGTATCCGGCCCGGGGCACCGTCTCGATGACCGGCGGGTCGCCGAGTTTGGCCCGCAACCGGTTCACCGTGGCCTTCACCGTGGTGGTGAACGGATCGGCCGCTTCGTCCCAGACCCGGTCGAGCAGTTCCTCGGCCGACACCACCCGGCTGTCGCAGCTCATCAGGTACTCCAGTACGGCAAACTCCTTGGGGCTCAACGGCAGGCGAGCTCCAGCCCGGGTGGCGGTCCGCTGGGCCGGGTCGAGGCGCAGGTCGCCGTGGACCAGGACGGGCGGCGCCGCCGACCGCGAGCGCCGGGCCACTGCCCGGATCCGGGCCACCAACTCGGCGTATGCGAACGGTTTGGGCAGGTAATCGTCGGCGCCCAAACCCAGTCCCTCCACCCGTTCCGCGACGGTGCTCGAGGCGGTCAGCATGAGCACCCGGGTCATCGTTGCGCGGTTGACGAGGCTGCGACAGACGTCGTCACCGTGCACCACCGGTAGGTCCCGGTCGAGGACGACGACGTCGTACGGGACCACGGTCGCCCGCTCCAGCGCCGACCCGCCGTCGTAGGCGACGTCGACGGCCATGCCCTCTCGCCGCAGCACCCGGGCCACGGAGTCGGCCAGGTCCGGTTGGTCCTCGACCACGAGTACCCGCATCACATACACCTTCCCGCACGAGCGGCTGTCCCGAACTCAGGCTAGGGCCGGGCCCGTCGCAGTCCGGTCACAGCCGCGCGGACCGTGCTGTGACCGTCCGTCGCCTACAAAGAGGCGCTGACAACACGTGTCCAGGAAAGATGGTAGGAGGACGTGATGACCCTGGTCATCCACACCGAAGCCCTGAGCAAGCGCTATCGGCGCCGTCTCGCGCTGGATGACTGTACCTTGACGGTCCCGGCCGGACGGATCGTCGGCCTGGTCGGTCCCAACGGAGCCGGTAAGTCGACGCTCCTCGGGCTGGTCTGCGGCATGCTCGCGCCGACGAGCGGGAGTATCGCGGTGCTCGGTCGCCGGCCGGCGGTCAGCGCCGAGCAGCTGTCCCGGGTGGGGTTCGTCGCCCAGGACGCACCGGTCTACCCCCGGCTGACCGTGGCCGAACACCTGAAACTGGGCGCACGGCTGAACCCGAGGTGGGACAAGGAACTCGCGGAGCGGAGGATCCGCCGGCATGGACTGGACTTCAATCAGAAGGCGGGCTCGCTCTCGGGCGGCCAGCGGGCCCAGCTCGCCCTGACGGTCGCCGCAGCCAAGCAGGGTGACCTGCTCGTACTCGACGAGCCGGTGGCCGCCCTGGACCCACTGGCCCGGCGCGGGTTCATGCGTGACCTGCTCGACTTCGTCGACGAGCTCCAGGTCAGCGTCGTGCTCTCCTCGCACCTGCTCGGCGACCTGGAGCAGGTCTGCGACCACCTGATCGTGCTCGCCAACGGCCGGGCACAAATCTCCGGCGACGTCGCCGACCTGCTCGCCGTGCACTACCGGATCACGGGCCGCCCGGCCGAGCAACACCGGCCACCGGCCGGGACCGACCTGATCCACGCCGAACGGACCCGGGGCGGCGAAACATTCATGATCGTCCGCTCGCCCGAGCCGGTCCCCGGAGGCGAGGCCGTCGACCTGGAGGACATGACGCTCGCCTACCTGACCCGGGCCACGAATGCGAACTCGGTCAACTCGCCCGCACTCACGACGGGGGCAAACCGATGACCTGGCTGACATGGCGGCAGTTCCGTGCCCAGACTCTGGTGACCGGGGGTGCGCTGGCGTTGCTCGCGGTCTACCTCATCTACCTGGGCGGTGAGATCCGGACCTTCTACGACACGAGGATCGCCAGCTGTGAGGCCCAGGCGTGCTACCTGGCGCGAATGGATTTCCGGGCCGATTTCGATGACGCGATCTCGCTCATGGTGGTGTTGCTGATCGCCGTACCCGCCCTCATCGGAATCTTCTGGGGCGCACCGCTGGTGACCCAGGAACTGGAACAGCGCACCGACCGCCTGGTATGGAACCAGAGCGTCACCCGTACCCGGTGGCTGGCGGTCAAGCTCACCGTCATCGGCTCCTTCAGCGCCCTGGCGACCGGCGTGTTCAGCCTCCTCCTGACGTGGAGCACGAGCCGGTACGACCAGGTGATCGGAGAGCGGTTCGCGGCCCTGAGCTTCGACTCGCGCAACATCGTTCCGATCGGGTACGGCCTGTTCGCCTTCGTTCTCGGCACCGTTTCCGGCATGATCGTACGGCGCACCCTGCCGGCCATGGCGATCATCCTCTTCCTCTTCGGAACTCTGCAGCTGCTGATTCCGACGGCCGTGCGGCAGAACCTGATGCCACCGGTCACCGAAACCGTCACAGTCGACGCCTCTGTCCTGAACAGCGGCGTCGGTATCCACCTCAATGAGAACAGCACCTTCGACATCCAGGGGTACACCGGCGGCGGCGACTGGTCGCTGGACTTCTCGTCCCCACTGTTCAGGGCAGACGGCTCGCCCTACACCGGCGAGGACAACAGGCCGTGCCTCCTCCCCGGTGACCCGGAGGCCAGCAATGCCT
>Ga0307409_100000064_pt1 | contig 38623 bp, 30 predicted proteins | sample 322Ometagenome_2_FD_203888 | JGI IMG/M metagenome (GOLD analysis project Ga0307409, IMG submission 203888) | Maize rhizosphere microbial communities from greenhouse at UC Davis, California, United States - 322HYB-O-2 | ecosystem: Host-associated > Plants > Roots > Rhizosphere > Soil | place... | reverse complement strand
CACCCGCGCCATGCGAGCCCGCAGGTCGTCACCGATCGCACGCACCTCGCGCTCTCGGCGCGCGAGCTCCTCGTCACGCGACTCCAAGTCGGCGAGCAGCGCGTTCACGTCGCGCTCGACCTTCGGCACCCGCTCCTCCGCCCGCGCCAACACGTCCTCCGGCAGCCGGAGTCGCCGGGCGATACTGAGCCCGTAGGACCGGCCGGGCACGCCCTTGATCAGCCGGTACGTGGGGGCCAGCTCCACCGGGTCGAACTGCAGCGACGCGTTGACGACGCCGTCGATCTCGGTCGCCAGCTCCTTCAACGCGCCCAAGTGCGTCGTGGCGACGGTGAGTGTGCGCCGGCGCGTCAGCTCCTCGAGAATCGCACCGCCGAGCGCGGCTCCCTCGAGGGGGTCGGTGCCTGAGCCCAGCTCGTCGATGAGCACGAGCGACGCGGCCGTGGCGGCGGCGAGGATTTCGGCCAGGTTCTTCAGGTGGGCGCTGAAGGTCGAGAGGCTCGCCTGGATGGACTGCTCGTCCCCGACGTCCGCGAAGACGTCGTCGAACACGGCGACGCGACTCTCGGGACCGACCGGCACGGGCACGCCGGCTTGGACCAGCGCGGACATGAGCCCGATCGCCTTGAGGAGCACTGTCTTCCCACCGGTGTTGGGGCCCGAGACGAGCAGCGTGCGCTCGCCCGGCAGCAGCTCGAGGTCGAAGGGCACAACGGGCTGTCCCTGCGCGAGGAGCAGCGGGTGGCGCCCGTCGCGGATGACGCATCCGTCGTGCGGCGGCCCGAGCTCCGCGGGTGCGCAGCGGAACTCCACGGCGAAGCGCGCCCGCGCGTACAGCGAGTCGAGCTCCACGAGCGCGTCGAGCGCCTCGGCGATAGTGCCGTGCAGGGGGCGCAGCTCGTCGGTGAGCTCGCGGAGTACGCGCTCGACCTCTGCCGACTCCGCCGCCCGGAGCTCGCGGATCCGATTGCCAGCCTCGATCGCGGCCGGCGGCTCGACGAACAAGGTGGCGCCGCTCGCCGACGCGTCGTGGACGATCCCGCCGACGGCGGCGCGCGCGTTGGCGCGGATCGGGATGACGTAGCGCCCGTTGCGGAGCGTCACACTCATGTCGGGCACCTGCTGGTGCGGCTCGAGTCGCGCCATCACGCGCTCGAGCACGCGCACCAGCTCTCCCTGGGAGCCGCGCAGCTCCCGGCGAATCCGCCGCAGGGAGGGCGTTGCGTCGTCCTTGACCTCTCCTTCGTCGTCGAGCACCCGCTCGATCGCGGTCTCCTGCGGCTTGGCGCTGAGCAGGCGGTCGGCAAGAGGTGCCAGGACGGCGGTGGCGACACTCGTCCGCCGCGGGTCTCGCAGGGCGTCCTGCGTCCGTCGGGACGACCGAAGCAGCGTCAGGCCCCCCAGCAGCTCCGGGCCGGACCACGCGGTGCCGCCGATGCGCAGCCGCGCGAGCGCCTGCGTGAGGTCGGGAATCGGCTCCGGCGTCCAGCCCCCCTCGGCGGCGGCGAGCGCGCGCATGGCGGCCACGCGCGCGTGCTCGCCGTCCAGCGAGGCGCGGTCCGCCGTCGGCTGGAGTGCGCGCACGCGGGCCGCGCCGAGCGCCGACGACGCGCGGTCGGCGACGAGTCCGAGCACCCGCGGGAACTCGAGCACGGCGAGGGCGTGCGGGTTCACCGTACCCGCATCCGCCGAGACACACAAAACCCGGCCAAGCGAATCGGCTCGCCCGTCCGGGTGGGAGAAGCAGTCATTCGGGCCACGGTCACCTTGGTTGGCTCAGCTCCTCGCGGGCGATGGCGTTGATGACGCTACCCTCGGCGCGCCCCTTGTACTGCGGCAGCACCTTGCCCATCACGGCGCCAATGGTGGCGGCGCCACCCGAGATTGCGGCCCGCACGGCGCCGCGGAGTTCCTCCTCACTGACCCGCGGGGGCAGATAGCGTTCGAGCATCTCGGCCTCCGTGCGTTCGCGTGCGGCCAGCTCGTCGCGGCCCGCGGCCCGGTACATCTCGAGCGACTCGCGCCGGCGCTTGATTCCCTTCCGGAGTACGTCGAGCACTTCGTCGTCGGTGGCGTCGCGGCGCAGCTCGAGCTGCCGGTTCTTCACATCGGCGAGGACCGTGCCGAGGAGGAGCGTGAGCGGCTTGTCCTGAGCTTTCCGGGCGGCGGTGAGGTCGCCCTGCAGGCGGTCGAGCAGGGGGGTCACTTACGCGTGCCGGGTGCGGCGGGTCTTCCGCAGTGCGGCGTTCATCTTTCGCTTCCGGCGCTCGGACGGCTTCTCGTAGTGACGATGCTTCCGGAGATCGGAGAGGATGCCCGCCTTCTCGCACTTCTTCTTGAACCGCTTGAGGGCGCGCTCGAAGTTCTCATCGTCGTGGATGATGACTTCCGACAAAAGTTCTCTCACCCCGCTCTGGCGTTTGGTGCGCCGGTTGAAGTGTTCTAAGCCCGTTAACCTATTGAACTTTCGCGTTGGGTGTCAAGAATAGGAGAGATGATGGGCGAGGGGCGAGCGGCGAGCGAGCCGCCACTATGACTCACTCGCCCCTCGCCCGTCGGCCCTCAACCTGGCGGCCAGCTGAAGCGGCGGCCGCCGAGTAGGTGCAGGTGAACGTGGAACACTGTCTGACCGGCGTCGGCGTTGGTGTTGATCACAGTGCGATACCCGGATTCCGCGACTCCCTCGCGCTTGGCGATGTCGGCGGCGGCCAAGGCGAGCCGGCCGACGAGCGCCGGGTCGGTCGCCTCGTTCAGCGACGCGACGTGCTCGCGAGGAATCACCAGCACGTGGAGAGGCGCTTGGGGATTGATGTCGCGGAACGCGACGCAATCCTCGGTTTCGGCGACGATCTGCGCCGGAATTTCCTTCCGCACGATGCGGCAGAACAGGCAGTGGTCAGCCATTCACGCACTCCCATAGGTGGTGAGCGAGGCGAGCACCAGCGCGAGCGCGACGATGCCGGCGGTCTCGAAGCGAAGGATGTTGCCCGGCAGGGCCGCCGGGCGGAAGCCCGCATCCACGAGTCGGTCACGCTCCACGCGCTCGATGCCCCCCTCAGGCCCGATTGCGATGGTCACGGGCGGAGAGAGCCGCCGCCCCAGGATGGCCTCGCCGTCAGGGTCCAAGAGTAGCCTGGCGCCGGGATCGAGCGCGGCCACGGTATCGTCGAGTGGCGCGGACGCGTGCACGGACGGCAGCCATGCGCCCTCCGACTGCGCGAGGGCCGCCGCCATGCGCGCGCGCAACTTCACTTCGAATCCCGGCCCCTCCGCCCGCGACGCCACGCCGTGCGACCGGTTCCAGAGCACCGGACGCCAGCTCGCCGCCCCGAGCTCCACGGCCTTCTCCGCCAGCCAGAGCGTGCGATCGCGGTCGGCCACGGGGACCATGAGGTGCACCGGCGGTGGCCGATCACGACGGGTGACCGAGCCAACGTCGACCACGGCGAAGCCCTTCGCGAGCTGCCGAAGCGTGCCCTCACCCACTCCGCCGACGCCGTCCCGAAGGCCCACCCGCTCGCCCTCGGCGAGCCGCCGCACACGCATGTGATGCGCGATATCCTCGCCGAAGCGAATGCTCCCGCCGCCGGCCAACGACTCGGGCGCGAGGAACGTCGCTACGCTCGGGCGATCGACGCGCTCCACCAGACGTCCTCGGCGTCCTCCTCGACGACGCACCAGCCGCGCGAGCCGAGAACGACGAGCATCTGCTCTCGTTCGGCGGCGAGAACGCCGCTGAGGATCGCCCGCCCGTCGTCGGCGAGCGCCCGCTCGATCACGGGCAGGAGCTCGGTGATCAGCGACGAGATGATGTTCGCGAGCACGACACGGACGGGAGCAACGAGCGGGAGCAGGGAGGCGGCGTCGCCCTGGATCACGGTCACGCGGCCGGACACGCCGTTCCTGGCGACGTTCTCTTCCGCGTTCCCGATCGCCTCGGGGTCGATCTCGATCGCGGCAACGCGTGCGGCCCCGAGCTTGGCTGCGGCGATGGCCAGCACCGCGCTGCCCGCGCCCACGTCCGCGACCACGTCGCCGGCGCGCACCACGCGCTGCATGAGCCGCACGACCCCACGCGTCGTCGCGTGCTCGCCGGTGCCGAACGCCATCCCGGGATCGATGACGATCGTTCGCGCCGGGTCGCAGCGCTCGGCCAACCAGGGTGGCACAATGGTGAGGGCCCCGAGGGCGTGCGCCCCGACCTGCCCCTTCCACGCCTCGGTCCAATCCGGCACCACGGCGCGGCGCACTTCGACGTCGGCGCCGGGGTCGGCTCGCGCCACCCCCGCGCGCACTCGCTCGACGTCCGCGTCAGGCGGGAAGTGCGTCACGACGGCGTCGCCGATTTCCTGAACGCCCTGCGACCCCGCGGCGAACAGCGCGGCGATCACCGGTGCCGGGTCGCCGGACGGTCGGACGCGCATCGCGTGCCAGCTCTCGCCGCTCCCCGGGGCGCCACTCACGCGCCCAGCACTTCCTTCATCTTGTTCCAGAAGCCCTTGGTGCGGCCCTGCGGGGCGCGCTGCTGCAGCGAGGCGAGCTGCCGGATGAGCGATGCCTCCTCGTCGCTCAGCTTCTCGGGCGTCCAGAGCTGCACCCGGACGTGCATGTCGCCGACGCCGCTGGCGTTCACGCGCGGCAGTCCGCGCCCGCGCAGGTTGAACACCTGGCCGCTCTGGGTGCCGGCCGGCAGGCGGAGCGAGACGCTGCCCGTCACCGCGGGCACTTCGATGTCGGCGCCGAGGGCGAGCTGCGGGTACGTCACGAGCACCTCGGTATAGAGGTCCTCGCCGTCGCGCTCGAAGCGCGGGTCGTCCTCCACCTCGAACACCACGAGAACGTCGCCGCGCGGACCGCCGCGAGGGCCGACGTTGCCCATTCCTCGCAGAGTCATATACTGCCCGGTGGACACGCCTGCCGGCACCTTGACCGCGATCGAGTGGTCTGCCCGGGTCCGCCCCTCGCCGCGGCACTTCTTGCACGGCGACGAGACGACCGTCCCTTCCCCGGCGCACGTCGGACATGGGGCGACACTCACGAACTGCCCGAAGAACGAGCGCTGGGCGCGCCGGACCTCGCCCGAACCGCCGCACGTCGCGCAACGTTGCGCCTTCGTTCCGGGCTCCGCGCCGGCGCCGTCGCAGCGGTCGCAGGGGTCGAGCAGCTTCAGCGCGACTTTCTTCTCGACTCCCGTCGCGACTTCGGCAAGGGTGAGCTCGAGGGCCACCTTGACGTCGGAGCCCGAGCGCGGCCCGCTCTCCGAGCGGCGACCCCCCGCCGCCGCGCTGAACAGGTCGCTGAAGCCCTGGAAGCCGCCGAAGTCGCGCATGAAGATGTTCAGCGCCTCCGACAGGTCCACGTGGTGGAACCCGTTCGCGCCGGCCCCGCGCAGTCCGGCCTCGCCGTAGCGATCGTACGCCGCGCGCTTGTTCGGGTCGCGCAGCACGTCGTAGGCTTCGGTGATCGCTTTGAACTTCTCCTCCGCATCGCGTGACCCGCCATTCCTGTCCGGGTGGTACGTCATCGCGAGCTTGCGGTAGGACTTCTTGATCTCGTCGTCGGAGGCGCCGCGGGGGACGCCGAGGACTGCGTAGTAGTCAGCCATATAGTGGGAAACTTAGCGAAACACCGGCCGGGAAAAAGCGGCGCTCGGAGTAGTGCGGCGCTCGGAGTAGTGCGGCTCTGGGCTCTCGGCTGGGGCGGCGGTCAGGAACCCCTCGGCGTGCGGCACGTCCGCGTGCCGTTCCCCGCCGGAAGCCGAGGGCCGAGCGCCGAGAGCGGAAAGCCGCCGTACTCCGAGCGCCGCCCTATTCCAGCAGCTCGGTCACCAGGCGCGACGTATGACTGACGAGTGAGATGACCTTGTCGTACGGCATGCGCGTCGGGCCGATGACGCCGATGACCCCGGTCAAGGACCCGGCGTGATACTCCGCCGTAACAACCGTGAAGTTCTCGAGCCGCGGGTCGTCGTGCTCGTTGCCGATGGTGATCGTGATGCCCGGCGTCTCGCTGCGCTTCCGGAGCAGCTCGCCGAGGTGCTCCCGGGTCTCGGTGAGTTGGATGAGCCGGCGCATGCTCTCGCCCGACGCGAACTCGGGCTGGTCGGCGAGGAGGGACGCGTGGCCGAGCACGACGCCGGCGTCAGCGGCCACGTACGAGACGTCGAAGTACTGCTCGCCGTCCTGCACGAACACGTTGAGCAACTCCGTGGCGTTCGAGGACGGGGCGCTGTCGCGCAGGCGGGCTGCGAGTGACGATCGTATCTCGCGCAGCGGGAGGCCCGCCAGCCGATCGTTGAGCACGGCCGAGACCTCCGCCACGGCGTTGTCGGCAATCTCCCCCTTGAGCTCGACGAAGATCGTGCGCGGCACACCGCGGTCGAGCGTGAGAACGATGAGGAGCCGGTCGGCCGAGAGGCGCACCAGCTCGAGCCGCTGAAGCACGGCGTCGTCCAACCGGGGCCCGAGCGCGACGCCGAGCTCCTGGGTCAGGATCCCCAGGCTCTGCGCTGCTCGGCGAAGGATCGTGGCGATGGCCGAGCCGCCGCCGGCGATCTGATCGGCGAGGCGCTTCCGCTCGCTGACCGTCATCGGAGCGAGCCGCATCAGCGAATCGACATAGACCCGGTACGCCTTGTCCGTGGGCACTCGGCCGGCAGACGTGTGCGGGTGGAAGAGAAAGCCCTTCTCTTCCAGATCGCTCATCGTGTTGCGGATCGTGGCCGGAGACACCCCGAGGCCGAACCGACGAGAGAGGGTCCGGGACCCGGCGGGCTCAGCGGTTTCGACGTAGCTTTGGATGACCGCCTCGAGCACGCGACGCTCGCGGTCGGTGAGCTCGGGATGTGTCATAAGTGTAAATGTATTAACGACTTCGGAAAGCTGTCAAGTCGGACGCCAGGGCATCCAGCCGCAGCCAACCGGCGGGCGTGAGGCGCAGCCTGCCTCCATCCAGTGCTGCCCACCCGGCGGCGACCCATGGTGCGACCCGCGGAAGGTCTGTTTCCGACACGTCGAGCCCGGCACTGGTCCGCAGTCCCAGATAGACGCGCTCGGCCTCCCGATTGGCGTCGGTGAGCCGCTCTTCACCGTCGATCGGGTCGCTACCCCGCTCTATCCGCAGCATCCATTCCGCGTAGGCGGCGGTGTTCCACCGCCGGTGCTGACCGTCGAACCCGTGGGCGGACGGGCCGACGCCGGCGTAGGGCCGGCCGCTCCAGTAGCTCGAGTTGTGGCGCGAGTGGTATCCGGGCCGCGCGAAGTTGGAGACTTCGTAGTGCTCCCAGCCGGCGCTCGCCATCGTTTGGTGCGCCAGCATGAATTCGGCCTCGTAGCGCTCCTCGGGGGCCTCTCTGGCCACCCCACGGGCTACCCATCGGGCGAGTGGCGTCGACGGCTCGACGGTCAAGCCGTACAGAGAGACGTGCGCGGCGCCGAGGTCGACGGTGCGCTCGAGGTCCTCGCGCCAGGAGCGGGGCACGTGATCGGGTAGCGCGAAAATGAGATCCACCGAATAGTTCGCGAGTCCGGCGCGGCGCAGCGTGGCGACCGCGGCCCCGGCCGCCCGGGCGTCGTGCGTGCGATGCATCCAGGCGAGCGCGGCGTCGCTGAACGTCTGGATGCCGAGCGATACGCGGTTCACTCCACTCTCGATCCACGCCGCGACCGAGCGGTCGCTGACGTCGTCCGGGTTCGCCTCCAGCGTGACCTCGGCGCCGGGCGTAAGCCGGGCGCGGGAGCGAACCGCCTCGATGACTGCCGCGATACCCTCCGGACCGAGGCGCGAGGGCGTACCTCCTCCGAGGTACAGCGTCTCGAGCGTCCAGGGCACCGCTCCGGCAAAGCGAATCCCCAGCTCGCGCTCGACCCCTCGCACATAGTCCGCCACTGGCACGCGCGAGCGCACCGCGATGGCAAAATCGCAATACGCGCAGCGACGGGCGCAAAACGGGACGTGGACGTAGAGATGCGGCGGATGGAGCACGAACGGCGAGCGACGAGGGACGGGGGACGGGGGACGAGGCGCCCGGACCGGCGCGCACGCGCCAGTACTCGGTCGGGGCTGCGAAACCCACGAGTAATCCAGACAGTAGTCCAGCAGGTCAATAGTACCCGCGCGAGCCCTAGGCGGGTTCGTCGAATGGAACCCCCGGGCGGTTTCCGCTAGCGCCGGCGGATCTCGCCGGTGAGCGCGCACTCGACGAGTCCGGCGAGCTCCAGGGTGGTGATCGCACCCAGGCACTGGGGCACGGGGAGCGCCGACTTGGAAAGGAGGGTGTCCAAGTCGAGCGGCCCCGTGGCGAGCAGGTCCCAGACCCGCTGCTCGTCGGGGGCGAGCGTTCCGGCGTGTGCCGGTCGCGGACCGGCAACGCCCGCGAGGGCGAGCGCGTCGGCCAGAGTAGCGATCACGACGGCCCCGTCGCGAAGCAGCTCGTTGCTCCCGGCCGCCTGCGGGGTGTCGATCGGGCCGGGCACGGCGGCGACGGTGCGTCCGAGGTCGAGCGCGTGGCCGGCGGTGATCAGGGCGCCGCTCTTCGCACCGGCTTCGACCACGATCGTGACCTGCGCCAGTGCGGCGATGACTCGATTGCGGCGCGGGAAGGACCCGGGCGTGGCGCGCGCGCCGGGCGGGTGTTCCGACAGGACGAGACCCCGCTCGGCGATCCGAGTGTGCAGCGCGGCGTGCATGGTAGGGTACGGCACGTCGATTCCGGTACCCAGCACGGCCACCGTACGCCCGCCGACCTCGAGCGCGGCGACGTGCGCGGCGGCGTCGATCCCGCGCGCCAATCCGCTCACGATGCACGCGCCCGCTCGGGCGAGGGCGCCGGCAAGCTCGCGCGTCACTCGCTCTCCGTATGCCGTCGCGCTGCGCGTGCCGACGACGGCGACCAGCGGCCCCTCGAGGACCTCGGCGGCGCCAACGGCGAAGAGGTGCGGCGGCGGGTCCGGCAGGTCGAAGAGCTGCGGCGGGTATGGAGGGGTGCCGGCGATCCACACGTCGGCGCCGCACCGCTCCGCGTCGAGGAGGACGCGCTCGGCCGCGGTGGCGGCGGCGGCGCGACGCCCAGGGTCCGCGGTGGCGGTCAGCGCCCGCTCGGCGCTCCCAAAACGGGCCACCAGCTCCCGGAACCGGGCCCCTCCAACGTTCGGCAGCGCGGCGAGCGCGAGCGCGTCGCGGCGCGCCGCCAGATCAGGGGAGGGCGACGTCGGTGGCACGCTGGACGCTCGCCTTCTTCAACTGCAGGAGCTCCCGCCACCAGGCCGCGAGCAGGGGTTCGAGCCCCTGGCGCGCCGCCGCACTGATCGCGAACACACCGAAGACATCTGGAGCCTCCAGGGGGGGGGTGTAGTCCTCACCCAGTAGATCCAGCTTGGTGAAGACGACGCAATGCGGCTTCGCCGCCAGCTCGGCGGAGTACTGCCCCACCTCCGCGCGCAGCTGATCGTATTCCGCCTGCCAATCCATCGCGTCGATCGGGATCAGAAATGCGAGAATGCGCGTGCGCTCGATGTGGCGCAGGAACTGGAAGCCGAGGCCCTTGCCGGCGTGCGCGCCCTCGATGATGCCAGGAATGTCCGCCACGACGAACGTGCGGTGGTCGGTCAACTGCACGACGCCGAGGTTGGGTGAGAGCGTGGTGAAGGGGTAGTCGGCGATCTTCGGTCGGGCGGCGGAGATGACCGACAGCAGGGTGGATTTGCCGGCGTTCGGAGCGCCGACCAGGCCGACGTCGGCGATCAGCTTGAGCTCGAGCTCGAGGGTGCGCTGCTGCCCCTCCTCGCCGGGCTGCCACTGGCGCGGTGCCTGATTGGTCGCGGTCGCAAAGAACGCATTGCCCTTCCCGCCGCGCCCGCCTGCCGCGACGACGAGCTCCTCGCCCGACTCGAGGATCTCGCCGAGGCGCTCGCCGGTGGTCGCGTCCCGAATCACGGTCCCGGGAGGCACCGGGAGCACGACGTCTGCGCCGGACCGGCCAGTCTTGTTCGCGCCCATGCCGTGCTCGCCGCGCTCGGCGACCCAGTGGTCGCGGTAGGTGTAGTCGAGCAGGGTGGCGAGATTTGCGTCCCCACGCACCAACACGTTTCCACCGCGGCCCCCGTCCCCCCCGTCGGGGCCGCCCATCGGCACGAACTTCTCGCGGCGGAAGGACGTGGCGCCGGACCCGCCGGTACCGGCTTCGACTCGGACAGTAACGCGATCGATGAACATGGGCTGGGTGCTCCTACTTCCCGAGCACGCGGCCGAGTAGGTGACGGTAGCGCTGCGAATCGTCGGGGCCGACGAGATCGTCGACGGCCGCGAGCGCGCCGCGCACCTCCGCCGGCGTCGCGCCGGCATTGAGCGCCCCGTGGAGGTGCGAATGCAGCTGCCGGTCCTGGCGCGCGGCCGCGCAGATCGCCACGACGCACAGCTCGCGCCGGCGTAGGTCGAGTCCCGGCCGACCGAGGACCTTGCCATAGCCCTCGACAATCATCCATGCGTCGAGGGCCGGGTGGAGCGCCCGGATATTGCGGCGCAATCCATCGTAGAACACCCCGTACACCGTCGCGCATGTCGACTCGCCGCGCTGCTCCCACTCGGCGATCCGCGAGTAGTCCGCGCCCTCGTCCTCGGCCGGCGCGGAGTGCCCCGAGATTCGGCGCCACTCGCGCGCGGCGTTCAGCGCGCGCGGAAAGCCTGCGAACAAGTATGACTGCAGGATGACCTCCTCCACCCACCGGGTCTCGAGCGTCGTCGCGGCGCCGGCGAGCGCCGCCCGTATCGCAGGCTCTCCGCACGTCGCAATGGTCGCGGCGAGGCGGACGAGCGTCAAAGTCTCGGCATCGAGCGCCGCGTCCGGGAGCGTAGCCGGCGGGTGGGGAGCGATCGTCATCGGATCCGTGCAGAAGGGAGCGTTCGATTGCGGTCGGCCAGGGCGCCCGCACCCTGGCGCACGGTACCAGAGGCGCCGCCAGCAGCGGAGGCCGGCGTCAGGCGACCGGTACCACCTCGCCGACGACCTCGCCGCGCGTGTTGCGAACGGAGCGGCGTTGGAATTCGGCGAGCGGAGCGGGCAAAGGATCGGGCAGGGCGCCGAGGTGCTGAAGCAGGCGCAGGACGGCCGGGTACTGCGCGCGCTGAGCCCCGTCCTCGACCTTGAGGGCGACGCCGATTTTGGCCTCGAGGACGGCGAGCGAGTGCACGCCCTCCGCGCCAACCTTTGCGAGGATGCGGCCGTCGGTCGCCTCCATCAGCACGGAGTCGAACCGCTCGGTGCCGCCGACCAGGAAGGGGCGCGTTCGCATGGCGTCGACGATCCGCTGTGGGATCTCGTCGCCGCGGCAGGCGGAGGCGGCGAGGCGACTGTATGTCTGCGCCATGCGGTCGAGCGGCATCAAGAACACCGGCACGCCGCAGCCGTCCACGGCGCGGCCGATCTGCCGGGCGGGCATTCCGGACCATTGGGCCACGGCTTCGAGGGCGCTCTGCTGCACGGGATGTTCGTCGCGCTCGTAGCCGCGCGTGCCCCACCCCGCCGTGACGGCCCGGGCCAGCATGGCGGCGTGCTTGCCCGAACAGTTGTTGTGCAGCCGCGTCAGCCGGGCGCCGGACTCGCGCACGATCTTCACCCCGCGCGGGGTGAGCGGCTCGTGCGGTCCGCAGGCCAGGTCGCCCTCTTCCAGCCCGATGTCGTGCAGCATTGACTCGGCGATCGCGACGTGCTCCGGCTCGCCGCCGTGCGACGCGCAGGCGAGGGCGAGCTCGTCCTCCCCCCAGGCGAGCTCGTCGAAGCCGCCGGACTCGATGAGGGGCATGACCTGGAACGGCTTGGCGCACGAGCGCCAGTACGTGACCAGCGCGGCGTCGCGGGCGCCGCCGACCAGCGTGTCCGTGGCGTCGACCACCGCCGCGTGGACGCGGTGGCGGGACTCCACTTCCCCGCCCCGAGTGACGACTACATCGAGCTCGTATTTCTGCATGCACATCGCCTGGCGTCGGCTCGCCCCGTCGGCCGGGACCAGCAGTGGGACCCGTGGAAGATAATCAAGCGCCTCGGGTCGCCAGGGCCGCGGCTCAGCGGCTGCGGGCGGACGTCACGACGACGCCGATGAGGATGAGCGCCCCGCCGGCGACGGTCCACGCCCTGGGGACCTCGCCGATGCCGGGGATCAGCGCCGCCAGGATCGTTGCGCCCACCGGCTCGCCGAGCACGGTGAGGTTCACGACGTACGCCGGAAGGTACTTCAACGCCCAGTTCATGCCGGTGTGCCCGAGCATCATCGGGCCGAGCGCGAGGGCGGCGAAGATCGCGAACTCGCGCGGCGGCTGTGGCAGCAGGGGCAGCCGAAGCACGGCGGCGATTGAGACGAGGGTCGCCAGGCAGGCGCCGTAGACGAGTCCGACGTACGGCCAGAGGTCGAGCGTGTGGCGGAGGCGCCGCCCCGCGGAGTAATAGAGGGCCGCCGTCACAGCGCCGATCACGGCCAGGGCGTCGCCGAGCAAGGCTCGGCGACCCGCGGCGGGGGCGGCGCCGAAATCCGGCGCGGCCACCACGAAGGCGCCGATCATCGCGACCACGATGCCGACGACCTGGCGCGCCTTCGGCGGCTCGCGCAGCCAGACGGCCGAAATCGCGGCCACGAACGCCGGCTGCAGGTTGACCAGGACCACCGACGCGGCGACCGTCGTGAGTCCGATGGAGCTGTTCCAGGACCAGAAGTGCAGGGCGAGCATCGCGCCGGCCCCGAGCGCGACGGCGACGCCCCGCCGGTCGAGGGTCCTCCACTGGCGCCACCCCCCGGTCGTCGCGAGCACGACCGCGATGAGCGTCAGGGAGAAGGCGAGTCGCCAGACCGCGATGACGAGCGGATGCGCAGCCGAGAGCCGGACGAGCGGCGCCGCCACCGAAATCCCAAGGAGGGAGACGGCGAGGACGAGAACCGGCGGTGGGCGGCGCACTGAACGGCGGCTCTCGGCTCTCGGCTCTCGGCTCGCCGCTGTCGGCTCTCGGCGCTCCTTCAGAACACCTTGATCAACCCCTTCGTGTACTTCCGGGGGTCACGTCGGACGTCGGCCAGGACGGCGTTGAGGTCGGTGATGGCCTTGTTGAGCTGGTCGTAGAGCGCCTGGTCGGTCAGCAGCTTGCCGGCCGTGCCGCGACCGGAGTTGAGCGCCTTCACGAGCGAGTCGGCCCCGCCGGCCACGCCCACGAGTTGCGCGTAGAGCGTCGTGTCGCGGAGAAGCTTTCCGGCGGTACCCCTGTTGGAGCTGAGCTGCACCACGAGCGAGTCGACGGACGCGATCATGCCCGTGAGGTTGTAGTAGAGCTGTGGGTCCTCGAGCATGCGCCCGACCGTGCCGTTCGGGTTCTGGAGCCGGGCCATGAGGGCGTTCGTGCGCGACAAGGTCTGCGTGAGCTCGTCGTACAGTCGGCGGTCGGTGACGAGCTGTCCGAGCGCGCCCTCTCCGCGGACGATTCCGCCGGTGATGGCCTTGAGGTCGCTCGTGAGCTGCACCATGTCGCCGACGGCGCCGGATGCCTGTTGGATGACGGCGTCATAGTCCACCGACTGGCCGACCGTGAGCGTGTCGCCTTCCTCGAGCACCTGGTAGCGGGGTGTGCCCGGGCTGATGTCCAGGTACTTGTCGCCGAGGAGGCCGAGGGCTCGCAGCCGTACGCGAGAGTCGGCGCGAACCTGCTCCCGCAGGTGGCGGTCGACTTCCACGACGATTCGGAGGTTGCGCGTGGTGTCGCCGTCGGGTGGGAGAAACTCGATCGAGTTGATGGAGCCCGCGAGCTGGCCGGCGATCGAGACGGTGCCCCCCACTCGGAGCCCGTTCGCGTTCGGCAGGAACGTGACGAGGGAGTAGCGCTCCGAAAACAGGTCCGCGGCCTGGCCGAGCTTGTACACGGCCACGGTGAGGATCGCGAGCGCGGCGAGGATCACGGCGCCCACCTTCAGCTGATCGTACGTCACGAACGTGGAACGCTTCATGTCGGCCTCGGGAAGGGCTGCGTGTTGCGTGCTGCGGGTTGCGTGTCAGAGCCGCTCGGGCCGGCACCGACGCGCGGGGCATTCCGAGCGGATTCAGCACGCAACCCGCAGCACGCAGCACTGGACACGAGACTCAAAACCCGCCCAGGAAGTTTCGGATGTACGGATCGTCTCTCGCCGTCATCTCCTCGGGGGTGCCGAAGAAGGTGATGCGGCGGTCGGCGAGGAGGGCGATGAACGACGCCATGCGGAAGGCGGAGCGGATGTCGTGGGAGACGACGACGCTGGTGACGCCCAGCTCGCGCTGGAGCTTCATGATGAGGCGCGTGATGGTGCCGGTGGTGAGCGGGTCCAAGCCGGAGGTGGGCTCGTCGTAGAGCATGATCTCCGGATTGTTCGCCATACCCCGGGCGATGCCGACGCGCTTCTTCATGCCCCCGGAGAGCTCCGACGGCAACTGGTTCATGACCCGATCGGGATCGAGGTCGACGAATTCGAGCTTCTCGCGAACGCGCGCCTCGATTTCCTCTTCATCGAGGTCGGTGTGCTCGCGCAAGGGATAGGCGACGTTCTCGTACACGCTCATCGAGTCGAACAGCGCGGCCCCCTGGAAGACCATGCCCATCTTCTGGCGGACGCGGAGCGCTTCGTTGAACGTGAGCCCCGTTATGTCCTGCCCGTCGATGTAGACGCGCCCGCTGTCGGGCACGAGGAGCCGAAGGATCAGCTTGAGGGCGGTCGACTTTCCAGTGCCCGACTCCCCGACGACCACGATCGTCTCGCCCTGCTGCGCGAGGAAGGAGATGTCTTCGAGGATCGGCCGGCCGTCGAAGCCGAGGTATACCCGCTCCAGCTCGATCACCGCGCCCGGCGCGGGGCCGTCGTCGGCGGCCTCCGGGCGGTCGACGTCCGCCGGTCCGATCTCGCGGCGGATCGCGGCGCGGATGCTGCTCGTCCGCGACTCGTGGTGCTCGGCGTCGGTCGTCCGGCGGAACGGTATCTCCTCGCGGTCCTCGCGCCGCCGCGCCGCCGCGCCGGCCCGTTCCGGGGACAGGTCCCCGTACCCGTCGCGCGCGCGCTCCGGCCTCCGTGATGGGTCGCGCCCGCCGGCGCGGTCGGGGAGGTTATCCCGGCCGCCGGGCGCCATCGCAGCGTCGCGGAGTTCGTCAGCCACAGTCGGGGCTCACGGGGTGAAGAAGTAGAGCAACACCTGAGTCAGGAAGTAATCTACGACCAAGATGCTGATACTCGCCGCCACCACGGTCCTGGTCGTGCTCGTCCCCACACCCTCCGTGCCGCCGGTGGTCGACAGGCCGAAGTGGCACGCGGTGATCGAGATGATGCCGCCGAACACGAATGGCTTGACGAGCCCCTGGATGAAGTCGTTCGGGATGTACCGCATCGAGAAGCCGCCGGACGCGATCTGCTCCCAGACGGTGCGCCAGTAGAGCGACGTCGGCAGGCCAATGTAGAACTTGGCGATCACGTTGCCGCCGAGGATCCCGACGAAGTCGTTGATCACCGTCAAGACCGGAAGCATGATCAGCGCGGCCAGCACGCGCGGCGTCACGAGCTTCTTGATCGGGTCGGTGCCGAGCGTGTTCAGCGCGTCGATCTGCTCCGTCACACGCATCGAGCCGATCTGCGCCGCGATGCCCGAGCCGACGCGGCCGGCCACCATCAGGCCGGCGAGGACCGGGCCGAGCTCCCGGATCATGGACCCGGCGACGAGCCGGCCGATGTAGATCGTCGCGCCGAACGTCTGCAGCTGTACGGACGACTGGAGCGCGAGCACCATACCGGTGAAGAAGCCGGTCAGCAAGACGATGCCGAGCGACTGCACCCCGATGGCGTCCATCTGCTGGATGAGGTCCCCGCCGTAGAACGGGCGGGCGAAGATGAAGCGGAGCGCGTTCCAGGCCAGCGTGAAGTACGCCTGGACACCGGCAATCTTGGACTTCGCTGCGGCGTTTATGCTGTCGAGAAACCCGGGCAAGTGCAGGTGGAAGGGGGTCGTGTTCGCCGCGGTGTGCCTGCCGTTCGGAGGGCAAGGCGTGTGCCGGCGGCCTTCAGATCGAATTGACCCCGTCCGCGCGCGCCGCTAACCTTCCCCCGCGATGCCGGAATCCCTCTCGCGCGGCCGCCTGGCGGACCTCCTCGACGCCGCCGCGTCGCGCCGCGTGGCCGTCGTCGGTGATGCCATGCTCGACGTGTACCTGCGTGGTGACGTGGAGCGGATCTCCCCCGAGGCACCGGTCCCGGTCGTGCGCGTGCGCGAGCGGAAGCTGGCGCTCGGCGGGGCGGCCAACGTGGCGCAGAACGTTGCGGCGCTCGGCGCCGGCTGTGAGCTCGTCGCGACCGTCGGCGGCGACACCGCAGGGGGGACGCTCCGGGCGATGCTCGGCGCCATCGGGGCCGACCCCCGCGGCTTGCTGGAGGTGGCGCGGCCCACCACGACGAAGACGCGCGTCCTCGCCCGGGCGCAGCAGGTCGTCCGCTTCGACGAGGAAGACGACAGCGACATCACGGACGGCGACGTGACGCGGGTGCTCGACGCCGTCGCCGCGGCCGTCGCGGACGCGGACGCGGTCGTACTCGAGGACTACAACAAGGGCGTGCTCGTCGCGCCCGTCATTCGGCGGGCCATCGCGGCCGCGCGGGATCGAGGGCTGCCGGTGGTAGTCGACCCGAAGTACCGGAACTTCTTCTGCTATCAGGGCGCGACGGTGTTCAAGCCCAATCGCCGAGAGCTCGAGAGCGCGCTCGGCGCCGCCGTCGACATCGAGCACCCCGAGGCGCTCCCCGAGGCGCTCCGCCGGCTGGGCGTCGAGCACCTGCTCCTCACGCTCGGCGAGCGCGGGATGGCGCTCTTCGACGCGGACGGCGAAGTGCACCGCGTGCCCACGACCGCGCGCGAGGTCTACGACGTCGTCGGCGCGGGCGACACGGTCACCGCGTACTTGGCGGCGATGCTGGCCGCCGGCGCCTCGGCGCGCGAGGCGGCGGTGATCGCCAACTTCGCGGCCGGCGTCGAGGTCGGGAAGCTGGGCGCGGCCACTGTCGCGCCCGAGGAGGTCCTCGCGGCCTTCGACAGCTTCCACGCCTCGGCGGCGGCCTGATCGGAACGCCGGCGTCGATGCGCCCCCGCCAAGCGGCCGCGGCGCGGCGCGGCGCCATCATCGCTGCCCTCGTCGCCAGCGGCGGCTTCGCCCGTGACGCAGGCGCGCAGGGCTCACCGCGATGCGCCGAGCGCGGGTACCGAGTCGCCACGCGCGCCGCCGCGGGCGCGGTGTTCGTTGGTGCGAACGCCGCGCTCTACGAGTACTTCCGGCGTGCCTGGTGGTCGGGCGAGCGCGCCGATCACTTCCGCATCAACTGGGAACGCGACGACCCGTTCCGGCAGGCCGACAAGTTCGGCCACGCGCTCGGCGGCTACCACCTCGCGCGGATCGGCACGGGGCTGCTGAAGAACGCGTGCGTCTCGAGCGGGAAGGCCGCGCTCGGCGGCGCGCTCTACGCGGTCGCGTTCCAGACTCAGATCGAGCTGTGGGACGCGACTCAGGCGAAGTACGGCTTCTCCCCGAACGACGTGCTCGCCAACACCGCCGGCACACTCTACGCCGTCGCCCAGGAGGCGTACCCCGTCCTCCAACGCGTCAAGCCGACGTTCTCGTACTCGCCCTCGGCTGCCTACCGCAACCGCGGCAACTTCCCGGCGGGGGCCGCGGGCGTGGAGCTCCGGCCGAGCCTCGATTACTCGGGGCAGACGTACTGGATGTCCGCCGACCTCGACGCGCTACTCCCGGAGCGGGTGAAGCCGCTCTGGCCCGCGCTCGTCAGGCTGTCGCTCGGCCACTCGATCACCGATTACGTCGACGAGCGGAGCGGGGCGTTCTTCAAAGCCAGGCACCGACTGCTGGTCTCCGTCGACGTCGACGCCGAGAAGCTGCCGGGGAACCACCCCGCGTGGAAATTCGTGAAGCGGCAGCTCAGCTACTATCACTTCCCGGCGCCGGCCCTGCAGATCGCGCCCACCGTGAAGGGGATCGCTTGGTATCGGTGAGCTCCGCGTGAGGCGCCAGTCGCGCGCCGTCGTGATCGCGCTGGCCGTGAGCGCGTGGCTGTCGGCGTCCACCGTCAGTGCTCAGGCCTCCCCGTACGTCCCGCTCGACGACGGGGCCTACGCGTACGTCGACGCGCTCGTCGCACGCGGCTGGCTCTCGTCCCTGTCCGTGCTCGAGCGGCCATACACGGCGGGGCAGATCGTCGCGGCGCTCGACGCGGAGGCGCCGAGGGCGTCGGGCCGAGTGGTCGCCGGATGGCGTCGGGCGCTGCGCGCCTCGCTGGGGCGCTACGCCGAACTCGCCGGCACGGGCACCGAGCTTCGTGTGACGGCTACGGCGGGGGCGCAGCTCACGGGCCAGTCATCGGCGCGGCGTGAGCTCATGCTCGCCGACAGCGTATCGGGCGGCTACCCGGGCCTGTGGACCCAGGCGTTCGCGACCGCGGGGCCGGCGGTGGGTGGGTGGCGCGTCGTGGGCGACGGCCGGCTCAAGCCGGACCCGGAGTTCGCCGGGAGCAAGAAGCGGAAGGTCACGGGACGCGTGGAAGACGCGTACGTCGCCGGGCAATGGCGGCTCGGCGAGATCTTCCTGGGGAGACAGAGCCGAAATTGGGGGCCCAGCTCCCTGGTTGGGCTGCAGGTCGGACCGTACGCCTACAGCTACGATCAGTTGTACGGCCGGCTCGGACCGGACGCCCTTCACCTGGCGACGCTCCTGGCCCGCCTCGACGACACGGGCGTGGGGCCCGATTCGCTGGTGCAGCGCTACCTAGCTCTCCACCGGGTGAGCGGCCGGTGGCGCCGGCTCGAGGCGGCGGTCGCCGAGGCCGTGCTCTACGGCGGCGTCGGACGGGGGTTCGAGCTGGCGTACGCGAATCCCTTGAACGTGTTCATGCTGGCGCAGTACAACGAGGAGAAGGCCGGCAACATCAGCTACGGCTTCGACCTCGCGTACCGCACGCGCTCACGCGGGATCTTCTCCGGCCAGCTCCTGTACGACGACTTTCAGATTGACGGCTGCGAGCCCGAATGCCTGGAGCCGCCGAGCTACGGGTTCAGCGTGACGGCGGAAGGCGTCCCCGTCGCCGGGGATCAGAGGGCGTTCGCCTCGTACACACGCGTGAGCAACCTGGCGTACCGGACGCCGGAGCCGCTGGAGACGTACCAGGTCTTCCGCGTCGGGATTGGCCGCGGCTTCAGCGACTACGACGAGGCACGAGTCGGACTCGATCTCGCCGTGCTGCCCCAGGCAACGACGCGCGTGTACGCCGCTTACAGGCGTCAGGGGGAGGGCGACTACCGCCGGCCGTACCCGTCCCCCGACGAGTACGCGGCTACCCCGGAACTGCTGCAGGGAGTCGTCATGCGCGTCGGGCGCCTCGGCGTGCAAGCGTCCGGCCGGCTAGGCGCTTACCTGACGGTCGGCGCGGATTTCGGCGTAAACCGGGTGGCGAACGAGGCGCACGTGCAGGGCCGCGCCCGCACGCGCTTCGAGGGGCGGGTCCGCATGGCCTTCGAGCCGCGGCGGCCGCTCTCCTTGCGCGTTCCCGCGGCGAGCAGCCACATTCCGAACGCGGGCCCTTAGCTCAGCCGGTCAGAGCAGCGGACTCATAATCCGACGGTCCCGGGTTCGAGCCCCGGAGGGCCCATGTCAGCGGCCGACCAGCGCACCTGCGCCGCCACGTCACGCGTGAGCCGGACGGCGATGTTCCAGGCGGGGCTACCCCCTTGCTGGGGCGTTAGTTACTATCAAAGCTCGACCGGAGCATCGGTGGCCTGCGGGGTGGGATGCCGTTGAAAGACGCCCAGCGTTGTCGTCGCGGGCGCATGGACGCGTAGCTCAGCTGGTTAGAGCGCTGCTTTCACACAGCAGAGGTCCGGGGTTCGAGTCCCTGCGCGTCCACTCCCCTCCCCTTCGTCGCCCGGTCGGGCGATCCCCCGACAGACAATCGTTGTCGTTCCCATGCGTCACTTGACGGTGCGGCTGCTCGTAGTCGCCGCTTTCGCGTTTCTAGCGCCTGTTCGCGTCGGTGCGCAGCGCCCCACGCCGAGCGAAGCCGAGGAGCTGCTGCGGACGCGGCCCGACCTCGTCGCCCAGCTCCGCCAGCGCATCGGCACCAGCGGCCTCACGCCCGACCAGATCCGCGCCCGACTGCGCGCTGAGGGCTATCCCGAGTCGCTGCTCGATTCCTACCTGCCCGGGACGACGCAGGGGCCCGGCCAGGCCGCGCCCGACGCCGAGACGCTGAACGCCGTCCGCGCGCTGGGCATCGCCGATTCGAGCGACGTGCTGTTCAGCGGCGTCTCCGCCGATTCGCTCGACTGCGCGCCCTTCACGGAGCTCGACGTCGCCCGCCCGGACTCCGCATCGTCGACGCGCGTCAGCCGGAGCGAGCGCTCGGCGCTCCGGCAGCTCTGCCTCCTTCGCGACAGCCTGGCGATGAACGGTGTCGTGAACGTCGACGAGCTCGGGCGCCCCCGGCGAGCCGAGTCCGGGGCCTTCCCGGCCGATAGCGGTTTTCGGATCTTCGGCCTCGACCTGTTCCGAGGCCGCACCAGCCAGTTCGATCCGAATCTGCCTGGCCCTGTTGATCCGAGCTACCGGCTCGGACCCGGCGACCGGATGGTGCTGATCCTGACTGGCGACGTCGAGATGGCGCACCAGCTCGACGTGACGCGCGAGGGATTCATCGTGGTCCCGCAGGTCGGCCAGATCTACGTCGCCAACCTCACCCTCGGCCAGCTTGAAGACGTGCTCTACAACCGCCTCGCGCGCGTCTACTCGGGCGTGCGGCGGGGGCACGGGGCCACGACCCGCTTCTCGATCAGTGTCGCGCGCCTGCGCACGAACCAGATCTTCGTGATCGGGGACGTCTCCCGCCCAGGGAGCTATCGCGTCTCCAGCACCGGGACGGCACTCAGCGCCCTGTACGCCGCGGGCGGCCCGAGCCCGAACGGCAGCCTTCGCCAGGTCCAGATCCGCCGCGGTGGCCGCGCAGTCGACACGCTGGACGTGTACGACTACCTGCTCCAGGGCGACGCCTCCAGCGACACGCGGCTGGAGAGCGGGGACGTAGTGTTCGTGCCCGTTCACGGGCCACGGGTGCGCGTGGTGGGCGAGGTCACGCGCCCAGCCGTCTACGAGCTGGGGCTCGGCGAGACGCTCTCGGACGTGCTCCGCATGGCGGGCGGCTTTACGCCGACGGCCGCCCGCCAGCGCGTCCAGATCGAGCGCATACTGCCCCCCACGGACCGGGAGGCGGGCGGGCGCGACCGCGTGGTGGTGGACGTGTCGCCCACGGACCATTTCACCAACGGCGGCGGGTCCACAGTCGCCATGCACGGCGGCGACGTGGTGCGCGTATTCCCGGTGTCCATGCGCGTCCGCAACCGGATCGCCGTGCGCGGCAACGTCTGGGCACCGGGCACCCAGGGCTTCACGGAGGGGATGACGATCGCCGATGCCATCAAGCAGGCCGGCGGGGTCAAGCCCGACGTCTATCTGGGTCGCGTGCTCGTCACGCGCCTGCAGCCGGACTCCACCCGGGTGCAGCTCCACGCCGCGCTGCGCGACACGACCGGGGCGGTGATCGGGGACTTCCCGCTGCGGGAGGACGACGACATCCGGCTGTTCTCGGTGACGGAGTTCCGCCCCGACCGGTACGTGTCGATCAACGGCGCGGTGCGAAAGGGCGGGCAGTTCCCCTTCCGCGAGGGGATGACGGTCCGCGATCTGGTGCTGCTCGCCGGCGGAATCGAGGAGAGCGCGTACCTCGGGGCCGTGGAGATCGCGCGCCTGCCCGAGAATCGGGCCGACGGCGTCACTGCGCAGACGTTTCGCGCGCCGCTCGACTCCAGCTATCTCTTCGAGCGCACGCCCGACGGAACATACTTCGGTCCCCCGGGACTACCCGCGCCGAGCGGGCCGGCGCCCGAGATCAAGTTGCGCCCGTACGACAACGTCCTCATTCTCCGTCAGCCGGACTGGGAGCTGCAGCGCACGGTCTACCTCGGAGGCCAGGTGCGCTTCCCCGGCCGGTACGCGCTGCAGCGCAAGACGGAGCGGCTCACGGACCTCATCAAGCGGGCTGGCGGACTGACGAGCGAAGCCTACCCCGAGGGCGTGTTTTTCTACCGCAACAGCGGCCGGCTCGGCCGCATCGGCATCGATCTGCCGCGGGCGATGAAGCGGTACCGAGACCAGGATAACCTGCTCCTGCAGGACGGGGACTCTGTCGTCATCCCGATGTACACGGCGGTGGTCAACGTCGCCGGCGCGGTGAACTCGCCGGTGGCAGTGTCGTACGTGCCCGGCCAGGACGTCGCCTACTACGTCCGCGCTGCCGGCGGTCCCTCTCGGAGGGCGGACCTGAGCCGGGCGTACGTCACTCAGCCGAATGGAAAGGTCGAGAGCATTCAGCGCCGGCGGCTCTTGCCGGATGGCGTCCCGCGGCCCCGGGCGGGGAGCTCGGTGTTCGTGCCGGAGAAGGACCCGAACGAGCGGCGCGACTACCTGGCGATCTTCGGCGGGGTCGCGCAGATCCTGGCGACCGTCGTGACCGTGGCGCTCGCCGTCGTCGCCGCGCGACGGAACTAGCCGTGCTCACGGAGGAGGGACGGGCCGAGGGTCGCGTCGCAGGCCGCCCCGCACCGCTGGGCGAGTATTCGCGAAGCCGCGCCGACGTGCCGCCGATGACGGTAGCGGCGTGGCTCGCGGCCACACTGCTGCGCTGGCGGACTACGGCGGTGGTCGCCGCCGCAGTCCTGCTCCTCGCCGCGCTCGCCGTCGTCATCGTGCCTCCGGCCTACCGCAGCAAGGCGTCCTTCGTGGCCAACGGGACGGGTGGCCTGAAGCTTCCCGGCTCCCTGTCGGGCCTCGGCGGGACGGGCGGGCTCGTGGGTCTCGCCTCACAGCTCGGCGTCACGCCCGGCGCGGACCCGTCCGAGTCGCCCGCGTTCTACGAGCAGCTCATTCGCAGCCGCGAGCTCCTGACGCGCCTCGTGGACTCCAAGTTCGCCGACCCGCGGACCGAGGCGCCCGCGGACAGCGCGAAGCTCGTGGACCTCCTGAAGGTCCGCGAGAAGGACCCGCGGCGCCGGACCGAGGTGGCAATCAAGAAGGCCTCCCGGGCGATCAAGGTCGAGGTCGACCTGAAGACGAACCTCGTCAGGCTCTCGGTCGACGCGCAGTGGCCCGAGCTGAGCGCCGCCGTCGCCAACCGGGTAGTGGACCTCGTGAACGCGTTCAACCTCGAGCAGCGCCTGACGCGCGCGCGGGCGAAGCGAGAGTTCGTGCAGGGACGGCTCGACGACGCGCAGCGAGAGCTGAGCGGCGCCGAGTGGCGCCTGCGCGACTTCTACGAGGTGAATCGGCAGTGGCGCACGTCGCCAAACCTCACGTTCACTGAAGGGCAGCTCAGGCGGCAGGTGGACCTCGCGAGCGACATGTACCTCTCGCTGCGTCGCGAGTTCGAGTCGGCCCGCATCAGCGAGGTCAACGAGACGCCCGTGGTGACGGTCGTCGACTCGGCGGTCGCTCCGCGCAAGGCCCAGTGGCCGCAATACCCGCTGGTGTTCGTCACGGCCTGCCTGGTCGGCGTCATCCTCGGCACGCTGGCGGCGGCGATCGCGGCGCTGCGCGCCGACTGGGCCCGCCGGCACCCCGAGGACGCCTCGGAGCTGCGCCGCGCCCGCCGGCAGGTCGCGCGCGAGCTCCGGGATTCCCTACCGGGCCACGGCACGGCGCGGCGCGCCTCGCCGGAGGCAGAGATCCTCTGACGCTCCGATAGTGTCACAGGCGCTCGCGCTTCACCGTTCGCGGAGCCGGTGGGCGGACCTCGGTCTGGCCCTGACGCTCGCCGCCGTCGCCTGGACGGCACCGCTGCTCGCGGTCGCGCTGGCCGTCGTTTGGCTGGTGGTCGCCTACGGCGTCTCCCGCCCAGGCCGCTGGCTCGCGGTGCTGACCTGGGCACTGCCGTTCCACATCCTCGCCATGGCCGTCCTCTTCGGCGGCTTCGGGCTTCCGGGGCCACTGGTACGCGTGATCGCAGGGTGGAAAGAGCTGACGGTGGTGCTACTGCTCCTGGCCACGGCGCTCCGGGCGGCAAGCGGACGTGGGCCGAGGGTCGCTGTCTCCGCGGTCGACGTCGCGGTGGTGGGCCTCGCGCTGCTCGCGGCCACGTACTTGCTCGCGGCGACGCCGCTGCTCGGCGCCGACATCCCGGTCAAAGCGCAGCTGTACGGATTCCGCGACACAGTCTTCTTCACGGCGCTCTATTTCGTCGGACGCGGGTCGCCCGAGGTCAACGACGGAGACGCCGCCCTCAAGCGGCTCTTCGCGGTCGGCGTGATCACGAGCGTGATCGCCGTCGCCGAGCGACTCTTCGTCACGCCGCAGATGCTCGTCGTCATGGGCGCCACGAGCTACTTCAACGACTTCCTCGGCGTCGCCGCAATGACAGCCGGAAACGAGTTCGGGCTCCCGGATAACTACTGGACGATGATGGGTGGGCGGTTCGTGCAGCGCGCCGGATCGGTGTACCTCTCGAGCCAGGGCTTCGCGACGCCCTTCCTCGTGATCATGCCGGCGGCGACCGCGCTACTCCTGCGGCGCGCCGCAGCACCGTCCCGGGTAGCGTGGACGCTCGGCTACGCGCTACTCTGGGCCGCCCTGCTGCTGAGCATCACCCGAATGACGTTGTTTGCCTGCCTGATCCAGCTTCTCCTGCTCGCCACCCTCTACCGCCGGTGGGGCGTGCTGGCGACGGCGGCGATCGCGAGCGTCGTCGCGCTGCTCGCGGGCATGGTCGCCTCGCCGGGGCTGGCGTCGCTCGTATGGGAGACGCTCACGTGGCAGTCGGGCAGCAGTGTGTCTCACGTGAAGGACTGGGCAGCGGGCGCGCGGGCCGTCTGGGACCAGCCGCTCGGATCGGGCCTTGGCACCACCGATCAGACCGCGGTGAGGTTCGGGGTTACACCACTGACGGCGGATAATCTCTATCTGAAGTACGCCGTGGAGCTCGGGATCGCCGGGTTGATCGCCTACCTTGCCGTCGTCGGCGGCGCCGCGCGCGCCGCCCACGGGCTCTTCCGGACCGGGATGCAGGAGAGCGACCGCGCCCTCGGGGCGTGCATGCTGGCGGCGATCCTCGGCGTGACGATCAATGGAATGACCACCGCGCTGTACAACCATATGGTGCTTTCGTACGTCTTATTCTGGCTCGTTGGCACGACCGTGACGCTGTCGCAGCGGAGGGCGCGCTACGAATCTGGGGGCGCCGATCCGGGCCAGGGTCCACCCGGCGCTTCCGCACCGTGATATAATCCCTGCTGTAGCGATCGCGGGCTGCGGGACGCCGCAGCCATCCGAACACGTCAACGTCTCGACGATTGTGATCAAGGCAGCGGTCCCGAACCATCCGAGCAGTGTGGCCCGCGCCGGGATAGCGCGCCGTGCGTCCCGCGCAGTGCCCGCGATTGTCGGGTTCGACGCGGCCGCGCTCGGCCGCGAAGGAGCCGACGCGACCTTCGTGGCGGAAGTGCTCGGCGCACTTGGCCAGCTGGACCTCCCCTTCCGCATTCTAGCGTACGTCACCGACCCGGACGCCGTGCCCGCGACCGCAACCGAGCACGCGGCGGTCGTCCCAGTGCGAATCGCGGGGGGCTCCGCGTTCGTGCCCCGACGGGTGGCGCTAGCGGCGCGGCTCCGCACCGACCAGCCATCGCTTTACCAGGCGAGTGGGGTGCTTCCGCGCGCCATCCCCTGCCCCGGCGTCGTCGTGGTACACGATTGCACGTTGGCCGAGTGCCTAACGCCTCAGGGGGGCGCCGGCGCCACGCTGCGGCGCGCGGTACTGCGGTCCGTGTTGCGAGGCCAGCGCGTGGTCACGACCTCCGACCGGACGCGCGACGCACTGCTGGAGCGCGTGCCCAGTCTCGATCCGGCGCGAGTGGTGGCCATTCCGGCCGGTGTGTCGCAGCGGGCCACGCGGGAGACTGGCACCGCAGCCCTTGCGCACGCCGGGCACGGCCTCGGCTCCGGCTACTTCCTGTTCTTGGGCGGCGGGCGGTCGGAGGACGAGGTGCGGCGGGTCTTGGAGGCGTGGGCGTTGGTGAAGGCAGCTCGTCCGGGGCCGGAACTGCTCGTCGTCGCCGAGTGGCCGGCGCGCAAGGCCAGCGACGTCGATCGTGCGGCGGCTGGCCTGGGCATCGGCGCGTGGGTGCGGCGGGTGACCGCGGCCGCCGGTGAGGGGGATCACGCAACACTACTGGCCGGAGCCCGCGGTGTCGTGCTACTCCCGCCTGACGACGGCCTCGGCCGTCAGGCGCTGGAGTCCATGGCGTGTGGGACGCCGGTGGTCGTGCCAAGCCGCGCCGCACCCCAGGGCCCGGCGTCGGGCGCGGTTCTCCGCGTCCCCACCGCGGAACCAACGTCCGTCGCGTCGGCCCTCGAGCGCTTGCTCGCCGACGACGGGGAGCACGCCAGGCTTCGCGCGGAGGGCCTGCGCTGCGCGCGCGAGCTCACGTGGACACGCACGGCAGATCGGCTGGCGCAAGTCTACGAGGACGTGCTCGCGGAGACGCGACCCGCGCGGCGAGTCGGCCCGACGATCCCCCGGACGCCGCCCGTTGAAGTGGTGGCCTCCATCGTGTCGACCGGCGAGGCGGATCGACTGCGACCCTGCGTTGAATCCCTGGCCGCGCAGGGGCTCGGCCCGCGATTACGAGTTGTGGTCGTTTGCAACCTGGCCGGGGATGGTAGCGCCGAGCTGGTCCGTAATGCATTCCCCGACGCAATGGTCGTGGAGCAGCCCCGCCCCCGCGGCTTCGCCGAGAACCACAACACCGGGCTTCGCATCGCAGCCAGCGAGTTCGGATTGGTCCTGAACCCGGACGTGGTGCTCGAGCCGGGCTGCCTTCCGGCATTGCTCGATCTGATGCGCGCGCGGCCCCGGTGTGGCATCGCCGCGCCATTGCTCGTGTATCCGGACGGGACACCGCAGGCGTCGGCGCGACGCTTTCCGAACGTCGCCGGCACGCTGCTGCGCCGCACGCCGCTGCGACGAATTCTGCCACCGGCCCGCTTTAATAGGCGGCACTACCTCGCGGCGCCCGCCGGTCCGCGGCCCGTGCAATGGGCGCTTGGCGCGTGCCTGCTCTTCCGGCGCACGGCGTGGCAGGACCTCGGCGGGTTCGACCAAGTGGCCTTCCCCCACCTCTACGTGGAGGACATCGAGATCGCGTGGCGCGCCTGGCAGCGTGGGTGGGAGGTCTGGCAGACGCCCTCCGCGCGCGCACGCCACGATCACCAGGCGGCGACCGACGGAGCGTTTTTCCAGCGCCGCACGCTTTGGCACCTTCAGGGAATGCGCGAGTTTGTGCGGAAGCACCCGACGGTTCTGCTCGGGCTCCGACCGGCACTCGCGGACAGCCGCGCCGCCGGAGGCGGCGAGCGGTGTTCGCCGGACGGCGGGGAGTGACCACGTCGCTCGTTACGGGCGGAGCAGGCTTCCTCGGCGCGCACGTGGTGCGCGAGCTGCTGAGCGCCGGTCATGAGGTCGTGGTGCTCGACGACCTCAGTGGCGGCTTTCGCGACAATGTGCCGGTGGAAGCCGCATTCGTGGAGGGGAGCGTCGTCGACGCACGGCTCTTGTCGACACTATTCGCCGCGCGCCGGTTCGACTACGTGTATCACTTGGCCGCCTACGCGGCGGAGGGACTGAGCCACTTCATCCGACGCTTCAACTACGTGAACAACGTCGTCGGTTCGATGAACGTCGTGAACGAGTGCGTGAAGCACGACGTCCGCTGCCTCGTGTTCACGTCTTCCATCGCCGTGTACGGCGCGGGACAGCTTCCGATGCGGGAGGAGCTGACGCCGGCTCCGGAAGACCCGTACGGCATCGCCAAGTACGCGGTCGAGCTGGACCTGCGCGCCGCCCGCGAGATGTTCGGACTCAACTACGTGGTGTTCCGGCCGCACAACGTGTACGGCGAGTACCAGAACATCGGCGACCGCTACCGGAACGTGATCGGCATCTTCATGAACCGGCTGATGCGCGGGGAGCCGATGCCGATCTTCGGCGACGGGTCGCAGACGCGGGCCTTCAGCTACGTGGGCGACATCGTACCGACCATCGCGCGCGCGGTCCACGTCGGTGCCGCGTACGGCGAGGTGTTCAACATCGGGGCCGACCGCGAGTATTCGGTGAGCGAGGTGGCCACCGTAGTGGCCACCGCCATGGGCGCCGAGCGCGTCGTGGAGCACCTCGAGGCCCGGAAGGAGGTGCAGCACGCGTACAGCGACCACTCCAAGGTCGACCGCGTGTTCGGCCCCCAGCCGCAGACGGCGCTCGCCGAGGGCATTCGCCGGATGGCCGAGTGGGCGCGGCGCGTCGGACCGCGCGAGAGCGAACCGTTCGACGAGATTGAGATCGCACGCAGCCTGCCCGCGGCGTGGCTCGGCGGCGCGGCCAGCGGATCGGGATCGGGGTGGGGTTCAGGGCCGCCCGGTGAGTGAGACGTGCGCGCTCAGGTTCGTGCGGTCTCCCGCGAAGTCCCGGTTGAAATCGTAGGCTGCGGACACGCCACCGAGCACGTCGAGGCCGCGCCAGAACATGAGCCGCTCGGCCGTAAGCGAGTGTACGACGTCCAACGCGCGCCGCTCGGCTTCGACGTCTGGCGCGAGAGCCGACCGGTCCTGACGCACGATGCGGCCCCACTCCAGCGTCCAGCGGCCGCTCGCGTCGAGGCGGTCGAGAGTAAGGAAGGCGCCCGCAGCGCTGGACACGCCGACGCCGGCGCCTAGGATCTGCCCGCGCTGCGTGTGCCCCTGGTTGCTCCCCGCCCCGTGGATGTACGTGGGCCGCCCACCCCGAAATTTATCTATCGCCCTCTGCTGGAAGTCGATCGACTCGCCGCGGAGCCGCGTTAGGCGACCGCCCTGACGCCCCCAGGCCTTCGCGAAACCGAATCCCACGCTCGAGTATTGGTCCGGGGCAAGCATCAGGTCACGCCCGTCCCAGGCGTGGTCTTCTCGCCCCAACTCTCCGTACATCTCGAACCCGTACGAGGGCACGGTGAATCGAGCGAACACCGACGCCAGTTGGTTCTCCCCGTCGAGCGACCGGTCGTCGGTCGGGATGGTGCCCGCCGACTTCCTCAGCCTGGACTTCAGAAGGCCCTCGAACGACCGGGAGATGTAGCGGCCAGGCAAGCCCGAGTCCGGCCATGGCGCGTGAAAGAAGCGCGCGCCCCCCAATTCGAAGCCGCCGATCCCCCGTGGCTGCAGTGCCAGTACGAGTCCGGTTGCGAACCGGCGAGGCCGCGTCAGAAAGCTGTCAGGGCCCGCGGCCTGGAAGTACGGGCTCTGGTCGAGCCGGCCCCAGAGCAGGCGCCCGTGCAACGTGGCGAGCCACAAATTCGCGGGGCGCGCCGTTCCCACAAAGGCGTGGGGAAAGCCCGCGGCGTTCGTGCCCAGTAGGTACGGGAAACGCTGCGAGGGCCCCCACCATTCGTGCGACGTCGCGACGCCGACAGCAGCGCCGGCGTAGTCCACGCGCAGCGAGCTCTCCCCGGGGTCGAGTCGGGTGTACGGCCGGTCGCCGAATCGCTGTGGGTAGTCGACGGTACCCGCGAAGAGGCCATCGCCGAACCGCTGCGCGCCGGGGCGGCCGTTGTCCATTATACGGAAGTTCGCGTTCTGCGCCGAGAACGCGATCGGGTCTACGACCAGCGAGACCACGCCCCACCGCGCCGCGAAGCCGCCCGATGCCCAGGCGGTCGCGCCGCGACCCGCCCAGACGGCGCCGTCGTTCAGCCCCCAGGGGAAAGCGCTGTTGAAGCGGGCGCCCACCTGCGGCCGGAGCCATCGGACGTAGGCGCGCGACCGACGTGCGTGCGAGAAGTCGTAGCGCCCCGCCCACGGGTGCGCGGCAGTGGCTGCTGGCATGAGTCGGTCAATTTCGCGCTGAGAGAATTGACGCAGCGACCACGGATACGCCGGCGCCAGACCGAGTGTCTGCAGCGTTCGTAGATAGCTCTCCAATTCGCTGCCGGCGAAGTACTCGTCACGCCCGTCGAGCGCGGGGCGGGCCTGGGCGGGCAGGATGGGCGCCGAGACCGACAGTAACGCGAGGGACGTGAGGAACGAAATCCAACGATGGCGCACGCGGGCGGCAGGCGAAGACGCGGTGAGAAACGTTGCGGGCGCGAGCGATGATTCGGCGGCAGCGCTCCCAGCGCCGTCCCCGTACCCCCGTTATGCCCGGCGGGCGTGTAAGTTACACCCCCATGTGGCGCAAGTTGAAGCTCGTGGCGAGCCGGCTGACGCGAGGGTGCGGGCCCGTGCTGATCGCGATGGCTGCATTCGGCCCGGCGCGCGCCGCCGCGCAGAATGCGCCGGGGGCAGCAGAGTCGGTGGGTAGCGGCGCGCTGCTCCCGCCGTTCATCGGGTCGGACGCCGAGGACCGCGCACGGTTGGAGCAGCTGCTGGGAGGGGAATCGGCCAGCGGGTATGTGGCTCGTTCCTTCTCCTCGCGCCTGCGGCTCGCCTCCGCTCCCTTGACGTTCGTCAGGGGGGTCGTCCTTCCGGAGATCGACCTCGTGATAAACTCCGAGATCCCGTTCTCCCAGAACGACGGCGCCATGTGGGCGGGGCGCGGGTTGAGTTACCTCGTGCGCGGTGGCGCCACGATCACGCGAGGGCGATGGCGCCTCGTCGTCGTGCCCGAGCTCGTGGGCTCCACGAACGCCGGATTCCGTGACGTGGAGGAGGCGTTCTATCGCCCGCTCATCGATACGTCGCGGTACTCTCGCTACTCCTCGCCCTGGATGCAGCACCCGTTCCCGATGGACCAACCCGTCCGGTTTGGGGTTGGAGCGGTCGCTCGGCTCGACCCGGGCCAGAGCGCGCTGTGGTACGAGGGGAAGCACGCGGCAGCGGGGGTCAGCACCGAGAACGAGTGGTGGGGGCCGGGTGTTCACGACGCGTTAATCCTCACGAACAATGCCGGCGGATTCCCTCACGCCTTCGTACGCACGGCGCGACCGATGCAGACGCGGGCCGGCGCGTTCGAGGGTCGTTGGATTGTCGGTGCACTCACCGAGTCGGGATTCTTCGACTTCAACGCCGACAACAACATGCGGACGCTCGCCGCGGCCTCGGCAATGTACAGGCCGAGCTGGGAGCCGGAGCTCACCCTCGGCGTGAGCCGCGCGGTGTTTGCCGCGTCCAGCAGTGGCGCCAAGGCGCTGCTGCGCTGGTTCGATGTCGTTCAGCCCACGACGCGACCGAACGCGCGTCCGTGGGCGGACAGCACGTTTACTGGTGGCCGCGACCAACTGACCTCGGTCTTCGCCCGGTGGGTCTTTCCGAGCGCGGGCTCAGAGGTGTACGGAGAACTCGGGCGTGCCGAGTGGCCCGCAAGTCTCCGCGATTTCCTCGTGGACCCTACCCACACAATGGGGTACGTCATCGGCGGGCAATGGGCGCGCCCCTGGCGGCGCCGCGGCGCCGTTTGGCGATTCCAGGCCGAACTGACCTCCCTCGAGCGCTCCACGTCTTTCCGCTACCGCCCCACTCAGTCGTGGTACACCAGCCGCGCCGCACCACAGGGGTACACGCAGCGGGGCCAAGTGCTCGGGGCGAGCATCGGCCCGGGTTCGTCGCACCAATGGATCGGCATCGACCTCGTCTCGCCCACTTGGCGGGTGGGCGCGTTCGCCGGGCGCTGGCGGCTGAACGTGGACCACAATACCGAGATCGTTCACTACGAACGATACCCGGGCAAGGGATGGTGCGAGTACGACGTCAACCTCTACCCTGGGATCCGCGCTGGCTACCAGGGTGGCGGGATCGGCGCCGTGAACGGGGAGTTAATATTGGGCAACCGCATGAACTACCTCTACCAGAACGAAGGAGGTTGCCCGCGCAACGACAACATGCGGGACGTGCGGAACGCCACGATCCGGCTGTCGATCACCCCACCACGGCCCCGGTGATCGATCTCGCTCTAACCGACGGCCCGATCGTGTTTCTGCCCCGGCGCTCCGTCTTCGGGCCTGCGCGGCCGCATGTGTCCTGCGCGCGACGGACCCACCCGACTGACTACCGCTCGACACTCCGTCCGCTCCGGGTACGCGGATGACGGCGCCGAACCTGTCCCCAGCGCGGCACGCGCTGGCCGAACTGGCGCTCGACCTCGGCGCGGCACGTCCGCGCACTGCCGTAACCGCCGGCGTGGCAATCGTGAACTGGAACCGTCCGCAGGACACGGTCGAGTGCCTCGACTCGCTCCTGCAGGCCGACCCCCTCCCCGCCCGGGTGGTGGTCGTGGACAATGGGTCGGCCGACGATTCGGTCGCGCGAATGGAGCGGTGGGCGGCAGAGCGGGGCGTGCGCGTCCATGTTGAACGCGCCCCGGATGTGGCGCCGCCAACCGACCATCGGCCGCCTTGGCTCACTCTGCTTGCCTCCGAGACGAATCGAGGGTTTTCAGGCGGCAACAACCTCGCGCTTCGGTGGCTCGCGTTGGACCCGCGGCTCGGTCACTTCCTGCTCCTGAACAACGACGCGACCGTGGCGCCCGACTTCTTTGCGGAGGTGGCCGCCGCGCTTCGCCAGGTGCCGACGGCGGGGCTCCTCAGCGGATCCATCTACGAATTCGCCCACCGCTCACGAGTGTGGTACGCGGGCGGATACGCGGTACCGTACCGCGCGCTGGTGCTGCACGCGTACGCGGTGCCGGACTCCGGGACACCGGTACACACGGAGTTCGTGTGCGGGTGCTCGATGCTCATTTCGCGGGCCGCCTACGACGCGCTCGGCCCACTGCCGGAGTGCTACGACCCCGGCTACTGCGAGGACGCGGAGTACTCCATCCGCGCGCGGAAACGCGGGCTCTCCTTGGTCTACGCGCCGCGGGCCGCGGTCTACCACAAGGTGGGCGCCACCTTCGGCGGGTCACCGTTCCTCGTCCCCCGCGTCGCGTTCCTGCAGAACCGCAACCGGGTCTTCTTCGTGCGCCGGAACATGCGGTCGTGGACGCGCTGGGCCGCGCTCGGCTACCTGGCGATCACGAAGCCGGGCCGAGCCCTTGTCGAGGCGATCGCGGGCAGGCCGGCCGTGGCGTGGGCGATGCTTCGCGGAACCGCCACGGGGTTCCTCAGTCGGGCGCCCCGCCGGTGACGTGAAGTCGCACGCGCTCAGGGCCTAACGCGTTCCTGCCCGGCGCCCGGCGAGCGCCTCGTACCCGCGCGCGTACGCGCCGACGAAGCGCGACATCGAGAACTCCCGCTCGACCCGGCTGCGCCCGCGCACCCCCATGCGGGCGCGCAGCGCGGCGGAGTCGAGTAGATCGCCGATCCGGGCGGCGAGGGCCTCGGGGCGACCCGGCGGCACGAGAAACCCACTGTCGCCCTCGGCCACCATCTCGGGCGCGCCGCCGTGGTCCGCCGCGACGACCGGGCGGCCGGTCGCCATGGCCTCGAGGATCGTCGTCGGCAGCGGATCGGGACGGACCGACGGCTGCACGAAGACGTCGATCGCCGCATGCACGCTCGGTGTGTCGTGTCGGAAGTCGGACACTACGACGCTGGCTCCCAGCCCCGCGGCGGCGGCACGCCGGCGCAGCGCCTCCAGCTCGTGCCGCCGGCCGTCCAGAACGCCACCGACCAACAGGAACAGGGCGTCGGGGTGGCGCTCGAGCACGCGAGGTGCCGCGTCCAGCAGCAGCTCCTGCCCCTTCCACGTTCCCACCCTGCCGACCATCCCCACGACCGGCCGGCCGGCGGGGATGCCGAGCTCCCGCCGCACCGTGAGCCCGTCGTTCGACGGGTGGAAACGAGACGCGTCGATGCCGTTGTAGATGACGTCGCACTTGGCGAGCGCCGCCGCGTCGCCACTCGCCAGGTGGTCGCGAACGGCGTGCGACACGGCCACGACGCGGTCCGACAGGGCTGGCACCGCCCAGGAGAGCAGCCGGCGAACGATGCTGGGTCGCGTGACGATCTCCGAGACGTGCCAGATGTGCGGACGCCTCGTGAGACGCGCGGCGAGGGCGCCGGCCAACACGGCCGCCGTGTGGGTGTGCACCACGTCGATGCGTTCGTCGCGAATTACGCGCACGAGCGTCGCGGTTGCGGCCGCCAAGTCGCGCGCCAACCGCGCCGTGCCTGCCGGCGTGAAGTACTTTCGACGCAGCACACCGAGCCGCATGCTTCGCACCGGCACGCCGAGTCGATTCAGCTCTGCCGAGAGTAAGCCTTCGTACTGGAGGTCGTTCGGCACGACCACTTGGGGGGCGAAGCGCGCCCTGTCCAGCCCTCGCACGATGCTCAGCAGCACACGATCCGAGCCGTACAGCTCGTCGGCTGCCTGGACGAAGAGGATGCGCAGCGCGCGCACCGCGCCTCGTTGTGCGCGCGACGACGACCCCTGCGAGTCCGCGCCGTCCGTGAGGTCCGCGGCCACCGAACGTACCGCCACGTCGCTCACGGGGACGTAGGGGCCATGTGGCGAATGCGCCCCTCGGCGCGCCGGGTGCGCGGCTCCACCGCGTTCAGGACCTCCACCAGCCGCGCGGCAACGACGTCGGCGCGGATCGCCTCGAGGGCCGCTGTCTGACGTGCACGCGGCACGCACTCGAGGTCGGGCGGAGTCACGTCCATGTCCGTCGCGCAGTACGATCCGGCTTCGACGGCGAGGCCGTACAGGTTGCGCACGAAGAGCACCGGCGTGCCGGCGGCGTTGGCGAGGTGCCGCGGCCCGGAGTCGCTGGAGAGCGCCACGGCGCAGCGTTGCAGCAGGGCGACCACCGCACGGAGCCCGAGGCGCCCGGCGAGAACCGCGCAGCGCTGCGGCAGCCGGGCCGCGGTCCACTCCAGCAGCGGCGCGTCGGCCGCGGCACCCAGGAGCACCACGTCGAAGTCCGCCTCGGCGCGCGCGAGCGTGAGTGCGGCAACGTAGTGAGCGGGCGACCACATCGCGTCGCGAGTCTGCCGCGAGGTGAGCGCACACGCGACCAGCGGCCGCTCGGCCCCCACTCCCGACTCCCGCAACTGCCGCTCGGCCGACGCGACGTCGGTCTCGGAGGGGAAGACCTCGGGCGTCAGGTCCCAGTCCGGCTCCAACCCGCCGACGCGGGCGACCATCGACCGCACGTACGTCGGGATCGGAGCCGGGTAGGAGATCGGGGCGGGGTGCGTGATCAACCCCGACATCCCCTTGTAGGCAAAGGCAACGCGGCTCGGGATGCCCAAGAGCGCGGCGAGCGCGAGGTCCGCGTGGTGCCCCTTGTTGCTCGTGCACAGTGCCACGTCGAATCGCTGGGCGCGGAGCGCCGCGAAATCCGCCCTGCCGAGGCGCCAGCGGTTGCCCTCGCGGCGGACCGCGTGCACCGCGTCCAGGTGCGGATTGCCGACGAGCACCTCCGCGGAGTGAGGCGCGGCGAGGTAGTGCCACTCGCAGTCAGGCAGCGCGCGACGGAGGTGTGGGAGCGACGGCGTACGGTAGAGAACGTCGCCGATGTGATTGTAGCCCACGATCAGCCCCCGGCGCCATGCGGGCGGCGCCGCCGGCGGGCGGCGGGCCAGCACCGCCGCGGCGCCCCTCAGTAGCGGGGCGGCCAGCTCGGAGGCCACCGCCAGCGCGTACTTTCGAGGCTCCGTGAAGGTGGATCGCTCGGGCATCATGCGACGACCCGCGGCACCGCCGCGTGACCCAACGGCCGCGTCACGCGGCGCGGGTGCCTCGCGCCACCCGCGTGACTGACGACGCCAGCGCGGCCCGCTCGGGCGCGGTGAGCACATGGCGCCACACGACGTAGACGAAGGCAAGACCGGCGACCGCCGCGGCCACGGCCCGCGCGGGCGACAGCGGCGGCAGCGCGGCCGTGCCCGCGGCGAGCACGCCGGCGAGCGCGAGCATCGCAAGCATGGCGGACCCGCCGCGGCCGCCGAGCAATTGGCGTGGCGAGACCCCGATGCTGCTCCTCGCGGCTGCGAACAACAAGGCGGCGTCGAGCGTCACGCGAATGGACCACGCGCCCGCGGCGCCGGCCACTCCGAATTCGCGAACCAGCCACCACGTCAGCGGCAGGTGCAGGACCAGTTCGGCGACGTGAAACTTGGCGGTCAGGTCGGCGCGCCCCAGCGCCTGCAGGCAGGCGTAGGGCACGAAGGCGAGCGCGTTCACGACGACGCCGGCCGCGAGGATGCGCAGCGCGGTCGCTCCCTGCCCCGCGGTCGCCTCGCCCATCCACGCCGTCAACACGTCCGGCGCGAACGCGACGAGGGTCGCCGCGGGCGGAACCATGACCAGCGCGATGGTTCGGACCGCCATAGCGAACGTTCGCTGGAGGTCTTGCCGCGCGCCGAGGGCGTTGAATGCGCTCACCGCCGGGAATATCGCCCCCGTCAGGCTCCCCGCCACGACGAGCATGCGGGTCGTGAGCTCGTAGGGCGCCGTGTAATATCCAACCGCCGCCAGCCCCGCGAGCGCGCCCAGGACGAAGCGATCGGCCTGGACGAGCAGCGGACTGACCACGTTCGACACGCTCACCCAGCCGCCGTACGCGAGCAACGGCCGCAGCGGGCGCCACTGCCGCGGCAGCGACCAGCGCACGCCGGAGAGGACGCGGCCGACCGCCACGACCATGACCGCGCAGGTAGCCGCGCGCGCCAGCAGCATGAACAGCATGATCTGCGGCAGCGACAGGCCCCACACCGCGCCCACTGCGGGGACGAGAAACGTCGCGGAGCTGCTCGGCAGCCGTATCAGGGTGCTGACGTCGAAGCGCTGCGCACCTTCGAGAATGCCCCGCAGCCCGAGCCCGAGGACGACGACCGGGAGCATCGCGCCGAGCATGCGGAGCGTTGCGACGGCCTCGGAACGCAACCCTTCCGGAATCGGCAACAGCGGGCCGACGACGGCCGGTGCCGCGAGCGCGACGGCGGCGCCGGCGATGGTGGCCAGACCCAGTTGGCTCGCGATGGACGCCACGACCACTGGGCCGATCTCGTCGCGGCGACTCGCCGCTCGCTCGGCGACGAAGCGTGTCGTGGCACGGCCGAGCCCGCCGTCGACGAGGCTGAAGTACTCGAGCAGCGCCCACGCCAGGCCGAGGAGCCCGAAGCGAACCGGCCCGAGGTGGCTCGCGATGACGGGTATAACCGCGAAGCCGACGACCAGCGGAACGCCGAGCCCGGCAAGGTTGAGAAGCGTGTTGCGGGCGAGGCCGACGCCCGACGCGCTGTCGCTCTGACGGTGCGGGTCCCCGCCAGCGGTGGGAGCGCTGCTGTTGGTCGCGGCTTCATGGAGCACTGCCGCCCGTGGGGAGCCGGCGGCGCTCCGCGTGCGCCGGGCAGCGGTCCGAGCACGCACCGGGCTCACCCGCCGGTCAGTACGCGCCCGTGCGCCGGAGCACCGCGGGCACGGTTCGAAGCAGGATCGCCAGGTCGAGCAGCGGCGACCAGCGCTCGATGTACTCGCGGTCGAGGCGCACGACTTCCTCGAAGTCGACGACCGAGCTACGGCCCTTCACCTGCCAGAGACCCGTGACGCCGGGCTTGACGCTCAGACGGCGGAAGTGGTGGTCCTGGTAGTCGGCGAGGTCGCTCTCGAAGAATGGGCGCGGGCCGATGAGCGACATGTCGCCGAGCAGCACGTTCCAGAGCTGCGGCAGCTCGTCCAGGCTCCACCGCCGGAGCCACGCGCCCAATCGCGTGACGCGTGGGTCGTTTGGGATCTTGAAGAGGCGTGGGTCCCCGGTGAGGTTCAGGTGCGCGAGTCCTGGCTTCTCGTGGTCGGCTCCGTCGCGCATCGTCCGGAACTTGAGCATGCGGAAGCACCGGCCGCCGAGCCCCGCGCGCTTCTGCACGAACAGGACGGGCCCCGGGGAGTCCAGCTTCACGGCCAGCGCCACGAGCGCCAGAACCGGGGCGAGGAATACGAGGCCGGCCACCGATCCAACGATGTCGACGAGGCGCTTCACCATGAGCTGCCACGCCTTGAGCACCGGCGCGCCGAGCTCGAGGAACGCTTCGTCGTGGCGCCAGACGAGCTTGGGACGGACGCCGCCCAGCTTCATGGACCGCGCCGGGTACAGCAGCTCGCAGCCGGCCGTCAGGCTCACGTCGAGGACCGTCGCGAGCAGGTCGTCGGGGAGGGGGGCGCAGACGATCACCGTCTCGATCCGCTGGTGATCGATGACGTCGGCCAACTCGTCGACGCGGCCGACGGCGCCATGGCGCCGTCGGCCCGGTAGCGAGAGGTACCCGACCATGCGGTAATCGCCGCCCGAGGCGGACACCGCGTTGTCCACTGCGCGCCGGTAGTCCGCCTCGGAGCCGACGAGGATCGTCGGCGCCGCCCCTCCCACGCCCGGCCATGCATGGCCGATGAACCAGTCGCTGAGGCGGCGGCCGGCGTACACCGCGGTCCACGTGGCCGCCACGGCTACGGCGTACGGCGTGAGCACGCCCGAGGCACCCCACGCGAGGAGCGGCGCCCAGAAGGCAAGACTCGCGGCGAGCACCGCCGCCTTGAGCAGTCCGGCGGCCGGGTGTGGGCTCGTGCGGCGGC
>Ga0307409_100000063_pt1 | contig 38817 bp, 33 predicted proteins | sample 322Ometagenome_2_FD_203888 | JGI IMG/M metagenome (GOLD analysis project Ga0307409, IMG submission 203888) | Maize rhizosphere microbial communities from greenhouse at UC Davis, California, United States - 322HYB-O-2 | ecosystem: Host-associated > Plants > Roots > Rhizosphere > Soil | place... | reverse complement strand
AAGCAATACAAGACAATTACATACAAGAAGAGCAGACTATTAATCAAGATTTTATGCAGCAGCAAAAAAATCTTGAAGAACAAACCAATAAGCGTCTCCAACAACTACGTACAGAAAGCAAGAAGCAATTAGCTACCTATGATAAGAATATACAATCATTGACGGCTGACCAAGCAACTGTGCAAAAAGAGCTTGATAACACTCGAAACAACCTTCAAGAAAAAGCTGAAAGCTTAAAAAAAACATTGGATGCTAAGCTTGAAGAAGATCTTCGAGCCGAAATTGAAAATATAAAAGAAGAAGAGCATCAACTTCTCTTACAACAAAAAAAACTCCTTGAAGATAAACTTACACAGCAACTACACGCCCAATCTTCCCTAAGACAACAGATTGCTCTGCATGAAGAAGAAGTATTACAAGACACTCAAGCTCAAGAGCTAGCCCACATTCTGCATACTCACCTTACTCAGCTTAATCAACAGATTGAAGATACAACCTCAGAATATAGGAACCTATTAGTAAAACAAGAAAAAATACGCTTTGAGGGCGAAGGAGAAGATGATAGTAACATGAAAATAGATAGAGAGTATCAACTTTCTTCGTCAAAAAAATCACAAGCACATTCAATCAGACCGTTAATAGGTGGCCCGCTGGCAGATATACCTTTTATAGTGTCTTCATCATCTCATTCGGCGATCACGCCCGAGTCTGAACAATCACTTCTAGCATCAGAAGATTCTATGTCATCAACGCAAGAAATATCTCCGCAGCGAAATATATCATCCTCTCCTACAACTTATACAACGGGCAGGGAAAAAATATCTTCTTACCATTACTCTCCAGATTATAAGATGCATGTAACTGAAAAAAATCCAATAATAGCAAAAGGCAACATCACATCACCATCAATAAAATATGGCTCATTACGAAGCACTGATGATAAAGATAGTTTTAATAAAACACTACCTACTTTTTCATCTCCTGGAGGTCAATATGAACCTCAACATGGCGTAAAACGGCAATATGCTACATCGTATGACCCAAGTAGCGCTGATGAGGCTATTAAAGAAAATATAGTGCACGACTATGATATACCAGCTACACAGCCAAGACAGGTAATCAAGTCAATAAAATCTATAGCACAAAGCAACAATACTGATTCAGTCCTTGAGGAAGAGATTCCACAGGAACACTCTGTCCCCCAAAAATTTGTAGCTCCCTTATCTTCCACACAAATAGGACAAAAAAATGTTCCTGTACACATACCATCTCAACCAAATTGGCTGTCTACGCTTTTACAAAAAATTGGTAATTTTATGCGCAGTTTTGTACAGAGCCTTATCATTAACCCGATGGTGCTTCAGCAAGGCACTCGAGTCTATGAAGGGTATGTACATATACTACTACCATCATTCATTAAATGAATGATGGTATATTTCCAGATAATTACTCTTCAGTTGATGAAGAAGATATTCCAAGCCATTCTTGTAAATCTTCTATTTTTCTATCAAAATATGGCTTAAATGCACAATAGATACCCATTGCAAGTACGGTCTGCAGCGGCCCACAACTAGGACATGTTCCTGCACAATCACTTGAACACGCAGGCTGCCACTCCCTATGCTCATAATCATATTTTTGCGATGAAAGGAGTGGTCCAAAAATTTGTATATTTGCCAAAGGCCTTTGCACACAGTCACTCGCAATAGCTTTACCTATACAAGCAACAAGTGGACCTCTCCAGCCCCAATAGATAAGTTGATCTTGTTGCAACCCATATCCAAAAGTTAACGCAAGTCCAGAGGCACTCATAACTTTCGGAAACCATCCCTTCTTCTCACGTCCTAGACGGGCGATAAGTCCTGCAGCTGCTAACGATCCTATTGCTTTAACTGCTCTCCATTGCTGAGGAGTAAATACTGATTCCTGTTGACTTTTGCCCCCATTATTCAATTTTGTATGTAATTTCAATGGGCTTTGCTGACTTACTACTTGAATAGAATTAAAACATATTCCAAGTACTATTATCCTTACAATGAAATAATTCTGTGTGATCATTATAGTTGCCTTTTTAATTATGTCGTTTGTATTCGTTTTTTTATACATGATCTAACAAATGTATCATATTCTTCTTGTAATGCTAACCGATGTTCTGGAGAACTATTGTTTATTAAATTTTGTAAAATTTGAGCGTCTTGACTATCTTCCTCTCTTTGAGCTCGGCGTAATAGTATCTCATTCTCTTGTAACTGATGTTTTCCTACTTCTAGATCTTGCGTACCTCGTGCCACTTCCTGTTGTTGCAATTTCAATGTTGCTTCTTTCCATTGAGGATCTCTCATCAATAAGACCTGTTGTTTTGTATGCTCCAAACGTATTCTTTTCTCTTCTGCTATCTCTTTTCTCTCTTTTTCAGTAAGCCAATACTGTTCATATAAGTATGTTTGCAGCATATCTATTGGCTTTAAACATATGTGCATTACTAATGCGGCAATATAAGGATTAGTAAGATAGCCTAACCATGTACTGTTTTTCTGTGAATCAGGTAGTTCTGATGGATATAATATAGGTGAACTTAATAATAAAAATAAAATAGCTTTTTTCATAAACTTAATAGTATTAAAAATGTTGTTACTTGCCATTATCATACTATTAAATTAAAATTAATTGTATATATTTGTCGTACAATACACTTTATTTTAGGCATGTATGTTTATTTTTAATTCTCATAAGACAATCGATATATTGGAACAACTAATTCCTGAAAACCCTATTATTGTTGAAGCGGGCGCCTTCGACGGAAACGATAGTAGAAAGATGGCTCAACGATGGCCACAAGGGGTTATCCACGCCTTTGAGCCCGTACCAGAAATTTTTACTCGACTTGAAAAAAATACGCAAAAATATTCCAATATTATACGATACCCGTATGCATTGAGTAATTGTCATGGATGGCAACCTTTCTATATTTCTGAAAAACCTGCTCGACCTGGAGTAGCTTCGCAAGCAGGATCACTGCATAAACCAAAAGATCGTTTGCGCGTTTCGCCATTAATTTTTCCACGGACTATTTCAGTAAAAACGCTTACTCTGGTCGAATGGGCAGAACAATATTCCGTAAACCACATTGACCTTTTGTGGCTCGATACGCAAGGCCATGAATTAACAATACTAGAAGCCGCTGTACCTATTCTTCCTCAGATCCGATTTATTTTAGCAGAAGTATCCTTCATTGAGAGTTATTACAACCAACCACTCTATCAAGATGTTGTTCAATGGCTTGCAAAGCATGGATATCGCCATATTGGCTGTGATTTTTCTGATAAAAAAAAGAGTTTTTTCGGTAACGCTCTTTTTACACAAGCTTTTCTCTAATTACCTTCCAACCATGCTCAGTGCGTTGTTTTATTGCGACCTTGCTAATATGTGTTTCTCCATTACGCTTAGTTACGCTACATGGATAAATAACAACGTGGTTATTGCCAAGACGCTCAACAAAGCGTGAGAAATGTGATCCTGGACGAATAAGACAATCGAACTTCATCATAGAAAAAAAATCTTCAAGAACATTCTGTTTATGACTATTATTCTCTTGCCGATAATCAAAAACAATCTCATCATTTTGTAGTCTATCTTTGAGTTTCCGTGCAATCTTAGCAGGATTAGGATGATCTGTAAAAATATAGACATATAACTTTTTACCTTTATACATGCGCGCAATACGTTCAAGTTGAGAAACAAAAAAATGATTCGGTACAAAACGCAATGGACATCGAGCTTTTTCTCGAGGCGTATCTGCTGCAAACGTACCGCCTTTGCGCGCATGCACTGCAACTGATATATAGCCTTCAGGAATTGTTACTGTCTCTAAGGGATAACGTGGCGCTATCATTTCCTTGATATGATTAACAAAATCAGGATTATTCCAATCGATTGAAACCTTCACATTCCAGTTAGTAATATAGAGTGTGTTGTTATTTCTATATAATGGCGAACGGCCTTCTGGTAGCCATACAACCGTGTCAAAGGTATTTCGCATATCAGAATTATATTTCTCTTCATATTCAGATAGCATCAATTGGTCACTATAAGGAAATGGAAAGTAAAATAGGGGAATATCATACGTATATGAAAGCCATTTTGCACGTGAATATGATAGAAGATTGTCTCCAAACCTACCACCATTTAGTCGATAGGTTATTGCACTTGATGGTTCAGATTTACATATGGCTAAGAAAAGTATTCCCGCACTAAAACAAAAAACTCTCACTATTTTCACACAAAATTTCATACTATTTCCTTTTCTGCTATTTTTTTTACTATCTTAATATGATGATTTTTTGTATTGCAAGAACGTATCAAGATATTAGGAGATTTTTGATGATATATATATTATTACTTTTATTATCATCTACACTTGTCTGCGATGACAGATTAAAATTATATGCACTATACACTCCATCACATGCCATCTTAAAGGATAATTATTTTTTGCCTTCCATTAAAGATGATTTTGAGATTATTTTACAGGAAGCAGAACAGACGTGTCCATCTACTCATTTTATGAGTCAAGGATGGACACAAACAACAATAAAAAAAGTTGATCTTATTATAAAAGCTATCCATGATAATTGGGGATCTATTTTTATTTTTTCCGATGTGGATATTCAATTTTTTAGACCAATCACACCAACAATTCTTACACTGATTAAAGACTATGATCTTATTATTCAAAAGAATAATCCTGATGGAGTGTTATGCTCAGGTTTTTTTGTATGTAGAGCAAATCAAAAAACTTTAAATCTATGGATGGATGTAAAAAAGACCATGGAAAAAAATAATACTCTCAGTGACCAGATATCTTTAAATCGATGCATTAAAAGACACCATAAGAAAAATGCTTATAATATACGCTGGCAATATCTCCCAAATACTTTTTTTGGGGCTGGTACATGCACAGGAAAACAGTGGAAGCGAGGTGACAAACTGCCTATTCCTAACGGTATCTTTATGCATCATGCAAATTGGACCAAAGGAATTAAAAATAAGATTGCTCAACTTGAATATGTAAAAAAAGTTGTTCATAAATACAACTTATAATCTCCGTACAAGTTTATATCTATAAAATAGACCTAACTTAATTTCAGATGAATCTAATCGATGCATCTGATCATACAAAGTAGAGACGGTAGTAAATTTAAGATTTTTAATATCATATAAAAATGTATCTTTTCTACACAAAATTATATCATCACTAATATTAATCCCTTTCCATCCATTGATGCTAGAGGCAAATTTCCATGCACAAATATCATTTTCAAGGGATAAAAAACGAGTTTTTATTTGTGATTCATCTCTATTAAGATACAGTCTATAGGCATAGGCTTTTTCCAATTCATAAATTGCATTGCGCACATCAATAGGCCTATCAATAATAAAAGAGTCTGTTGAAATAATAATATGCTGATCAGTCGTATACATAAGACCATCAAGGAGGCGATTTTTCAACGATTTTTGCTCAGAAGCCTCTAATTCGTTATAAGAAAGAAAAATCACATTGGGGTAATCGTTTTTAATTTTTCGGCATATAGTTTTATTTTCTGCCGTATCATTAAAATAGATATGTATTGTATGTACATTAAGCATATTTTTTCTTATATTTTCAATAATATCACTCACTTTAGAAAAGTGACTCTTGCATATAATAAATACACTTGCTTGCGCCGATTTAAAAGCATCAAGTCTATTTTTTTCCGGTTTAAAAAGAATAGGATAACATGGTTTTTTTCTAATTTCTCGCGCAGAAGTTGTCTGTAGCTTTCTATCCACTTTAAAGCCTACAATATCTGAATAGAGATTCCTAATATATAAAATATCAGGAATAAATTTAATATGGTTGTGTGCCATTTCTACCATAGGAAAATACATTGCGACATCATTACTTGCTGGATAAAAATCTCCTTCGAAACCAGTTATTTTATCTGCTATTAGATCTTGTAGCTTTACTAATTTAAAAAGCCAACCGCGAAATGACCTGAGATGCATATAAATAAAACTATAATATCGATACGCATGTTTTTTTTGAATATGCTTTGGAACTGATCTGCAATACCCCATCTCTTTATGGCCCCATAACACAGCCTGAGAGGCAGGAACATTCTTATATTGACCATAGGTAAACCATATATTCTCGTCATTATATATAGTATTAAGTTTAGAAAAAACTTGATTATTTTCTAACCAATCATCACCATCTATTACAACAACTATTTCATCATCTTGGCACAGATATAGTACTTGATATAGATTAAAGAGCTTTCTTTTTCTTTCTTTATTTTCTATAAATGTTACTCGGTCATATATATTATACGTTTTTATATAGTCCCTAATCACTTGCTGATTGCCGTCATTTGAACAATCATCAACAATGATAAGACGAAAGTTAGAATACTCTTGACTGAAGATAGAGTCTAGCGTCTGTTGGCTCCATGAATGGTTATTATAAGAACAGACAACCGCAACAATCGGCTTTTCAATTATTGTATTATTTCCATAACATACACTATGCATTATAAAATAGATCATTACACATAGATTTCTTATGATGGAAACCATAACTTTCTCCTTTTTTCTCATAACGTCAACTATAACATTTTCACTATATAAAAAAGAACAACACTTATAAAGTATATTCGTCAAAGCAGACGCAAAATCGTTGCTTATTTTTTTAAATACGCAGTACACTGTTCATAAATATCCTATTTTAACAAAAAAGGAAACTCATGATAGTGCGACCTACTTTCAAAAGAAAAATATTCTATGCCCTAATCTATTGTAGTATAACATTCATCTATGCACACTCACAAAACACAATTGCGGTTATAGGAACAGGATACGTAGGTCTTGTATCAGGGGCGTGCTTAGCTGAAATTGGTAATTTTGTTATATGCGCAGATATTGATTCGGAAAAAATAAAGGGATTACAAGAAGGTATTATTCCTATCTATGAGCAAGGACTTACTGAAATTGTTGCACGCAATGTTGAAGCCAAAAGACTCGCTTTTACCGATAATATTGCTTTAGCAATTAAAAATGCAAATATCATTTTTATAACAGTAGGAACACCTATGAGTGATGATGGTAGTGCAGATCTTTCCTATATTGATTCTGTTATAAGTATCATCGCTAAAAATATTAACTCTCATAAAATTATTGTTACCAAAAGTACCGTTCCGGTTGGAACGGGTAAAAAAATTCGTTCTACATTAGAGAATGAATTCAATATTGATCCTACCTTATTTAGCTTAGCGTCTAATCCTGAATTTTTGCGTGAAGGATTAGCAATATATGATTTTCTACACCCAGACCGTATTGTATTAGGAACTGATTCTGACAAAGCTCTTATTGCACTCTGTGATATTTATGAACAGCTTATTTCTACGGGAACACCGCATGTTTTAACTGATATATCAACAGCAGAAATGATTAAGTATGCATCTAATAGTTTTTTAGCGGTAAAAATAAGTTTTATTAATGAAATAGCAAATCTATGCGACAAGACAAATGCGAATGCTAAAGTGGTAGCCGAAGCAATGGGTCTTGATAGACGCATTGGACCATTATTTCTTATGCCTGGCCCCGGGTTTGGTGGCTCCTGTTTTCCAAAAGATTCACAAGCCCTCATTTATACCGCCAAACAACATAATCTTAACTTTCATACCGTGCAAGCTGCTATTGATGCAAATAAATTACAACAACAAAAACCCGTCGAGAAATTAGTAACTCTTATGCAAAAAAAAGGGGAGCAGATAATTGCAGGTAAAATAGTCGCAGTTCTTGGTTTAGCGTTTAAAGCTCATACCGATGATGTACGCTACTCTCCTGCTATTACCACTATTCAAATGCTGCTCGAAAAAGGCGCTACAGTAAAAGCATATGATCCAATTGCGATGCCTAATATGAAATATATTTTCCCTGATATTATCTATGGCAATACTCTATATGAGACTATCCAAGATGTTGACGCAATCATTATTCTTACAGAATGGGATGAGATTAAAAATATGAATTTTGCTCGAGTGAAAGATCTCGTAAAACAAGCCATCATTGTTGATGCAAGAAATGTTATCGATCCAGAAATTCTCAAACAACTTGGTTTTATGTGTGACAACATCGGCCAATCATATCTCTGTAAAAAAAATTGTGGGCATCTTCGTAAGCTTGTTCCAATTCATTTACGTAAACGCTTACCTTCCCATTCTGTCTATAGGTTATAGACAGTCCATACATGAGATTTTTTTAGAATTTCCATCTCATTTCAACCTCTCCTGCCAGATCACGTCTTTCATCACGAATACCACGAAATGTTATGGCATCTGATAATGAAAATTCTAATTCAACGTGGGTATCCTCTGTAAGGCTAAAATTTTTTTGGATGGTTGCTTTTAGTCTGTCATTAACATTAATTTCAAATATTCCACGCAATCCTCCTCTTCCTGTCTGATCATCAAATCTTGGAAGCAGGCTGATAGTAAATGGCCGTAATAGAGGCACAAAATATTTTTCTAAAAAACTAGAATGGTTGGATGCAAAAATAAGATTTTTGATATTGTGCATAATAAGGGTTGGAACTATCTTATGTAAAGAACTATCCTCTGATCCTACAAGCAAGAGACTCATTATCTTCTCTTCAGGCAGAGTAGGTTTTGCGTCAAGCATCATATGATGATGTGATAACGTGCCGTTTATTTGTAAAGATATGTCATGCTTTTTAATTTTATTATGCGCAATGAGGCTTATAGATGGATCATATGATTGATATTCATAAAAAGTTAATATGCCTTGACTAATTAATAATGGACGATAGGGAAATAAAAGACTACCATCACACAATCTAATAGTTCCTGTTATATATGGTTTTTGAATAGTATTATTAATACGAAGATCAACCAGTGCTTTAGTCTCTAAAAATGGTGTAGTAACTCGTGCCAATGAGGCAGTCTGAAGCAAAATATCACATGTAATAGGAGCATGAGCTTTAAGAAGAGAAGGACCTGAAATAGTAAACAATTGTTTTTGAAGCTTTGCTGAAAGTAGATTTTTCTTGAGTTGGCTTTTATCAATAATAATCGCTCCCTCAACAGAAAACCCATGTGAAGAGGTGTATGATACGGTAATATCTCCTGAGATAAGAGCAAATAAATCTTTTTGAACAATAAAAAGACAATGATCTAAAAGAATGGGAACATGTATACTTGATGGTTTATAATCATCCGTGAAATATATTGTTATTTGAGGAGATTGTATTACTCCTTGATAAAGAGATAGAGATGTATCATTACACATAACATATTTTTTCTTATGATTGTATACAATATGACTGTAACATTCATTAATAAAATTATATGTTTCTGTTAAACGTATAACCCCTTCCTTTAATCGAATAGCTATATCGGTTTTGTCCGCATCTTGTGATCCCTCAAACGTAAAAACTGCATCCCCCTGTATATCATAATGAAAAAAATGATCAATAAAGCTTTTTATAAAAGGAAGCGATATATTTCCTCTAAAAGAATTATCGGCTGTGGAGTGATTATAAGTAAAAAGATTACTCATCTGTTCATCTTTAAATAAACATTGAGTTAATAGAAATGGAAAAGGTTTTCCTTCGACTGTGCATGTTATAGAGTCTAACAGGCCATGCGCAGAAAAGTGATCTTTATTCGTAGAAAAACCGCCTTGAGCAATATGATGCATCTTTGTTATAGTATTGATGACCTGCGCAGAATAGATACCAATCAATTCACTATGATTACAACGCATACGTAGTAAAAAATTATGTATAGGAATTTTCCAATATGGTATTTTATGCGATACTAACGAAGTACTATTCGTTATTTCTCCATACCCTTGTTCCGTTACATAATTCCAAAAACCAAACCCCTGACACTCTTCTGCCTGACGAGAGAGTAATAACCGTGCGTTACAAACACCATCGCGTACATTGCCTGTTATTTTTACCGCATCACAGACGTGATAATTATCAATGTAGCCGTCTTGAATTGTAATATGACTATCAATACGATTCGAATCGTTTCGCGCAATACGGACAGCCGCTTGAACATCACCCTTTAAAGAATGATTCTGTACTATATAGGGGGATATATAAGAAAGAGGAAATCGTAGAGTAGCTTTGTATTCATCTTCAGTTATAATCAGTGGGTCAAAGCTCAAGGAATTATATGCATTACGAATCGAGAACCTGCCCCTTCCTGATTCCAACATTCCTGATATATAGCAGACTCCTTCTTCTTTAAGATCATTGAGGGTAAATACACCTGACCCTGATATACTATACTTTGTTTCATTGTTCTTTGTCCAAGTAGTAAAGGCAATGTCTGCTATCCCACTGTTACTATAATTAACTGTATCATGAGATACCTGTCCATTATACAAAGAAAATGTAGTTTTTGTTCTGATTCCATCATATAAAAATACACTATTACTATTCCATGAGGCTCTCAAACCTGTAGCAATACTATGGACCGAAAAGTATGCGTTATTTACAATGACAGATTTAACTACGGAAGGAAGAAATGATGGCCGCTCTAATAAATACACTATTTCTTTTTCTAATACATGTATCCCATCAGGAATGCTAGTTGCACATTCAACATCATCTAACACTACGAAATATTCAATATAACCTTTGAAAAATAACGTAAGCCACGAGAAATGTATCGTGCATTTTTTACATTTTAGTGTCCAATCATCTCTATTATAAGCATATAAAGTTATATCATTAATAATAACGGAAGGAAAAACACAGTTAATAGAAGCGAGAGAGCATGATGCATTACAATGAAATTCATTCTCTAAAAAAGTTTGCATAAACCGAGCACATATATGATGCATCCAGAGATCATAATGAGCAACAAAAATTGTTACAATACATCCAAAAAAGAGGGAAAATACAACCTTCTTAAGCATCTGTTATTTTTTATTAGAGCACAACTTCCATCCATTATCGTAGTAATACATACGAATATGAGATATTTGTGACACCGAATTACTCAAGGCATACTGAATCTGTTTCTTCTTATCAATAATATACACAGTTCCTGATGAAATAATACCTGTGGGATAAAAACAGATGCTATTGTGAGCAAAAGTAATAGGTCTCTCAATCAGCTGATAGGGACTTCCAGGAGGGCCCTTAATGGCAGGTAGAATACCAAAAGCAATAGTAACCGGTAAAGATTCTTTATATCCTCCAAAGCTATACGAGTTATCTTGGAGATTAAATAATAAATAGTGCTCCTTATTAGTATTTAGTGCGAGCTGCTGAAGATAATTACACACAGCAACCACTTTATCTAATTCTGTGCGAATAATTATTCTATCGAGAAACGATAGTTGGATGATTCCTAATCGTGCAATAAAAGCGCATAATAGTAGAACTATCATGAGCTCTAACAGAGTAAAACCCTTTTTTGAATTCATACGCACCACATTATAACTGTCGCCCTCATTGCACAACTATAAATAAGTATTATTCCTCAATTTCTCCTTGTTCAAGAGTGGCAACGGCGAGTACTTCTTCTATAGTGGTCAATCCGTCTTTAATACGTCGTAAGCCATCATTAATCAATAAAATCATCCCATCTTTGATCGCTTGTTCCCTAATAATACCTGTTTCTGATCGCTCCATTGTTAATTTAGCAACGGCCGGCGTCATTTCCATGACTTCAAATATCGCTAATCGACCACGATATCCTGCCTGATTACACTCTTCACAGCCGCTAGGCCCATAAAATTGAATCTGTTTAGCTTGATCTTGAGATAGGCCAATCCGTTCTAATAGTTCTAAATTTGGCTCGTATATTTTTTTACACGCAGGACATAACTTTCTTACTAAACGCTGCGCAATAACCATTACTACCGAAGACGCAATTAAAAACGGTTCTACTCCCATATCAATTAATCGAGTAATAGAAGCGGGTGCATTGTTAGTATGCAGAGTACTGAGAACTAAATGACCTGTCAGGGCTGCTTGCACCGCAATTTGTGCTGTCTCTTGATCACGTGTTTCACCAATCATCACAATATCAGGATCTTGACGTAGAATAGATCGTAAGGCGGCAGCAAATGTTAACCCTACTTTTTCGCGAACCTGCACTTGACCGATTCCAGCCATCTGATATTCAACAGGATCCTCAACAGTAATAATGTTAACGTCAGGACTATTTACCTCATTTAAAATAGAATAGAGAGTACTTGTTTTACCAGAACCCGTTGGCCCGGTAATATATAAGATACCATTAGGACGTTGAATATTTTTCGTAACTACACTAAAATCTCGCTCACCAAAACCAATATCCGCTAATCCTGAAAATGTTTTTGATTTATCAAGCAGACGCATTACTACACGCTCACCATAAGCAACAGGTAGTACCGATACACGAATATCTATCGGTTTATCTCCAACCTTTATTGCTATTCGACCATCTTGAGGAATTCTTTTTTCAGCAATATCAAGATGAGCCATAATTTTAATACGAGAAATAAGTGCGTTTTGAATGCGCTTAGGCGGCGTCATCACATTATACAATACACCATCGATACGATAGCGAACTCTAATCTCTTTTTCAAAAGGTTCTATATGAATGTCGGAAGCATGGCGTTTAACTGCTTGAAAAAAAATATTATTAACCAATTTAATAATAGGAGCTTCACTCGCCATACCAAGAATATCTTTTTCTTCTATTTCTTCAAAAGCCACTTCTTTTGGAGCCTCTTCTTCTTCAAGCTCTTTCATCATACCCTCTGCTCCTTCCAGAGGGTAATAGCGATTTATAGCCGCAATAATCACTGATAATGGAGTAACGGCATATTGCGCCCCGCCACCCCCGAGCAACATATTAACTTCATCCAATGCCTGAAATTGAAATGGATCTGCCGTTACTATAGTTACTTGGCCATCTTTGATCACTGGCATTATTTCATTATCTCGTAAAAACTTAAGCGGTACTTTTGCAAGTAAGTCAAGATCAGCCATCTTATCGGTGATGGTATCAATATAGGGTAAAGATGCATGTTGGGCATACGCTTGAGCTATATTCTGTTCGGTAAGAATTTTTTTATTGCAAGCAACTTCTTCAATAGACAATCCCGATTTATCTGCCTCCTGTTGTAGTTCTTTTACTTGTTCCGATGTCAGAAGACCAAGCTCAACTAAAATTTCACCATTATTTTTTTTCATGCCTATATATCCTTACTTTTCTTTTATGCTGATACCAGTATACTATTTTTATGGAGATCATGTTAAAGCATTATAGTAAAAATAGGCATAGGAATATGATAAATTCAAGAAAGCTTTATTTGGCAGTAATAACTATCTTCTGTATAACGCATGTCAATGCTATACATTCTATAGATTCAGAAAGAATAGATCTCGACCTTCCTTCAACCGATTCTCAGTCACAAAAATCGCGCATGCGTAAAACTGAGGGGAAAAAGCAGGAAAAAGCATCAACTTATAAAGATTTTACGTATGAAAAGTTAGAAGTAGAAAAAACAAAGCGCACAGAACAGCAAGACTATAGTACCGCAATCAAATATGCTGAGCAGATGATTAAAAAATGTCTACCGGATGACCCTAATTATGTGGTAAAAGTAAGTGCTTTGCTCCTAGAAATAGCAGATCTTCTCTTTAAAGATAGTCAATATCTTAAAGCATCACAACGATATGCAGAATTTGCAGCACTTAACCCAGGAAGCGATCAGATCGAATATGCCTTATATCGTGCAATAGAAAGTTCTTCATTCTGCCTCAATATAGCTGATAGGGATCAGACAAAAACAGAAGAGACTCTCGCTCTGGCTGACTCATTTTTAAAACAAGATCATTTTACTACATATGCATCACAAGTAAACGCTATACGCCACACATGCCTTACCCGCCTTATTGAGAGCGAGCTTTCTATCTGTAGTTTTTATATGCGGCGACAACGCTTACAATCTGCAGAAAAACGAATTATGAGCATTCGGCTTAATGAGTCATACAAAGCTATCCTTGAGGTATCTGCACCACTAGCTCAAGAGATTCTCATGCTCGAAAACACATTAGAAGAGAAAAAATCTCTCTTACAACAGCAGACTAAACATATACAACTTGTAGAAAATAAGAGAACAAAAAAAATGGCCGAACGGTTTTAAAGTGAACTCACGAATAGAAAAAGGAATAGGCGGAGAATCTCTCGTTGCGCTACACCTTATGCAAGAAGGATATACCATTCTGCATCGTAACTATAGAAAATCATATGGTGAGGTTGATATTATTGCACAGAAAGACGATGTAATCGCTTTTGTTGAAGTAAAATGGAGAAAAAGCCCTCTGATTGATCCCGCAGAAGTTATCACTCTCTCCAAGCAAAAAAAGATTACAACTATTGCAAAACTTTTTTTATCGCTTCATACTAACGGAGACGTGGTGTGTCGATTTGATGCAGCCCTTATAGAAGAACATAATAATAGCTTAGAATTACGGTATATACCTAATGCATTTTCTGCGTTCGACTGAATTTATTCGCCGATTTGTGACAGGCTTTGCTCTAGGCCTTGGATTTTGGATTGTATTATGCTATCTGCCACCCCTCTGTTTTTCATTAGTCTTATTGCTTATCCTTGTCCTGATTATTATCTTTGAATGGACACACTTTTTTCCCATCTCAGCGCCAACCTTCTGGATTCTCATGCCCATATATCTCATTATTCCCTTTGGGTTTTTAATATCGCTTAATCATACCGAACCGTATCGTGATCTTTTATTTATATTATTTATTGTTGTATTTAGTTTTGATACAGGAAGCTATCTTACCGGTCTTACCTTTGGAAAAACCCCTATTTGCAGATCTATTAGCCCTAAAAAAACATGGGAAGGTGCATTGGGCGGTTGTGTTTTTGCATGCATAGGCCTTCTCTACATTGTATGGGAGCAGGGATATATCATCTCATGGTACTTATTATTTGTTACTATTGTGACCTGTTCATTAGCTCTTTTGGGTGATTTTTTCGAATCTTTCCTAAAACGCCGCGCTCAACTGAAAGATTCAGGCACACTTTTGCCTGGCCATGGAGGTTTTCTAGACCGTTTTGACGGGATTATTTTTGCAGTCTTCTTTTTCTACTGGTTTAAGGATCTTCTCATTCGCCTACTCATCTCATCATAATATCTCTCTATATACCCATTATCTTTATTTTTATTGACAACGAGAATTTAAATGATTTATTTTGATAATAAATAAAGAAACAATTCCTTGGCACAAAAAGGAGAGCTGTAATGAAAATGAGATATATGAGATTAGTGATTATTTTAGGTATCTTCTTTATTGAAAACGTTATATATACTGCTAATAGAGGGGAGGATGCAATACCGGGATCATCATCTGCAAGCCAGCAACCAACTACGACTACCTATACATCCCCGCAACCACAAAAAAAACGTCAAATATCACAACAATCGCCTAACACAATAGGTCAGACAACAATTACGACTCAAATACCACCTGACGATACATCGAAACCACAAAACAGACGTCAAATGTCACAGCAATCGCCTAGCTCATCTAATGACTCTCAGTATCAGGGGTATCCAACAATTTCAGTCCCTAATACACCACAGGTGCCACTTTCAGGAACTGGAACACAACAGCAACCCCAACAAAATCCAAATATTCCAGAACTGAACCTTCCAGAAATAAATTTTGAGACTCCATTGACTCAAAAAATACAAAGAAAAATCTGGGGAGCTGTTGGCGCCCCTATTTCAAATCGAGCAGCTAATATCGGACAAAGCATATATGGGGCTGGAAGCACTCTTGCTCAAGGGGTGCAGTCTGTCGCTGGTGGCATAGGAACAGGTATTTCTGCAGTTGGCAGTGGTCTTGGCAGTGTTCAAGAATATTTATCCCCATCAGATGAAGGATTACTCGAAGCTGCATTGACATTACCATGCTTAGAGAAAACTATAGAGGTACTAAAAGAGATCGTGAGACAGTTAGCAAGTAATTCGCAATACACTGGTTCAGACCACCTAGGTGTTGATGGAAACATCTATGGTACCAACACTGACTTAGAAAAATTATCTTTTTGTTATGAAACAGCTTTAAAAGGCGACGCTCTTGTGGAGGCTAGCCAAGCATCAAAGAGAAATGAGACATTAACACCAGAAGATGATGTCTTAGCTAATTTAAATAGTAAATCTTTGATAACTAACGCATATATTCGTCGTAGATTGGATGAAAACAATAAGGAATATAATGCTAACTTTCTGATACATTTAACCACCACATTACCAACTCTCGTTGCGGCTCTTAGATCAAATATTCCGTTTCGATCAGCACATAAAGATCATCTAATAGGTTATATTACAAACAACATTAATAAACTTGATGTATTAAGGAGTGTTCTTGCAATAAGAATAGGAAAAGAATATGGGTTTTATAAAAAAGCAGCTCTATATCTTGGTGGTGCTGCGATTAGTGCCGCAGTATGGATGAAATATTTTAAATCATAATATGGCAATCTTAATATGAAAAGGAATGCAGTCATGATAATTAAAAAGGAGATGTTCATGAGAAATATAGTAAAAGGATTTATTGTAACACTAGTTATAGTAACTAGCAGCACTAATATATTTGCAGCTTTCAGAGGGGTAGATCAAACAGCTTATGATACATTTACTAGAAAGCCAATACCTAAAGAGCAACTAACACAAATACGAAAAAACAATAGCAAAATCAAAAGACAAGAAAAAAAACTCAATAACGCTCGAACAGAGTATACCGCTGCCATAAGCGATCCCACTATATCTCAAGACAAAATAGATGCACAAGAAAAGAACATTAAAAATACACTCGAAGAGACTAAACAGGTGTTAAAAGATACAGAATCGACTGGAATGAGTCCCGCAAAAAAATCTCTTATAGCAGCCGCTATGTTAACTGGCCTTGCTGCTAGTATTGATTGGGCTACTGGCGGACACTACACAAAAGCAGCTTTTGCTGGAGCTCAAAGTGGATTATCTACGGGAACTTCATATGTAGGTCAAGGACTAAGGTATGGTAGACGTGGAATAGGATATGTTGGAGAGGGGCTTGCTTCGCTAGGAGTTATGAAGACACTGCGTGACTGGTGGAATAAAGATCCCTATGTTCCAGTGCTCACCCCGGAGCAAGAACAATACCATCAAGAACAAAAAAAGTTAATTGACTCCAGTGAATGGGAAAAAAGAATTGGTAGGACATCACCAGAAGATTCGGCAGCAATACAACAATTGTATCAGCAACAAGAAAGTCCTGCATTAGACAATTCTCCAGTGGTAGAAAATATGTAAACAATTTTTAGAAAAGAGAAAATGAGAGAGGGACAATTATATGCCCCTCTCTCATTTTCTCTTTTCTGCTTATAATTATCTTTATTCAAATAACCTAACTTTTAAAATAATTTTTTAAAAATATTTACTTTTTGGAATTTTATTATTTATAATAACAGTAAGATTATTAAAATTAGAAAGACAGGAGAAGATAATGAAAAAATTGCTTACTTTTCTCTCGCTACTATTCATAGCAATCCCAGTATATCCTGCCATTAGGGCGCTATATAATGGAGCACAATCAAGTCAGAATTCCAACATAACCACTGAAGTAAATAAAAAAACTAATGTTTTAGATTCCCTAGAAAAAATTAGAAACAATGCAACTGATATATATAACACGCCACACAATAATAAAGCTATGACTAGGCTGAAAACTGCAATGAATACCTTATCTAAACAAGACAAGAGTTCATGGCGCACATTAAAGCAATATACTGACGTGCTTCTTAATGCTAAAGCAAAAGGGCAGACGGACGCTTATAATAATCTTATGACAGAGATTGCAAATATTATTAATGAAATGGCAGAAAATCAGATTATTACATTACAAGAAAAAGCTTCTTTTCTCGCACAACAAGAAGAAATAATGGCACAATACATTGAGTCCTTAAAACAAGAAGTTGACGCTGGTGCTCTGTCACCTGAGAATGCTTCAGAAAAAGCAGCTATGGCTAGCGCTAATCTCGCTAAGCAAAAGCAAGAACTAGCAGTAAGTAGTTCGCTCTTGGGTCGTATTGGCTCTTCTCTTGCATCACCATTTCAATGGGTTGGAAGTAAGATTTTTGATGAAAATACCGACAACTTAAAACGCGCTGCATACACAGTAGGCGTTGCTGCAACAGCAATTGCTCTTGGCGCTGCCGGTTATTATGCAAGGCAAACTCCGGTATCTGCTTCAAGTAAATTATTATCTGATATAAAGACCTTTGGATCTAATGCAGCGCAAAATATACAAGAAGCTGGGTCTAAACTCAAAGAAAATTTTTTTATTAAAAAACACAAGATAGAAGAATTTGGATATGATACAGCTAAAAAAATACATGGCTTTGGAAGTGATGTAATCCAGGATGCTCGTAACCAATCACCATTAGAAATTAAAATGGGATCACGTGCCTTTAATGCCGATAATACCCCATCACCAATTAACTCTGAAAGTGTATACAACTTTGGAAGCGGAATAGGAAAAAATATTAGTGAGCAAGCTAGAAGACCTCTCGATGCGGTTAAAAATACATATAATCGGACTGTTGAACAAGCTAGAAGACCTTTCAATGCAGTAGGCAATGCCATAGCAGAAAGCACAAAATTACATGTAGAAAAATTTCCGGGAACAAGTGGAATACCTTCACAACAACCAACAACTCCTGAAGTGACCCCCCCAAATGCCACTATAACAGATATGGCACCGCTACAAGCTCCAGATATGCAGACCATAGAGACCCCAGCTGTATCTCAAAGACCTCCTGTAATGACTGGAGCAGAAGGAGCTAGACTAAGAATGAGAGCATTAACAAAACCAACAGTACCAAACTTTCCGTAGTTCATAGATTACAACCAATGCCAAATAAACAAGAAAATCTATAAAGAGTAGCTAAACAGTAGCTACTCTTTATATTAACTAAAACAAAACTCATGGAAAAAAAACATACCATTATTTCTTCAGAGGTAAAAGAGACTGCTATTCAACCACTGGAAAAAAAACAAAGCAGACAAGAGTTGTCTCATAAAAAAGAAATTATTGAAGATACTCAAACGAAAAAAACTTCTGCCTCCACAACAGATAATCAAGAAGAAAAGGGAATCACCTTTCAAACACCTCAACAAGGGTTGCCTCCAATGGAAGATGATAGTGAAGAAATTACAAAAGCCGCTGAAACTGCTCAAAAAGAAGCACAGGAACAGCAGACTAATCTTGAGCTAGAAAAACTATGGTCTCAAGGAAAAGAACATTTACAGCCAAAGGAAAAAGATGAAAAAAATAATACTTAGCCTAGGAATTCTGTTACCACTGAGCCTGTATACAAATACTCCTTCAGATGCCGATTATAAAAAATCAGTTTCTATAGATAAAAGAAACCTCATCTTTAAACAGATACTTAATAACACACAAACTTTAGTAACCCAAATTCAAACACAAAAACTGCATCGAAGTACTCGCAAAAAAGCACTACGACAAATAGATTTGGCACAAAAAAAATTATCGCCAGAAATACAAAAAGAGCTTAATCCTTATATAACTATTATTAAAGATGAATCAGGTACATTTGAAAAAAAACGTATTCTACAAAAAGCTAACCCAAAAAATGCAGAACGAGCGTTTATTAATCTCACTTATAAAATAAATGAACTTAATGCTAAATATGCCGAAGAAACAGTAACGCTCGCATCACAAGCCATTCAGGATGCTATTGCAGAGACAGAAAGTATTATTACTGATGCCACCTCTCTTATAAACCAAGCTCAGCTTGACCTTAGCAATAAACAAATATCTGCTGCGCAAGCATCTAAAATTATCGAAACACAATACAAACGTATGGCAACAGCAGAACAGATATTACGCGAAATTACAAAAAATGAAGAAGAGCGTGTTGTTAACAATGACTCTATTGTTGGTTATTTTACTTCATTCATGAATAGTGTATATAATTTTGGCTCTCAAGCACTTGCGCCTCTTCGCTCTGGCTACGGTTATAGTGATCAATAAAAAGAGATCGCATCCCTTATTATTGATGAATTAGAAGAAGCTTTACAAATAGAAAACCATGGCTATGCACAGGCTCTTAAAAATCAACAATTAAGCGCCTCTGATAAAGCTAATATCACCAAAAAACATCAAGCATATATCACTGATATTACGAATGAGCTTTACAAACAAAAATTAATCACTGGCCAAATAATGAGTACGAATAGAAAAATATTCTGGACTACGGTAGGTGCAGCACTCGTAGTTGCCGCAGCTATATCCCATAATCAAAATAATGCACAACTGCGTCAACTACAAGAACAACATGAGCAAAACGAAGTATATTGGGAAATACCTAACCAGGAGAAACTCGACAAAAGTAGTCCTTCCAGCCTTGTTCCTTCTGTGGTAAACGCTTACTATTATCCAGAAAAAGGCGCCCCAGAATCAGATGAAATACTTACAGAATATTCTACCCCATCTCAAGAAGAAGCTATACAACCTGTATCAGAACAGAATCAAGAAATACACAATATATTCCCTACAGAACCAACACAAGATTTTATAGGCAATGAACCTCAAAAAGCTACACCTACCGCATTTGATACTGAATATGAACAATATGTTAACGATTTCCAACAATACCAACCAAGCCCCGATATTGCAGAATCAACACATATTCCGGGTTCACGCCCGCCACACGCAACAATTCCAATTCCTCCAGTCGAGCATACCCCCTTAACAGCTGAAGAAGAGAAAATACAAGCAGACGAGCTTAATAATTATAGGCGTCAAATGGAGTTTAGAATATATGATCCACAACCAACAAACAATGAAATGCCTACTGCAACAGAAGGCCAACAACAAGAAGACAGTCATTCTTTAGAATCAGATGTGCCCGTAGAACAGCTACCATTAACTTTAGAAACTAGAATAGAGCAAGACGAACCTGAATTTGACTCAATACCTGAAACAACGCCTGACGAGCAGATAGTAACTATGCCTTCAAATGAAACAATATCATACATAGAACCGGCCATTTTAGAAACAGAAATAAAAAACGCACCACAAGAGGAGTTACCTTCATCATTTACAGAAGAATTAGCAGAAACTCCTGACTCTCTCAACCAGGAACATCTATCTCGATTAGAACGAAGCCCAGCAGAGGTAGATAGAGAAATAGCATCAGAGTCTACTGATAGTATGTTCCCAGGAGCATCCTATGACCAACTATCACCAGATCAAACAAGAGCAATTCTAGAACAGGGGCAACAAGACAACAGTCATTCTTTAGAATCAGATGTACCCGTAGAACAGCTACCATTAACTTTAGAAAATAGAATAGAGCAAGACGAACCTGAATTTGACTCAATATCTGAAATAACGCCTGACGAGCAGATAGTAAATGTGCCTTCAAATGAAACAATGTCATACATAGAACCAGCCATTTTAGAACCAGAAATAAAAAACGAATCTCAAGAAGAATTTGCCTCATTGCCCACACAAGAATTCGCAGAAATTCCTGACTCTCTCAATCCAGAACATCCATCTCGATTAGAACTTCCAGAAGAGTTAAAAGTAGTACCAGAAGAGGTGACTCGAGAAATAACATCAGACTTTACTGAGAGGATGTTTCCAGGCATATCCTATGACCAATTATCACCAGATAAAAAAATAGCGGTTCTAGAGCAGGGTCAACAAAAATTACTCCAAGATCTCCAAGAGATAGATAATCTATCACAAGAAGATCTAGAAAATCTGGGAGATATACCTGTAACGATATCTAGGGAAATATATAATAATCTATCATCTTTAAAAGACCAGGCTCAACAAGAATTACAACGGCCAGAAGTAGAGATGGCCACTCAACAAGAAGCCCCTGTGTTCTTACCGGACAATGATGACGAAATGATTCAGTAAAAATTAGTAGGAGCCAAAACACCTGTGGCTCCTTTCTTATTCAAAATAGTTATGCAACTTTTGTATCTGCAAGCGGCATTAATACTTTCTCCATAACATCATGAGCGTGATCAACTAGTATAATATCTATTCCTTCTGTCATATTATCAAGTTCAACAAGGTTATGCTTATTTTTACGCGGCAGAATAACATACGGGATATTATTACGCTTAGCAGCTAAAATTTTCTCTTTTACGCCGCCAATAGGCATAACTTCTCCGCGCAGATTGAGTTCTCCTGTCATAGCATAATCAGAACTAATTGGTCGACCGGTAAATGTCGAAAGTATTGCTGTTAACATAGCAAGGCCTGCTGAAGGACCATCTTTTGGAATTGCCCCGGCAGGAAGATGAATATGTAAATCATAGATAGTAAACATTTTTTCATCAATTCCAAAATCTTTCGCATGCGCACAGGCATAACTACGAGCAGCTTGTGCTGACTCTTTCATTACATCTCCCAGTTGCCCTGTTAAGAGTAATTTTCCTGTGCCAGGCATGAGCATAGCCTCAATTTGAAGTATTTCTCCGCCATATACCGTCCAGGCAAGACCGTTTGATATTCCAATCTGGTGCTCTCTATTTGCACCATCTTCAATAAATTTGCATGGACCAAGAAATTGTTCTAGCGTTTCAATGGTAAAAGTCGGAATGATATTTTTTTCAACAAATGTTCGTGCCGCCTTTGAACATAATTTATGGAGTAATCGCTCTAATTGTCTGACTCCCGATTCTTTAGTATAATCAGCAATAATTCTTTCTATTATATTCAAGCCTATCGTTATATTATGTTGCAGAAGTCCTGAGTTAGTAATTGCTTTATTGATAAGATGACGATGAGCTATTTGTACTTTTTCCTCTAAGGAATAACCACTTAACTCAATAATTTCCATACGATCACGCAATGGTTCTGAAATAATATCAATAGCATTGGCCGTTGCAACAAACATAACATCAGACAAGTCAAAAGGAATCCCTAAATAATTATCATAAAACGTTTTATTCTGCTGCGGATCTAACACTTCAAGCATTGCTGCTGAAGGATCGCCTCTAAAATCTGATCCTATCTTATCTAATTCATCAATAATAATAAGTGGATTTTTTGACCCCGCCTTGCGAATTGCTTGGATAAAACGCCCTGGCATTGCTCCAACATAGGTTCTTCTATGACCACGGATTTCTGCTTCATCTTTAACGCCACCTAAAGATATTCTGCTATATGCTCTGGTTAGACTCCGCGCAATTGAATGACCGAGCGAAGTTTTTCCGGTACCTGGCGGACCAACAAAACAGAGAATAGGCGAATAGCCGTCTTGCTTAAGGTTTCGTATCGAAATAAAATCTAGAATACGTTCTTTTATATCTTTTAGACCAAAATGATCTTCTTCTAATACTTTTTTAGCATGTTCTATGTTTAAATTATCTTGCGTTTTGATCTGCCATGGCAATGCAAAAATCCATTCTAAGTGATTTCTCGTCACTGCAGCTTCAAGAGAATCAGGAGCGGTACGCTCTAATCTATTGATCTGTCTATTCACTTCTTTGTTTATCTCTTCTGAAAATTCAAGCGCTTGTAACTTTTCACGCATTTCTTCAATATCTTCAACATCATCTTCGCCGAGTTCTTGCTTAATAGCCTTTAATTGCTCTCGCAAATAAAATTCTTTTTGCGATCTATTCATTGACTCTCGGGCATTATTTTTTATTTTTTCTTGTATTTCTGCGACTTGTACTTCTTTGCTGAGATAGTCTGCTAACAACAGAAGAAATTCTTTTTGAGTCTTTGTTTCAAGCAGTTTTTGTGCTGCGTCAACTTTAAGGTTTAAATGTGAGAGAATAAAATCTCCGATTTTTCCAGGATCTTGCATTTTTGAAAGAATAATATGAAAATCAGAGCTAAAGGTGTACCCTGAGGTTGCCATCTGATCTGCAATTTTCTTTATTTTTTGGATACAAGCCGAGATTTCTAAGGGATCACTTTCATCAATTTCAGACCGACGCACTTTTGCTTGCAATATATCATCATTAGTAAGAATATCTACCGTACTTCCTTTTACAATCCCTTGCACTAAAATTTTAATACCACCTTCAGGTAACTTAATAAGCCTCATAATAGAGGCTATCGTTCCTACGGTATGCAAATCTGTTGTGCTTATCGCACCATGAATATCAACTCCATGTTTAGCCGCAAGCAAAAAAACCATTTTTTTTTCTTCTATTGCTCTATTGATTCCGTTAATAATTTTTTCATCAAGCACTAACAACGGAACAATAATTTGTGGAAATACAACAACATCCATAGTTGGAATAACAGAAAGCGTTTCTATCGTTGCATCTACTTTTTTGTTACTTACAACAGTCTTCATTTCTTCTCCCCCTACTTTTTATATTGCTGGAGCAATTATCCTTCAGTGTATGAGAAGATAACTGTACAACTCAATAATTGTAAGAATGACAAGTAAAAAATTCTTATTGAATACAGTTTTACAAAAACCCTATTCTTTTACACATATTTTATGCTATGAAAAAAGGATTTTATTTTTTATACTACGTATAGAACTACATACTAAAACATTTTGACAATGCTAAACATTTTAACTCTACGCAATATAAAAAAACAATTTATTACTGATAAGTCTACCTCAACCATTCTTAATACCATAGATGTCTGTTTCATGCAAACAGAATCATATGCTATTACAGGAGCATCTGGCTCAGGCAAATCAACGCTTATACATATAATGGCAGGCTTTGACTATCCCACGCACGGTGAAGTATTATTTAATGATACGGTAGTATCCTGTTTTTCAATGCAAAAGTCACATTATCTTACACCTCAGATAGGTTTAGTATTTCAGACCCCACATCTTATAAAGGAGCTATCAGTTGTAGAAAATGTAGTCCTTCCAGGTCTCATACACAAAAAAAATGAAACTACACTCTATGCAACAGCAATAAGACTATTAGAAGAGGTTGGGCTTTCTACTATGATATATCACTCTCCTGGAGAATTATCCGGAGGACAACGGCAAAGAGTAGCTCTTGCTCGCGCGCTCATCAATGAACCGCCCTTTTTAATTGCTGATGAACCAACAGGAAATTTAGATACTAGAACAGGTATGGCCATTATTGAACTTATTATGGATTATCATAAAACAAAAAAAATGGGCGTCATTATGAGCAGTCACGATAAGCATGTTACAGAAAAAATGCGCCATATATACACACTAGATAATGGAATGTTATATAAAAGATAAGAGTTTCCACAATGCATAAAAGACTGCTCTCCAAAACTATACATGTTGGCATTTCAACCTTATTAAGTAGATTATTTGGTATAGTCCGTGAAGTTTTAATGGTCCGTTATCTCGGGGCAACAGGACTTTCTGATGCATTTTTAACTGCTTTCAAAATACCCAATTCATTACGCAAAATTTTTGCAGAAGGAGCTCTATCTGCTGCATTTGTTCCTACTATTGTGCATATTATTAAATATAAAGATCAATCCGCCATTGCAGGATTAATGACTCTTGGGTTTATCGTATTTGAAGGATGCGTACTACTATTGTGCTCACTTATTATGCTATACGCACATACGATTATCTCATACATTGCCCCAGGGTTTTCACCTGAACAGATACAGAACACAATTCCAATGCTGTATATTCTTATGCCACTTATTTTTTTTATCTCTACAAGCGCATTGCTTGCTGGCGCATTACAAGCGATTGGTCATTTCTTTATCCCCGCAATAGCACCTATTGTCATGAACGGGGTATTCATTATCGGCATTCTGGTATGCATGTTCTATAATTTGCCAGTTACGTATCTCTGTCGATTTGTACTTTTAGGTGGGGTGATACAATGCATACTGCACGGTATCATCTATATACGATTACGCTTTTCATACGCTTTACCAACATATGAGGACATAAAAGTATTTGGATCTGTATTACTTACATTTCTATTATGCCTACCAACTATTAGCGTTATGGAAATAGCGCTTTTTATTGATACAAGCTTTGCGTCACTTTTACCACCGGGATCAATATCGCTCCTCTTTTATGCAAATCGTTTTGCAGGAATTCCCCTTGGTGTGTTTGCTGTTGCCTTTTCTACCATCATTTTACCGCACTTATCATATATCAATTCTTATACACCACGAAGACTGCATTTCTACCTACTAGAATCGGCAAAGCTTATTTTTTGGATTACCATCCCAGTCGCTCTCTTGATGGCATTCTTTTCTCATAATATTTTTGAAACAATATTTCTTTCTGAAAAGTTTACTCTCGCACATGTCTATGAAGCGAGTGCTATTTTACGCGCATTCCTCTGTGGGCTCTTTTCATTTTCGTTAAATAAAATTCTTCTCAACATATTCTATTCTATGCATGCAGCATGGATACCGGCTCTCATTTCTCTCTGTGTAACACTTATTAATATTGTACTTAATATCCTCTTTATAGAAAAATTTCAGACCGTTGGTCTTGCATATGCAACAACCTGTTCGAGTATTATTCAGATGCTTTTATTTATTGTTGTTTTATATAAAAAATATCAGTTCCGGCTATTCTGGAAGAACTTTATACAGTTTGTGATACGTTACTTAGTACAATTAACACTCTATGGTAGTACTTTTGTCCTGCTCTACTCTCTATGCACCTCTATCATTATAAATTATATGCCACCAGTACTCGTTTTCTTTCTGTTAAAAACTATACTATTATGGTTCTGGGTTGGAATACTTACTCTTTTGATAGCGGTGGCAATGTGGTATAGTCGCAAGAAATTTGGTATTTATCTCTATTTTTTAGGTAGATAATATGAAACATATGTATTCTGCTGGTATTATCGTATATCGTCTTGTAAAAAAAGAGGTACAATATCTTCTTTTACAATATAATGCCCGCCATTGGGATTTTTCTAAAGGAGGCATTGAACCCAATGAGACAAAAGAAGATGCTGCTCTGCGCGAGCTTCAAGAAGAAGCAGGTATTTCTGCAAGCATTGATCCTGGCTTTGAAGAAACATTTTCTTATATATTTCATGATCAGGATAAAAAGTTAGCTCATAAGACCGTCTATTTCTTCGTTGGACAGGCTACTAGCTGTGAGGTTGCCCTCTCTCATGAACATATCAATTATGCATGGCTTTCCTATAATAAAGCTTATGAAATCCTTACCTATGACAATGCAAAACATGCACTCAGCAAGGCACATGACTTTATAGGCCACAGATAAATAGCTCCATTCTTATCCATACCGCACAACCTACACCTTGCAATTTTTTATTGCTATTTGGGTTTTATTCTTGGGATAATTAGAAAGAATAAGAGCCATTTTGGCATTATAAAACCATACAAGAGTAAAGGAATATACGATGGAAAGATCATTCAAGCGCTTGACTACCATTTTTACCGTAATCATGGGGTTAACTGTTTATAATCATGGTTACAGCGCAACTCCAAAACATGTCATTATAGTAAACAAATCTGACTATAAAATACAGGTTGTCTGTTTATATAAAAACAGTAATCTTAATCAGACAAAAGTCCTCGCTCCCTATGCTGCCATAGAATTAGTTAACTATCCTGATGGCCTCAGGGTAAAACGATATGGTATGGGATCATCTATGACTGGCTATACAAACCTTGATGATAAGGTAAGATCGTACTGGCCAATAGTCTCTAATTTTTTAAACCATGCTAATTATCAAAAATCTATACCGATGTTCCGAATCTCTCCAACATATTTCGGTTGGGATATGGATTTAGATTGGGAACATAATACGAGTATGGAATTCGATGAAAATACTGGTATGACAACTGGAAGGGGATATAATAATCCTTTTAGTTCACAGTAACAGAAGTTATTCACCATCATAAGCACTTGTTATAGAAAGGAATTACTATGACCGGGTTAAGACATCTTACTATGTTTTTTATAGTATTCACAGGAATAACTGTTTTTCACGCGAATACAGTATATCCAAATGTTATCATAACAAATGACTCTAATTACAAAATTGAAGTAGCATATTTTCTTCAGAAAAAAGGGGCTACTACACAGGTTCTTGCACCCTATGCAGCAATAGAATTAGTCGAATACCCAGACAGACTAAGCGTAAGGCGATATGGCATCGGATCATCTATGACCGGCTACACAAGCTTTGATAATCAGTTAAAAGAACTATGGTCAGATATCTGGAAAAAACAACGGCTGAGCAAATATGCTCATCTTATACCGATGTTCCGCATTGTTCCGACCTATTTTGGCTGGAAGATTGTTCTGGGATGGGATGATCCTAACTCAGCAACAGATGATGTAATCATCAATTAAGTTTAATCGACGCTCTCTTTATCGGTGCATAGCGAAAAAGAGGGCGTTATCTATTATATGCATGCTTAACCCGTTGTTTAATATAATAATAAGCGAGCTTCACCGTCTCTGCCAATACCATATTAAAGATAATAACACCAATTAACCATGGAATATGCTCTAATTGTGGAGGACTAAATAAAAATACTTTTTGTCCAAACTCCGTAAACGGCAATATAATAGCAATTGAAACAACTATACTAGAGAGTGTTATCAGAAGTAACGATGGTTTATGTGCTCTAAAAAAGAGTAATTGTGTACGAAATAAAAAAATAAAAATCACTTCTGAAATGGTACTTGTAATAAACCAACTAGTCTGTAATGTTGCCGGGAAATGTGATTTAAATGCAAAAAATATAGTAAGATCGGCTAAAAACATAATAACACCGAATAAAAAAATCAATATTGTTGCATCAGTCATATCATAGGTAATGGGAGACTTAATCTCTTCATAACTTACGGTATCCGTTGAAATAGCCATCATAGGAACATCAGTTAAAAGATTTAAAAATAATAATTGTATAGGGAGCATAGGTGGATATTTAACAAGTAATGAAGCAATAGCCAGAGCATAGAAGTGTCCAAAGCTAGGAGCATTAGTCATTTTTGTATATTTGAGCGTATTAACAATTGTTTTTCTACCCTCTTCTATGCCTAAAATAACACTGCTTAAGCTCTTTTTCAGGAGTATAATCTCAGCAGCTTCACGAGCTACCGGCGCTGCATCATGTACCGCAAAGCTGACATGTGCGACTTTCAGAGCTGGAGCATCATTAATACCATCACCCATATAACCAACAGAATATTGTTTTTTTAGATAATCAATAATCTGATATTTCTGTTCTGGATTAACCCGAGCAAATATCGATCTGTTATTAACTAGAAATACTTTTTCCTCTTCAGAGCTCTTTTCAAAATCTTCACCTAAAACAACATTCTCTATCGAATCCTCTAGTCCCAATTGTTTAGCAATGGTAAAACATACGTTTTTACTATCTCCGCTTAAAATTTTTATCTGTATCCCCAACGATTGCGCTTTTTCTACAGTTGATAATGCTGTCTTTTTCAGGGGATCTTTAAAGGAAATTAATCCGATGGATTCATAATCATTATCATGAGCTTCAATCTCATCAGAGGAATGGTTATATGAAGAGATGCTTTTTGTTGCTACAGCTAATATCCGATTTCCTTTTGATTCTTCTTGCTCCATCCAAGTATCAATAGACTCTTTTTCTTTAGGCGTTAAAAATGTACATTTTTCAAGAACTATCTCGGGCGATCCCTTAATAATAAGAGTGTGCATAGCATTATTCTCTATGAGAGCTAAGCATTGTCGTTTTTGTGGCGTAAAAGGAGACTCTTTTAGCCTTGTATACAGATTCATTTTTTGTATATGGTCATCTGTTAATAGTTTATGAAGCGCGAGATCAAATCCCTTAATAGAACTCTCTTTTGTAGCCCCCTGAACAGGCGAAGAAAGAACCGCATAGAGCAATGTAGTATCTGGATCTTGAGAAAAAATATCCGCAACAGTGAGAGCATTTTCCGTTAAAGTGCCTGTTTTATCTGTACAAAAGACATTAATAGATCCTAGATCACCAATCGCTGATAATCGCTTTATAATAACATTATTTTTTTGTAGAGATGCAGCCCCCTTTGACAGACAAAAGGTAATCACCATTGGCAATCCTTCGGGAATAGCAGTGATCGCTAAAGCAGCAGAGAATAATATCAGATCGATAGCACTAATTGCTCCTTTATGCACTATTATACGTAGCATAGCAGTAATAATTAAACTAAAAAAGATAAGATATATTGTTAATTTTGCAATAGACGTAACACCTTTTTCAAGACAACTTTTTGAACTGGGCGCATGTGTTAATGATGCTATCTTTCCCAATGCAGTCAAGGCACCTGTCCCAATAACTACACCAATCCCTTTTCCTTGATCAATAGTGGTACCGGTAAATCCTATATTTTTTGCATGGTATATATCATTACTCGGCTCTTGCAACGCGTCACTCGTTTTTTCTACTGGGATCGACTCTCCTGTCAAGCTAGATTCATCAATCATAAGGCTATCCGTCTCTATAAAACGACAATCTGCGGGGATAATATCGCCTGCATAGAGCACCATTACATCGCCAACAACAAGCTGATTAATTGGTATATTAAGTTCTTTACCATCTCGGCTGACAGTTACTTGCGACATAAGACTTTTTTTGAGTAATTGCATCGACATATTACTCTGATACTCTTGATAAAAACCAATGCCAACATTAAGCACAATCATTCCAAAAATAAGACATGCTTCAAACCATTGACTCGTGCATAGATATGCGATACTGATTGCAAAAAAAATACACATAAAAGGACTTAATATCTGGTTTTTTAGAATATGAAACCATGTGATATCAGTTTCTTTTATCTCATTAAGACCCCATTTCTGTAAGCGGATCTTTACCTCTTCTGCTGATAGACCATTATGATGCGTATCAAGATCCTTATATACTTCCGCAAGGGATAAAGCAGTATAATACGTAAAATTTTTATTTTCCATACTATTCCTTTTCACCTACGATAATCAATTGTTTATCTCAAAAACAACTGTTTAATACTTACACAAAGAAAAGTCTCGTTTACAGCGTAAAAAATTCATAGTATAATGATAAAATTGTTTAAATCGCTATACTTAGATGTAGCCAAAACCGCTATTATAACCTATGAAAAAATCTACATGATGTATAAAAACTATCTGCATCGATCCTTACTATTATCATTCTTGCTTGCCACTTATTCTTGGAATAGTTACAGCTGCGAATCATCATATGTTGCTGATCTAAAACAGCTTATTAATTATTCTCAACAGGCAAAAGACCTGTACACAAAAGAATTGTCCACTGATATTGAAACACAATTTTCAACTATTTTAACAAAAGAACGAGCAGAAAATTTAGCGAACATTATACAATTAGAGTTAGAATGGGAGAACAATTCTTTTTATTCTCTTAGCTATATAATAGACCAAAACAAAATGCATGATCAGTATAAGATACATCTTGATGAGAAGATCTTTGCTAATCCTCACTATAACAGATTAGCACATTGCCTCCTTTGCTTTAAACAATCACAACCACCAGCATCTTCTTTAATCACAGCATGTCGTACTATATCTATGGGTAAAGCATTTTTACTGCTTGCTCATGGTATCTCGTGTAACACTCAAAATGAAAATGGCTCTACCCCTTTAATGATTGCTTGCGATAGTGCATTGATAGAGCTTATTAGGGAACTACGCAACCAACCAGATATTGATTGCAATATGAAAGATAATAGAGGAAAGACCGCCTTAATGCGTGCATGCATGCGAGAAAGCTTACAACGTGAAGTTTTACAAGAATTGGAGTTGTTTCCAAATATTGATCCTAACGTCACAGACAACGACGGTTATACAGCGTTACGCTATGCTGAACTATTCAGCCAATCACCTCGATCCATAGAAACATTACTTACTTTTAAAAGCATAAACCCCAACATTAGAGACAAATGGGGTAAAACGATTCTATTGTACGCATGTAGCCAGCGGAAAAGTAATCTAGTCCATACATTGCTTGCATGTAACACAATAGATGCTAATCTTAAAGATAATGCCGGGAATACTCCTTTGATGGCCGCCTGCCAACAAAAGGATTCTGTCGAAATAGTAAAAGCTCTGATCGCTAAGAAGGTAGATCTGAATCAAAGAAATAGCAAAAATCAGACTGCTCTTGACCTCGCATATCACTGCAATAGAATTGAGATAATGGAAATCTTATTTGCTACTCCAGGAATAGAATATAGTTTTTTGAGACATAAGTTTCCCTTCTATTGGAAAAAGTTTTTGCATACCCCTTACCTAAGCATCACATGCACAATACTCTCTTTTCTTGCTTTAACACTTTTTGCATATAGGCACACTAAGAGTTCTATTTCTCTATTACCCATGTAAACAGAGCCCAATTCAATAGATCAACGTGCTATTAGTATTTGTCAACACGTAATTATCGTGTTATTATAAATAACGATAGTTTCATTTAATAATATTTTAACCTCTTAACCTTTCCTATCTTTATAGCGAAAGTATTTTAGGATAAAGCCATATGGCAAAAGAACTCATAAGACCTGAACAATTTTGTACGGTTAAATCAAAAGCTAATCTAGATCCACATCTACTGAACCTCAGTCAAGATCTCATCAATGAATTAGATCAACTCTATAAGGGCGCTCTTGAAACATTTCAAATAGGCAAACTTATTACTGGAACAGTAATCGCCATAGAAGATAATGGCGTTCTGATCGATATCAAATACAAGTCTCGCGGACTCGTTCCTCGCTATGAATTTAATGAACACGAGTTAAAAAAGTTACAACCGGGCGATACCGTAGAAGTCATTCTTGATCAGCTTGAAGATATGGATGGCCGAATTGTCCTATCGTACGACAAAGCTAAAGAGATGCGCGCATGGGATGCTGTTACTAAACTCTTTGAGGAAGGATTACCTGCTGAAGGTATCGTTACTCATAAGGTTAAAGGTGGCTTAAACGTTGATATCGGTATTCCTGCTTTCTTGCCTGGATCTCAAATTGATCTACAGCGAGTTACAGATTTTGATCAATATGTAGGGCAGAGCATTAAAGCATCTATCTTAAAACTGAATAAAAAACGTGGAAATGTTATTATTTCACGACGCAAATACCTTCATGACCAACGCTCAGAGGACCGCAAAAAAATACTGGAAACTCTCAGTGAAAATCAGGTTATTCAAGGGGTTGTCAAAAATATCACCAACTATGGCGTATTTATAGACATAGGCGGCGTAGATGGCTTGCTTCATATTACCGATATGACATGGGGACGTGTTGCGCACCCAAGTGAAATGGTAAAAATTGGCGACACAATCACGGTTAAAGTATTAAGTTTTGATAAAAACAACGAAAAAATATCGCTCGGACTTAAACAACTGCAGACAAATCCGTGGGATAAAATTAGTGATGGACTTGCGGTAGGCCAAAAAATTAAAGGCACTATCTCAAGCACTACTGATTATGGTCTATTTGTAGAAGTTGCTCCAGAAGTTGAAGGCTTAGTGCATATTTCTGAAGTATCATGGACTGATCGCATTACCGACCTCAGTCGCTTATACAAAGTTGGTCAAGAAATAGAAGTGCTGATTGTTTCTTTAGACAAAGAAAATCGTCGCATGTCTCTCAGCATTAAACAGCTTGGAAAAAATCCATGGGAGACCGTTAATGAAGAGTTCAATCCAGGACAGATAATTAGAGGCAAAATTAGCAACATTACCGACTTTGGTATTTTTGTTCAACTTCTACCAGGTATTGATGGACTTGTGCATATCTCTGACCTTTCTTGGACAGAGCATATTGAACATCCTTCAGATAGGTATAAAGTAGGACAAGAAGTTGAAGCAGTTGTTCTCAATATTGATAAAGACAACAAAAAAATATCTCTTGGAATCAAACAGCTCTCTGTAGACCCATGGGAAACAGTGTCAGAGCAGTATCCTATTAACTCAATTATTGATGGTGAAATTAGTAAAATCACTAATTTTGGAGCGTTTGTGCGACTTCCAAACAATATTGAAGGATTAATGCATAATACAATACTTACACAAGAACAGGGCAAGAAGGCTGAGGAGTTCTTTACTGTAGGACAAAAAGCACAATTCCGTATTATTAATATTAATAAAGAAGAACGTAAACTTGCGCTTAGCACGCTACTTGAAGAAAAGAAACAGGAGCTTAAAAAACAAGAGCCTAAAAAGCCTGCGCCTAAAAAAGCAAAGCCTGATGAGACAAAAGTAGCAACTCAATCTACTCAGCAGAAACAAGCAAAGCAGAAAAAAGAGAAAAAAGAAGAGCCTTCACAAAAAATTCGTGGGTCACTTCAGATTGCTCTTGAATCAGCAATGCAAAAATCTGATAGAGCAGAGGCATCCGAAACAACTGAGAGGAACGACTAGTATGGAACTTAAGAATCTTACCTTTGCTATGATTAAGCCAGATGCTGTTACCGCACATAATACTGGCAAAATTATTGATATAATAGAACAGAATGGATTTGAAATAGTACGCCTGCAAAAAGTAATTTTTGCTCAAGATTTAGCAGAAGAATTTTATGCTAGTCTTAAAGAGCGTCCATTTTATAAAGAGCTAGTTGATTTTATCATCTCGGGTCCCGTGATTGCATTGGCCCTCTATAAAGAAAATGCCGTTGAGGCATGGCGTACTCTTATTGGAGTAACTAACCCAGCAGAAGCTGCACCAGGAACCATTCGCCATACTTTCGGAAAAAGTATTGGTCAGAATGCAGTACATGGGTCAGATTCATATGACAATGCACTTAATGAGCTAGAATTAATTTTCTCAGATCTCTTTCAAGTTGATTTAGACGACCTCGACAGTGATGAAAATGATTCTGAAGAGGACGATGAATGTTGCGTTGAAATCTGTGATGATTCATGCAACGGTTAATACAATCGTGTTTTATTAACTAAAAAGTAAGAAAAAAGCGAGCTTAACAGGCTCGCTTTTTTTACGTAACAAAATATTATGAATCACATTTTATAAAACTACTAAACATGCTATACTCACAAAAGAATACAATTTAAGAAGAAGGAAATGTGATTATGTTGTACGGTTTTTTACTCACATTATACATACTTAACGGCTTTCTGTTAATTCTTATTATCTTAATGCAAAAAGGCAAAAGCAATATGGGACTTGGCAGTATGGGTGGCGGAGCGCAAATGATTTTTGGTGGCGGTGGAGGACAAGGCCTTTTCCAAAAAATAACTTGGGCACTCGGAATCATTTTCATGAGTGGCGCACTTATGTTATCTTTGATGAAATCAAGTGAACATAAAAAATTTAAATATATCTCCACTCATTATACTTCGCAAGCACCATTACACTAATACGCTTTCTAAATCTAGGTAAATGATAGACATGATTGTTCACTATGTCTCTCTCTTGGGTACGTTTGTTATTCATCTATGTGCTATTTTAGGCAAATTTCTGCTTTTTTTTATTAAAACAATAAAAACCGCAGTTACAACAACACTTAAAGTACATAAAACCTTTGTGCAGATGAATCGCATTGGTGTTGAGTCTATTAATATCATTGTTCTAACAGGACTATTTACTGGAATGGTATTAGCTCTACAAACCTATATCGGGTTTCAGCGAGTAGGCGGAGAGCAGCTTATCGGTGCTATTGTTGCTCTTGGTGTGATTCGTGAACTTGGACCGGTATTAACAGGATTGATGGTAACAGGGCGTGCTGGTTCTGCAATTACCGCAGAGATTGGAACTATGATTATCACCGAACAGATTGATGCGCTTCGTACATTGCGAATTAATATTTATCAATACCTCATAGTCCCACGTATTATAGCAAGCACGTTTATTTTACCTTTTTTAACCGTATTTTCTATGATTTTTGGTATTATTGGTGGTTATATAGTGTGTGTTCACGTGCTTGAGTTAAGTCCAGAAGATTATGAAAACAGTATTCGTAACTATGTTGAATTAGCTGATATTCGTGGTGGGCTTATTAAATCATCTGTGTTTGGATTACTCTTGTCATGGGTTGGAACATATAAAGGAATATATACCTATGGCGGGGCCCGTGGCGTCGGGATTGCGACAACACAATCTGTTGTTGCTGGCTCTATTCTTATTCTCATAGCTAACTATTTTCTAACCAAGTTGCTTGAACACCTATAATATTATGGATATAAAAACACCTTCGAAAGTAAAAATTCAGATTGTTGATCTTAAAAAAGATTTCGATGGCCATGAAGTAACTCGTGGCGTCAACCTTTCTATACCCGAAGGCGAAATGACAATCATTATTGGCCGGTCAGGAGAGGGGAAATCGGTTCTTCTTAAGCAAGTTATTGGCCTGATTGAGCCTACGTCTGGAAATATCATTATAGATGGTACCGATATCACACAACAGAATGAATCAGAAAAAGAGAAACTTTTTAGAAAATTTGGATATGTGTTTCAATTTGCAGCGCTTCTTGATTCACTTACCGTATTTGAAAATATTGGTATTACGCTTCTTGAAAATGGCACATCTCCTGAAGAGGTGCTTCCCATAGTTAAGGAAAAATTAGCTCTGGTCCAATTGTCAGAAGATACTCTTGATAAATATCCTTCAGAGCTGTCTGGCGGTATGCGAAAACGAGTAGGACTTGCAAGAACTCTCGTTACAAAACCAGAAATTATCTTATATGATGAGCCTACAACGGGGCTTGATCCTATCACATCACGTGTAATCCATGAACTTATGTCAGACATGCAAAAGAAATTCCATATAACATCTGTTATTATCTCACATGATGTTGAAACATTTAAATATGCAGATAATATTGCCCTCTTACATGAAGGTAAAATTCAGTATTTTGGCAGCGCCAAAGATATTTGGGAATCTGATAACCCGTATATCTATCAGTTTATACGTGGGTTGACAACTGGGCCAATCACCAATGAGATTCCACACTATAAAGATAAAGCATAGCCTTTATTCTTTTAATTATACATTCTCAAAGGCTCTGCCTGTTTTTTATGAGCCCTGCATATCCACGCATAACCAATTTGTAGCCAATAAATACTCTTGTGCTTGTTTTTTTCATATTTTATATTTTATAATAGAAATGCTGCAATGATTAAAGAGGTAAACAAGGAAGCGTTATGAAAATGAAGAAATTTTCTATCTGGTTAATCGCATTATGCTATCTAATGCCACTATATTCCATGGTTCCCTCTCAATCATCCCGCAATAATAACAAAATCTATGACCGAAATAGACTCATTAATCCCCTTACGCAAGCAGAAAAAAGTAGGCTTGATATGGTAAGATCCGCACAGATATTAGCAAGAAAAGAAAGAGAAATGAAGAGATCACGCACACAATCGCATCAATTCTCTACAGTACCTTCTTCCTCAATTATAATCGATAAAAAACTTCCTAACTGGCCAGATCTCTTAAGTAAACAACTTACTACAGCAGAAAAAACAGCACTATTACAGATCTTAGCTAACGAACTTAACACTTCTATTATGACAATAGAAAAAGTAGGAAATATATCAGAAGAAGATGAAAATAGAGAAGAAAAAAACATACCAGAAGAAACCAAAAGATTACAAACAAGATCTGCTGCTGCAACAACACCACCTGCTTCTAGCGATGAGACACCTTATCCAACTCGATCAACCAACCCATTAATGCATCGATTCAAATCTTGGTGGTACAAAACCCCAGACTATGATATGCCTTCTTACCTACAAACCCCAAAATAGTAAAGGTCAATCCATGAACATTAAAAAAATTCCATTAACGCTCACAGTACTTATAGCGCTTTCATCATCCAATCTAACACTCTGCTCAGAAAATCAAGGATATTTCTCGTGGTTTAAATCTGCTCCGCAACGCGCATTGCAACAGGTTGGTAGCTATTCTTCTTCTGCAGGCGCCTATCTCTATCAACAGATTGCCTTTCTTGTAAATAAGTTATCAGAAAAATATAAAATACGCTTACTTACCACCCTTGCCGCAGATCTTGATTATAATGTTGATAGTAAAAAATCGGTCCCTGCTGAGAAACCATCTTTTTACAATGATATTCCTCATTCAATTAAGGGTATCAACGTTAAAGCAGAGCTGCCTAACCTTGAGCCTACAGGCAATGATCCAATTCCTGAACTTAATAGGAAACCAAAGACTGTTGATGGCCTTACACAACAAGTGATCACAATAACTAACAATATCTCTAATGCATTAGCGGAAACTGCAAAAACAGACCCATCAAATATATATTCTAAGGAGTGGGCTCGGCTGGATGGACAATTAAAGCTGCCATATGACTCCTTAGTAGGACTCTCTGGTATTCCATATCCAAAAAGGACATCCGTACTCAAGGACAAGGCACATTTAGCAGTTTCTGTTTTGTCTTTTATAGATAGCACTGCACCGTATATAAAACATAGACAAGACATACTGAGATTGTTCGATAGAATACAAACTTTAATTGGCAATATTAATTATTACCAAAATAAAAAAAACAATTTACTACAAAAATCACTCCTGAACCTTACTACACAACTCACTCAGATAGATCAATGGCTCGATAAGCTACATGCTATGAAACAAGAATACTTAACTCAGTCGGGTATAACTGAATAATAATTGTAGTTAGTGTTGCTCTAAATATATTCTTGCTTTTAACCATCACATAAATATATACTCAAATTGAAATTATTATAAATGTTATAAATGAGCGGCTCAATTATGAA
>Ga0307409_100000062_pt1 | contig 39648 bp, 41 predicted proteins | sample 322Ometagenome_2_FD_203888 | JGI IMG/M metagenome (GOLD analysis project Ga0307409, IMG submission 203888) | Maize rhizosphere microbial communities from greenhouse at UC Davis, California, United States - 322HYB-O-2 | ecosystem: Host-associated > Plants > Roots > Rhizosphere > Soil | place... | reverse complement strand
CTCGCTCCTGCGAAGCCGTGCTCTCATCGGAAGGCCCGGCCGCCCTCCAATACGGCGTCACCGAAGGCCACCTGCCTCTTCGCGAATGGGTCTGCGCGCACCTCGCATCGACGGTTGGCCTCTCCGTATCACCCGATGAAGTTGTCATCACCGCCGGCTCACAGCAGGCGCTCGACCTCATCGCCAAAGTCCTCCTCGACCCGGGCGATCTCGTCGTCACCGAAAACCCCGCCTACCTCGGCGCGCTCCAGGCGTTTCAAGCCTACGAAGCCCGCGCAGTCGGGCTCTCCTCGGACGAGCACGGCGTGCAACCCGCCGCCCTCCGCTCCTTCCTCGAATCATCCGCCGTCCGCCCCAAGCTTTTGTATTTGATTCCCAACTACCAGAATCCCACCGGGGTAAGCCTCTCCGCCGCGCGTCGCGCCGAGATCGTGCGGATCGCCGCGCGCTTCGGCGTGCCGATCCTCGAAGACGATCCCTACGGCGCGCTGCGCTTTTCCGGCGAAGCCCCGCCCGCGCTCGGCACGTTTCCCGGCGCCCGCGACTGCAATTACCTCGGCACCTCCAGCAAGATCCTCGCACCCGGTCTGCGCGTGGCGTGGCTCGTCGTGCCCGATCGTTCGCTGCGCGACAAGATCACCACCGCCAAGCAAGCCGCCGACCTGCACACCTCTTCGTTCACCCAACGCATCGTCCATCACTACGTCAGCCAGCCCGGAGTGCTCGCCGCGCATGTTGAAACATTGCGCTCCGTCTATGCCCGCCGCCGCGATGTCATGCTGTCCGCCCTCTCCCGTCATCTGCCGGCCGGCTGCTCATGGACACGCCCCGATGGCGGACTCTTTCTATGGGTCACGTTGCCCGCGACGATCGACACGACTGAACTTCTCCGCGTCGCCGCGCGTGAAAAAATCGCATTCGTCCCCGGCGCTCCTTTCTGGGTCGGCGCCCCGGTGCGCAACACCCTGCGGCTCAACTTCAGCAACGCCACCGAGGCGCGCATTGAAGAAGGTATCGCCCGGCTCGGCGCGGTCATCCGCGGCGCAATCTGATCCGTTCACGACGCTCGTCGCTTGCGCTCGGCCTCCCGAACCGCGAGCCTCCGCCCATGGGCTGGACCGCACCTCTCCGACCGATTTTCCGCGCTGGCGAAGGTTTTCTGGACCGCGTGCTCTGCGTGGTCGGCGCCGTGGCCTTTTGCCAATTGCCCGAGTTCATCCAGCAATACCTGCAACGCCTCGGCGGACGTCTCGACGAAGCGCGCCGTCAGCTCGCCATTTTCGAAAACACCGCCGCGCAATCGCAGCTCACGCTGCCCGAATTCATCGAACGCACGGCCGCCAACACCGATGCCGCCGTCGCCAAACTGGGCGGCGTCATGAAAGATGCCATTGCCCGCGTCGACGAACTCGCTGCGGCCGAGGCCGCCATTCGCAACGCCTCGCTCTGGGAAAAACCCTTCGTGTTTTTCGCGCACCTCGACCGCTCGATCGCGAGCGCGACCCTCAATATTTATCGTCCCGCCGTGCCCACGACCACCGAGGGCCTGATCTACGCCGCCGCCGGCATGATCACGATCCTCGGGGTTTATCACGGCCTGATTCGTTATCCGATTGCAGCCGCCGCCACGCGCAGGCGCACCGTTCGCAGCATCCAAACGCCCACTCCGTCGCCCGTGAAATCGCGTTAAACCGCCGGCTGCGGACGCAGCCATTTCACATCGGCGTAAAACGTCCCGAACGGCACGAGGCTGGCCAGCGCCACCAGCGCACCACGCGTCCAGGTCCAGCCATGTTCCAGCATCGCCTGAAGCGTGACGGCCAGGTAAGCGAGAAACAGGACGCCATGCGCCATTCCCACCACGCGCACAGCCTCGGGCGCACCCCAGAAATACTTCAGCGGCATCGCGACTCCCAGCAGCAGGAGAAACGAGACGCCCTCAAGGAAACCGATGACGCGCAGGCGTCCGATGGTGGTGGTGAGCAGGTTCATGAGCGTGGATGCGAAAGCATGAAACATCCCAAGTTCCCTCCGGTGCTCAATCCAACATTTGAATCGCTCCGTCGCAGCGTTGACCACGGCCCGCGCGAGCCTTCAGTCTGATCGTCTGCGCCCTGCCCGGGTGGTGGAATGGTAGACACCAGGGACTTAAAATCCCTTGATCGCAAGGTCGTGCGGGTTCGAGTCCCGCCCCGGGCACCAGCTGCGCCAAGGTCTTGCCCGCGCCCGCTCGCAAACATAGCGTGCCGTCGATGTTGCCCCCGCGCAGTCTCTCCACCGCCTTTCTCGGAACCGCTCTGTTGATAACCGGCGCCCTTGCCCAGCAGCCACCCCAAGACACCCTTAAACTTTATGCCGAATCCTGCGCGGGTTGCCATGGCGCCGGCCTTGAAGGCGGCTCCGCACCCTCGCTTCTCTCAGGAACGTGGAAGCATGGCGGCGACGATGCCAGCCTTGCCGCCAGCATTCGCGACGGACGCCCCGACGGCGGCATGCCGGCCTTCGGTGCCGCCTTGGCGGAAAAAGAGATACGCAGCTTGATCGTCCTGATCCGGGAACAATCAGGTCATGCCGCCAGTCGCAACGCCCCTCCTCCACGCCCTTCCGGAGAAACCACCGCCAAGAGCAAGCTGCACGCGTATCACGTCGAAACCGTCACCGCCGGTCTGCGCGAGCCATGGTCGATCGCGTTCCTCCCCGACGGACGCGTGCTCGTCACCGAAAAACGCGGCACCTTGCGCGTAATCGAAAAGGGCGCCCTCGTTGAGCAGCCCGTAAGCGGCACGCCCACCGTGGACGCCGGCGGCCAGGCCGGTCTCTTTGACGTCGTTCCCCACCCCGACTTCGCTCGCAACAGCTGGATCTACCTCGCCTTCTCCGATCCGCAAAAAAATCCCGGTGGCAAAACCGTCTGCATGACCACCGTCGTCCGCGGTCGGATCAAGGACAACGCCTGGACTGACCAGCAGGTCGTCTTCCGTGCGCCTATCAAAACGTTTCGCAACCCCGGTGGCGTTCACTACGGTGGCCGTCTCGCCTTTGACCGTGCAGGTTATTTGTTCTTCTCGATCGGCGAGCGCGGCGAGGGGCCGAATGCACAGGACCTGACCCTGCCCAACGGCAAAATCCACCGCGTCCATGACGACGGCCGCATCCCATTTGATAATCCGTTTCTAAAAACCCCGGGTGCGATTCCCTCGATCTGGAGTTACGGACACCGCAATCCGCAAGGCCTGCGCCTCAACCCCGCCAGCGGCGAACTCTGGGAGCACGAACACGGTCCGCGCGGCGGCGATGAACTCAACCTTATCAAGCAGGGCGCCAACTACGGCTGGCCGGAAGTGACCCACGGAATGAACTACAACGGCACGCCCATCACCGATGTGACGGCGCGCGACGGCATCGAACCACCCGTGACCTACTGGATCCCCTCCATCGCACCGTGCGGCATGGCGTTCTACACGGGCGATTGTTTTCCCATGTGGAAAAACCAGCTTTTCGTCGCCTCCCTCGCCGCCCAGGAGCTGCGTCGCCTTGAGATCAAAGACGGCAAGGTCGTCGATCAGGAAGTCATCTTCAAAGGCCTCGGCCGCCTGCGCGACGTGGCCAACGGTCCCGACGGACTCATCTACGTCCTGCTGCCCGACCGTATCGCGCGACTCTCGCCCATCACTCCGTAAGCCCCCAAACGCTTACCTCGCATGGAAGTTCCGATCCTCCTCTATCTCTCGCCGCTCTTTCTCGTCTTCGAGGCATGGCAGTTGGTGATCGCGGAGCGGCACTTGGGCATCAAACAGATCGAACGCGGCGTCGATCCGCGCGACCGCGGCCCCGGCGAATTGTTATCCTTCGTTTGGGGCGCGGGCATCGTGCTCTACTGGATCTGGATGATCCTCATGCTACTCCCCAAGGACGGACGCATCCAGGTGGCATGCATGCTCATCGTCTCGCTCGGCGGCTATTCCTTGCGGCGCAATTCCAGCCTCAAGTGGATTCTTGTCATCCTCACCGTCGAAGGCGCGGTCCGCATCGGCATGATCATCTCCCTGATCGGAGCCGCCTGGCGCGCGCTCTGAACGGTTCCGCACGCGCGCACGCCTCATGAGTTACCTTGAACGCCTCCATCCCTCGCCCAACTTCTCGCCGGGGCCCGTCCATGAACGCCTCGGCGTGTGTTTTCACCACAGCGTGATGGATTTCGAGTCCACGATTGCGCACATGCTCCGGAAGGAAAGCCAGGTCAGCTACCACGTGCTCATCGCGCCCGACGGCACCCGTGCGCGTCTCGTCGATGACAACCGCATCGCCTGGCACGCCGGCGTATCCAATTTTCACGGACGCACCTCCTGCAACGATTTCCTGCTCGGCGTTTCGTTTGCAGGCGACACTTACGCCGCCCCACTGACCAAGGACCAGATCGCCAGCGCCCTCGACTGGCTGGCTCCGCGCTGGCTGCGCCACGGCTGGACGCACGCCACGATGACCGATCACCGCCAGATTGCGCCCGGTCGAAAAGACGACCTCGCGCCCGGCGAATGGCGGCGCCTGATCACCGCGATCACGGAGCGTTTTCCGGCGGTGATTTGAACGTGCCGGATGAAAGACCTTGGCCTAGGCCTGAAACCGCCTCGTCTCGCCCTTCGGAGCCGGCTCGGCCAGTGAACGGTGGAAAAACTCCTGTGCCGCCGCGATCAGTTTGGCGCATTGCGAATAGTTGCCCGCCCACGAATTCGGCAGCCGCACGGCTTTGATGACACCATTCCCCATGTGGTCGGCTGCCTGATCGTCCGGCGTGATTTCGAGCGAGAACTTGGGGTCCCGCGTATGCACGACGTAATGCCGCGTTTTTCCGTCCACCTCCCGCTCGATCCGCATGAAGTGCGCAAAATCCATGTTGGAAATATTTCGGAGCTTAAGCCGCGTCATCTTCGGGAAAACCATAAAATTCAACGCCCCCTTTCCGTCTTGAGAATACCCGATGCCCACCGCAGAAAACGTTCCGCGCGGACGCACCCTATGAATTACTCCGAAGAGGCTCCGAAATTGCCCAAGTTCCCCTTCATCGCCGGCGACCTTGTTCTCGTCGCCACGGCCATTGTCATCGCCACCCGTAGCGCCAGCCCCATCGGCCCCGGGCCCCTGCTCGCCATCACCGTCTGCGTGGTCTTTGGCGCCTTCCTCCTGATGATTCCCTTTCTCGCCAACTACGCCCGCCGTCAGGATGCCGAGCTCACCGAGCGACAACACCAGATCGCCGCCCTCGCTCGCACCACCGCCGAATCCGCCGAACAACTGAGCATCGCCGTCGCCGGCCTCCAAGTCATCGGCGAATCTTCGAAGCAAAACCTCGATACAATCAGCAAGCTGCCCGTCCGTCTCCAAGAGCGCCTCGACGGCCTCACTCAACAACTCGCCGGCTCTGCCATCGCCGGGCAAGCCTCCGCCAAAGAGGACATCGCCCAACTCGAAACCGCCGCCGAAAAAATCTCCCGGGCTCTCGCCAAGCTCGACGCCGCCACCAAGACCAAGTCCGACGCGATCGCCGCCCTCGAAAAAGACCTCGCCGACGCCCTCACCCGCGCCACCGGTCGGATCAACGCCTTTGCTGCCACCGCCGAGCCATCCGCGGTTCCTGCGACCATCATTCCCCTCGATGAACCCGTGGTGATCGCCCCCGCACCCGTCATCACCGACCCCGCGCCGACCGAACCCAAGCCCAAGTCGCATAAATCGAAACCCAAGTCCGCCCATCCCGGCCCGGCCCCGCATCCCGCAGACTCCGACACGCCCAAGCCAACCGAAACACCCAACGTCGAAGTCGCCCCGATTCAGGAAACCAAACGGGAAGAACCCGCGCCAGCCGCCTCTCACCCAATCGCAGCCGCGTCTTCTCCCGAGCCAGCACCTGAACCCATCTCCGCCCCCAGCGCCACCCCGGAGCCCGTCGCAGTCTCCGTCGCTGAATTCGTCCCGGTCTCACCCGACGCCACTGAAGTTCCCGTTGACGAGCCACCGCCCCCCAGACAACCCCGCGCCCGCAAAGCACACGCCTCGGACGAACCCGGTTTCGATCTTGGCCTCACCAGCGACGCCTCCGAGTCCATCGAAAGCGCCCTCAGCTCAGACGGCTCCACCCGCCTGATCGCCACCGCCTACATCGGCATCGGCAATAAGCTCTTCATCCGAGGCGACGGCCCGGGGCTTTCGTGGGACAAAGGCGTGGCCCTCCAGTTTGTTTCCATTGGCAAATGGCGTTGGGAAACCTCCGACGCGACCGCGCCCATCAAGGCCAAACTCTACAAAAACGACCAGGTTGAATGCCTCGGTCTCGGCCCGCTCACGCTGGAGCCCGGCCGTCAGCACGAGGTGAACGCAGGTTTCTGATCCGTTCTCGCCTTTTACCGACAGACCCGGCCTGTTTGATCTTTTGCCATGTCCAATCCCGTCACCGCTCTCCCCAAACCCGTGTCCGGTCAGCCCTGCTCCTGCGGCAGCGGCCTTGATTTCGCCGTCTGCTGCGAACCCATCATCACCGGCAAGCAACCCGCCGCGACCGCCGAGAAACTGATGCGCGCCCGCTTCACCGCGCATGTCGCCAACGCCAACGAGTTTCTCCACAAGAGCTACCTTCCCTCCTCTCGCCAGCCCTACGTTGAAGAACCCGATACCGCTCCGCTGCCCTGGACGCGCCTGGTGATCCACTCCCACGAGCCCGAGGTAAAACCCAACGTGTCCAACGTCGAGTTCACCGCCTTCTTCAAAGCCGACGACGGATCCGAGGGCACCCTCCAGGAGAAGTCCGAGTTTCACCGCATCAACGGAAACTGGATCTTCGCCCGCACGCTCCGCCAAGGTCCCGCGCCGATCAAGTCCAGCACGCCCAAGGTCGGCCGCAACGACCCCTGCCCCTGCGGCAGCGGCAAGAAATACAAGCAGTGCTGCCTCGGCAAAGCTTGAGGTTCATCTGAACGGGCGCTGAACGCGGCAGCTTACCGCGTTCAGCTTTCTTCGAGTTCGACCTGCTGTTTGTGCAAAAACGGCACCAACTCATCCACGCCGAAGTCGGCCAAAATCTCGCCATGCCAATCGAGCGTCGGCACGCGTGACTGACCCGATTTGCGACGCATCTCGGCAAACCCGGCTTCATCCGCCATCACGTTCACCTCACGGTGGCTGATCCCATGCTCATCGAGAAACCCGCTGACCTCATGGCACCACGGGCAACCCGGTTTAACGTAGAGAATCGGAATATTTTCGGAGTTCATGGAGTCAACATACGGAGAACGGTAAAAGTCGCCAATGGCGGCGCGAAGTTTTCGGCCTCCCGGTGAGCGGGGGCTTTTTGTTGGTTGCACAAGGAGAGTGCTGTCGGTGGTGCCTACCGATAACCCTTATGCGCAGCCAACAGAGCCTGTCGAATAAACCGCCAGCCGTTTGCCCAAGTCATAGGTTCAACCTGAAAGCTTGATCACCAAAAACCAGCTCCAAAATCACTCCGGCCAGCGCTCAAGAAACGCCATCTGCGCATCGCGATCTGGAATATCCTCATATCCTTCACGCGTGAGAAACCGCAGCGGATACCCCGTCTCCAGCGCGCGCACCGTCACAGCCTGATCATCGACCGCGAACTCCGCCCGCCACGCACCACAGCCGATCTCGAATGCGCCGGACGCGCGCTTGCGAATCCGTCGCGTGCGATGCGGCGACGGATCGCGTGACAACAACTCCACCAACCGCGGCGTAAAATCCACCTGATGCGTTTCGCGCAACCAGCGCGCCTGCGCCTGCGCGTGTTCGGAAAAAATCACCGTGAACTGCGCCGGCGCGTTCACGACCGAGTCCACCTCGTCGATCCAACCCGCCTTCGCCTCGGGAAACGAATCGTAGGCAGGCACATAAGGTTTCACGTCGAACACCGGCGTGCCGTCCACTAGGTCGCACGCGCCGAGCAACAGCGTGCGCCCCTTCACGCCGAGCAGTCGCACCGGTGTCATCCCGAGCGGGTTGGGCCGGTGCGGCGAACGCGTCGCGAACACCCCGCGCCGCTGCGCCGGGCCGCGCGGCGGCAGCACCAGCGGACGCCACGTCTCGTTGCGATGAAACCACCACAACAGCCACACGCGGTCGAAGCCCGCGACGTCCTGCAACGCCTGCTCGAAGTTCAACCCCGGGAGCAATTCCAACACGTTACTCTCCACTTCAGTTTCGTCCGGCTGATGGAGCGCTTGAAATTTCACCCGCTTCGCGGTGCGGATAAAGCCAATGGGGGTAAGCGTGAGAGAATCGGACACACCGTGAGTTGGGACATTTTCCCGCGACCCGACAAGACCGCAGCCCGATGGCACTCCCTCGCGCTCACGCCTAAATTGGCCACATCATGCTAGCCGATCTTGCCATCATCCCCATCGCGCACAGCCCGCACACCAGCCACATCCTCGCCGACATTCTTAAGACCATAAAGGAGTCCGGCCTGCCCTACCAACTCACCCCCACCTCGACATGCATCGAAGGCAACTGGGACGAAATCGTCGCCGTCGCCAAACGCTGCCATCATATCGCCCGTATCGAAGCGCCCCACGTCGTCACCACCCTCCGTTTCGAAGACGACGAGATGCAGGAGGGAAAGTTGAAGAGCAACCTCGAGTCCGTGGAGGAGAAGGCCGGCGAAGCCTTCGAGAAGATGCCGGCGACTTGAGGTCCGAAGGCAGGAGCCCATTTATGGGCGATGAACACGATATGCGGGCCTTCGATTTTGCACGTCGCCCATCGCCCATAAATGGGCTCCTACCTTCAACCGCTATTATGCGATCACCAGTTCCCCGCCCTTCACTTTAAACACGACTTCGGCGCCTTCCTTCACCTCGCCACCGATGAGCGCGCGAGCGAGCTTCGTCTCGATCTGACGTTGCAGGAAACGCTTGAGCGGACGCGCCCCGAAGACCGGGTCGTAGCCTTTCTCCGCAGCCCATTCTTTGGCCGAAGTGTCGAGCGTCACCGTCACGCGACGATCCTTCAGCCGGTTGTTCAAGTCGGCCAGCAGCAGGTCCACGATCCGCGTGATTTCGTCGAGCGTGAGCGGCTTGAAGAGAATCGTCTCATCGATGCGGTTAAGAAACTCGGGGCGGAATGATTTGCGCAGCTCCGCCATGACCGACTCGCGAACGCTCTCCGGGATGATATGACTGCTCACGCCTTCGAGCAAGTAACGCGAACCGATGTTCGAGGTCAGGATGATGATCGTGTTTTTAAAATCAATCGTGCGTCCCTGCGAATCGGTGATGCGCCCGTCATCGAGCACCTGGAGCAAAACGTTGAACACGTCCGGGTGCGCCTTCTCGACTTCATCGAACAGGACGACCGCGTAAGGTTTGCGGCGCACCGCCTCGGTAAGCTGACCGCCCTCGTCGTAGCCGATGTAGCCGGGAGGCGCGCCGATCAGGCGGGCCACGCTGTGCTTCTCCATGTATTCCGACATATCGATGCGAATCATGGCCGCTTCACTGTCGAACAACGTTTCGGCGAGCGTCTTGGCCAACTCGGTTTTGCCGACGCCCGTTGGTCCGAGAAAGAGGAACGAACCCACCGGACGACGCGGGTCTTTGATGCCGGCGCGGGCGCGCAGGATGGCATCGGTGGCAAGTTGCACGGCTTCGTCCTGACCGATCACGCGTTCGTGCAACACGTCGCCGAGACGCAGGAGCTTTTCCTTCTCACTCTCGATCAGGCGCGTGACGGGCACGCCGCTCCACTTGGCCACCACCTCGGCGATTTCCTCGGCGGAGACCTCTTCTTTGAAGAGCTCCGTCTTGGCGGCGGTCTTCTCGGTTTTCTTGAGCTCGGCTTCGAGTTGCGGGATGCGGCCGTGGCGCAACTCGGCGAGTTTGTTGAGGTCATAGGCGCGCTCGGCCTTTTCGAGTTCGATGCGCGCGGCGTCAAGTTCTTCGCGGACTTTGCGCACGCGGTCCACGGACGCTTTTTCTTTTTCCCACTTGGCCTTGAGCGCGGCGGTCTGCGAACGAGCGTCGCCGAGTTCCTTGCGAAGCGTTTCAAGCCGGTGCTTGGAGGCCTCGTCTTTTTCGAGCTTGAGCGCGGCCTCTTCAATTTCGAGCTGGAGCACGCGGCGCTGGAGCGCGTCGAGCTCCTGCGGAGCGGAATCCATCTCGGTGCGGATCATCGCGCAGGCCTCGTCGACCAAGTCGATGGCCTTGTCGGGGAGAAAGCGGTCGCTGATGTAGCGGTTGGACAACGTGACGGCGGCGACGAGCGCGTTGTCCTGAATGTGCACGCCATGGTGCAGTTCAAAGCGTTCTCGAATGCCGCGTAGGATCGAGATCGCGTCCTCGATGGACGGCGGCTCGACGAGCACGGGCTGGAAGCGGCGTTCGAGGGCGGCGTCCTTCTCGATGTGTTTGCGGTATTCGTCGAGGGTGGTTGCGCCGATACAGTGCAACTCGCCGCGGGCGAGCATGGGCTTGAGGAGATTGCCCGCGTCCATCGCGCCCTCGGTTTTGCCGGCGCCGACGATGGTGTGGAGTTCGTCGATGAAGAGGATGATGCGGCCTTCGGCCTGTTTCACCTCGTTGAGCACGGCCTTGAGGCGTTCTTCGAATTCGCCGCGATATTTCGCGCCGGCGACGAGAGCGCCCATGTCGAGGGCGAAGATGGTCTTGTCCTTGAGGCCCTCGGGCACGTCGCCGCGCACGATGCGCTGGGCGAGGCCCTCGACGATGGCGGTCTTGCCCACGCCGGGCTCGCCGATGAGGACGGGGTTGTTTTTGGTTTTGCGCGAGAGGATGCGCACGGTGCGGCGGATCTCGTCGTCGCGGCCGATTACCGGGTCCATTTTGCCCTTCTTGGCCTGTTCGACGAGATCGATGCCGTATTTCTGGAGGGCGGCGTAGGTGGACTCGGGATTGTCGGTGGTGACGCGTTGCGCGCCACGCAGGTCCTTAAGGGCCTTGAGGGTCTTGGCGCGGTCGATGCCGAAGGCCTTGAAATACTGGGCCAGCGAGTCGGGTTTGGCCACATCGAGGAGACCGAGGAAGAGGTGCTCGACGGAAACGAATTCGTCCTTGAGCGACTTGGCTTCGGCCTCGGCGCGTGTGAGGACTTCGTTGACCGACTGGGTGACGTAAACCTTCGACGTATCCACGCTGCCGGAGACTTTGGGCAGGCGGTCAAGCTCGCGCTCGGCGGCGAGTTGAAGGGCGCTGGTGGTGAGGCCCAGTTTATCAATCAGCGCGGGCACGATGCCGCCTTCTTGAACGAGCAACGCGTGAAGCAGGTGCCAAGTCTCCACCTCGTTGTGACTGCGACGGCGGGCCTCGGCCTGCGCATCGGTCACGGCCTGGCGGGACATCTGGGTGAGTTGATTAAAGTCCATAGTGACAACTCTATCGCATACTCCGCGCCAGCGCCACTCGGGCGCTTACCCTAGGAACACCGAGGTTATTTAAAACCTGCCTGCGCCCAAACGACCAGTTATCGCGCGCGTTCTGACGCAACCTGACTCACTCCGCGCGCGTGCGAAACGTGATCTGTTGAGTGCCAGTCGAACCCGCAGGAGGCACCCCTAAACCGCCCAATCGCCGGAATGCGGCGACCACCGAGGCATCAAACACCTCGTTTCCCGATGACTTTAAAATACGAACGTCACTAATCGTGCCATCCGCCCGGATGGTGAACTCGACGCGCGCCTGCAAACCATCATCAAGCTCCGCCGGCTTTTCATGCAACGCGCGCAACTGGGCGACCAAACGCTCCCAATAAGAAGCCAGCTGGGAGCCATCGACAGCAGGCGCGGACTGCGCCGTGCCGGGGCGTGCCGGCGCGAGCACTTCATTGATATTGATTTTAGCAGGCCCCGTTGAAGGTCGGCTCAACGAGGTCGTTGCTTGCGTCATCGGGTGCAGTCGCCGGTGCTCGGCGATCGTGGTCGGCCGCGAGGTGGTTGGGCGCACAGCCTCCTGCGTGCGAGTAACCACCCTCGGCGACGTCGCCGCAGAACGTTCGGTCGGGCTTGAACGCTCTACTGTGTCTGCCTCCAGCTCTTGCGGTCGCACAGACGCGATTACCTTCACCGGCGTAAAAGTGATCGCGGGCGAGCCGGTCGGCGGCGCGCTCGGCGTTTCGCGCACCACCGGCAGAGACACCAAGTCGAGGATGTGTGGCTCCGAGACAGGCTCGAGGTGGATGCGCAGCATTAACACCAGCAACACTCCCACTGCGGATGCATGCAGGAGCGCCGAGAAAGCAAACGAACGGGAGGCGTGCGTTAACATCGTGGTGATCGGAACGAATCACACCCACCCGCCCGCCACAAGCCGCCGGCCATCCACTTACAAAAAAACCGCCTCGGATGAGGCGGTTTAAAAATGGTGGACTCAACTGGACTCGAACCAGTGACCCCCTGCGTGTGAAGCAGGTGCTCTAACCAACTGAGCTATGAGTCCCAAAGGTCGGCCACGCTGGGGAACCCCCGCCGGCAAATCAACACCGTTTTCAATCGAGTTTCGGCTGAGGCATTCCAGGCCCCGAAACGCCCGCCAAATTTGCACTTCATTCGTCCTTGGTCATTCGTCATTGGTCATTTCCTCCATGCCCTCGCCCACCTCCGAAGCCACCGCCGCCGCCATCACTCCCATTCCCGTGACCGTCCTCACCGGATTTCTCGGCGCCGGCAAGACCACCCTGCTCAACCGCATCCTCACCGAGCAGCACGGCAAAAAGCTCGCGGTCATCGAGAACGAGTTCGGCGAGGTCGGCGTGGACAACCAGCTCGTCATCCAAAGCGACGAGGAGATCTTCGAGATGAACAACGGCTGCATCTGCTGCAGCGTGCGCGGCGACTTGATCCGCATCCTCGGCCGTCTGATGAAGCGCAAGGACAAGCTCGACGGCATCCTCATCGAAACCACCGGACTCGCCGACCCCGGCCCCGTCGCCCAGACGTTCTTCACCGACGACGAGATGCGCACCCGCTTCCGCCTCGACAGCATCGTCACCCTCGTGGACGCGCGCCACGTTCTCCAACACGTCGACACCTCCCCCGAGGTGAAGAAGCAGATCGGTTTCGCCGATGTCATCATCCTCAACAAGACCGATCTCGCCACTCCGGCCGAGCTCGATGCGCTGGAAACCCGTATTCACAAAATGAATGCCGCCGCCAAAATCCACCGCACGCAAAACGCCGCGATCGACCTCAAGCACGTCCTCAATGTCGGCGGCTTCAACCTCTCGCGTGCCACCGATCTCGACCCGCAATTCATGGAGCCGTCCTACCCGTTCGAGTGGGCCGGCGTTTACGCGCTCCCCAAGGGCGAACACCAGCTCATCATCGGCCACGGCCACGACGAATGCTGCGGCCATGATCACGATCACGGAGATCACGCGCACGGCGAGGAGGGGCACTCGCACGAAGGCCACCACCATCATCACGGCGCCGAGGGCACGCTCGATATCGTGGTTATGCCGGTAAGATCGTTCTCTGAAAAAGACATTGCCGCCGCCCGCGACGCCGCCGTGCTGGTCTTCTCCGACTGGGAAAACCAAGTGAAACCCGGCGACACGGTTGTCCCCGGCGGCACGTTGCAACGCCTGCAAATCGGCGAACACGCCCACGCGCACTTCGGCCTCACCGTCGCCGAGCCGGGCCTGTTCATGGTCTTCGAAGCCTGCGGACATCATCCGTTGCATATCGAAGTCATGGGCCAGGCCGCCAAACCCGGCTGGCAGCAGGATTACGAGCACACCCATTCCCACGACGACGATGTCACCAGCGTGGGCATCACCGAAAAAGGTGATCTCGACGGCAAACGCCTCAACGAGTGGATCGGCGAGCTCCTCAAAACCAAGGGCAACGACATCTACCGCATGAAAGGTGTGCTCGCCGTGAAGGGCTCGCCCAACCGTCTTGTCTTCCAGGGCGTGCACATGCTTTTCGACGCCAAATTCGACCGGCCCTGGGCCACCGCGCCGCGCACGAACACCCTGGTCTTTATCGGCAAGAACCTCGACCGCGCCGCGTTGACCGAGGGTTTTAAATCCTGTCTGGCCTGATCGCCGCGCCACTCCCCGCCGCCGATCACGCGATTGGCGGGGCAAAGCGGCCCATCAACTCGGCCTTGGCAATGACGTGACCTTTCATTGCCGCCTCCACGTCTTTTCGAGAAGCGCCGTCGGGTAAGTCCAGCAGGCAATCGAGCGCGTAGAGCCGGAAAAAATAGCGGTGCTCTTTATCCGGCGGACGCGGGCCGCCATAGTCGGCTTCACCCCAACTGGTCATGCCCAACCCAACGTTGTCCGGCAACTCGTCCTCGTCGAAACCGCCGACATCCGGGTCGATATTGAATACCACCCAGTGGGTAAACAGTCCATGCGGCGCATCCGGATCGTCCATGATGAGCGCCAGACTCCGGGCATCCTCCGGCACGTCGGAAAACTCCAACGGCGGCGTTCGATTGGCTGCGTAATGACTGTATTGATCGGGGATAGCGCCACCTGGCTCGAACGCAGGACTGTCGAGTTTCATGCGCTGACTCTAGCGCACCGGGGCCCACATGAACATCGGAGCGCCGCCCGCGCACGGCATGGGATTTGCCACAGGCCGCGAGCGCCCCGTTCGCAGAAGGGGTTACACCTGCGTCTTGAAGTAAGCGATGGTGCGCGTGAGGCCTTCCTCGAGTTGCACGGTCGGCTCCCAGTTATTGAGGAATTTCTTCGCGAGCGTGATGTCCGGGCGACGCTGCTTCGGGTCGTCGGAGGGCAGCGGGCGGTGCACAATCTTCGATTTGCCGCCGACCAGTTTCAACGTGAGCTCGGCCAGTTGCAGCATGGTAAACTCACCCGGGTTGCCGATGTTGATGGGCCCCACCGTCTCGGTCTGGTTCATCAGACGAATGAAACCTTCGATGAGGTCGTCCACGTAGCAGAACGAACGCGTCTGCAGACCGTCGCCGTAGATGGTGATGTCTTCGCCCTTGAGCGCCTGCACGATGAAATTGGAAACGACGCGGCCGTCGTTCGGGTGCATGCGCGGACCGTAGGTGTTAAAAATGCGGACGATGCGGATATCGACTTTGTTCTCGCGGTAGTAGTCGAAGAAGAGCGTCTCGGCGACGCGTTTGCCTTCGTCGTAACAGGAACGTTTCCCGATGGGATTCACGTTGCCCCAATAGCTCTCGGGCTGCGGATGCACGCTGGGGTCGCCGTAAACTTCGCTGGTGCTGGCCTGAAACACGCGGGCCTTCACACGCTTGGCGAGACCGAGCGAGTTGATCGCGCCCATCACCGAGGTCTTCGTGGTCTTGATCGGGTTGAACTGGTAGTGCGGCGGCGAGGCCGGGCAGGCGAGATTGTAGATCTGGTCCACCTCGAACTTGAAGGGATCGATCACGTCATGACGCACGAGTTCGAAATCGGGGCGGCCGTGAAGGTGGGCGATGTTGGACTTCCGACCGGTGAAAAAATTATCAAGGCAGATGACGTCGTTGCCATCTTTTAATAGACGATCACAGAGGTGAGATCCCAAAAAGCCAGCGCCGCCGGTGACAAGAATACGCATGATCTGTGCAGTCGATGAGCTGCGCAGGGCGAAGTCGAAACCAAAACAGGTGCAAGCGATTAGCCGACCCGCGCCGCCGCGCCCGCCTCGTAGCGGTCCACCCACGTCCGGTGCCAGGTGCCGTAATCGCCCGCCTCGATGTGCGCCCGCGCCTGCGCCATCAGATCGAGGTAAAAGTGAAGGTTGTGCAACGTGCAGAGCGTGCAGGCGAGGATCTCGCCCGCGACGGTGAGGTGGCGCAGGTAGGCGCGCGAAAACTGCGTCGTGTAGTTGACCACCTCGTCGCTGATGGGACGCGGGTCGGTGCGATATTTTTCGTTGCGAAGATTCATCGGTCCGTCGGGCGTGAAGACGAGGCCGTTGCGCGCGACACGCGAAGGCAGCACGCAATCAAACATGTCCACGCCCAGAGCCACCATCTTGAGCAACTGCGGCGGCGTTCCCAGGCCCATGGTGTAACGAGGCTTGTCCACCGGCATGAAGGGCGTGGTCACGCCGACCTGTTTCAACATCTCCGGCTCGGGCTCGCCCACGCTCACGCCGCCGACGGCGTAACCCGGGAAATCGAGCGCGGCCAACGACTCGGCGGCCTCGCGGCGCAAGTCGTCGTAAGTCGAGCCTTGCACGATGGCGAAGACATGATGCCCCGCCGCAAGAAACCCGCTGTCGGTGGCGATCTGTTTACACTGCGCCGCCCAGCGCAACGAACGCGCGCAGGCCTCAGCGGTGGCGTCGCGTTCACAGGGCCAGGGCGGACACTCGTCGATGACCATGGCGATGTCGCTGCCCAGATTTTGCTGGATCGACATGACCTCGCGCGGGCCGAGGAAGAGTTTTTTTCCATCGAGGTGGGACTGAAACTCCACGCCGTCGTCGTGCATCTTGCGGAGCTTCGCCAAAGAAAACACCTGAAAGCCGCCGCTATCGGTGAGGATCGGTCCGTCCCAACCCATGAATTTATGCAGGCCGCCCAACTCGGCGATCAGCTCGCTGGTCGGGCGCAGGTTGAGGTGGTAGGTGTTACCCAGAATGATCTGCGAACCGATCTCGCGCAGATGGGCGGGCGTCAGGGATTTGACGGTGCCTTGGGTGCCGACCGGCATGAAGATCGGCGTCTCGATGGTCCCGTGCCGCGTGCGCAAACGACCGCGACGGGCCGCCGTGAGGGTATCGGTTTTGAGAAGATCGAAATGGGCGGAAGGCATCGTGGTGACACGCGACCTTCAACGGATGCCCGCCCGTATTCAATTTTTTCCTCTGCAAGCGTTCCGCCAAACGGGAAAAAGCGGGCCCGGGTTGACCGTTTCTCGGAGAAGCACCCCCGGCTTGCGTCCCTGCGGCCCTTGCCTTCAAGGTTGCTGGTCATACTTTACGCCCGTGCTGCTCGTCATCGACAACTACGACTCGTTTACTTTCAACCTCGTCCAATATTTTGGCCAGCTGGGCGTGGAGCAGCGCGTCTATCGCAACAACGAGATCACGCCCGCCGAGGCCTTGGCCCTTAATCCCGACCGCGTGCTCATCTCACCGGGGCCGTGCTCGCCCGCCGAAGCCGGCGTATCGCTCGACATGATCGGCGCCTTTGCAGGCAAGAAGCCCATCTTCGGCGTGTGCCTCGGCCACCAGTCCATCGGCCACTTTTTTGGCGGACGCGTCATCCGCGCCGACCGCCTCATGCACGGCAAGACCTCGCCCATCCTGCACCAGGACACCGATGTCTTCAAAGGCATGCCGCAAGGCTTCGCCGCCACGCGCTACCACTCGTTGCTCGTCGAGCGCTCCACCCTCCCCGACTGCCTCGCGATCACCGCGGAGACCAAGGAAGGCGAAATCATGGGCCTGCGCCATAAGACGCTCCCGATTTGGGGCGTGCAATTCCACCCCGAGTCCATCGCCACCGAAGGCGGCATGCGGATTCTGGAAAACTTTCTCAAACTGAACTGATCATGCGTTGCCCCAAGTGCACGTCCATCGAGGACAAGGTCATCGACTCCCGCATCAGCAAGGAAGGCAGCTCCATCCGCCGTCGCCGCGAATGCCTGGAGTGCGGCCACCGCTACAGCACCACCGAGTTCATCGTTCGCGAAGGCCTGGTCGTCATCAAACGCGATGGTCGTCGTGAAGACTTCGATCGCGAAAAGCTCATCCGCTCCGCCCGCGCCGCCTGCCAAAAACGTCCCGTCGACGCCGAGCAGATCGGCATGTTGATCGAGGATGTGATCGACGCGCTCGAGGCCAACTACGACAACGACATTCCCTCGCGCGCCATCGGCGACGCCGTCATGCAACGCCTGCGCAAGATCGACGAAGTCGCCTACGTGCGCTTCGCGAGCGTGTATAAGGAATTCCGCGACGTTTCGGAGTTCATGCACGAGATCAACGCGCTCGACAAAAAGCCCGCCAAAGACTGATGCCCGCCCCCGCCCGCGACGATCTGCGCCGCCTGCACTTCATCAACGCGCTCTTCGCCCAAGTCACCGGCAGCGACCTCTATCTCGCGGAGCAAATCAAGGAGGCCATTGCTTTCAGTCTCGCGGAGCTGGAGCAACAGACGTCCGAGCACCCCGAGTTCGCCGCCAAATACGACGCCGCGTTCAACGCCTCCGCCGCGCGCCTGCTGGAGAGCTTTTTCGCGCACCAGCCGCGCCACGGCTTTTTCCACTGGGACGCGCTCAGCACGTTGACCTCCGCCACGCCCCTCTTTGCGCGTGCCGAGTTGATGACCGGCCTCAAGCGCCTCACCCCCTTTCGCGAAAGCACGCTGCTCGTCACCAATCTCCGCCCCGCCCTGCTCCCCCCGGAAAAACGCGCCACCGCCCGTCGCCGGCGCGAATACGAGGACGCCCTCGCCTACATCCGCAACCTCACCGCCGCCCGCACCGCGCCCAGCGCCGACCTGCGTCTCCTTTTTCTTTAACTTCGGTCTACTCACTACTCGCTACTGACTACTTCCCCAATGAAGACCCTTTTCCAACGTATCATCGACCGCGAGATCCCCGCGAAAATCGAACACGAGGACGACCGCTGCATCGTCATCCACGACATCGATCCGCAGGCGCCTGTGCACCTGCTCATCATCCCCAAAATCGTAATTCCGCGTGTAGGCGAAGCGACGTCCGCCGACGAAGCGATTCTCGGCCACCTGCTCCTCACGGCCGGCACCGTCGCCAAAAAACTTCAACTCGCCCGCGGCTTCCGCCTCGTCATCAACCACGGCCCCGATGCCTGCGAAAGCGTTCCCCACCTGCACGTGCACCTCTTGGCAAAACGCCAACTGAACTGGCCTCCGGGCTGACTTCGTGGATTTCTTGCCACCACCCGACTCACCGCGCCTCGAACGTGCCGTCCGCGCGCTTCACGATCAGACGCTTCAGCTCCAGCATCATCAACGTGGCCGAAAGCTGCGCCGTCGGCAGACCCGTCTGCACGCCCGCCATGTCGATGGACACGAGCGCTCCGCCCGCGAAACAGGCATACACCTTCTGCTCCTCCGCCGTCAGATTCGATGCGGCCAACGCGGTCGCTCCAAGCGTCTTCTCCGGAATCGCCGCCGGTCGCAGCCCATTGAGGTAATTCAGCTCGCCCACGATGTCATCCACGCTCGTGAACAACGTCGCGCCATCGCGGATGAGTTGATGACACCCCGCGCTCGACGGCTGGTCGATGCGGCCCGGCACCGCAAAGAGCAGCCGTCCCTGTTCTCCGGCAAACCGCGCCGTGATCATCGACCCACCGCTCACGTCGCTCTCGACCACCACGACCGCCTCGCAAATGCCCGCCACGATGCGATTGCGCATCGCGAACGACTGCTTGTCCGCCCGACGCGTGAACGGAAACTCCGACAAGATCGCGCCCGTCTCCTCGATCTGGCGATAAAGCCCGAGGTTTTCCGCCGGGTAGATGATGTCGATGCCGTTGCCCAGCACCGCGACCGTCTTGCCGCCCACCGAAAGCGCGCCTTCGTGCGCCGCCGTGTCGATGCCCCGCGCCAATCCGCTCACCACGCAAAAGCCGAGTCTCGCCAGATCCGCTCCTAGTTTCTTGGCCACGCTTTGCCCGTAGAGCGTCGTGCGCCGACTGCCCACGATGGCCACGCTTGGCTGGGAAAAATCGTAACGCCCTTTTCGATACAATCCGATCGGGGCGCTATCAATTTCGCGCAGCAGCTTCGGATAACACGCATCGCGCGCCGTGATGAAATCCGCCGCCGCCGTCGCCATGCGCTCTTCTTCGCGGGGCAGATCGAAATGCTCCCGCCACCGGGCGATCGTTCCACTGATGGCCGGGCCCACTCCGCGCACTTCCTCCAGGCGCTTTGGTCCCGCCGTGAACACCGCGCGCGGATCGTCGCCCAATTCGGCGAGCAGACGGTTGAGCGTGATCGGGCCGATGTTCGGCAGCGCATTCAAAACCAGAAACGCCTGCCGCTCCGTGAGTGCGCCGGAATTCGTGAATAAATCCTGTGTCATCGCTTTTTCTCCAGTAAGCTCCGCAACTCCGCCTCATTGATCACCGTGATGCCGAGTGAACGCGCCGTCGTCAGCTTTACTCCGGCGTCTTCGCCCGCCACGACGAGGTGGGTTTTCCGACTCACGCCGCCTGCAACGCTTCCGCCGGCCGCCTCGATGCGGCGCATCGCCTCCGCTCGAGACCACGTTGGCAGCGTGCCCGTCAATACCACGATTTTACCGGCCAACACCCCGGCCTTGCCCGCCGTCTCCGCACGCGACGGATTCACCCCCAGCGAAATCAATTTTGCGATGATCGCCCGGTTTTCGTCATTCAACTCCTCCGCCTGGGCGAGTGCCACCAGGTTTCCGTAGCGCGCCGCCAGCGTCTCGCTGGTCTTTCGTCCGATGCCCGGGATACCCAACGCGAAAATAAACCGCCCTAAGTCTGCTCGCCGGCTCCGTTCGATCTCCGCCAACACCGGTTCGCTCACGTCCACGCGCTTCAGCCGATAAAGATCCGCCACATCGGCCACCTTTTCGGAAGACACCAGCGCCTCAATCAACACGGGCCCCAATCCAGCGATTTCCAAGCTATCGACGAAATGTTCGATGCGCCGGCGCACTTGCGCGGCGCAGCGACTGTTCGGGCACCGCACCGCCGCTCCGCCTTCCGCACGCACGAGAGCCGTTGCACAGGACGGACACCGCGAAGGGAATACAAACGCGACCGACTCAGGCGCGCGCCGACTCAGCTCAACACCGGTGATTACCGGAATAATTTCGCCTGCTTTCTCCACGTAAACCACGTCACCGATCCGCACATCGCGACGCGCAATCGCATCGGCGTTATGCAACGTTGCCCGCGCCACCATCGTTCCCGCGATCGTCACCGGTTCCAATTCCGCCACAGGAGTGACCACGCCCGTGCGCCCCACTTGCAGCGTGATCGCCCGCAACCGCGTCGTCACCCGTTCCGGAGGAAATTTATACGCCACGGCCCAGCGCGGCGCTTCGTCGCTCGCACCGAGACGGCGTTGGTCGATGTGCGAGTCGAGTTTTACGACGGCGCCATCCGTGGGAAATCCTAGTTCCGCGCGCGCCCTCCCGAGTTGTGTCAGCGCCGCCCAGGTTTCGTCGGCGCTCGTTGTCACCGTCCACTGCGCGACACCAGGCAAACCCCACGCCCGCACAAGCGCGTGCCACGCTTGTTGCGAGGCGGGACGGCTCTTTTCAGAGCCCGCGTCCTGCCACGCGCCCAATCCATAAAACACCACGCTGAGTCTCCGTTTAGCCACCTCGTCCGGATCACGTTGCTTGAGCGTGCCCGCCGCCAGATTCCGCGGATGTGCAAACGCCGTCTCGCCGACCTCTTCGCGCTCAGCGTTGATCCGGGCGAATTCCGCGTAATCGATATAAACTTCGCCGCGCAGCTCGACCACATCAGGGATGGGATTGGCCACGCCCTCCGCAGACGTGGCCCGCAGCACCTGCGGCAGCGTCGCAATCGTGAGCACATTGGCGGTCACGTCGTCACCTTCACGTCCATTGCCACGCGTGACGGCGCGAACCAATTTTCCATCCTCGTAGATCACGCTGATCGCAATCCCGTCGAACTTGGGTTCCACAATAAAAACCGGCGGCTCTTCGCGGCTTAATGCGCGTCCGACCTGACCATGAAATGCCCTCAGCTCCTCTTCGGTATACGTTTTTTCCAAACTGAGCATGGGCTCGATATGAAGGCGGGACGAAAATCCCCCGGAGCGATCATCACCGATCGCGGGTGTGACGACGGGCACCGATGCAGCTGCCAGCGGGAACGATTTCTCCAAGTTGATCAGCTCGCGTTTGAGTTGGTCATAATCCGCGTCGCTGATCTCGGGCGCGGCTTTCTTGAAATACAGTTCGTTATGCCGCGCGATCTCCGCACGCAGCCAGCTAATCCGAGCCGCTGCGTGCGTCGCATCGTTGATACCGCCCGAACCGATCTGCTGATACGCCTCGGTTTCCGGAGCCGCCTGCACAAGCGCGGTCATCGCCAGAAACATGATACCAAGACAGGCCGAAAGACTTCTCCCCCTAGGATAAAGACGAAGCTTACAACTCATGATGGCAGTCACTCGCAAAAGCTGAGCAAGCCCGCGAATCACTGCAACAAAAGTGCGTTTAAAGCCTATTCCCTCACTTCACGGCTCTCAAAGCCTGCGGCAGAAACTCGATCAATTGCGTGGTGGTTACGGCGACTTGCCCATGCGCCCGCGCCAACTCATCCGCGGCCAGACCGTGCCACACAACACCCCGCGCAGCGGCGCCCAAGGGATCGGCGGGGGCTTGCGCGAGCAGACCGCCAATCAGGCCGGCGAGCAGATCGCCACTGCCGCCACGCGCGAGCACCGGACCACCAAAAGGACTGTGATATACCGCCCCGGCGGAGTGCAGTTGAGTGAGGGGACCTTTGCGCACGGTGACCGCGGTTGCAGGCACGACATGCTCGATGCGCGCATACTCGCCCGCGTGAGGCGTCAGCACACGCGGTGCGTTGCCCCGTGCGACGATGTCGGGCTGCAGCGCATCGGCGTCGATCACGAGCGGAAGGGAAGACTGGCCGACAATGTCCTTGGCCAGCGCGAGGGTTTCCGCTTCACGACCGAGCCCGGGACCGATGAGCAGCGCGGTGGCGCGGGAGATTTTTTCCCGGAGCAAGTGCGAGCCTTCCAACGCCAGACCGCCTTCCGGAGTCTCGGGCCAGCCCACCCACATGGCCTCGGGCAAGCGCGCGGCGAAGGCCGGAGCGAGAGACTCCGGAACAAACGCCGTCACCAGCCCCGCGCCACTGCGCAACGCCGCCAGCACGCTCATCAACACCGCGCCTGGATAATGCCGTGATCCGCCCACCACAAACAGGTGTCCGTAAGTGCGTTTGTCCGATTGCGACGGACGCAACGCACGCAGCGGATCGAGCGTGGCGGACGTCAGAACCCAACCCAATTTTCCACCTATTAAGTTACAAGTAATATCGGCTGGCTTTGGGGAAGATGGGAAAAAACCGAGGTCGAGGTAACGAAGGCGACCGACGTTCGGCAGAGTGATGACGGGAGCTTTCACGATGCCCGTGGCGTAAGTGAAATCGGCGCGAAAGGCCGACGACGCATCAAGGCCGCTGGGCAGATCGACCGCCGCGCGCAGGCGGATTGGCAATGCGTTCACCTCGGCCAGCAAGGTGGCGACCGCGGGCGAAAGCGGCGGGCGGAACTGGAAACCAAAGACGCCATCGAGCACGAGGTCGTAGCCCGCCGAACCCCACTCGCTCACGCTCGCGGCCACGAAATCCGAAGGTAGGCCGCGAGCTTGCTCGCGCTCGGCTAAATCGGAAGCGCCTGCAAGCAGGCGGCCTACGACGGAGGCCACGGGGGCGAGATCTCGCCAGGCGCGTTGTGCGAGCGGACGCAAGGTGCACTCACCAAAAACAAAACGCACCTTGATGCTGGCGTGCGGATGCAACTCCACAATGCGATGCGCGGCGATGAGCGCATCGCCCGCATTGTGGCCTTTGCCCGCCAGCACGAGCACGCGTCCGTCGGCGGGAAAGCCCCCGATCTCCTTGAAATCGCGCAACACCGCCTCGGCGACCGAGCGACCGGCTTGCTGCATTGCGATCCACTCGCGCGCTTCGTCTCCGCCAAAATACGCCGCCTCAAATTCCTTCGTTTCAGCGCAGGTGAGGACGGGATGCGCGGCGATCATGGTTTGGAAACTTAGACCGCCTTCACGACGGCGGCAACGGCCATGGCCGCCGTGTCGGTATGGGATAGAGTGAGCAGCACGTTGGTGCCGCCGACCTGACGGAGCAGTGCCTCGCCTTTCGCATCAAGCCGCACGAGCGGTTCCATGCGGCTGCCGTGATAAACCGAGATGGATTTCCAGCCCAGCTCCGCGCCAATACCCGTGGTAAACGCTTTCGAAACCGCCTCCTTCGCGGCGAAACGCGCGGCGAGGTGTTTGTGCGGATATTTCATGCTGAAACAATACGCCCGCTCCTCGTCGGTGAACACGCGATCCAGGAAGCGGTCCCCCTGACGATCCAGCACGCCTTTGATCCGATCCACGTCGATGAGATCGGAGCCTAGGCCGAGGAGAATGCCGCCGGGGGGAAGTTCGATATTCATCGGAGGTGTGCCCACGAAACACACGAAAAGACACGAAAGTAAAACATCGGAAAAATCGGCTCTGCTTTTCGTGTCATTTCGTGTGTTTCGTGGGCAAAAAAATCAGGGATTCATTCTCTTCTTCAGTTCCCGCACCGCTTCTTCGATCCCCGTCGATAACGCGCGGCTGATGATCGTGTGGCCGATGTTGAGCTCGCGCACATGCGGCAGTGTGCGGATCTCGGCCACGTTATCGTAATTGATGCCATGGCCCGCATTCACCATGAGACCGGCGGCATGCGCACGAAGCGCGCCGTCTCGCAACCGGGCAAACTCGGCCGGGCGCCGGGGCGTGAGCCAGGCGTTGGCCCATGACCCGGTATGCAATTCGATCCACGGCGCGCCGAGCTCCGCGCTCAGGTCAATCTGTGCAGCATCGGCATCGATAAAAAGACTCGTTATAATCCCCGCCGCATTCATCGCATCGATGCAGGCTTTGACCTGCGCGCGGCGTGCCACCACGTCGAGACCACCTTCGGTGGAGATTTCTTCGCGACTCTCGGGCACGACGCACACGGAGTGGGGTTTCACCTTGAGCGCGAAGTCGATCATCGCGGGTGTGCAGGCCATTTCCAAATTGATGCGAGTCTTGGCGACGGCTTTGAGGCGCCACACGTCGTGCTCCTGAATATGGCGGCGATCTTCGCGCAAATGGATCGTGATGCCATCGGCACCGGCGCGTTCGGAAAGCACCGCCAAGGCCACGGGATCGGGCTCCACCGGGCCGGGCGCGGTCTGATCATAGCCCCGATAGCGGGCCTGCCGCACGGTGGCGCAGTGGTCGATATTAACACCGAGAAGAATCATGTGGAGGGCAGACAGGGTTAACCACGAAACACACGAAATACACGAAAATCCGGAGAGTAGCGCAGGCTTCCAGCCTGCTCCGAACTCATGCGCGTTCAGACACGCACAATCTGCAGACTGGAAGTCTGCGCTACTTCTTTTCGTGTGTTTCGTGTGTTTCGTGGTTCCATTCCGTTTCCTCCCATGCCCGCCGCTCCCGCCAAAAAAGAAAACCTACTGATCAACCTGATCTTCAACATCCTCATCCCGACTCTCGTGTTATCGAAGCTCAGCAAGGACACGCTGCTCGGGCCGGTTCTGGGACTGGTGGTCGCCCTCGCCTTCCCCCTCGGCTACGGCGTGTGGGATTTTCTGGAGCGCCGGAAGACCAATTTTATTTCGATCATCGGCTTCGCTAGCGTGCTCCTCACCGGCGGGCTGGGCCTGATGCACGTGGGCGGCCTGGGCTTCGCGATCAAAGAGGCGGCCGTGCCAACGATCATCGGCGTGGCGGTGATCCTATCGTTGAAATCCAAAACCCCGCTCGTGCGGTCCATGCTCTACAACGAGCAAGTGATCGACGTGGAACGCGTGGACGCCGTGCTCGCCGAAAAAGGCAACCGCAGGGAGTTCGACCGTCTCATGGTAGAAGCGAGCTGGCTGCTCTCGATTTCTTTTTTGGTAAGCGCAGCACTCAACTTCGGGCTCGCACGCTATCTGCTGAAAAGTCCCGCCGGAACCGCGGAGTTCAATGCCGAACTCGGCAAGATGCATTTCCTGAGCTGGCCGGTCATCGTGATCCCCAGCATGGCGATGATGATGTTCGCGCTCTGGCGACTGCTGGGCGGCATCAAGAAAATCACCGGGCTGGAGTTGGAGCAGATTTTTAAGACACCGCCTCCGAAGGCAGCCGTGGAAAAGACCGCGAAGGAGTAACAGAGACGTTTCCGAAAAGCAAAAGACCCGGCCGTTTTGGCCGGGTCTTTTGCTTTGGGAGATAAGAACGATCAACGCAGGTTGATCGGAACGAAATTGCGCTGGGGCTCGCCGGTGTAGATCTGCCGCGGACGATAGATCTTGAGCTTCGGGTTTTGCGCGACTTCGCGCCACTGGGCGATCCAGCCCGGCATGCGTCCGATGGCGAACATCACCGTAAACATGTTCATCGGAATACCGAGGGCGCGCATGATCAGACCCGAGTAGAAATCCACGTTCGGATAGAGTTTGCGCGAGATGAAGTAGTCGTCGTTGAGCGCCACCTCTTCGAGCTTCATAGCGATGTCCAAGAGCGGATCATCTTTGATGTTCAATGAAGCGAGCGCCTTGTAGAACGAGGCCTTGATGATCTTGGCGCGCGGGTCGTGGTTGCGGTAAACGCGGTGGCCAAAGCCCATCAAGCGCTCGCCCTTGCCGGACTTGGCGGCGGCGATGAACTTGGTGCCGTCGTCACCGTCGTTGTGGATGTTCTGAAGCATCTCCAGCACAGCCATGTTGGCGCCGCCGTGGAGCGGCCCCCACAGGGCGTTCACACCGGCGGAAACCGAGGCGAAGAGATTGGCGCCCGCGGAGGCGACCATGCGCACGGTCGAGGTCGAGCAGTTCTGCTCGTGGTCGGCGTGGAGGAGGAGGAAGAGGTTAAGCGCGGAGGCGACCTCGGCGGTGGGCACGAACTCGTTATACGGGTCCGAGAACATCAGGTGCAGGAAGTTCTCGCAGTAGCCGATGTTGGGGCGCGGGTAGTTGAGCGGCTTGCCGGCGTTCACCCGGAACGAGTGGGCGGCGATGGTGCGGACCTTCGAGATCGCGATGGCGGCGGCCTCGTCGAAGTGAGCGAGATCGTTTTGGTGATTGTTGCTCGCGAGATGCGGGTAGTAAGCGCCGAGGGCGTTCAGGGAAGCGGACAGCACCGCCATCGGATGGGCGCTGTGCGGGAAACTCTGAATAAAGCGCACCATGCCTTCACTCAGCGGAGCGTGCGCGGTGAGCAGAGCCGAAAGCTTCGAGCGCTGTTCGGAGGTGGGCAGTTCGCCGTGCATGACGAGGTAGGCCGTCTCGACGAAATTGGACTTCTCCGCGAGCTGCTCGATCGGGTAGCCGCGGTAACGCAGGATGCCCGCCTCGCCGTCAATAAAGGTGATCTTGCTGGTGCAAGAGCCGGTGTTGCCGAAACCGTCGTCAAAGGTGATGTGGCCGGTATCGGCGCGCAGCTTCGAGATATCTATGGCTTTTTCGCCTTCGGAACCGGTCAAAACCGGCAGGGTAATCTCTTTCTCGTCCAACTTCAGGGTAGCAAATTTAGCCATATGCAGGGAACAGAGCAAAATCTGCACCGGATGCAAAACAAAGTAGGCGGCAAAACCCGTGCTTTACCCCGGCATTAGAAAGCTAGGCGCAGGGTGTTAGCAGAAGTGTTGAACACGGGAAAAGTAGCGCAGGCTTCCCGCCTGCATCCGCGTTTCAATCGGCAGCAGGCTGGAATCCTGCGCTACTTTCCCGAACCGGCGACCGACGCGAAATTCCGATAGATTTGCAGGCCTTTGGTCTGGCTCTTCTCCGGGTGGAATTGCGTGGCGAAACAGCGGCCACGGGCGATCGCCGCCGTGAAAGGCGCACCATAATCACACTCGGCGAGCACCAGCGATGCATCGTCCGGCACGCAGTGAAAGCTGTGCACAAAATAGAAGGCCTCGTCATTCGTGCGAAGCCCGGACTGCAAGGGCGAGTCGGGCTGCACAAAACAAACCGTGTTCCAGCCCATGTGCGGAACCTTGAACTCGGGAGGAAGGCGGAAACGCACGACCTTGCCCGGGAAAATACCGAGGCCCGCCGTGTGGCCGTTACCCTCTTCGGAATAATCGAAGAGCGCCTGCATGCCAAGACACACGCCGAGAAACGGACGGTCCGCGGCAATCCACGTCCGCACCGTGTCGGCGAGTCCGCTGGCTTTCAACGAAGCCACGCAATCGGCCAACGCACCCACGCCGGGCAGCACGAGGCCGTCCGCGCCGGCGGCGCCGGCGGCGTCCACCTCGGCGGGCGTGCGCACGACTTTCGGCGTGGCACCGACGGCTTCAAAGGCCTTGGTGACACTGCCGAGATTGCAAAGTCCGTTGTCGATGACGGCGATGATGGGCATGGAGACGGAGGAACCGAAAAACATAGGTCCTAAAAGTCCAATGGGACCTATAAGACTTATATTTTCCCCTTGGTGGACGGCAACTGGCCCACCGTGCGCGGGTCGATCTGCGTGGCGGCGTCCATGGCGCGGGCGAGGCCCTTGAAAATCGCCTCGGCGACATGGTGCGGCTCCTCGCCGTATTCGAGCGTGATGTGCAGGTTGCAACCGAGCGCGTTGCTAAACGCGCGGGCGAATTCCTTCACGAGGATGATATTGAAATCGCGCACGAACATCGTGGGCGCTTCGACCTGATAAACCAAGTGCGGGCGTCCGCCGATGTCCACGGCGACGCGCGCCAAGGACTCGTCCATGGGCAACAAGAAGAAGCCGTAGCGTTTGATGCCGAGTTTGTCGCCGAGCGCCTGTTTGAAGGCATCTCCGAGCACGAGACCGACATCCTCGACCGTGTGGTGATAATCGACCGCGACATCGCCGACGCATTTCACATTGAGGTCGAACAAGCCGTGTTTCGAAAACAGCGTGAGCATGTGGTCGAAGAACGGCACGCCGGTGTCGATCTTGGACACGCCGGTGCCATCGACGGCCAGCGTGAGCTGGATGTCGGTTTCGGCGGTCTTGCGGGAGAGGGTTATGTTGCGAGCCATGCTTCGATTGCTGAGTTAACGGCGAACATTTCGTCGTCGCTGCCGACGCTGATGCGCAGGAAAGGCGCGGTCAAGGCGTGGCTGGGGAACGCGCGGACCAGGATCTTCCGAGAGAGCAGGAAATCGTAGAGCGACTTGGCCACGGCCGGACCGGTTTCGCCACGGGCGTTTTTCGGCTCCGCGAAGATAAAGTTGGTCTGCGTGGGATAGATGAACCAGCCGAGTCGATCCGACCAGTCGTTCACCCAATAATCGCGGGTGGAGATGATCTTTCCGATGATCGCGTCGTAGTAGCCGGTATCACTCAGCGCGGCCAGCGCGGCGGCCTGCGAGAGCCGGTTGACGTTGTAGCTGTCACGCACGCGATCAAGCAGCTCGATTATGGCGGCGCTGGCGAGCGCGTAGCCGACGCGGATGCCCGCGAGCGCATGGGCCTTGGAGAGCGTGCGCGTGATCACGAGATTCGGATAACGCGCGAGAAGCGGCACCGCGTTTTCCTTGGCAAAGGGCGCGTAAGCTTCGTCAACGACGAGCACGCCAGGGAATTTATCGAGAACGGCAGAGAGCTCGGCGTTGCTGAAGGCGACTCCGGTGGGCGCGTTGGGCGACGTGAGAAAAAACGCGCGCGCACCAGACGCGGCGATTTTTTCAACCGGCAGTTTCATGGAACGGTCAAACTCGATCGCGGTGGTCGCACCGTCGTTGATGGCGACGAGCACCGGATAAAGCGAGTAGCTCGGCAGCGTGAATCCTGTCGCGGCAGAAGGGCCGCCGAAGACGCGCACGAGGAGATTCAAGACGTCATCGGAGCCGTTGCCGATGAGGACGTTTTCTTCGCGTAAACCGTGAATTTTCGCGACGAACTGGCGCAGCGGCGCGCTTTTCGGGTTTGGGTATAGCCGGAGTAATTCGCCCTCATCGGCGAGCTCACGATGGATGGCCTCGGCGGCGCGCGGGCTGGGACCGTAAGGGCACTCGTTGGTATTGAGCTTCACCCAGCCCGGCTCGGTCGGTTGGAGGCCGGGCGTGTAGGCGTGGAGCTTCTGAATGTGCGGGAGAGCGAGAGAGGTGAGATCGGACATGGGTCGAAAATCGTTCTCGTTCTTCGTTCTCTTACTCGTTCTCGAATTTTTCCGGCAGAGAGAACGAGAACGAGTAAGAGAACGAAGAACGAGTTTTAGAGAGCACGGATCTTCACCGAGCGGCCGTGGGCGTCGAGTTTCTCCATCGCGGCGAAGGCGGACACGACGGGTTCGCCTTTTTTGACGGTGGACTTGTCGTAACGGATCACGCTCGTGCGGCGCATGAAATCAGCGACGCGGAGGCCGCTAAAGAAACGGCCGGCGCGGGCCGTCGGCAGCACGTGGCTGGGGCCGGCGGTGAAATCGCCGAGAGCGGTCGGCGTGTAGTTGCCGAGCATGATAGCGCCGGCGGTGGTGATGTCGCGGAGGAGCGCCTTGTGCGTGCTCTCGTTGGTGAGGAGTTCGAGATGCTCGGGCGCGACGTAATTGGCGATTTTGACGGCCTCGGAGAGGTTCTTCACTTCGATTGCGAGGAAGCCTTGCGAGAGCACGCGCTGGGTTTTTTCGGAACGCGAGATGAGCTTGAGCTGGGACTGCACCTGCTCGGCGATCTCGTTGATCAGCGCGGCGGAGGTGGCGACGAGATAGATCTTTTCGCGACCGGAACCGTGCTCGGCTTGCGCAAGCAAATCGGCGGCGGCGAAGGCAACGTTGGCAGATTCGTCGGCGATGATCATGACCTCGCTCGGGCCGGGGAGAGAATCCACGCCGACAGTGCCGAAGACCTGGCGCTTGGCCTCGCACACATAGGCGTTGCCAGGACCGAAGACTTTATCGACGGCGGGGACGGTGAGCGTGCCGTAGGCGGCGGCTCCGATGGCCTGCACGCCACCGATGCGATAAACTTCGTCAATGCCCACCAGGTCGAGCGCGGCGAGAAGACCGTCGGCGATTTTGCCTTGGGAATTCGAAGGCGTGAAGACGGCGATCTCCGGGCAGCCGGCGATCTTCGCGAGCGTCGCCGTCATCAGCACGGTGGAGACGAGCGGCACTTCGCCACCGGGAACATAGAGACCGACACGACGAATCGGGTGATTGATTTCGCCAACCTCGGCTCCGTGTTTATTTTTTCCGAGCCAGTCTTTGGGCAGGCTCTGTTTGTTAAACGCGACCACATTTTCGTGGGCGGCGACGAGTGCTTTGCGCTCAGCGGCGGGCAGACGCTTGGCGGCAGCGGTGATTTCGGCGGGCTTTACACGAAAGTCGCGGGCGCGGAGTTTGGCCCCATCGAACTTGGCAGCGTAGTAGCAGACGGCTTCGTCGCCCCGCTGATGCACATCGGCCAAGATCGCCGTAACGGCATCCTGGATGTCTTGGGGCACGGCGGCTCCACGACAAAAACTGGCCAGTTCAGAATCGAAGGTTTTGGAAGCAGACTGAAGAACGCGCACGGTAGTAAATGAGTCGGAGAGGAATACCTCTCCGCTCCTACGGGCGCGAGTCGGAAATCCATCCCCCCGTTCTCCGCCGGAGCGAACTCAGCGTCCCATCGCCGGCACCTCGAAGAGGCTGTCGGCAAACGCTTCGTTGACGGTGATCTTGTCGAAGACGATGGAAACGACGCGTTCGGTGCCATCAGCCAGTTTGCTGGCGCTAATGATCTTACGCGGAAACTTGATGCCGTTGACCACAGTTTCGTCTTCTTCACGGATCGAAATGCCGTTTTCGGTTTCGGTCAGGACCAGGCGGCCGGTGGCGTCATCGAAGTAGCGGGTAAATTGGATGCCGTCTCCGTGGTCGAAGACCAGTTTGCGGCAGCCTTTTCCATCCACGGTGGATTTGCCGAGGTCTTTCACCTCACCGCGACGCTTCTCGATGCCGCGGAAAAACGAGAGGTTTTCCCACGTGTTGGCGCGCAGGCGCTTGATCTGGTCATTCGGAAGCAGCGTCATGCGCCAGCGAGTCGAATCATCAGGCGCCTGCTCGCGTTGCCAGCCCTCGTAATCGTCGAGCGCAGTGATCTCGATTTTGTTTTCGGAGGTCGCAACGATGCGCTGCCGATATGGACGCTGAAAAATGATCTCGATGGCCACCTTGACCGGGCGGGACACCCCTTTGTCATCCGTCGCCGTGGTCGTGAGCGTGCCCGTGTAGTGCAAAGACTGTAGCGCGGCCAACGCCGCCTCACTCCCCACCCCTGCCCTCGCCCGCGCGATCACTTGGTCAACATCCGCGGCGGCGTGAACCGTGAGCGCGGACAATAAACAAACCGTGAAAACAGCGAGCAGGCGAAACGGGTTTTTCATGGGGTGAGAAAAGCGGCGGGCGGGAGCTTACTCCCACTCGATGGTCGCGGGCGGCTTGGAGCTGATATCGAGGACGACACGGCTCACACCGCGCACTTCGTTGGTAATGCGGGAAGAGATCTTCTGAAGAAGATCGTAGGGCAGACGCGTCCAGTCGGCGGTCATCGCGTCGATGCTCTCCACGATGCGGAGGCCGATCACGTAGGAGTAGTTGCGCTCGTCGCCGACGACGCCGACGGACTTCACCGGGATAAACACGGCGAAGGACTGCCAGACCTTCCAATACCAGCCGTTGGACATCATCTCTTCCTGGAGGATGTGGTCGGCGTTGCGGAGGATTTCGAGGCGTTCCTTGGTGATCTCACCGACGACACGCACGCCGAGGCCAGGACCGGGGAACGGTTGACGCCAGACGACTTCCTTCGGCAGACCGCAAGCGGTGCCAACGGCGCGCACCTCGTCCTTGAAGAGCTCGCGGAGCGGCTCGAGGAGCTTGAGTTTCATACGCTCGGGCAGGCCGCCCACGTTGTGGTGCGACTTGATGAGCGCGGCCGGATTGCCGGCGATGGCCACGCTCTCGATCACGTCGGGATAGAGCGTGCCTTGCGCGAGATAGTCGGCGCCACCGATGGACTTGAGGGATTTTTCGAACACTTCGACAAAGGTGCGGCCGATGATTTTGCGCTTCTGTTCGGGATCCGTGATCCCTTTCAGGCGGCGCAAGAACAGGGCCGATGCATCCACGACACGGACGTCGATCTTAAAGTTCCGCGCGTAAAGGGATTCGACGGTCTCACGCTCGCCCTTGCGAAGGAGGCCGTTGTCAACGAACACGCAGGTGAGCTGCTTGCCGATGGCCTTGTGAATGAGCGCCGCGGCCACGGAGGAATCGACGCCGCCGGAGAGACCGAGGAGCACGCGGGACTTGCCCACGGTTTTGCGGATACCCTCGACGGAATGAGCGATGAAGTCGGCGGTGGTCCAGTCCTGCGAAGCTTTGCAGACCCCGACGAGGAAGTTGCGGATGACCTCGGTGCCACGCTCGCTGTGGAAGACCTCGGGGTGAAATTGGATGCCGTAGAAATTGCGCTTTGCGTCTTCGATGACAGCATACTCGGAGTTATCCGTCGTGCCGATGGCGGTGAATCCGGGGGGAAGTTTGATGACGCGGTCGCCGTGGGAATTCCAGACCTTGAGTTTCTTGGGGAGCTTGGCGAAGAGGCGACCGCCCTTGATGATCGTGAGCGTGCCGTGGCCGTATTCGCGATGATCGCTCTTGGAGACTTGGCCGCCGAGCAGGTGGCCCATCAATTGGAGACCGTAGCAGATGCCGAGAACGGGCACGCCAAGATTAAAGAGGGCTTTGTCAGGAATGGGCGCCTTCTTGGCAAAGACGGAACTGGGACCACCGGACAGGATGATGCCAATGACGTTGTCCTTGCGGAGCTCCTCGGCCGTCACCGTGTAGTGGTAGATCTTGGAGTAAACCTGGCACTCGCGAATGCGACGCGCGATGATCTGCGTGTATTGCGAACCGAAATCGATGACGGCGATGGTCTGGGACATGAGAGAATGAGAGGCGCTGGAAGCGGAACGACTGACGTGAATTAAAGGGAAAAGGTGCGCGAGGCGGACGCAGGGTGTCAATGCGTGGGGAGCCTGCGGATGCGGTTAAAACTTGAGCCGGCTGTTTTCTTGTCCGCAACGGGGACAGGGTCCGTCCTGCACCTCACCGCGAACGACATACAGGTGATTGCAACGCGCGCAACGGAAGGTGGTCCGGCGGCGCTCGCCCTCAAAGCGAGCGTGGTCGCGACGGTCATAATACAGCCAGAGGCCGAGAAACAGCGCGGCGACCAACAGGCAGTAAACGAATGCGGCGATTTGCAGACCCATGGAGAGTGGACTTTCGGGAAAAGAGAAGTAGCGCAGACTTCCAGTCTGCGATCGGAGATCGGAAGCAGGCTGGAAGCCTGCGCTACTTTAAAATAAAAACGCGCCGAAGATTGCTCTTCGACGCGTTGCGAAACGTCAGCGGGCGCCGGAGGCGCTCGTCACGTGTTAGGCTTGGGCCTCGGGAGCGGCTTCTGCGGCGGCCTTCTTGGCTTTGGCAGGCTTCTTGGCCTTCTTGTAGCCTTGGTCGTCAGCCTTGACGAACTCGATGAGAGCCATCTCGGCGGCATCGCTCACGCGGGGGAGACCGAGCTTGTAGATGCGGGTGTAGCCACCGTTGCGGTTGGCGAACTCCTTATACTTCTCGTTGAAGAGGAGGGTGACCGCATCTTCGTTGCGCACGTCCTTGAGGGCGAGGCGGCGGAGGTGGAGGGCATCCTTCTTTTCGGTCTTCGCGGCGGCCTGCTTGGCTTTCGTGATGATCTTTTCGACGAAGGGACGGAGGGCCTTGGCCTTGGCGAGCGTGGTCTCGATACGGTCGTGCTCGATGAGCGAGGCGGCCATGTTGGAGAGCGTCGCGGCGCGGTGGGAGGCGCTACGGCCGGCTAGTGAGTGAGTGTGTTTTTTGTGGCGCATTGTGTTGTTGTTTTAAGAGCGGCACCCGATCGGCAACCCCTGTCGCAGCGTTGGGCGACAGGGACGGCGCGAGTGCCGCAAGAGTATTTATCTAACGGATACGGCTCAGGCGTCCTTCTTCGAGGCGTCGAGGAGGCGCTCGTCGAACTTCATGCCAAGCGAGAGACCGAGGGCCTCGAGCTTGTCCTTGATTTCGTTGAGCGACTTCTTGCCGAAGTTGCGATACTTGAGCATCTCCTGCTCGGTCTTCATGGCGAGTTCGCCGACCGTGGTGATGTTGGCGTTGTTCAAGCAGTTCGCGGCGCGAACGGAGAGCTCGATTTCGTTGACCGACATGTTGAGGAGCTTGCGGAGCTTGTTCTGCTCCTCGCTGACCTCGGACTGTTGGTTTTCGAACTCGTAGGCCTCGTCGCTGACGCGATCGAACACATCGAGGTGGTGCTTGAGAATCGAGCCGGACTGCTTGAGGGCGTCGTCCGGGGTGATGCGACCGTCCGTCCAGATCTCGAGGATGAGCTTGTCATAATCGGTGATCTGGCCGACGCGGGTGTTCTCGACGGCATACTTGACGAGACGAACGGGCGAGAAGAGCGAATCGATCGGAATGACGCCGATGGCCTGCTCTTCTTTTTTGTTCTGCTCGCCAGGATAGTAACCGCGGCCGGTCTTGATCTCGATCTCCGCTTCGAACGATGTGTTCTTTTCGAGCGTCGCGATGACCTGGTCGGGATTGACGATGGTGATGTTGGAGTCCGCCTGGATGTCGGCGGCGGTGACTGCACCGGCACGGTTCTTCACCTTGATGGACAGGGTGAGTGCTTCGCGCTTGGTGGAGACGATGAGAACCTTCTTCAGGTTGAGGACGATGTCGGTGACATCTTCGACAACGCCGTCGATGCTCTGGAATTCGTGTTGGACGCCCTCGATCTTGATCGAGGAGATGGCGGAGCCTTCAATCGAGCTCAGGAGCACGCGGCGCAGGGAATTACCAATGGTGTGTCCATAACCGGCCTCGAAGGGCTCGGCGATGAACTTGGCGTAGGTCGGCGTGGAGCCTTCCTCGACCTTGGTGAGCTTATTGGGCAATTCGAACTTTCCGAGGCGTTTGGGCATGTAGGCGAGTGATTGCTGCGTTTAAGGAGAAACTCCAGCTTAGAAGCGGGAGTAGAATTCAACGATCAACTGCTCGTTGATGTTGGCGGCGATCTCGTCGCGGTTGGGCAGACGGGTGACGACGGCCTTGAACTGCTCGGCATTGAGCGTGAGCCAGCCCGGGACGGGGCGGGCACGGTTCTCTTCCAAGTTGCGCTGGGCAAGCTGGCGGGAGGACGCGAGATTCTTGATCTCGATCTCGTCGCCGGCCTTCACGACGGCGGAGGCGATGTCGAGCTTGTGTCCGTTGACGCGCACGTGGCCGTGGCCGACGAGCTGGCGGGCGGCGGAGCGGCTCTTGGCGAAGCCAAGGAGGTAAACGACGCTGTCGAGACGGGTCTCGAGGAGCTGGAGGAAGCGTTCGCCGGTGACGCCGCGCTCGCGCTTGGCGGTCTCGAAGGTGCGGCGGAACTGGCGCTCAAGCAGGCCGTAGGTGTAACGGAGCTTCTGCTTTTCGTTCAGACCGACGGCATACTCGGAGAGTTTGCGGCGGAGCTTGGGGCCGTGCTGGCCGGGGGGGAAGTTGCGCTTCTCAAGCGCCTTCGAGGGGCCGAAGATCGGCTGACCGAAACGGCGGCTGATGCGGGTGGTGGGACCTGTGTAACGAGCCATGGTGGGTTACTTTCTTTTAAAATGAATCCGTAATGTGGATACGCGTCAGATTAGACGCGGCGACGCTTGCGAGGACGGCAGCCGTTGTGCGGCACCGGGGTCACGTCGATGATGGTGGAGATTTCCAGACCGATGGCCTGGAGGGCGCGGATGGCGCTGTCGCGGCCGAGGCCGGGACCGGAGACCTTGATGACGACGTCCTTCAAGCCATGGGACATGGCGTTGCGGGCGGCGTCCTGGGCGACGACCTGGGCGGCGTAGGCGGTGGACTTGCGCGAACCGCGGAAGTTGCACTTGCCGGCGCTGGACCACGCGATGACCTGGCCCTTGGCGTCGGTGATCGAGACGATCGTGTTGTTGAAAGACGCGAGGATGTTGGCGACGCCGGAGGTGACGTTCTTGGAGCCCTTGGCCTTGCGGATCTTGATCGTGCCGAGCTCTTCCTTGAGGAGATCTTCGGCGGTGGGTTGCTTGGCAACGCCACCGATGAGTTCGACGGGCTTCTGTTCGGCCGCGGGAGCGGGAGCAGCGGCGCCTTCGGCGGCTTCGGTCTTGGAGGCCTTGGGAGCCTTGGCAGGCTTCTCGGCAGCGGGAGCTTTGACCTCGGCGCCAGCGGCGGCAGCCTTCGGGGTCTTCTCTTTCTTGGGAGCGGACTTTTCTTCAGCCATGGTAGTAAATTTTTATTCTTTGGCCTTGGTGACGCCGACGGTGCGGCGCGGGCCCTTGCGGGTGCGGGCATTGGTGCTGGTGCGCTGACCGCGGACGGGCAGGCTCTTGCGGTGGCGAACGCCGCGGTAGCAGTTGATCGCCTGGAGGCGCTTCAGGTTACCGGTGTGTTCACGACGGAGGTCACCCTCGACGACCCACTTGTTCTCAGTGATGACGTGGAGGATTTTGTTCAGCTGTTCCTCCGTGAGGGCTTCAGCGCGGGAGTCGGGATCGATACCGACTTCTTTGACGATCTGGTCGGCCCGGACGGGACCGATTCCGTAGATATAACGGAGGGAATACGCGATTTTCTTTTTCGCGGGGATATCAACACCGAGGAGACGTGGCATGGATGTGGTTTAGTTTAACTTTAACGTGGAAATGTGGAGGGAAACAGGGCCGACGAATCGGCCCGGAAAGTGGATGGGGAAAGAATCAGAGGGGCTTCGGGATCGTGAGGATCTCGGGGCCATTTTCTGTGGTGAGCACGGTGTGTTCGAAATGCGCGGAGGGCGAGTTGTCGGCGGTAACGATGGTCCAGCCGTCGCTCAGCGTCTTCGTGCGGTAGGTGCCAAGATTAACCATGGGCTCGATCGCGAGGGTCATGCCGGGCTTGATCTTGTCGCCTGAGTTCTTGCGTCCGAAGTTCGGGATCTGCGGCTCTTCGTGCATCGACTCGCCAACGCCATGGCCGACGAGATCGCGAACGACACCGAAACCGTGGGACTCGACGTAGGTTTGAATCGCATGCGAGATGTCGCCGATGCGATTACCGACCGTCGCCTGCTTGATGCCTAGATAGAGGGCTTCTTCGGAGACTTTCAGAAGTTCGGCCACGCGAGGTGAAACCACACCGAGTGGAACCGTGGTGGCGTTGTCGCCAATGTAGCCGTTGTATTCAACGACGACATCGAGAGAAACCACATCGCCGTCGTGCAAAACTCGTTTTAGCGAGCCAATGCCGTGAACAACCTCTTCATTAACCGAAAGGCAGGTGTAGGCGGGAAACCGGCGGCTGCCGATTTTATAGCCGTAACAGGCGCTCCGGGCTCCGTGCTGAGCGATAAAGTCGCGTGCAGCCTGATCCAAGTCATAGGTCGTGATCCCCGGACGAACGAGCTCTTTGAGCTGTTTCAAAACGAGGGCGGCAATCGCACAGGATTCACGCATCCGCGTGATCCCTTCTTTATTTTTAATGGGAATCATGCGGCGAGAAAGGCCTCGTCTTCCAAAAGAAGACCGAGGGTGCGATAGTGCTCGATGACCGACTCGTTGGAGCCGGCGGCCGCGAGAACGCCGTGAAGATTTTCATCACGGGTCTCGAGCCATTCATCAAACACCTTGGCTTGGAGCAACGTAGCCGGGAAGCCGCTAAGGGCGAATCCCGCATCGGGTTTGCGTGACCAAAACCAGCGGCGCAAGAGTGCGATACTGGTTTCGTCCGTCAGGAGTGATTCCTGACGGAGCGTCCGTTCGGCGGTAAGGCCGAGAGACGAGCCGCGCGAAATCTCGAGCTGAATCAGTTCAGCAAGAGAGACGTGCTCAATATTCAAAGAACGGAGCTGATTCATCGCGTTTTCCGAGGAGAACGGAGACAAACCGAGCAGTAAGAACTTCTGTTTGGCGGGAGGGCCGAAAGAAGAAAAGAGGTCAGAGCGTGCAGGCACCGTAGCCGAAGTAAAGCCCTTTTATTGGGCAAGTATCTTGTAGGCCCAGATGCCAACGCCGAGGAGGAGAAGACCGAGCATGGGGAGCGCGATCTTCATCACGGCTTCCGTGCTGAGAGCGTCACCGGTGGCACCGGCGTTGCCCGTGCTGCGAGCGCGGATGCGACCCTTCTTAAGGAAGCCGTCGTAGTGGCGCTGCAGCAGGAAGGTTTCGATCTGCTTCATCGTGTCGAGGATCACGCCGACCGTGATCAACATACCGGTGCCGCCGAAGAACACGGCGATGCGCTGGGGAACGTTGAGCTCGAACAGGAAGATGTCAGGCATGACGGCGATGAGCGTCAGGAAAATGGCGCCCGCGAGAGTCATGCGGGTCATGATGAAATCAAGGAACTTAGCGGTCGGCTCGCCTGGGCGAACGCCGGGAATGTAGCCGCCGTATTTCTTGAGGTCGTCAGCAATCTGGATGGGCTTGAACATGACGGACACCCAGAAATAGCTGAAGAAAAGGATGAGCGTGCCCATCGATGCGTAATAAACCCAGTGGCCACGCAGCAGGTTTTGCGAGAAATCGGTGAGGAACTTCAAATTGAAGGCGGCGCCGACTTGGGAGAAAATTTGCTGCGGGAAAAGAAGGATCGCGCTGGCGAAGATCACAGGCATGACGCCCGAGTAGTTGACCTTAAGGGGGAGGAACGAGCTCTGGCCGCCCATGACCTTGTTGCCCACGACGCGCTTGGCGTATTGGACCGGGATTTTGCGCTGACCCTGCACGACAAGGATGATGCCCATCGTCACGAGCACGAAGAGGAGGATCATCACGATGGCCTGCGGGAGACCGAGACCCTTCACGCCGATGGGCATCATC